>Ga0209382_10000036_pt1 | contig 168445 bp, 152 predicted proteins | sample SoiMetdeltSBSDD5_FD_187599 | JGI IMG/M metagenome (GOLD analysis project Ga0209382, IMG submission 187599) | Bulk soil microbial communities from a Populus tree surrounding site in Tennessee, USA - Soil MetaG P. deltoides SBSDD5 (SPAdes) (version 2) | ecosystem: Environmental > Terrestrial >...
TTGCGCCCTCAATATAGACCTTGGTGCGCTCGGCGAGATCGTGCGGCGCGCTTAGCCAGTCCAGCGATCGTACCGAATAGCGCCGCTCGATGCCGACATTGACGAATACATCGGCCAGTTTCGGGTAACGCGCGAATGTGCGCGCATAGACCTTTCGCGCAGCATCCGCGACCACGTTCTGCTCGAGCTTGTTCGGGGGTACCGCGGTGGCAACCGCAAGCACATTTACCGGGGGCACAATACGCATATCCTTTTCGTAAAATTGCGAACGACGCCCCTATGCGAAAAACACCGCAGGTTGTGGGCTCTTCCCGCCCTCAGGCGCTGGCGCGTTCACCACGTCGTGTACTCAGATCAACCGCCCGGTCCGGGATGGAGATGCTGAAGGTGGCGCCAATCGTCCCCGGCACGAGGCGGATTTCGCCGCCGTGCGCACGAACCAATTCCGCGGCGATGGCCAGGCCCAGCCCGGTGCCGCCGGCGCGCGCGCCCTGAAATGCCTGGAACAGGTGCGCGCGCGCCTTTTCAGCTACGCCCGGCCCGGTATCCGACACCTCGATGACCACGACGCTGCCTTCTCGCCGCCCGGTTATCCGGATTTGATCGCGAGCAGGATCGCGGGCGCCGCGGGTTTCCAGCGCCTGCACGGCATTGCGCGCAACGTTGACGAGGACACGGAACAACTGATCGTGATCGGCCTCGACCGTGAGACCGCGCTCCACTGCAACGATCCACCGGATCGGCACCTCAAGACCAAGCCCAAGCGCTTCGTAGACCTCCTCGATCAACGGTTCGAGTTCGATGGTTTTGCGCTCCGGTGGTGGTTCCTGTGCCCCGCCGTAAGACAGCGTTGACTGACAGAACGCGATCGCGCGTTCGAGGGCACGCATCAGCTTGGGAGCAAAGCGCTGCACCTTGGGGTCCGGCGACGTCGAAAGCTGATCGGAGAAGAGTTGCGCAGAGGCCAACAGGTTGCGCAGGTCATGATTGATTTTCGACACCGCGAGACCCAGTGCCGCGAGCCGGCTCTGCTGGTGAAGCATTGAGGCGAGTTCGCGCTGCATGGCGCCGAGCTCCTGTTCGGCCGTGCCAATCTCATCCTGCCGACCGCTTTCGGCGATGATGCGCGACGGGTTTTCCGGATCCGCTCGAAAGGCGACCATGTTGCCGGTGATGCGCCACATCGGCCGTACCAGGAGATAATGCAGGGCGAAGAAAACGAGCATCGCGGTGATGCACGAGATAGCCAGAGACAGCATCAGGATGTTGACCGAGAACGTCCACATCGCTCTGCAGAGAGGCGCCTCATTCAGAATGACCTCAAGAAAGTCGCCGCCCATAGGCGCCGGGCCAACCACCCGCATAACGTCATCAGGCTTACAAGTGAGCAGCGTATCAAATGCGTCGATGATCGCGGTCCACCACGACCAATTCCGCATGTCGATGTCCTGCGCGATCGTGGACGGCATATCGTAGGCAGCGAGCAATCGACGCTGATTGCCCATCTTCATCGCCACCGCGCGCGCGCCGATGCTCGTGAGAATTTCGTTCGCCAGGCTTTTTGGAACCATTCCACTTGGCGCGGCGTCGAGCACAAGTGCTGCCGTGTGTGCGGCAGCCAGCCGATCGTTCAGCCAGTTCAAACGGAAGTTTGCGACCGAAGGCACATAAATCAAAACTTCCGCCACCATCACGAACAGGATGGTGAGCAACAACAACTTGCTGGAGAGGCCGACGCGCAATTTACGCGCCGGCCGCTGCTGCACCTCAGTTGGTTCTGTTCCGACGTCCGACAAAAATGGCCTCAACCGAAGATTCGCATCCAGCTAATGATGCGCCGCACCCATGGCTTGGTCAAACTCGGGGTGAAAAAATCAATCGCCGCCCGTTTTCCGAGTTCCGAAAACGTCGGATACGGAAGCACAATGTTGGTTAACGCGCGGATGTTAAGCCCCTGCGCAATTGCAAATGTCCAGATCGCGATCAGTTCGCCTGCCTGCGCTCCAACTATCGTCGCACCTACTATCTTACCGTTCCTGGTGGTGATGACTTTAATGTGGCCGTGCGCCTCTCGCTCGATTTGCGCGCGATCATTGTCGTGATAGGGCCAGCGCGCGACACGAATCTTCATTCGTCGCGCTCGCGCCTGCGCTTCGGTCAAGCCGGTCTGTGCAAGCTCAGGATCGGTGTAGGTGGCCCACGGGACGGCACTGTTGTCTGCGCGCACCGGCAGGCGAAACAACGCATTCCGAATGACGAGACCTGCGTGATAATTGGCCGCGTGCGTGAGTGCCGGATAGCCCGCAGCACAATCCCCGATCGCATAGACCCGCCGATTGCTCGTCTTCAGTCTGGCGTTGACGATGATGCCGCGGTGGTCATGCCGAATTCCCGCGGCCTCAAGACCAAGTTCATTGATTTGCGGCTTGCGGCCGACCGCAACCAGCAGATGGCTGCCCGTGACCGTTTGCTCGGCGCCAGATGTTTCGATCGTGGCCGTTACGACGCCGCCGGCACGCGCAATGCCGGTAACTCTGACACCGCTGCGAATGACAATTCCCTCGCGTTCAAGGCGATCGAGCACGACGGCCACGCATTCGGGATCATCATTCGCGAGTGGCTGTGCGGCCTCGAGGACCGTTACCGAGCTTCCAAGCCGACGGAAGGCCTGCGCCAATTCCAGCCCGACCGGACCTGCACCGATGACGATGAGGTGCTCGGGCCTCTCTTTGAGATCGAAAACATTTTCATTGGTGAGAAAAGGCCCACCATCGAGACCGGGGATCGGCGGTACGGCCGGCGCGGACCCGGTCGCAATCACAAAGCGCCGCGCGCGAATTTCAACGTCGCCTGCCGTGACGGTATTGCGGTCCTTGAATTGCCCATGCTGGCGGATGACGCGAACGCCCAGACCGGTAAAACGCTCCGGCGAATCTGCCGGCGCCAATGCTGCGATCACCGAATGCACATGATCGTGCACTTTCGCAAAATCAGCCCCGATACCCTGAACATTTAGGCCAAACAGGCCGGCATTGCGCATCAATTCCGCGCGCTTTGCCGCCGCCAGAAGAGACTTGGAAGGAACGCAGCCGGTGTTGAGGCAATCACCTCCCATTTTCCCGCGTTCGATCAGAACCGTAGGCACGCCGAAAGCGGCGGCCGCCGCGGCCACTGACAACCCACCCGGACCGCCGCCGAGTACGCAAATGTCGGGCTTTAGTGTTTCCGTCATGCTGCAAGCCCCCGGTCAACGACATCAAATAATGGTGCGTGACCGTCCGCGCCAATATTTCACCAACACCGGCATCAGCGCGAGCAGACCGAACGCAACAAGCGCGGCCACCAGCTGCGGCGTCAGCACCTCTGTCGGGTCGAAGACCATGCGGCAATCAATTCCTTTGGCGACAATGCATTGATCGTACAAATTTTTCTGGGCCGAAATCACGCTGTCCAATCCGGTCCCTGCCAAGGCATAGACCAGCGCTGCCGGAATAATGCCAAGCGCGGTGGCCGCCACGAATGGGCCAAGGCGCACGCCCGCAAAAGCAGGAACCAGATTGACCAAGAAGAACGGAAATACAGGCACCAGGCGCAGGAACAGGAGATAGCTGAAAGCGTGTTCGCGAAATCCTTCGGCGAGCAGACTGGCGCGTGGACCTGCGTGTCGCAACAAGGGCTCCCCGAGTGAGGTGCGCGCTATGAGGAAGATGATCGCAGCTCCAATTGTTGCGCCGACAACCGCGGCCGAGGCACCGAGCACCATGCCGAAGAGAAATCCGCCGGCGATGGTCAGAAAAGCCGCCCCGGGGAGGGACAATGCGACAGCGACAATATAGATGCCGATGTACGCAATCACCGCCAGCAGTCGATGTTCGGCGACAAAGGTGTCGATACTCGCGCGGTTACGGACCAGTGACTCAAGCGAGATGCCGCCTTCACCGAGCATGAAGTAGGCCGTTCCCGCGAAGATGACGAACGCCGCCAAAGGCAGCAGTAGCCGGCGGACGAACCCTGTTGACTGGCTATCGGCATGCAAGTCTGCGGACATTACCGCCTTATACACGAGCGCCCGCCCCAGTCGGGCCGATCTCACTGCCTTGTGAGGGTTTTTGAGCTCGGCGCCGACGCACAGCAGTCGCATTGACGGGCCAAAGTCCCTCCCGTATAAGCCGCGCGAAATCGTGTGCGGGCCCGAATGAACGGGTTTGAAGACGTTTGGAGGACCGGGTCCTCCTTTCCCACAGCGCGAGCGGCGGAGTACTTGAAACGTGAAGCGGACTTATCAACCGAGCAAGCTCGTGCGCAAGCGCCGTCACGGTTTCCGCGCGCGCATGTCAACCAAGGGTGGGCAAAAAATCCTCTCGGCACGTCGCGGGCGCGGCCGCAAGCGGCTGTCTGCCTGAGGGAGCAGGCCGCACGAACTACTTGCATGGAGCGGCTGAGGCAACGGGCGGAATTTCTGGCCGCGGCGTCCGGGATCAAGGTACCGGCCGCCGCATTTGTGTTGCAGGCATGCAACCGCCGCGACGCGGAACCGGCCCGGGTTGGCTTTACCGCGTCGAAGAAGGTGGGAAACGCCGTCGAGCGTAACCGGGTGCGCCGTCGCTTGCGGGAAGTGGTGCGGCTCTCGGTCGCAAGCCGGCTTCGCGCCGGACATGACTATGTCCTTGTCGGAAGGCGCGCGGCGCTCGATATGCCGTTTGACCGAATGACAAAGGATTTCGAAGAGGCGCTCCGACGAGTGCATGCAAGGCGCAATGGCGTGGAATCTCGATGAACGACAATAAAAACACCATCCTCGCGATTGTGCTGTCGGCACTTGTTCTCATCGGCTGGCAATATTTCTTCGCGGGTCCGCAGGAGAAGGCGCGGCAGGAGCAGCAGGCACAGCAGCAAAAGCAAAATGTGCCCGCGCCGAGCCAGTCCTCGCAGCAGCCCGCCCCCGCCGGAACGCCCCAGGTTCCTGGCCAACCGAGCGCTCCAGCGCACGCCGCGCCGCTCGACCGCGCGGCCGCTTTGTCAGGTTCGCCCCGTGTCCCGATCGCCACGGGCAGTTTGCAAGGCTCGATCGCGCTCAAGGGAGGCCGCATCGACGACCTGGCCCTGGTCAAGTTTCGCGAAACCGTCGATCCGAAGTCGCCGCCGATCGTCTTGCTGTCGCCGTCCGGCACCGCCGATCCGTTCTATGCCGAGTTCGGCTGGACCGGCGCCGCGGGCGCAAATGTAAGGCTGCCAAACTCCGACACGGTCTGGAAGCAGGCCGGCTCGAGCGGGGTTGGAGTCGGTCAGCCCGTAACACTGATCTATGACAATGGCGAAGGGCTTGAATTCCGGCGCACCATCGCAGTCGATGACAAGTATCTGTTCACGATCAAGGACGAGGTCACCAACAAGGGCTCGAGCCCGGTCTCGCTCTTTCCCTACGCGCTGATTTCGCGTCACGGCACGCCGCAAACGCTCGGTTACTACATTTTGCATGAGGGCCTGATTGGCGTGCTCGGCGAGTCCGGCTTGCAGGAGTTCACGTACAAGAACATAGCGGAAAAAAAGGTCGTCAACTTTGACGTCGTTAACGGTTGGCTTGGCATCACTGACAAATACTGGGCCGCCGTTCTGGTGCCGGACACGTCCGCCCGCCTTAAGGCCCGCTTTTCCACCGGCACCATCGGCAACCTGCCGACCTACCAAACCGACTATTTGCTCGAGGTGCAGACCGTTGCGCCGGGCGCAACCGCTTCGGTCAATGGCCGGCTTTTTGCGGGCGCAAAGGAAGTTGCGGTCGTCAATGACTACGACAGGAGCCTAAAGCTCAACCGCTTCGACCTTCTGATCGACTGGGGCTGGTTCTACTTCATCACCAAGCCATTGTTCATCGCCATCGATTATCTGTACCACCTGGTAGGGAATTTCGGTCTTGCCATCCTCATCATCACCGTCCTGATCAAGATCGCTTTCTTCCCGCTCGCCAACAAATCCTATGCGTCGATGGCAAAGATGAAAGCGGTCCAACCGCAGATGATGGCGATCCGCGACCGCTACGCGGATGACAAAGCCAAGCAACAGCAGGAGCTGATGGAGCTCTACAGGAAGGAAAAGATCAATCCGCTGGCCGGCTGCCTGCCGATCGCGATTCAGATCCCGGTGTTCTTCTCGCTGTACAAGGTGCTGTTTGTCACCATCGAGATGCGCCACGCGCCCTTCTTTGGTTGGATCCATGACCTCTCAGCCCAGGATCCGACCAACATCTTCAACCTGTTCGGTCTTATTCCGCTTGATCCGACTGTGCTGCCCCTGCTTGGGCCGTTTCTGCATGTCGGCGCCTGGCCGTTGATCATGGGCGTCACCATGTGGTTTCAGATGAAGCTCAATCCGGCGCCGCCCGACCCGACGCAGGCGATGATCTTCAATTGGATGCCATTGATCTTCACCTTCATGCTCGCCAGTTTCCCGGCCGGCTTGGTGATCTATTGGGCCTGGAACAACCTGCTCTCCGTGCTGCAGCAGAGCGTCATCATGCGCAAGCACGGCGCCAAGATTGAGTTGTTCGACAACATCAAGGCGCTGTTCGTAAAAGACAAGCCGCAGCAGTAGCGGCGTCACCAGGAGCCTTCTGGTCATGGCCGGGCTTGTCCCGGCCATCCACGTCTTTAGTGTCTGGGCCGGAAGCCGGATGAGTGCCGGACATGACGCCAAAGAGACGCGCAGCACAATGGTGATGACCAGCCAATTCACACGCGCCGAAATCGAAGCTGGCCGAAGCCTCTTCTCTGGTCAGTGGGAGTTTGTTGCCGCGGCAGGCACGCCAGTCTCGCTGCCGCCGATGCGGGGCACTGAAATCGCTTTCGCCGGGCGCTCCAATGTCGGGAAATCAAGCCTGATCAACGCGCTCACCGGCCGAAAAAACCTGGCGCGCATCTCGCGGACTCCCGGTCGGACGCAGGAGCTGATTTTTTTTACCAACGGCGTGGGCCTGAACGTGGTGGATATGCCCGGCTATGGCTATGCGGCTGCGGCCAAATCCAAGATTGCGGCATGGACACAGTTGATCGAGGCGTTTTTGCGCGGGCGGAGCAACCTCGCGCGCGTCTATGTTCTGGTGGATGCACGCCACGGCCTCAAATCGGCTGACGAGCCTGCACTCGATGTCCTCGGCCAGGCCGCTGTCAGTCATCAGATCGTCTTGACCAAATGCGACGAGGTGAAACCTTCCGAGCTCGGTCCCCGCATTGCCGAAATCGAAGCAGCGCTCGCGAGGCGGCCAGCCGCCTTCCCCACGGTTATCCCGACCTCCTCGCGCAGTGCAGCCGGTATCCCCGAATTGCGGGCGGCAATAGCGCGCTTGTTGGCGGAAAGAGGCCGCTGACGCATTGTCGGACGACCGTGACATCGGTTAGAAACCCCGCGATGAGCAAAGCACCCAAGATCGATCCGCAAGAACAGGCCCGCATTCTCGTCGAGGCGCTGCCGCATATGCAGCGCTACGACGAGGAAATCGTCGTCGTGAAATACGGCGGCCATGCCATGGGCCAGGAGCAGACGGCGCGCGATTTTGCCCGTGACATCGTTCTGCTCGAGCAGACCGCAATCAATCCCGTGGTGGTTCATGGCGGCGGACCACAAATCGAGGCCATGCTCAAGAAACTCGGCATCAAGTCGGAATTTGCGGAGGGCTTGCGCATCACGGATGCCAAGACCGTTGAGGTCGTGGAGATGGTCCTGGCCGGCTCGATCAACAAGCAGATCGTTGGCTACATCAATGCGGCCGGAGGAAAGGCGATCGGGCTCTGCGGCAAGGACGGAAACATGGTCCAGGCGCGCAAGGTCAGTCGCTCGGTTGTCGACCCTGATTCCAATATCGAGAAAATCATTGATCTCGGTTTTGTCGGTGAGCCCGAAAAAGTCGACCTCACGATGCTCAATCAGGTGATCGGACGCGAGATGATTCCGGTGCTGGCCCCGGTGGCAACCTCGGCCAATGGCGGCACCTTCAACGTCAACGCCGACACCTTTGCCGGCGCCATTGCGGGGGCGCTGAAAGCCAAGCGCCTGCTGTTGCTGACCGACGTGCCCGGCGTGCTCGACAAATCGAAGAACCTGATTGCACAACTGTCAGTCGCTGACGCGCGCAAGCTCATTGCCGATGGGACCATTTCCGGCGGCATGATCCCGAAAGTGGAGACGTGCATCTATGCGCTCGATCAGGGCGTCGAGGGCGTGGTCATCCTCGACGGCAAGGTGCCGCATGCGGTGTTGCTCGAACTGTTGACCGATCACGGCGTCGGTACCTTGATGCACCGCTGAGTTATCGGGAATCCAGAAGACAAGTCTGGGCCAGGAAAGTCCGTCTGCTCGCATAGGGTCGAATGACACGGTGGCGATTCCCTGCCTTCCCGATGCCGATTAGCATGGCCACATGATTCGCGGTTTCATCTCGATGATTGCCGCGCCAATCGCCGCCCTGGCGGTTTCGCAGGCTCGCGCCGAACTTAGCTTGTGCAACCGCACAAGCTTCCGCGTTGAAGCGGCGATCGGCCTGGAAAAGCGCGCGAATGTCGCCACCCGAGGATGGTTTCGCCTTGACCCCGGCCAATGCCGACAGGTGATGGACGGCCCATTCGACGCCGAGATGGTCTACCTGCATGCGCGAACGCCGCCGGTTTACGGCGCCGCGCCGCAGCCGCAAGACGGACAGGCCGACTTCTGCATACGCAACGGTGATTTTGAGATTGCCGACGCTCGCGGTTGCCCGGCAAGCCAGCAGGCGCACTTCAGCGCTGCCAAGCCGTCCGAGTCGCCGAAAGGGGCGGTCGTCAATTTGGCCGAAGAGTCCGATTACGATGATGTGCAGTCGCGCCTTGCGGGCATTCAACGACTGCTGGTGATTGCCGGGTACGACGCCTATCCGATCGATGGCGTGCAGGGCGCGAAGACCCAGGCAGCCATCACCAAATTTCTGAACGACCGCAAGCTTCCGCCCGATACTGCAGCAGGACCGAATTTTTTCGACACGCTGATCGAGGCCGCCCGCAACCCGGAGGGCATCGGCTTCACGTGGTGCAACGATACTCGGTACGCGGTGATGGCTTCGCTGGGCATCGTCGAGATGGGGGCGATCGTTACCCGCGGCTGGTATCGCCTTGAGGCCGGCCAATGCGTGCGGCCGGATCTGCGCAACGACCCGCATCGACTTTATAGTTACGCGGAGGCAATCGACGCCAACGGCCGCACAATCCGGCGCGGCGACGCGCCGCTGGCCTGGGGCGGGAATGTTCCCTTGTGCACGCGCGATGGACGCTTCGAGCTGGCCGATCACAAGGATTGCGCAACACGCGGTCTGAATTCTGCCGGGTTTGCCGTCATCGATCTGACCGGCAAGCCGTCAGCAACGGTGCGATTCAAGGAACCCTAGCCTCGTGGAAACAAGGCGTTCAGAGCCACGCGGTTTCGGGCACGTCCAAACCTGGGTGTTCGATCTCGACAACACGCTCTACCCGCATCACCTCAATTTGTGGCAGCAGGTTGATGAGCGGATACGCGCTTATGTGTCCGACTTCCTGAAGATATCGAAGGACGAGGCGTTTCGCCTGCAGAAGGACTATTACAAGCGCTATGGAACGACCATGCGCGGCCTGATGGCCGAGCATGGTTTGGAGCCCGATGATTATCTCGAGTTCGTGCACCGCATCGATCATTCGCCGCTAGAGCCCAATCCAGGACTGGGTGCGGCTTTGGAAAATCTTCCGGGCCGCAAGCTCATTCTTACGAATGGCACACGCAAGCACGCTGCTGCAGTCATGCAAAAACTCGAGATTGATCATCACTTCGAGGACGTGTTCGACATTGCCGCGGCAAATCTTGACCCCAAGCCCCTCCCCCAGGTCTATCAACGCTTCCTCGCGCGGCACGGCGTCGATCCGGCGAAAGCCGCAATGTTCGAGGATCTCGCGCGCAACCTTGAAACACCGCACGACTTGGGGATGACGACGGTGCTCGTGGTGCCTGAAGGGCAGCGCGAGGTGTTTCGCGAAGACTGGGAGCTGGCAGGACGCGATGCCCCATACGTCGATCATCTGACCGACAATCTCACCGGATTTCTCGAACAGATTGTTCGGCGTTGATCAGACAGTGGGGACCACGTGCTGAACCAGCACTGCCAACCCCACGCCGGCGATGCCGGCGCCCACGAGCCTCAGTGGCGAAAGCGTCGCCGGCTCATCGGCCAAGCCACGCGCAATTTTCATCGCTACAAGCGCGATAGCGCATTGAACAACCGTAAGACCGATCAGGTAGGCGTAAATCGGCGTTGGCTCGGCGCCGTATATCGACTCTCCGAGTGCATAACCGTGCACGAGTCCGACGAGCGCAAAAAGCGTAAGCACGGGAGCCGTCGGCATCTGCCGATTGCCCACCAGCAGCGCGCCGAGCGCTATTACGGTGATCGCCACCAGAAGCTCCGCGGCCGGCAGGCTGGCTCCGTGCAAATGCAACGCTACTCCAGCCATCATGACTGCGATAAAGCCAATCACAAGCGCCGGCCCAGCCTTGTGCATGCCGGCAAGACAGCCCACCGCCACAACCGCCGCGAAATGGTCAATCCCGATGATTGGATGCCCCAGTCCCGACAATAAGCCGTCCATGAAAGTTGCCGGCATGCGTCCGCCCATGACGTGATGCGCGGCCGCATTGGTTGCGCTGAGCGCCAGCAAGAGCGAACCGAGCCCCGCAGATTGCCGATTCATGTGCATTTCTCCCTGGCCACAAGCTTAGCTCCGCCGAGCGCAACTTGACATCCCCTGCCCCGCCCCCGACAAACCGCAGCGAAGAACTGGAGCCGGCATGTCCACCGACAAACTCGCAAGCATCATCGAGGCAGCGTTCGAAGGCCGCGACAAGATCAGCCCAAAAACCAAGGGCGCCGTACGCAAGGCCGTAAACGCCGCGCTCGACTTGCTTGATGCCGGCAAGGCGCGCGTCGCCGAGCGCCAGGCGGACGGCCAATGGCATGTCAATCAGTGGCTCAAGAAGGCCGTGCTGTTGTCGTTCCGCCTCAATGACATGGCCGTGGTCTCCGGCGGTCCCGGCAAAGCGGTGTGGTGGGATAAGGTCGACCCCAAGCTGAAGGGTTGGAACGCAGCGCGATTTCGCAAAGCCGGCTTCCGCGCCGTGCCCGGCTGCGTCGTGCGGCGCTCCGCATTCATCGCCCCCGGCGTCGTTCTGATGCCGTCCTTTGTGAATCTGGGTGCCTATGTCGATTCAGGCACCATGATCGATACCTGGGCGACGGTTGGCAGCTGCGCGCAGATCGGAAAGAACTGCCACATTTCCGGCGGGGCCGGCATCGGCGGCGTACTCGAGCCGTTGCAGGCGGGTCCGGTGATCATCGAGGACAATTGCTTCATCGGCGCGCGCTCCGAGGTGGCGGAAGGCGTGATCGTGCGCACCGGCGCGGTGCTGTCGATGGGCGTCTATCTCGGCGCATCGACACGCATCGTCGACCGCGACACAGGCGCGATTACGCAAGGCGAGGTGCCGCCCTATTCCGTTGTCGTGCCTGGCATGCTGCCGGGCAAGAACGGTGGTCCCGGATTGTATTGTGCCGTCATCGTCAAGCGCGTGGACGAGCGCACGCGCTCCAAGACCAGCATCAATGAGCTGTTGCGGGATTGAGAATGGCACTTGCGCACATGCTTCTGCGTTCATTCCCGCGCACTCACCACCGCGAAGCCAAAGCGGCGGCCAAGGCTGAGCGTGTTGTATGCGGGAATGATTGATGTCGGTCGATCCAGTCGCTATTGCCCGCGATTTGTTGCGCTGCCGATCGGTGACGCCGGTGGAAGGCGGCGCGTTGGCGTTCCTTGAAGACGTGCTCAAGCAAGCTGGCTTCGCCGTTCATCGCGTGACGTTTCGCGAAACCGGCACCGACGACGTCGAAAATCTCTACGCCCGCATGGGCGCCGCTCGGCCCAATCTGGTATTCGCAGGCCACACCGACGTGGTGCCGCCGGGCGACGAAAAAGCCTGGAAGCATCCGCCATTTTCCGGCGAAGTTGCCGGCGGCGAAATGTACGGGCGCGGCGCGGTCGACATGAAAGGTGGTATCGCCTGCGCGGTAGCGGCTGTTCTCGATCATTTGGCGGCAACCGGCGGCAAGCCCAAAGGGTCGATTTCGTTCCTGATCGCCGGTGACGAGGAAGGCATCGCCGTCAACGGCACGCCGAAACTGCTGAAATGGGTGGCTGATCGCGGCGAAAAATTCGATCATTGCATTCTCGGCGAACCGAGCAATCAGCAAGTATTGGGCGATACGATCAAGATTGGCCGGCGAGGCTCGCTCAACGGCCACCTGATCGTTACCGGAAGGCAGGGCCATGTCGCCTACCCCCAACGTGCAGAAAATCCGATCCGCGGACTAGTGTCGCTGATTGCGTCGCTCCAGAGCGAGCCCCTCGACAAGGGCACCCCGCAATTTGCCCCCTCGCATCTCGAATTCACCACCGTCGATGTCGGCAACAAGACCGTAAACTTGATTCCTGGCGAGGCGCGAGCGCGTTTCAATATCCGTTTTAACGACAACCACACGCTGGATTCCTTGAAGAAGTTAATCGAACAGCGTGCGACAAAGGCATCCGCCGGAAAAATAAAGTTTTCGTTTCAGTGGGAGCCTTCGAACGCAGGGGTGTTCGTGACGACCCCGGGCCCGTTCACCGAATTGGTGGCAAAGGCGGTCGCCGAAGTCACCGGTCGCAAGCCTGAGCTATCGACGACGGGGGGCACCTCGGACGCGCGCTTCATCACACAATATTGTCCCGTCGTCGAATTTGGCCTTGTCGGCCAGACCATGCATCAGGTCGACGAACGGGTGCCTTTAGCGGACTTGCACGCACTGACGGCGATCTATCGAAAAATCATCGACCGGTATTTCGGATGATTTCTGTCGCTGCCGTGCTGGGTCCCCGCCTGCGCGAGGACGAACGGAGTTGCGTCCGTTCAGTATTCCACCCGCATCAAATATAGGCCGTCCGGCGGCGCTACAGGACCGCAGGCCGTGCGGTCACGGGCGGCCAACGCGCGCGACAGGTCATCGGCGCTCCATTTGCCTTCGCCGACCGCCACCAGCGAGCCCACTATCGAGCGCACCTGGCTGTGCAGGAATGATCGCGCGACCGCGGTCACCATGACCTCCTCGCCATTGCGCTCGACGCTGAGAACATCGAGCGTCTTCACCGGCGACTTGGCCTGACATTCAGTGGACCGGAAGGTCGTGAAATCGTGCCTTCCGACCAGGCGCTGCGCGGCGATGTGCATCGCATCAGTGTCGAGAGGACGCGGCACGCGCCAGGCGTGACCGGCCTCGAGCGCCAGATCAGGCCGGCGGTTGATGATCCTGTAAACGTAGTGCCGCTTGATTGCGGACGTCCGCGCGTTGAAATCATCGGATACCCGCTCCGCATTTAAAATGGCGACAGGGTGCGGCCGCACATGTGAGTTCAGCGCATCGCGCACTGTGTCGAGGTCCCAGTTCCTGGCAAGATCGACATGGGCGACCTGGCCGCGGGCGTGAACGCCGGCGTCGGTGCGCCCAGCGCCCTGCACCAAAGTTTTCTCGCCTGTCAGCGCTTCAATCGCGGCGGTCAGCACGCCTTGCACAGTCGGCTGATCGGCCTGAATCTGCCACCCTGCGAACGGAGCGCCATCGTATTCGAGGGTGAGCTTGTAGCGCGGCATGCTCAGTTGACTCGCGTGCCCGTTTTTATCTGCATGCCCCGCAGGAATTCCTCCGAGGCCATGGGCTGCTTGCCGGCGCGCTGAACGTGCGAGAGCCGCACGGCGCCGTCACCGCAAGCGATGGTCAGGTTACTGTCCAGGACTGTTCCAGGCGTACCCCGACCCTCGCCCTTCGTCGAGCGCAATGCTTTCACGCGCAAGTCCCCGATTTCGAACCACGCCCCGGGAAACGGCGACAGACCGCGGATTCGGTCGTGAACTTCCTTCCACGGCTTGGTCCAATCGAGGCGGGTCTCAGAGTTGGAAATTTTTTCGGCGTAAGTAACCCCTGTCTGAGGCTGCGGCGTAAGCTGAAGCGATCCGCGTTCCGCGGCGGCCAATGCCCGCAACATCAAGTCCGCACCTAGCCGCGCCAGCGCGTCATGGAGTTCGCCCGCCGTCAGATCGGGCGCGATCGCTATGGGCTCCTGCATCGCGATAGGCCCGGTGTCGAGGCCCTCGTCCATCTTCATGATCGTGACGCCGGTTTCAGGATCGCCGGCAAGAATAGCGCGGTTGATGGGCGCCGCGCCGCGCCATCTCGGCAAAAGTGACGCATGCACGTTGAAGCAGCCAAGGCGAGGCGCGTCGAGAATGGGTTTTGGCAGAAGCAAGCCATAGGCTACGACAACCGCCGCGTCCGCGCCGTGTGCGCTGAATGCATGCTGTGCGGCCGCGTCCTTGAGAGTCTGCAACGTATGAATCGGAAGCGACAGGCGCCGGGCTTCGCGCTCCACTGGAGTCGGCTGCAATTCCAGACCGCGCCCCGCCAGCCGGGGCGCGCGCGTGTAGACGGTGACTATGTCGTGTCCACGCGCGGCGAGTTCGAGCAGCGTCGGCACTGCGAAGTCGGGAGTGCCCATGAAGATCAGGCGCAGTGACATTATTCGTCCGGGCGTCGATCGGTTGTCATGGCCGGGACTAGCCCGGCCATCCACGACTCTCCTACTTTACCTCAGCAAAAACGTGGATGTCCGGCACATAGACGTGCGAAAGCACGCCGTCCTTTGGACGGCTATGGCCGGGCATGACGACCACGAGCAAGTCAGCCGATGTGATGCGAAGGCTCCTGATCCTCGGCCAGCGGCTTGGCGCCCTCGGTCTTCTTTGCCGCTTTCTTGAACTTCTTCACCACCATGTCGCGCTTGAGCTTCGATATGTGATCGATGAACAGCACGCCATTGGTATGGTCGATTTCGTGCTGCAGGCATGTCGCCAGCAAGCCGTCGGCCTCGATCTCCTGGGGCCTGAGATCGGCATCTAAGTATTTTACTTTCACGGCCTTCGGGCGTTCGACCTCTTCGTAGTATTCCGGAATCGACAGGCAGCCTTCTTCGTAAATCGCCTTTTCGTCGGAAGCCCAGACGAGCTCAGGATTGATGAACACCTGCGGCTGCTTCGGCTCATCTTTCTTGGCCAGATCCATCGTCACGACGCGCTTCGGCACGCCGATCTGGATTGCCGCAAGGCCGATACCCGGCGCGGCGTACATCGTCTCGAACATATCGTCGATGAGAGCGCGCAGCGATTTGTCGACGGTCTTCACCGCCTCCGACCTCAGCCGCAACCGCTTGTCGGGAATTATGAGAATGTCACGAATCGCCATGGTCGCGATGTAAGGGGTTGGGATAAGGCGGTCAATGCGGCGTTTCCCCTTGAGATAACGGGGTTATCCTCCTACCGTTCGCTCTTCGTTCGCACGCCCGCGCGAATCAAGGTAGAAGCATCGAATGTACGATTTTCACTCCTTCGGTAGCGCGCTATTGGCGCACGCGCCAGAGCTTACTCTGGCCATCGGCGGCCTTGTCGCAGTCGGGATTACCGTTGTCATCGTGATGCTGGTGTGGCCGCGCAGGCCGCCGCCCGACCCTATTGCCGAGCAGCGGATGGCTGACCTGAACGCCCGGGTGCAGATCATGGCCGAACTGCTTGCCAAAGCTCAGGCCCAATTGCAGCAAACAGTCCATGAAAGGCTCGACGCGGTGACCGCCAGACTGGGCGAGTCGATGCAGATGTCGACGAAGCATACGGCCGAGCATCTGCAGCAGCTGCATGCGCGGCTCGCGGTGATCGACGGCGCGCAGAAAAATATTACCGATCTCGCCGCGCAGGTAACGAGCCTTCAGACTGTGCTGGCAAACAAGCAGTCGCGCGGCGCCTTCGGACAGGCGCGGATGGAAATGATCATCCAGGACGGCCTGCCGAAGGATTGCTACGAGTTCCAGGCCACGCTGACCAACAAGGCTCGGCCGGATTGCGTCGTGCACTTGCCTGACGGCCCTCCCCTGGTCATCGACGCAAAATTTCCGCTTGAGGCGGTGACCGCATTTCGGGAGGCAAAAAGCGAAGACGAGCGCAAGCTGGCTATCGCGCGCGTCCGCACCGACATCGCCAAGCACGTCGGCGACATCGCCGCCAGGTACCTGATCCCGGGCGAGACTCAGGACATGGCGCTGATGTTCGTGCCCTCTGAATCGATTTACGCAGAGCTCTATGACAGCTTCGACGATATCTTTCAGAAGGCCTATCGTGCCAAGGTGATCATCGTTTCGCCGTCTTTATTGATGCTGGCAATCCAGGTGATCCAGCAGATCCGGAGAGATGCGCGCATGCGCGAGGCGGCCGGCAGAATCCTGACGGAAGTCGCCCTTCTGGTCGAGGACGTTGTTCGTTTGCGGGATCGGGTTACCAATCTGGAAAAGCATTTCGGCCAGGCCAACGGCGACATCCGGCAGATCCTGGTATCAACCGACAAGATCGTGAGCCGCGGAGAGAGGATCCAGGATGTCGAGTTCGCGGACGAACCGCCGACCGCAGACATTCTGCCCGGCCCCGGCGCGCGCAGGCTCGAAGCCGGCGAATAGGCAATGACAGTTTCCCCCGAGGCGCGGGCTCGGCCGTCCTGGTTCGACGCGGCAGCCGTCTACCTCAAGCCGCGCGTCCTGATTGTGATGTTCCTCGGCTTTTCGTCCGGCCTGCCGTTGGCCCTCTCGGGCGCGACGCTTCTGGTCTGGATGCGCGAATCCGGAGTTGACCTCGGCACCATCGGACTGTTTGCGCTGGTCGGCACGCCTTACACGGTCAAATTCCTGTGGGCGCCAATCACCGATGCGATCGACGTGCCCCTACTGTCGCGCTGGCTCGGGCGGCGGCGCGGGTGGCTGGTGTTCACGCAAATCCTGCTGATGGCGGCAATCGTATTCCTGGGCTCCTGCAATCCCGCCACGGCGCCGGGTCTGGTCGCGCTCGGCGCGCTGTTGGTGGCGACCGCGTCCGCGACACAGGACATTGTCGTAGACGCGTTTCGTGTCGAAAGCCTTCCTGAAAACGAACAGGCCGCCGGAATGGCCTCCTACGTCGCCGCCTATCGTATTGGCATGCTGATTTCCACTGCCGGCGCACTTTTTTTAGTGAGCGCCATTGAAGCCAACGGTTTCGACAAGCAAGCGGCGTGGCGCCTTGGATATTTCGCGATGGCGATGCTGGTGCTGATCGGCACAATAACAGCGCTTGTGGCGACCGAGCCCGAGCGGTCGGCGGAGGCAAACGCCGCGCACGCCACTCAGAAGCCTCTCGCGCGCGTGGTCACAACCGCGATTGGCGCGTTCAAGGACTTCCTCGGCCATGAGCTCGCCCTGGTGATGCTGGCTTTCGTGGTGCTGTTCAAGTTCACGGATGCGCTGTCAGGCGCCATGACTGCGCCGTTCGTGATCGACCTGGGCTTTACCCGCAACGAGTATGCGGCGATCGTGAAAGGCGTGGGCCTCGGCGCACTTCTGCTTGGCGGATTCGCCGGCGGATTCATCGCCCGCGCGCTTCCGCTTGCAACCAGCCTGTGGATCGGGGGCGTTCTGCAGGCCGCCGCGAACCTGTCTTTCAGTGCCCTGGCGGTGGTCGGCACCAACACAACGATGCTCGCCGCCGCGATCATCGCCGAGAATTTCACCAGCGCGATCGGCACCGTCATGTTCGTCGCGTATCTCTCGGCCCTTTGTCAGAATCCACTGCATACGGCGACGCAGTACGCCCTTTTGACCGCGCTGGCGGCGGTCGGTCGCACCTATTTGTCCTCGGGCGCCGGTTTCATCGCCGAGTCGACCGGTTGGGTCTGGTTTTTTGTGATCTGCATGTTGGCCGGCATTCCAAGCCTGTTGCTGCTGGCCTGGCTGCAAAAGCGCGGACATTTTAAAAGGCTGGATGCGAGGAGAGCCTGATCTCGCAGCTGACGCCTAGAACAACGTTCGCTGCTTGATTGCCGCGGCGAGCGTGCCTTCATCAAGATAGTCAAGCTCGCCGCCGACCGGCACGCCATGCGCAAGCCGCGTTACCTTCACATTCGCATCGTGCAACAGTTCGGTAATGTAGTGCGCGGTGGTCTGGCCGTCGACGGTCGCATTGAGCGCAAGAATGATTTCCGTCACGGATGTTTCGTGCGCGCGCGAAACCAGCGTTTCGATGGTGAGGTCCTGCGGACCGACACCGTCGAGCGGCGACAGTGTCCCCCCGAGCACGTGATAGCGGCCGTTTATTGCGTGCGCGCGCTCAAGCGCCCACAGATCGGCAACATCGGCGACGACGACGATGATGGAAGCATCGCGCCTGCCGTCGGTGCAGACGGTGCAGGGATTTTGCGTATCGATATTGCCGCAGATCTTGCATATTTCGACTTTTTTCATCGCCGTCTCGAGCGCGGCGGCGAGCGGAGCCATGAGCAACTCGCGTTTTTTTATGAGATGCAGCGCCGCGCGCCGCGCCGAACGGGGACCTAGGCCCGGCAGCCGCGCCAGCAATTGAATCAGGCGCTCGATCTCAGGTCCGGCAACGGCGGCGGGCATGCAGCAATCCGTCCAAGACGTGGATGACCGGCGCATAGGCGTGCGAAAGCACGCCGTCCTTTGGATAGCTATGGCCGGGCATGACGACCAGAAGATCCTTCGGAATCTTCATCCCAATCCCAATCCGGGCGGCAGCGGCAAACCGCCAGTGAGGGACTTCATCTTTTCCTGCAACACAGCCTCTGCCTTACGCCGCGCGTCGGCGTGCGCAGCGACCATGAGATCTTCAAGGATTTCCTTTTCGGAAGGCTTGAGCAGGGAATCGTCGATTCTGATGCCCTTGAGGTCACCCTTCGCAGTCAGGATGACAGTGAGCAGGCCCCCGCCTGCCGTCCCTTCGACCTCAATCTGGTCGAGTTCGGCCTGCATGGCCTGCATCTTCGACTGCAACTGCGCCGCCTGTTTCATAAGGCCAAGAAAATCCGGCATGTCATTGGTCCTCGCTGTCGGAGGAAACATCAGGGATAGCGTCAGCGGCGTCAGAGTTCTGCGTCACACCGACGATTTTCGCTCCCGGAAATCGGCTCAGCACGGCCTGGACCAGCGGATCTCTCTGCACACCGCGCTCGATCTCCGCCTGCTGGGCTTCCGCCTGCGCGCGAAGCGTGGGGGCGCCCTGTTCCTTGGACACGACGACAATCCACCGCTTTCCGGTCCAGCCGGCCAACTTCCGCTGCAGATCATGCACCAGCGTTTTCGTCGCGCTCGCCTCAAGGGCAATCTCGAGTTGGCCATCCTCGCAGCGCACCAACCGGACATCGCGTTCGAGCGCCATTTTCACGGCGATGTCGCGTTTTTCTGCCGCCAGCGCAATCAGCTCCTCGAATGTGCCAATGGCAAGCGTAGGCATGGCCGCCGGTTGTTCGGCCCTTGCGATGGGCTCATCGGTCGGCCGCGGTGACACCGCCGCCGCCGAGCGTGGCGAGCCGCGGGGCGCCTCATATCGGGCCGCATAGCTCTCAGGCTGGGCCGAGCTGCCACTGCCCTGCGGGCGCACAGAGACATTCTCGCTCAGCGAGCGCACCACCTCATCCGGCGTCGGCAGGTCGGCAGCATAGGCAATTCGCACCAAAACCATTTCCGCGGCGGCAACCGGCCGACCGGATTCATGCACTTCGGCAATTCCCTTCAGCAACATTTGCCAAGCTCTGGAAAGCACGCGCATCGACAGTTGCGCCGCGAATGCGCGGCCGCGCGTGCGCTCGGCCTCGGAAAGTGACACATCGTCTGCGATCGCGGGAACGACCTTGACGCGCGTGACAAAATTCGTGAATTCGGCGAGATCGCTGAGGACGACCGCGGGATCGGCGCCGCTGTCGTATTGATCACGAAGCTCCCGCAAGGCGGCAGCGACATCGCCTTTCATCAAAGCCTCGAACAGGTCGACCACGCGCACCCGATCGGCCAGACCCAGCATCTGTCGAACATCTTCGGCACGCACCGGTCCGGCGGCGTGGGCAACCGCCTGGTCGAACAGCGAAAGTGAGTCGCGCACCGAGCCATCCGCTGCGCGCGCAATCAGGGCGAGTGCCGCCGGCTCAGTCTCCACCTTTTCCTTCGACGCGATATTCTCAAGATGCTTGATCAACGCAACGGCATCCACGCGGCGCAAGTCAAACCGCTGGCAGCGCGACAGGACGGTTACGGGCACCTTGCGGATTTCGGTGGTGGCAAAAATGAACTTGGCATGCGGCGGCGGTTCTTCAAGGGTCTTAAGGAGGGCATTGAACGCGGCGCCGGAAAGCATGTGCACTTCATCGAGAATGTAAACTTTGTACCGCGCGCTCATCGGCGCATAGCGGATGGCGTCGTTGATCTGCCTCACGTCCTCCACGCTATTGTGGGACGCAGCGTCCATTTCCAGCACATCGGGGTGCCGGCTCTCAATGATGGCCTGACAATGCAAGCCCATGATCGGTATCCTGACCGTCGGTGCAGTCACTGAGCCATCAGGCAATTCGTAATTCAGCGCACGCGCCAGAATTCGCGCAGTCGTTGTCTTGCCGACACCGCGCACACCGGTGAGGATCCAGGCTTGTGGAATACGTCCGCTCTCGAATGCATTCGAAATCGTCCGCACCATGGCGTCCTGACCGATGAGGTCGTCAAAACTCGCGGGACGATACTTGCGCGCGAGCACGCGATATCGGTCGACCGACGCCTCGGCCGGAGCGGAACCGGTAACGGCGGATTTTTTAGGCTCGCTCATGGTGCCATCCGCTTCGCTGCCGCGCGAAGCGCGGGCTATTCCAAACGAATCGGGGAGTTGGTGGGAGGCTGACGAGCGACCCGAACCGCGCTCGTTAGGGCTGCTTCCTTCCGGACCTGACCCGGTTGGCGAGTGGCTCGTCCACCGCCAACCTCCCGGGGTTCTATATCGGACCAATGGCGCGGGAAAGCAAGCAGCCCGGCGAGAGGTCTGCTAGCTTTCCTCCGAAAGAATCTGCGGAATCGTCCAATGAATTCAGGTGTTGCAAAGGATTGGTCGCTGCATGCCCAGCTCGCTCAGGACACAGTTCCGATCGGCGACCTGCCCCTCGCGCGCGTCCTTCTGGCAAACGACGCAAATTACCCGTGGCTGATCCTGGTGCCTCGGCTGCCCGGGCTGGTCGAACTCATCGACCTCGAGGATAACGCGCAAGTGCAATTGCTTGGCGAGATCGCGGCGGCCGCGGATGCGCTCAAGACTGTGACGCGATGCGACAAGCTCAACATCGCCGCGTTGGGCAACCAGGTGCCGCAGCTGCACGTGCACATCATTGCGCGTCGACACACGGATGCCGCGTGGCCCAAGCCGGTCTGGGGAATGAAACCGCCCATTTCCTATGAGCAAAGCCAACAGACAACTTTGATCGATGCATTGCGGCAGCTGCTCAAGCCCCGCGGAATCGTCGGGTTGGAGCACGGTCAGCGAGGCCTGCAAAATTCACGATGACCGAGATGCCATCCCGAATCCTTGTGATCTCCCTGCGCCGGTTTGGCGATCTGCTGCTGACCACACCGCTGATTAGGAGCCTGCACCGCGCGTGGCCCAGTTCGACGATCGACGTGCTGACCTTCGCCAATACGGCGGGAATTGTTGCGGGTAATCCCGACATCGGTCGCGTGATCACCATGCCGGAGAGGCCAACGGCATCGGAGAGTGCGCAACTCCTGGCCCGCCTCTGGCGCCGGTATGATATCGCCGTCTCGACTCAGAGCGGCGATCGCCCCACCGTCTTTGCCTTTGCTGCCGGCCGATTTCGTGCGGGGATTACACACAGCGACGGTCCATGGCTTGCGCGCAGGCTAAAGGGCATTGCGTTGCACCGACGCGTCCCGGCAGAGGACAAATTGCACCGCGTCGAGCAGATGTTGCGTCTCGCCGACGTCCTTGGAGTCACGCGCGTTACGGAACTGGTCTGTCCAGCCGCGGCGCCAAGCTCGCAGGTTCCCATCAGTGGCAACTACGCCCTCATCCACGCAGCGCCAATGTTCACCTACAAGGAATGGACGCCGGAGGGTTGGCGGACGCTCGCTTCAGGTCTTGCGAAGCGCGGCCTTTCCGTGGTCGCGATCGGCGGTCCCGGTGCGGCCGAGCGTCGCTATCTCGAAGAAGTCTGGAGCGGTATTGCCCAAATTCATCAGATGGAATGGCCGGGCATGATGAATCTGCTCGAAAAGGCACGCCTCTATATTGGGCCTGATACATCGGTGACCCATCTTGCCGCCGCGGCGGGCTGCAGGACCGTTGCCCTGTTTGGGCCGACGGATCCACGCGTGTGGGGTCCTTGGCCGGTTGGCGGGCTCGCGACCCCGTGGGACGCAAGCGGCACAATCCAGAACCGCGGCAACGTCTGGATTGTGCAGAACCCCTTGCCCTGCATGCCTTGCACCTTCGAAGGCTGCGAGCGCAACATCCGTAGCCGCAGCGCATGTCTCGACGAGCTGGCGCCGGCGCAGGTCCTGGCGGCGGCCGACCAGGCGCTCGCTTGACCGCACCGGGCCCGCATTCCAAGCTTGTCTCGCCGCCTGTACATCTCCGGAGTCCCGCATGACATTCCGCATCGCCGTCGTTCAACCCATCGCCAATCCGGTCGAAGAAGCCGAAAAGAACGTCGCCGATGCCGTTGATTTCATTGCCCGCGCCAAGGCGGAAGCTGCGGATTTCGTTTGCTTCCCTGAAACCTATCCCGGTCCCTGGCGCATGCCGGCGACTTTCGATCCGACACCGCGCATTGCGGATGCCGCTGCCAAGTACGGGATCAATGCGGTCTACGGCACCATCGAGCCGCTGAGCCACAACGAAGGCACGGCGCATAATCTGATTTGCATGGCCTATGGCGATGGCCGCCCTCCGGCCAGTTATCGCCGCACCCATCCAAACGGACCATGGATCTACACCGGGGGGCAGTGGTGGGAGTTTCAATACGTTGCCGGGAATGAGTTCCCTGTCTTCGAAACGCAACACGGAAAAGTAGGGCTCGCGATGTGCAGCGAGGCCTACATGCCCGAGGTGACGCGGGCGCTTGCACTCCGCGGCGCCGAATTGATTTTCATGCCGGCAGGAACCGACAAGCGGCGGCTGTGGGCGACCTGGCGCAACTTGATCTGGTCGCGCGCGATCGAGAACCTGGCGATTGTCGTTACCACGCAGAATCTGTTCAGCCACGCGGAGCGAGGTCTCGCGATGGTCGCAACCCCCGAGGAAATCCTGTTCGAGAGCACCGGTGCCGGGCTTTTCGTCGTCGACGTAAGCCTCGACCGCCCGCGGGAGATGCGCACGACGAGCGACAGCGTGACATCGGCGTTAAACTACGGCGCAAAGCAAGGCGTGCTCGGTCCGCAGTGGCAACGGCCGGAACTGCGCGAAGCCATGTACCCCCGTCCGCGCGGCGAAGCGGCGGAATAAACATTTCGCAACAAGAATGACTCTGAAACGGCGAGAACTCGCGGACTTGCCTGCCGAGGCAGCGCTGTCCCAGCGACAGGTGCTTGCACGAGCCTACCGCGATTACTATCGCTACAGCGTCACCGTAAAGCACGACGACACCCCGCTCGTGCAGGAGCGCGATGTATTGATCGCGGGCAAGGTCGTCGTCGTGATGCCTATCGACTTAGTCCGCCAGGAGATTGTGCTGATCCGCCAATTTCGACTGGCCGCGCATCTCGCCAACGGCCGTGGCGATCTCGTCGAGTTCGTGGCCGGGCGCGTCGAACCGGGCGAGTCACTGATCGATGCTGCGCGGCGAGAATGCAAAGAAGAAATCGGCGTGGCGCCCAAAAAGCTTGTCGAATTGCTGACATTTCTGAGCACGCCGGGGCTGACCGACGAGGAGGTCACGATGTTTCTTGCCGCCGTCGACGCTGCGGACGTGCGGGAAGGCGCATTGACCACGCCGGACAATGAGCACGTTTGTATCCAGCGTGTTTCTATTGATGCGGCCCTCGGGGCTCTCGGTAGAAACGCGGTTCGCGGCGTTCCGATGACCGTCGGATTGCAATGGCTGGCTCTCAACCGGACACGCGTTGCAGAATTGCTGCGCTAGGCGACCCGCTTGACTGCGGTGATTTCACTTCCCGCCGCCTTGATGCGCGCTATCGCTTCCGAAGCTGGTTCGATTGCTACCATCATATGGTGCGCGTTGGCGTGAATCAGCGTTTCCGGGTCGCGGGCAATTGCAACGTGACCTTTCCAGAACACCAGGTCGCCGCGCCGTAAGCTTGCCAAAGAGGATAGTTTCCCCAACGACAGTTCCTGCATGTCGCTGTCGCGCAGGCAAGCAATTCCGGCGGCATTCAGCGAAACCTGCACCAGACCCGAGCAATCCATTCCCAATGAAGTCTTGCCGCCCCACAAATAAGGCGTGCCGACGAATTGCTCCGCTACCGCCACGAAGTCGTTTTGGCGCGCCTTGATCGGGACTATGAATGCTTCGGGCACATGCCAACCCATTGCAGTGATCGCGAAGCGTTCATCTTGGCGTACGATCGTCAGCTGTGCGCCCATCGGAAGCGACGCAATGACCGGCAACCTGATGTCGGGGCCTTGAAATACGATTGCGCGAAGCGCTGCCACCTTGTGGGTCGCAGCGGGTCCGCTTGCGCCAAGCGCGTTGGCCGACAGCCAGCCGACATAGCCGTCTGTCTCGAGTTGGCCCCAAGCCCAACCGTCCTCAGTCGTTTCGTAAATCATGGCGCGTTCGCCCAGCAATGCCTCGGTGTCGAGCCGGGCATCATGCGATGCCGCGCGGCGCACGGCAGTAACAGGCTCGATGATCTGGTGGCGCGTGCCTTCGACGAAGCGCTTGGCTTCGACCTGACCCTGCAAATGCCTCGCCGCAATCTCAGGCCGAAAGGGATTTATGCGGGGATCAAGCGCAACCATGGCTCAGGAATAACGCTTGCAAAGCAATGAATAGATCGCGCGCGCGGCCTGACACTCGGCGCCTTCCGGGCGTCCAGGTTTTGCGGCTGGCGTCCAGGCAAAGATATCGAGATGCAGCCATGATTTTATCGTAACGAACCGACTCAGAAAAAGTGCGGCTGTGATGGCGCCGCCATGGCCGCCTGTCGCCACGTTGCTCAGATCCGCGATTTTTGAATCGAGCATTGTCTCATAGGGCTGCCACAGCGGCATGCGCCACAGCGGATCGTTCTCGCCCGCCCCGCCACGGGAAATCTCGTCAGCCAGGGCGTCATCCTTGGTGAAGAATGGCACGACCTCGGGTCCCAGCGCCACGCGGGCGGCACCCGTGAGGGTGGCAAAATCGACAATCATCACAGGCTTGTCTTCGTCCGCGAGCGCGAGCGCATCGGCCAAGATCAGCCGGCCCTCCGCATCCGTGTTGCCGATTTCGACTGAAATGCCCTTGCGCGAAACGTAGACGTCGCGCGGCCGGAAGCTGGCGCCGGAGATCGAGTTCTCCACGGCGGGGATTATGACCCGGAGCCGGACCTTCAGGCCCCGAGCCATAATCATATGAGCGAGGCCGAGCGCGGTTGCCGCCCCACCCATGTCCTTCTTCATGTTGAGCATTCCGGAGTCGGGCTTGATATCGAGGCCGCCGGTATCGAAGCAGACGCCCTTGCCGACGAGCGTTATCCTCGGATCGCCCGATTTGCCCCAGGTGATGTCGATCAGGCGCGGGGATCGCTCAGAACCGGCGCCGACGGCGTGCACCAATGGGAAATTTTTCTGCAGTGCGTCACCGGTTGTGACTTTCACTTTGGCGCCATGCCGTTTCGCGAGCGCGCGGCTTGCCGCTTCGAGTTCGCGCGGCCCCATGTCGTTGGAGGGTGTGTTGGTGAGATCCCGGCAGAGGGTCACGCCCTCGACGATGCGGCTAACATCCTCGCCATCAAGGCTTTCCGGCACCACAAGCCGCACTTTGCGCGGCTCCGCGTTGCGGTAACGGGCAAACTGATAGGTGCCCAGCGCAAACGCAAGTGCACCCAGTCGCTCGTCATGAGGCGCATTCGCAAAGCGATATGTTCCCGGTGGCAAAAGGCTCGGCAATTGTCCCGGCCGAAAACGGTCCACATCGGTCTCGCCGGGACTTTCAAGGCCGAACAGGACAGCGGCGAGCTTGCCGTCGATGGCGGGCAGCAACAGCAAGCGACTGGGTTTGGCCTCGAACCCGGCGGCGGCAATAAACCCGCGCTCACGCTCGCCAAACGGCCTGCGCACCGCATCGAAGTTTCCACGATGGACAAACCAGATCGGCGTCGCCTGCGTCTTGCCGGCGCTTGCAAAAACAGGATGCATGTTACCCCGCGGTCTCGTGCCAATGCGTCGATCAGTGGACATATCGGTTATGGAAAAAAATCATGCGCGAACAAGGCCAGTTTACAAGTTAACCAGTCATTAGGGTTAACGTTTTATTGCTCGGATATGCCGCTCACGACACGCGCCGTTCGTCTGGCTGCCCGAGCTTCCGTAATTGCCGCCCTCGCCGCGTCCGCAGCAGGCTGCTCGAATGGTGGACCTCGCGATGCGACCGGTTCGCTAGGCTCGGCCAGCGCTACGACGGGCCAGACCGATGCGCGGAGCTCCCTGGAGGCCCTCGGCGCTCGCTATCGCGATAATCCGAACGATGTCGATGCGGCCATCGCATACGCGCGCGCCTTGCGGGCCACCGATCAGCGGGCTCAGGCGGTCGCCGTGCTCGAACAGGCATCGATTCGCAACCCGCGCAGCATGCCCTTGCTGGGTGCCTACGGCCGTGCCCTGGCTGAGACGGGCCAGTACAAGCAGGCGATCGAAACGCTCGGCCGCGCGCACACGCCCGACAATCCGGATTGGAGCATCCTCAACGTGCAAGGCGCGGTGCTGGATCAGATGGGCCGGCATGCCGAGGCGCAACGTCACTATGCGTCCGCGCTCAAAATCGTGCCGGACGAACCCACTGTGCTCTCGAATCTCGGCTTGTCGTACCTGCTGACAAAGGATCTGAAAAACGCAGAGATAACCTTGCGGCGCGCGGCGGCGCAGCCGAACGCCGGACCGAAAGTACGCCAGAATCTGGCGTTGGTCGTCGGCTTGCGTGGCCGCTTCGAGGAGGCGGAAAAAATCGCTAGCGCTGATCTGCCCGACAACGAAGCCGCCGCCAATGTCAATTATCTGCGGCAAATGCTTGCGCAGCAGCACGACCTGAAAAAGCTGGGCCGCGCCTCTGTTCCCGCGCCCGATACCGGCTCCTGATCCCGGATACTCGAGATATCGGCGGCAGCGCGCCGGCTTTTTCTATTGCAGCGCCATAACCTTGATCGCTGCCGGCCCGAGAATGACGATGAAAAGCACGGGCAGGAAAAAGAGAATCATCGGCACGGTCAGCTTGGGCGGCAGGCCAGCCGCTTTTTTCTCGGCTTCAGCCATACGCATGTCACGGTTTTCCTGAGCCATCACGCGCAACATGGTTGCAAGCGGCGTTCCGTACCGTTCGGACTGCTGCAAGGCCATACAGACGGACTTGACGCCGTCGAGATCCGTCCGCTTTCCAAGGTTTTCGTAAGCCTGGCGGCGGTCCGGGAGATAGGACAGCTCGGCGGTGGTGAGCATGAGCTCCTCAGCCAGCGCCACGGATTGCGTCCCGACTTCGTCACTGACCTTTCTGAATGCAGCTTCGATCGACATGCCCGATTCAACGCAAATCAGCAGCAAGTCGAGCGTGTCGGGGAAGGCCCGCTTGATCGACAACTGCCGGCGTTTGATCTTGTTCTTCAGCAGCAAGAGCGGCAGCTGCATGCCAATGTAGGCTGCAAAGAAACAAATGCCGAGCTTGATCGTCGCAGGCTGATCGAACTTCAGAATCACAAACAGATAGATCAACGCGAACAGAAAACAGGCTACCGGCGTGACCATCCGGACAAAGAGGTAAGTGATATAAGGCGCCTGGCCGCGATAGCCGGCCTGTACGAGCTTCAGTCTTGCCTCTTCCTGGCCGACCCACTTGCTGAGGTTAAATCGGTCGACGACGGTCTGAACGTATTGTTTCGGCGTCTGTCTTAGTTTGACTTTCTGATTTTCCTGCGACAGGCGCTCACGCTCGCGTTGGCGAATCTTTTCCCGTTCGAGCGCCACGGCACGCATGCGCTTGTCGAGAGGATTGACCAGGACCAGCGGCATCGCAAGCGTAAGCACCGTGGCGGCCGCCGCGACGGCCGCGAACAGCATCGTCAGCGTCTTTACGTTCAGAGCACCGATGAGGAAATCCATCATCGCCGGATGCCTAGAAGTCGAAATTGATCATTTTTTTCATGACCAGCACGCCCATCGTCATCCACACCGCCGAGCCAGCCAGCATGATGTGGCCCATCGAATTGGTGAACAGCAGCGTGATGTAATTCGGTGCAGTCAGGTAAACCAGGATCATCACCGCAATGGGCAGCGCACCGATGATCGCCGCTGACGCCTTTGCCTCCTGCGACATTGCCTGAATCTTGGCCCGCATCTTTTTGCGATCGCGTAACACCTTCGAGAGGTTGCCGAGCGCTTCGGAGAGGTTGCCGCCCGCTTTCTGCTGGATAGCCACCACGATCCCGAAGAAATTTGCCTCCGGCAGCGGAGTACGCTCGTACAATTTGCCGCAAGCCTCGCCCAGCGGCATTCCGATGGCTTGAGTTTCCATGATCAGCCGAAATTCCGTCTTCAGCGGCTCGGATGATTCGACCGTGATCATCTTTATGCAATCGAGCAGTGGCAGGCCGGCTTTCACGCCGCGGACGATGATGTCGACCGCATCCGGCAGTCCTTCCAGAAACTTCGCCTCGCGCCGTTTCCTCAAGAACGACAGCAGCCAGCGCGGAACGCCAAAAGCTCCGGCGAAGCCCAAGCCGGCTGCAGCGAGCAGCCCCGTGCCCGACAAAAAGCCGAAGGCAAACATGCCGACCCCGATGGCGGCCGAGATGATCACGAATTGACGTTTCGACCAGGTCAACCCGGCACGGGTGATCCGAACCGAGATGGGCACGCTTTTGCTTTTCTTGCGGCGCTCTTCGAGATCCTTGAGCGAGGATTCGACGATGTCACGTCGGGACTTCTGGGGCCCACGGGCGGCGCGCGATAGCGGCTCGGTCTTGGCAACGCTCTGCATGCGCTGCTCGGCTTTGCGCTCGCCCGACAGATACGGATAGATAAATACGTATACCACTCCGCCAATGGCGACCGAGACCAGGAAAAAGACCGCGATAGCCTGCACAACGCCCCCCGCCTATGCCCGCATGGCTTCGTTCGCCGCATCCGCCGCATCGAGAGCCGCGGCGAGACGCTTTTCCTCGCCGTAGTAACGGGCTCGATCCCAGAAGCGCGGATGCCCAATGCCGGTCGACCGGTGACGACCGCTAATGTTGCCTTTGGCGTCCTCGCCTTCCATGTCGTAGAGGAAAATGTCCTGCGTAACGATGACGTCGCCTTCCATTCCCATCACTTCGGTGATGTGGGTGATCTTGCGCGAACCGTCGCGCAAGCGCGCGGCCTGAACTACGACGTCAACCGAGGCGCATATCATTTCGCGGATAGTACGCGACGGCAGGGAAAAGCCGCCCATCGTTATCATCGACTCTAGTCGGGACAGCGCTTCGCGGGGATTGTTGGCGTGCAGCGTGCCCATCGAGCCGTCGTGGCCCGTATTCATGGCCTGCAGCAGATCGAAAGCCTCCGGTCCGCGCACTTCGCCGACGATGATTCGTTCTGGCCGCATACGCAGACAGTTACGCACGAGATCCCGCATGGTGACCTGGCCCTCACCCTCGAGATTCGGCGGCCGCGTCTCGAGTCGCACGACGTGAGGCTGCTGCAGCTGCAACTCCGCAGCGTCTTCGCAGGTGATGATGCGCTCATCGTGGTCGATAAACCTGGTCAGGCAGTTGAGCAGCGTGGTCTTGCCTGAGCCGGTGCCGCCAGAAACCAGGGTGTTCACGCGGCTGCGGCCGATGATGCGAAGGATCTCCGCCCCTTGGTGGGTGATGGTGAACTGGCCGGAAAGGTCGATGCCGAGCTGCTTGATCACGTCCCGGCGCACTTCCGCAACCGTGACCTTGAGCATGACCTGATCGCGTCCGCGTACGGCGATTCCGTTCACCACCTTGATGCCATCGCCGACCAGCCGTGCTGCAAGATCATAAGCCTGTTGCGACTCCGCTTGACTGGCCGCGCTGCCAGAAAGCATTACGCCGTCGCCGACCCCTTCGACGTGAATGTCGGCACCCGGAATCGTCTGTTTGATTGCGTTGCGCACGCCATTGAGATCGCGTTTTACTGCGATGTCGAACCCGGCGATCTGCCTGCCGTCGGCATCGAAGAAGAAAATGTTGGTTTGCCCGACGGCGACCCCGATGATGTACACCCGCCGCGAGGAACGAATCACCGCATTGGCGACCTTGGGATCGGCAACAAGTACATCCTTGATGTCAGCCGGCAGATCGATCGCAACCGATTTGCCAATTCCGAGCGGAACAAAACGGGACGTCGCTTCGCTCGCGGCGACTCGGATGATGGGAGTCTGTGTTGCTGCTTCGGCCGCCACTGCCTGCCCGATCGATGCAAGATCGACTAAGGCAAACAATGCGCCCAATGTGGCTGTGCAAATTGCTGTCCGGTTCGCCATAGCCCCCTTCATCCCCAATTGGTCATCGCGGCGTGGTCGTATGGCTCACGCCAAACCGCACGACGTTGACGTTACGGCGAGTGTCCGTCTCGTCCGATTTCGAATCATCGGCGGCGCTGTCGGCAAGGCTGCGCAATGCCAACGACAATGTGCCGAGCTGTTGCGATAGCGCCAGAGTTTCCGCCTGGCCGGGCGAAAGCTCTAGAGTTGCCGTCTTGCCGACGACGACCTTCTGACCGTTTTTCTCTTCTATGGTCTGGTCGATCGCCAGTACGCGAATGTTGCGGAGGATTGTCTCGCTGCTCATTCCGCCGGCTGCGTTGGCATCGCGGTTGGAACGAGGCGTCAAAATCACATCGACGCGATCGTTTGGCAGAATGAAACCGCCCGCCCCGGTTTCGGCCGAGATCTGGGTCGAAATGGCGCGCATGCCGGACGGCAGGATGGCTGCCATGAACCCGGACCCTTTGGCATTCACCAGCTTTGCTTCGCGGATCGGTTCGCCGGCAACAAACGGCGAGCGGACGATCATGCCGTTAACATTTTCGATTGCTTTCGGCCGATCGGTCTTGCGGATGAAATTGCCGCTGGCCGTCGATGCCGGCCAGGCCTGCCAAAAGACATCCGCCGGCGTCAGCGTCTGGCCCCTTGGGACATCGGATTTCGCCACCAAGATATCGACCGTGTCGAACTTGGGCACCTCAGCCTTGGGCTCAGGCGGTTTTTCAGATCTGCCAGCCAGCAGGGCGGCTATGCCACCCGCTGCCACGGCGACAGTCAGCACCACAATACGTGCAGCTTTCATACGCCCCCACTCACCTGACAGGGCGGCCACATCGGCCGCGTAAAGCCCCGGCCGCCAATGCGGCCGCTCGCACCGGATTTCAGCAGCTAAAGGTCAAGGTATGGTTAAGGAGCGGTATCCAAATCGAGTTAATGTTTTGTTGCAGCGCTAACGCTGCGGATCGCACCGGCCTCAGGCCGGCATCCAGCCGGTTTTCGGATAAATCACAAGGGCCGCCGCCGCGAGGGCGATGCCATAGGGTACGCCTCCCCCCGTTTCATGCAGACGAAGAATCCAGGGTTGACGCGCAAAAAGGGCCGGCAGGGGAAGATTGCGGAATTGCAATATCGCCAGGGTCAACGCGCCACCGAACAAAGAGGCATAGATCGTATAGTCGAGAAGATGATCAAAACCGAACCACAGCGCAGTCGCTGCTGCGAGCTTTGCGTCGCCGCCGCCGATCCAGCCACGTGAAAAGAAAGCAAATGCAATCACAAGGACTACGGCCGCGGCGGCCAGATGCATGCCAAACGCGTGGAGAGTCATGCCTGTGATCATCGCGAGCAGGAAGAATCCCCCGGCGAGCGCGAGCGACAACCGGTTCGAGATCGTCATGGTCAGGAGGTCGCTGGATGCGGCAAAAGCCATAAGTGCAGGGAAGAGCAAAAGCCTGATTGCATCGGCTGCCATGATTACTCGTCCCCTGACGCAACTCACTGCGTTCGAACGTAGATGATTACGCGTTGCCCACCGGTTAAGACGGTTTTTGTTCTGCCTCGGGCGCATTTGGCGCTTAACGGCGCGGTTGATGAATCACTAACGCCTCATTGGTGCCCGCGGCATCATGGCTCAGTCGTGACGCCCCGCGCGGATCTTCTGCACCATTCATTTCATTTTAACCGGGCACTCCGATACCGAAGTGGTCCGGGACTCCAACGCAGGTCTTTCGCCGATGCTCGCTGAGGCATTTGCAGTCGCTAAAGTTGCCGGCGAGACCATGTTCAAGCTTATTCCAATCTCGATCGCGTTCGGCATCGTATTCGGCGCGCTGACACATTGGTCGGCTTGCAATCCAGGCCGGCCGTGGTGGCGCAAACGCGAGATCGTTACGGACATCTGCTACTGGTTCTTGATTCCTCTCGCGGCCCGGTTTGTGCGCATCGGCTTCATGGTTATGGGTGCAGCGTATTTCTACGGCATTCATGGCGCCGAAGCGTTGATCAGCTTCTACGACGATGGCTTCGGTCCCTTGGCCAAGATGCCCCTGTGGGCTCAGGCCCTGACCTTTCTGATCGTTTCGGATTTCCTGACATACTGGATCCATCGCGGCTTTCATGGCGCCGGCTTGTGGAAATACCATTCCGTCCATCATTCATCGGAAGAACTCGACTGGATTTCGGCAGCCAGGTTTCATCCCGTCAATATTTTCTTTGGCACCGTCCTCGTCGACCGGGCCTATTGCTTGCCGGCATTTCACCCAATGTCATGTTGTGGGTCGGCCCCTTCACGACCGCGTCTTCCGCATTCGTGCACGCCAATCTGAACTGGACGCTCGGGCCCTTCAAATACGTCATTGCAGGGCCAGTCTTCCACCGCTGGCACCATACCGCTGCGGATCGAGGCGGATCTAAGAACTTTGCCGGCACGTTTCCGATATGGGATCTGCTGTTCGGCACGTTTTATATGCCCGCGCGCAAGCTTCCGGACGCATATGGCATTGACGACAAACGATTCCCGGAGGGGTTCGCCGCACAGATGCTCTATCCGTTTCGCCGCTGATTTTTCTTGTGATTACGACGCCAGCGGTAAACTCTTTGCACTTCGTTCACCAATTTACAGTCAACTCAGGGAATAGAGTACCCCGTGAGCCCTTTTTACGGTCCTGTTGTGCGTACCGTGCTGGAGAGCGCGATGTCCATTCCGTCTAAGCACTGCAGGCGACCTGTGAGATTGTGGCTGCTGGCTGTACCGGCAATCTGCGTGATTGCCGCGACGCCGGCGCGTGCGGCTGACCCAATGACGATAAGCGTCGACCGGGCAGAAGTCATGCAGCTGCCAGACCGAGTCGCCACAATTGTCATCGGAAACCCCCTGATTGCCGACGCCACGTTGCAGAGTGGTGGCATTCTGGTCGTGACCGGCAAAGGCTTTGGCACGACCAATTTGTTGGCGCTCGATCGGGCCGGGCGTGTGCTCCTGAGCAAGTCCGTGCAGGTGCTCGGCGCGGGGACCGAGGACGTGGTTACGGTCTATAAGGGCGTTGAACGCGAATCCTATAGTTGTGCTCCCAATTGCGAGCGCCGAATCACGCTTGGCGATTCGCCCGCATACTTCAATGCCACCCTGGCGGAGACTGGTGCGCGCAACGGACAGGCACAAACCGCTGCACCAACGCGGTAAATCCCTCCCGGCAGTCCGGTCACGGTTAACGGTCGCTTAACGCGATCGGGGCTGTGCTTAGGGTTTTGGCAAGAATTAAAAAACGCGCTCTTGCTATGAATTTTGGCGTTTTCGGCACCGATCAGAAATCGAGATGCTTGCCATGCCAGAACCTAAATGCAGCAAGATTTCAGCAGGTATCTGTCGGCTGATGCCGTCCCGCCTCCTGCGTCGCTTCGTGCGGCAGCAAGACGGCTCGGCGGCCGTTGAATTTGGGTTCATCGCCCTTCCATTTCTGGGACTGACTTTTGCAATTCTGGAAACCGCGCTGGTGTTTTTCGCGGGCCAGACGCTCGAAACCGCAGTGCAAGATTCAGCGCGCCTCATCATGACGGGCCAGGCCCAAACGGGCGGATGGAGCAAGGAAGACTTCAAGACCGCGGTCTGCGCACGCGTTTATGGATTGTTTGATTGCTCCGGCAAGATGTATGTCGACGTAAAGACCTATGCCAACTTCTCGGCAATCAACGACGACCCCCCTGTGACCGACGGCCAGTTTGATACGACAAAGGTGACCTACAGCCCGGGTGGCGTCGGCGATATTGAAGTGGTCAAGCTCTATTATGAATGGCCGATTTACGTTTCTCTGCTGGGCAATCACCTGTCCACTCTGAACGGCAACAAACGGTTGCTCGTGGCGACAGCTGTTTTTCGTAACGAGCCTTATCAATGAGGCGGGTGGTCATGACAGCAAAGACATTTGGCCGGTTGCGCCATTTCGGCCGCGACAAGCGCGGCGCTTCGGCGATCGAATTTGCTCTTCTGGCGCCGCTGATGATCGGCCTCTATATCGGCTGCGTCGAGATTTCAGAAGGCATAGCCGCATACCGCAAGGTCACGCTGACCGCGGGAGCGCTGGCTAACCTGGCGGCACAGGTCACGACAATCAGCCCAGCCGACAAGGACAATCTATTCGCCGCCGCAACGGCGATCATGTCGCCCTATACGGGAACGACGTCCGTCAAGTTGTCCTGTCTCAAGATTGACGGTGCGGGCATTGCAAAAGTGAAGTGGGGTGTCGCATCAGCCAGTGTCACTCCGCGCGCCGACGGCGATGTCGTAACTATTCCGGTGAACCTCGCAATTCCGGACTCATGGCTGCTTTTTAGTGAAATAAGCTACCTGTACATTCCGGTAACCGGCTTCAGCCCCGGCTTCAGCCACATTGCAGCCTCGGGCAAAGAGCTCTCGGACGAGATGTACATGAGCCCGCGTATCACGGCGCCGGTTTACGACGGCAAGGCCTGCAACTGACGTTTTCACGACCGGCCTTCTGCGATTGGTAGCGCCGTTGTCGATTTGATCCGTTCCATCGCGAATCGTGACGTGACGTTTTTCAACGGAACCGTCGCAATCAACTTTTTGTAGAACGCATCGTATCCCGCAATGTCGCTTACGACGACGCGCAGCATGTAGTCCACATCGCCGGCCATGCGGTAGAATTCCATCACTTCCGGCATCGCGCCCACGACATCGGCAAATTTCCTCAGCCATTCCTGCGAGTGATCGCCGGTCTCGATGGAAACGAAAACGGTTATGCCGAGATTGACCTTTTCGGGATCGACGATCGCTACCCGGCGCGTGATGACGCCGTCCGCCTCCAGCCGCTGCAGCCGTTTCCAGCACGGGGTCGACGACAATCCGACCCGTTGGCCAATTTCGGCTACCGACAGCGAAGCGTCCTGTTGCACAACCGCAAGAATTTTCCGGTCGATGGCATCCATTCTCTCTCGGTGCTCCTCCCTAGCACGAACATCCGTACTTGATGGTGACTAGGGAATATAATTCTTATTTCACACCGACATCTGTCATAGCAGAGAAAAATATTCTATTTCAAGCACAATCTTTGGCCTCGCAGAGAGGCTGCCGAACGAAAGCTGGCCATGAAAACGTCATTCCGGTTTCCCCTGCCCGACGCCCTGCGACGCCTTGGCGCCGCCATTCTGTTCAGCGCCGCGCTTGCCGCCTCGGTGGCGGGAGCGCACGCCGAACCGCTCGTGAGTGTGGAATGGCTTAACAGTCATCGTGCCGATCCCGATCTGGTCGTGCTCGATATCCGGTCGGCGATTGACGGTGGCGGGGCTCAAGCCTACGTGGCCGGTCACATTCCGGGCAGCGTGCACAGCGACTACGACAAAGCCGGTTGGCGCGTCACGCGCAACAATGTGCCTTTCATGGTTCCGACCGTGCCGGAGCTTGAAAAGCTGATCGGCGATCTTGGCATCGACGAAGCGACGCACGTTGTGGTGGTGCCGGCTGGAGTAAACGTTCTGGATTTCGGTTCAGCTGCGCGGACCTACTGGACGCTAAAATATGTCGGGGTGAAAAATGTTTCGATCCTCGACGGCGGCATTGCCGCCTGGCGACAGGCGGGTTTGCCTCTCGAGAACGGTGTTAGCCCGCCGTCACCGAAAATTTTTTCCGCGACTGTCGACAACAGCATCCTCGCCCTGGCCAACGATGTTGAGATGATCGAAGGCAAAGGTGGCGCTACGCTTGTCGATGCGCGGCCGGCATCTTTTTTCTTCGGCAAGGAGAAAGCTGCCGCGTCCCAGGCCTACGGTCACATCCCCGGAGCTTTGAATATAGACAGCGCGCGCTTCTACGACAGCCAGACAAACCGGCTGAAGCCCAAGGCAGTACTCGTATCCATTGCGAACGCGGTGCCGTCAGGGCCCGCCGTGAGCTATTGCAACACGGGCCACTGGGCAGCGACGGACTGGTTCGTGCTGCACGAGGTGCTCGACCGGAAGGATACCAGGCTCTATGCCGGCTCGATGGTCGAGTGGACCAGCAAGCCTAATCGGCCGGTTGAATCCGCGCGGACGAAGTGGGACGATCTGAAAAAGGCCTTGGGCCTCGGTTCCTGATCCGCGCCCTGGAGTTTCCATGACGACCGCAACCTTGGCCGCGCCCGATCAGGGCGCGGCTGTGCGCATCGACCGCTTGTTCCTCGGACTTGCGCTCGCCTCCGCATCAATTTTGATCGCGCTGGTGCTGCTCGATCATCAGCCGGCCTCTGCGGCACTAATCGTTGGCGGGTTCGGTCTCGGCGTCGCATTTCTCAAGGCCGAGTTCAGTTATACGGCCTCCTGGCGGCGGTTCCTGACGCGCGGAGAGGCAGGCGGTCTCCTCGGCGGCCTGATCGTCATTGCCATCTGCGCCTGCGTCGTGGTGCCGGTAGCCGCGCTTTCCCCGAACTATGGCGGAGCCATCGCGCCGCTGGGCCCCTCGCTGATCATCGGAGCGTTCGTCTTTGCCGTCGGAATGCAGCTTGCCAATGGCTGCGGATCCGGAACGCTTTACACCGTCGGCGGCGGATCGGGACGCATGCTGGTGGCGTTGTTATTCTTTGTTATCGGCAGCTTTCTTGGCAGTCTGTCCTTGCCGGCATTCCTTGCGCTAGGCGGAATAGATCCGGTGCTGGCGTCGGATTATCTCGGCGCCTGGGGCGGACTGGCACTCACGCTTGGCAGTATTGCCATTGCCGGAGCGTGCGTCATCGCCGTAGCCCGCAAGCGCGGCGCCAATTTCATGCCGTCGCGTCGTTATATCATCGGCGGAGTTATTATCGGGCTCCTGTGCGTCGCGGTTTTTGCTGCGGGCGGTCACCCATGGAGCGTCACGTTCGCCTTTACGGTCTGGGGCGCAAAGGCCGCAACGGCACTTGGATTCGATCTGTCGCACGCGGCTTTCTGGCAATGGCCCGGACCCAAGCGGGCGCTCGCGGAATCGGTGCTTTCCGACACCTCGAGCCTTACCGATCTTGGAATGCTGTTTGGTGCAATGGCAGCCGCAGCAGCGAGCAAGCCGTTTGCAACCGGTTCGTGGCCGCCGCTGAAGTCAATGGCTGCGGCGGCGATCGGCGGATTGCTGATGGGTTGGGGAGCGCGCCTCGGCTTTGGCTGCAACATCGGCGCGTTTGTCGGTGGGGTTGCCTCCGGATCGCTGCATGGCTGGCTGTGGTTTTTGGCCGCCCTGCCGGGATGCCTGGTCGGCATTCGGCTGCGTCCGCTGTTCGGCCTGTCGCGGGAGTAGCGGATGCGTACCGTTTACATCCTTGTGGTCGTGCTTGGCGTTGCAGCCATTTTAGTCGACCACTTGTCAAGCTCTTCGAGCGGCCGCGCCCTGTCGCCTGAAGACTTCGCCGGCGCGTGCGCGCCCTGCGGCGCGCCGTGTCCGTCAAAGAAATAGCCGCTCAGCGAGCGTGCAGCTTCAGGAAATCGTCGACTTCGTCGCGCGACGCCGCGCCCATCAATCCGCCAAATCGCGTGCATTTGATCGCCGCTGCGGCACTCGCAAAACGCATGGAATCCACGACATCGCCGCTTTCCACCAGCCGGAAGGTAAAAGCGCCGTGGAACACGTCTCCCGCGCCCAGCGTGTCGATGGCCTTCACCTTAAATGCCGGCATGTGGCGGATCTCACCGTTGTCGATCCAATAGACGCCGTGCTCGCCGTCGGTGACTGCAACCAAGCCGTTGAAATGTTGTCCAAGCTTTTTGAGCGCAGCGGGAAGATCGTCGAGCCCGGTGCTGCCGCGCAGCGCTTCGGATGAAGAAATGACGTGGCTGCATGCCATCAGCAGCGGATCGTCGAGCGGTGCCGCCTTGTCGAAATCGAGAATGCGTGGAATTCCGCGTGCCTTGGCAGCATTGCAGATTGGGATGACAAAGTTCGGATACCGGTTATCGAGCAACACAGCGTCCATTGCGGAGACCGTGCGCTCGGCATTATGCGGTGCGACCTCGCCCAAACCCTGATCGCGGCGCGTTGCAATCATCTTCTCACCGGCGGCGTCAACCAAGATCAGCGATACCGAGGAGATTGCGCCCGGCACCCGCACCGCTCCGGTACAGTCGATGTTCTCCTGCAGCAGTGTCTTGACGATGCGGCTCGCGAATTCGTCTTCCGCGCCCAGCGGGCCCGCGAAGCTCACGTGGCCGCCCAGGCGGGCGATCGCAACGGCGGCATTGCCAGACTGTCCGCCGGAGGTGATCAGGAATTCCGACGCCGGGACCTTTGTGCCCGGTTCGGGAAAACGGTCAACGCGCATGATGATGTCCTCTACGGCGCCCCCGGCGCAAAGGACTTTTGGTGTTTCCGCCTTTTGCTCAGTCAAAAGTTATCTCGTCTTCTACCCAGGCACGAATGATGTGATGCGCAATCGCGACCGGAGGAGGCGTGGTCAGGCCCTGCGGATGCTTGCGCATGAGCATCGCCTCGATCTCGCTCTTGCTGAACCAGCGGGCATCCTCCAGTTCCTCCCGATCAACGACGATCTCGTGAGTCAACGCCCGGGCGTGGCAACCGATCATCAGCGAAGTCGGAAATGGCCATGGTTGTGAGGCAAAATAAACTACCTTACCGCAGGTAATGCCTGCCTCCTCGAGCGTTTCGCGGTGGACTGCATCCTCGATCGATTCACCCGGTTCAATGTATCCTGCGAGACAGGACCACATGGTCGGCACAAAACGGGGCGAGCGCCCGAGCAGACACCGCTCGCCGTCGCACGCCAGCATGATGACCACGGGATCGGTGCGCGGAAAATGCTCGGCCTTGCATTGCGGGCAGTCGCGACGCCAGCCGCCACAGACGAGTCCTGTCGCAGCGCCACAGTTTGAGCAAAAGCGATGACGCGCATGCCAGTGCAGCACGGCCTTGGCTTCCGCGATCGGCGGCAAATGATCGGCGGCGACAAGACCTTGTACAGCGACCGAGCGGAGGTCCGTCACGTGCAGATCATCGCGCGACTTCAGCGCCTCCGCCGTCTGGGCCAAGAGGCCATGGCCGAAACGCGGCGCCCCGTCGAGCAGGCCAAGAAAAATTGTTTCGACCGCGGGACCCAATGTCTCAGCCTCCGTCAATGTGAACAAAGGCTCGTTGAGAGGCGCACCTCTCTTCATTACGATCCAGTCGCCACCGATCACATAGGCTCCCGCGCCGGGAACGCGCGCAAATGCGCCGACGGCAACATCATTGGCTCGAAGCTCCGCAGCCCGCTCTATGCGGCTGCCGGAGTATCCGAGACGGGGTTTGGGGCCGAGATCGGGACGCGGAGACATGCGGGCGGCAAACTAGCAGGCATAAGCTCTTATTGCGACACAACACCCTCTGGTGCGGTTTCCAACTTGAATGCAGCGGCAAACAATGCGCGCGTATAGTCAGTCTTCGGCGCCTTGAAAAGGTCGGCGGCCGCGCCTTCTTCCACCATCTTGCCATGGCGCAGCACCAGAAGTCGGCTCGACAACGCCGCCACGACCCGCAGATCGTGTGAGATAAACATGTAAGTGAGATCGTGCCGCTTTTGCAGGTCACGCAGCAGGTCGACCATCTGTGACTGTATAAGCATGTCCAGGGCGCTGGTCGGCTCGTCAAGAACGATGAAGGTCGGCTCAAGCACGAGCGCGCGGGCGACCGCGATGCGTTGGCGCTGCCCTCCCGAGAACTCGTGCGGATAGCGATGCCGCGTCTCGGGGTCGAGCCCGACGTCGGTCAGCGCATCCACAACGCGCTGCTCGCGCGTCGCTTTCGAAAGGTTCGGGTGATGCACCCACAGCCCCTCTTCAATGATGTCCGACACCGACATGCGCGGAGACAACGAGCCGTAAGGGTCCTGAAACACGATCTGCATGTCATGCCGGAAAGGACGCATCTGCTTGAACTTGAGACTTTCAATAGAGTTTCCCATGAACACGATCGGTCCGGTCGAGGAGATCAGGCGTAGAATAGCCAGACCGAGAGTCGTTTTGCCCGAGCCCGATTCGCCGACGACCCCGAGCGTTTCGCCCTTTCGCAATTCAATGCTCACGCCGTCGACCGCCTTAATGTGGCCGACGACCTTGCGCAAGACGCCGCGCTTGACCGGAAACCAGACCTTTAGCTCTTTCGTTTCGACAACGACAGGAGCCTCCGGGCGCGGTGGCGCAGGATCGGGTTTGGGCTCGGCAGCCAGCAACGCGCGCGTGTAAGGATGTTCGGGCGCGGTGAAAACGCGCTCCACCGGTCCCTGCTCGACAATCTTTCCGCGCTGCATAACGCAGACTCTGTCGGCAAGCTTGCGCACGATCCCAAGGTCATGGGTGATGAACAGCATCGACATGCCGAGCTGTGTCTGGGTGTCCTTCAACAGCTTCAAGATTTGAGCCTGCACGGTGACATCAAGCGCGGTGGTGGGTTCGTCGGCGATCAAAAGGTCCGGCTTGTTGGCGAGCGCCATCGCGATCATCACACGCTGACGCTGGCCGCCGGACAGCTGGTGCGGGTAGCTGCCGAGCCGCCCGGCCGGATCGGGTATGCCTACCTGGCTGAGCAACTCGATAATCCGTGTTCTGGACGCTTCGCCTTCAAGGCCATGATGTAACAGCAGAATTTCACGGATCTGTTTTTCAATTGTGTGCAGCGGATTAAGCGAAGTCATCGGTTCCTGAAAGATGATCGCGATATCATTTCCGCGCACCTCGCGAATTTGTTGCTCGGGCATGCTCAGCAATTCGCGGCCCTCGAATTTGATGGAGCCCGACGGATGATGCGCGGCCGGATACGGCAACAACTTCATCACCGAGAGCGCAGTCACCGACTTGCCGGACCCGGATTCGCCCACTAGCGCCACCGTCTCGCCTTTGCCGACGTCGAACGAAATGCGGTCGACCGCCAGCACCTCACGGTTTCCGCGTCCAAAGGCGATCGACAAGTCGCGAACGGTGAGAATGGGCTCAGGCGCGCTCATCGGAACGTCTTCCTTGGATCGAAAGCATCACGTACGGCCTCGCCGATGAAGATCAATAACGACAGCATGAACGCGATGCTGAAAAAGCCTGTAAAGCCGAGCCACGGTGCTTGCACGTTCGCTTTTCCTTGCGACAGCAGTTCGCCGAGCGACGGCGAGCCCGGAGGCAAACCGAAGCCAAGGAAATCAAGCGCGGTCAACGTCATCACCGACGACGACAGGATGAACGGCAAAAAAGTCATGGTCGCGACCATCGCGTTTGGCAGCAGATGGCGGAAAATGATGACCGTATTCGACACGCCGAGAGCGCGCGCTGCCTGGATGTATTCGAAATTCCGCCCGCGCAGGAATTCAGCACGCACGAGGCCGACCAGCGACACCCAGGAGAACAGCAGCAATATGCCCAGCAACACAAAAAATCCGGGCACCAGAACCGAGGAAATGATCAGGAGCAGATAGAGGGACGGAATCGAGGTCCAGATCTCAATGACGCGCTGAAACAAGAGGTCGGTCCAGCCACCGAAATATCCTTGTACCGCGCCGGCGGCGACGCCGATTATGGAGGAGATGATAGTCAGCGCCAAACCGAACAGGACCGAGATCCGGAAACCGTAGATCAGGCGAGCCACCACGTCGCGACCGCCGTCATCGGTGCCAAGCCAATTGGTTTCCACTTCGTCGCACTTCGCAAAGCCGTGAGCGGCGGCGAATTCGCAGTCCTTTTGCGTGAGCAGCCAGGTCGGCTTGGAAGGAAACGGCGATGGCGGCTTGCTGACCTGCGTATTATAGGAGAATCGCACGGGCGGCCAGACGACTATGCCTCCCTCCTTTTTAATCAGATCCATCAGGTAATCGTCACGAAAGTCGGCCGCAGTTCCGAACAAGTTCGGATCGTGCTCCCTGGCAAAAGCCGTGTCGGGATACGTGATGACTGCGGGGAAAAACGGCCGCCCGTTGACGAAGATAAAAATGGGCTTGTCGTTGGCGATAAATTCGGCGAACAGCGAAAGGACGAACAGTGTCAGAAAAATCCAGAGCGACCAGTAGCCACGGCGATTTGTCTTGAAATTTTCCCACCGACGCTTGTTGAGGGGTGAAATGCTTATGGCTTTTCCTGTCGGCGGCGCCGCCAACCCCATAGGCGATACTGCTGCGGTTTCAGGCGGCTTGATGCCGGTCCGTGCGTCCACTTCAGACCTCCCGCGTCTCGAAGTCGATACGCGGATCGATCCACGTGTAGGTCAGATCGGAGATCAGGTTCACGACCACGCCGATGAGCGAGAAGATGTAAAGAGTGGCGAACACGACCGGATAATCCCGGTTGAGAACGCTCTCGAAGCCAAGCAACCCGAGGCCATCGAGCGAGAAAATGGTTTCGATCAGCAGGGCGCCCGTGAAAAACGCATGTACGAATGCCGAGGGGAAGCCGGCAATAACGATGAGCATGGCATTGCGGAAAACATGGCCGTAGAGCACCTGGTTATTGGTGCAGCCCTTGGCACGTGCGGTGAGCACATATTGCTTGCGAATTTCCTCAAGGAAGGAATTCTTTGTCAGCAATGTCATCGTAGCAAAGGCCGATAGGGCCATGGCGATGATCGGCAGCGTGAGATGCCAGAAATAATCGAGGATTTTTTGCCACCAGGGCAGCGATGACCAGTTCTCGGACACTAGGCCTCGCAAGGGAAACCAGTCGAAGAACGAGCCGCCGGCGAAAAGGATGATCAGCAGGATCGCGAACAGAAATCCGGGGATCGCATAGCCGACGATGATCACCGTCGAAGTCCATACGTCAAAGCGCGAACCGTCGTGCATGGCCTTGCGAACGCCAAGGGGAATCGAAATCAAGTACGTCATCAAGGTCATCCAGATGCCGAGCGACATCGAGACCGGCAACTTTTCCTTGATCAACTGCATCACGCTGACGTCGCGGAAATAGCTTTTTCCGAAGTCGAATCGCAAATAGTTCCAGAGCATCAGGGCAAAGCGCTCTGGTGCCGGCTTGTCGAATCCGAACTGCGTCTCGAGCTTCTTGATGAATTCCGGATCGAGACCCTGTGCGCCGCGATATTTCGAGGTAGCAGCGTCTACCTGCGAGGCGCCCTGCGCGAGGCCGCGATTGCCAAAATCCCCGCCCGTCGAGCCCGAAATGCGCGAGGTCGCGCCCGTGTCCGATCCGGTGAGCTTGGCGATGACCTGCTCAACCGGACCACCGGGCGCGAACTGCACCACGACGAAAGCCACCAGCATGATGCCGAACATCGTCGGCACCATGAACAACAGACGGCGAATGATATAGGCGGTCATGCGCTCCTCAGTATGTCATTCCTCCACCGGCGCAAAGCACGCGGTTCTGTTCATCCTTTTTGTTCTGCTCTTACTGCCTTATCGCGATCGTACCACCACGTTTCAGGAATACCTCGAAAATAGCGCGGTTTAACATCCGGACGGCCGAACACGTCCCAATAGGCAATCCAGTGCGACGCTTTGTACCAATGCGGTATCCAGTATCGTCCGGCACGGATCACGCGATCAAGCGCCTTGCAGGCGGCGGTAAGTTCCTCGCGGGTTTTGGCGGCGATAATGACGTCCACCAGCGCATCGACAGCGGGGTCTGCGATGCCGGCGCGATTTTGCGACCCTTTCGTCGCGGCGGCCTGCGATGAAAAAAAGGTGCGCAGCGAGTCCCCCGGTGTCGACGAAAAGCTGAAGCGCTCAACGGTGATATCGAAATCAAAGGCATCGACGCGCGCGCGATATTGCACCGGGTCAACGATGCGCAAGCTTGCGTCGATGCCGAGCACGCCCAAATTCTTGATATAAGGCAAATGATGCGGCTGGAATGTCGGCTCATCAATCAGAAATTCGATGGTGATCGGTTGGCCGCTTGGCAGGAACCGCTTGCCGTTCTTCAGCGCACAATCGGCGTCGTTGAGCAACTGCGCAGCACGTCTCAGCAGCTTTCGGTCCTGTCCCGATAAGTCGGACACCGGCGGGACGTAGGGCTCTCCGAAAACTTCATCCGGCACTTTGCCACGAAAGGGTTCAAGGAGCGCGAGCTCGGCGGCATCGGGCTTCCCTTTCGCCATCATTGGGGAGTTCTGAAACACCGAATGCGTGCGATCGTAAGACCCGTACATGATGTTCTTGTTGGTCCACTCGAAATCGAACGCGTCGATCAGCGCCTCGCGCACGCGCCGGTCTTTAAATTTCTCGCGCCGCGTATTGATAAACCATCCCTGGGCACCCGAAGGCGTATCGTCGGGCAGCACGTCGCGCTTGACGCGTCCGTCCTTGAAGGCAGGAAAGTCATAGCGCGCCGCCCAGAAACGCGACGTGAATTCCTCGCGGAAGAGATAATTCCTGCCTGTAAAGCCCTCGAACCCGACTTCCCTGTCACGGTAATACTCGAACCGCAGCACATCGAAATTATTCTGCCCGCGCGAAACCGGAAGATCCGAGCCCCACCAATCCTTCACCCGCTCAAACTCGATGAAATGACCGACCTGGAACTTTCCGACCTTGTACGCTCCGCTCCCGAGCGGAATATCCAGCGTCGATTCCTCGAAATTCTTTTTCGAATAGTAGGCGCGAGATAAGATCGGCAGTGCCGCGACGAAAAGCGGCACATCGCGTCCTCGATTAGCGGCAAAGCGCACCACGACCGTGCGTTCATCCGCTGCTTCCGCGCCCGTGAAGTCGCGCAGTTGCTGCGTGATGATTGGATGACCCTTGTCCTTCAGGGTCATCAATGACCAGACCACGTCATGCGCCGTGAGGAGTGTGCCGTCATGGAATTTCGCCTGATCGCGCAGGGTAAAACGATACGTCAATTCGTCATCGGAAATGCGAACGCTTCGGGCAGCGAGGCCGTACATCGCGTCCGGTTCATCGCCTGAGCGCGCCATGAGCGTGGCGAACGTGAGCTGCATCCCCTGGGCAGCATCGCCCTTGAGAATATAGCTATTGAGGGAATTGAAGGTCTGGAACGACTGGTTGAATTGCCGGTTCGGACCAATCTGCGAGAACACGCCGCCCTTTGGCGCATTCGGGTTGACATATTTGAAGTGCGGGAAGTCCGGTGGATACTGAAGGTCGCCGAAGGCCGACATGCCGTGCCGGTCGGCGTCCTGCGCCGAGACGGGAATGATGCGGCTGCCGGCACTTGCTGCCGCAGCGCCGGCAAACAGCGTCAACGCGCCACGGCGGCTGAGTTTCATCATTTAGGACCGCTGCGGCACTTTGGCCGCCCTGGCAGCATCCCACCACCAAACCGTAGGGAATGCCGACGCCGCGTATTGAGGCAGGACATCGGGACGGCCGAAACGATCCCAGCGGGCGGTGCGCTGTTTCCCGTATGTCCATTGCGGAACGACGTAGAAATTCCACAGCAGCACGCGATCGAGAGCCTTGGTGGCGGCGACCAGCTCCGCGCGACTCTTGGCAAAGATCACGCGATCGATAAGCGCGTCGACAGCGGGGTTTTTGATGCCGACCAGATTGCGAGAGCCGGGTTGGTCCGCGGCCTGCGAGCCCCAAAAATTACGCTGTTCATTGCCGGGTGAGAGCGATTGAGCCCACGAGTTAATGATGATGTCGAAATCCCATTGGCGCAATCTGTTCTCATATTGCGAGGCGTCGATCGTGCGCACGGAAACACCAATTCCAAGCCGCTCGAGCGACGGCTTGTAGAACAGCATGATCCGTTCGAATGCGGGCTGCTCCACCAGCAGTTCGACATGCAATGGCTCTCCGTTACTGATGCCAACCAGCTTCGTGTTGCGGACTTCGTACCCGGCGGAGCGAAGCAAAGCGAGGGCCTCGCGCGTGTTATTGCGCACGTTCTGCGGATTGCCGCCAACCGGATTGGTATAGGGCTGCGTGAACAGATCGGCCGGTATCTTGTCCCGCACCGTTTGCAGGATTTCGAGCTCCGTGCCTTCGGGAATCCCCGACGATGCAAGCTCGGTGCCTTCGAAGTAACTGGCGATACGCCTGTACTGTCCGAAAAATATCTGTCGATTCATTTCTTCGAAATCGAAGGCAAAATTGAAAGCGCGGCGGACGCGCGGATCCTTGAATTTTTCGCGCCGGACGTTGAAGGCGAAGGCCTGCATAACACCCACGTTCCGGATCGGGAATTCCTCCGTGAGGACACGCTTATCGCGCACAGCCGGGAAGTCGTAAGCGGTCGCCCATTCCTTGGCACTGTTCTCAATGCGCCAGTCGGCCTGATCGGCTTTGAACGCCTCGAGCGCGACCGTGGAGTCGCGGAAATATTCGTAGCGGATCGTCTGTAAATTGCGCGTGCCGATAATGACATTGAGGTCCTTGCCCCAATAGTCATCGACCTTTTCGTAGACCAGCGTGCGGCCCGGCACGAATTCCTTGAGACGATAGGGTCCGGATCCCAGCGGCGGCTCAAGCGTCGTTTGAGTGACGTCGCGTTTCTGGCCCGACTTGTCTGTCCCTTCCCACCAGTGTTTCGCAAGCACAGGCAGCTGGCCGACGATCTGCGGCAATTCCCTATTGCCGGGACTATCGAAGCTAAACCTGATTTCGCGCTCACCGGCCTTCTCTGCCTTCACCACGTGCCGATAGTACGCACCGTAGAACGGGCTGTTTTTCTTCAGTACATCGAATGAATAAAGAACGTCCTCGGGAGTGATCGGCTTGCCGTCATGCCATCGCGCCCCGGCGCGCAGGCGATATGTGACCGCGGAAAAATCGTCAGGAAAGCTGACCGCGTCGGCCAACAATCCATATTCGGTCGAGACCTCATCGAGCGCAGACGTCATCAGCGTCTCGGTGAACAACTCGGTGCCCGCGGCGATGTTTCCTTTCACGCCCGACACGACCGTATTGAAATTATCGAACGTGCCGAAGGCGAGTTGGCGCACGGTGCCACCCTGCGGCGCATTGGGATTGACGTAATCGAAATGTTTGAAGCCTTCTGGATATTTTGTGTCTCCGAACAGAGACAGCGCGTGCTTCCAGGTCGGCGCCTCCGCCGCCGCGCGACCGCTCGGCAATATTGAGGACGCCAGTACGGGCGCAACTAGTGCCGATGCGCTGCCGCGCAATACAGAGCGACGACTGACTTTCATCAAAGTTACTCCCGCGCGACCTGTTCGCAGAGTGCGGTCGCGGATAATTAGGCGCTTTTTCGTTGCCCCGCCAGCGGTCAAAAACCCGCATTACAACAACGTAACCTCAATTTTCCGGGTCCCAAGCACCGTCCAGTCGAAGCAAATTGGCGGGGGGTGCCCGGCCATCGAATCCGCTGGTGCTGCGTCCGTTGCGGTTATTTCTTCTGTTCGCCGCCCGCCGGCGCAGCTTCTGCCGCCTTGGGCACCGGGACCGGACTGTCCGCCAAGGTACGCAGATAATCGATGACGTCGGCGCGCTGCTCGCCGCGGGACAGACCGGCGAAGGTCATGTTCGTTCCGGGGATATAGCCGCGCGGATTGGCAAGGAACTTGTTGAGGTCATCAAAGCTCCAGTTTCCGGGCTTGCCCTTCATGGCAGCCGAATAGTTGAACCCGGCTTCCGAGGCACGCGGCCGGTTTACAATATTCCACAAGTTGGGGCCGACACGGTTCGGCCCGCCTTTATCGAAGGTGTGACAGGCCTGGCACTGCTTCGCGGCGGATTGACCCTTTTCCACCGACGCCTTGGCGAGCAGTGTTTCGATCGGCTGTTCGGGTTCTTTGGGCCCAGCCTTCTCGCCTTCGGCCTCTTTCACCGCGATATTGAACCCGGGCTTGCTCGGCTTTTCGGGCGTGAAAATGGCACCGGCAGCAATATTGAGCGCGAGCAGGGTCAGGCAGGTGCCAAGAATGGCGCCAAGGATCTTGTTGAGTTCGAAGGAATTCATCGAAAGACAGCTCCCGAGGCGGGGCGTGGCAGGGCGGGCGAGCGCCGACAGCGTCTGGCGGCGTTGAGATACCGGTTTGCCTGACGTATGGCAACCCGTATAAGCCCCTGCGTCATTATCGACAGGTGATCATTCGGCCGGTCCGTGCCGGCAATCCCGATGCCCCAAGCGATCATCCTCATACCGGCGCGCCTCGCTTCCACACGCCTGCCAGGCAAGCCCTTGGCCGATCTCCATGGCGTGCCGATGATCGTGCACGTGCTTCGACGCGCCGAAGCCGCCAAAATTGGCGACGTGGTTGTGGCGACCGATTCCGAGCCGGTTGCCGCAGCGGTGGAAAAAGCCGGCGGGCGCGCAGTCATGACCCGCAGTGACCACGTCTCCGGATCAGATCGCATCTACGAAGCGCTGGAAGCGTTGGATCCCGAACACAACGTCAGCATCGTCGTCAACGTTCAGGGAGATTTGCCGACGATCGATCCGGCAGACATCCGCGCTGCGCTCAAGCCGCTTGCCGAACCGCAGGTCGACATCGCCACCGTAGCAGCCGTCATCACCGATCCCGCCGAGCTGACGAATTCAAGCGTCGTCAAGGTCATGGGTTCCCCGATTGCACCAAATCGTCTGCAAGCAAAAAGCTTCAGCCGCCAAGACGCATCCGGCGCGGGGCCGCACTATCATCATATCGGCCTCTACGCCTACCGCCGGGCAGCATTGGAGCGCTTCGTTGCCTTGCCGCCGTCGATTAATGAGCAGCGCGAAAAACTGGAGCAGTTGCGGGCGCTCGACGCGGGAATGCGCATCGACGTCGTTGTGGTTAAAAGCGTGCCGTTGGGCGTCGACACCCCCAGGGATCTCGACAAGGCGCGCAGGCTGCTCGGCGGTTGACTTGAGGCCAAAGGTCTGCGTACGCAACGCCCATCAAGGCGGGTAGACATGGCCAAAAAGAACATCATTTTTCAGGGAGAACCCGGGGCGAATTCGCATCTTGCCTGTCGGGAGGCCTATCCGGATCACGAGCCGGTGCCCTGTCCCACGTTCGAAGACTGCTTCGCCGCGGTGATCGCCGGCGACGTCGATCTTGGCATGATCCCAATCGAGAATTCGGTAGCCGGGCGTGTTGCCGATATTCATCATCTCATGCCGACTGCAGGCCTGCACATTGTTGCGGAATGGTTTCTGCCGATACGCAATCAATTGATGGCACCGAAGGGCGCGACGCTCAAAACGATCAAAACTGTACAGAGCCACGTGATGGCCCTCGGCCAGTGCCGCAACATCATCCGCGAACTGAGGCTCAAGCCGGTGGTCGCGGCGGATACCGCGGGCTCGGCGCGCGAGGTCGCGGAAGCCGCCGATCCAACGCGGGCGGCGATCGCATCGAGGCTGGCGGCGGAAATCTACGGGCTCGAAATCCTGAAAGAAAATGTCGAAGACGAATCGCACTCGACGACGCGCTTCATCGTTTTGTCGCGCGAGAAAAAATGGGCCCAGCCAGGCAACGGCAAGGTGGTCACAACCTTCGTGTTCAGGGTGCGCAACGTGCCCGCCGCGCTTTATAAGGCGCTCGGCGGTTTCGCCACCAACGGCGTGAATATGACCAAGCTCGAAAGCTATATGGTCGGCGGCAACTTCTTCGCTACGCAGTTTTACGCGGACGTCGAGGGTCATCCCGACGATCGGGCGCTGGTTTTTGCGTTGGAAGAACTGGCATTTTTCTCCAAGGAGCTGACGGTGCTGGGGGTCTATCCCGCCCATGCGTTCCGCGACACCTTCAAGGAAGAAAAGGACTAGTGGTCACACCGCGACGCGGCCCAGAAAACCTTCAATGCCGCGCTGCAGGCTTTTCGCCGCAGCCTCGACTGTTTCCGAAGCTTCAAGCACCTTGCTTGCCGCGCTGCGCGTGTCGCCAACCGCGCGCGTAACTTCATCGAGCACGGTGACCATTCCCTTGGCGCCATGCGCTGCGCTCGCCACATTGTGCGAAATTTCGTCTGTCGCGCTGTCCTGTTGCTGCAGCGACAGTGCCACTGCGGAGGTATAGCCGTCGATTTCCCGCATGCGTCCGGTATTGCGGCGAATTGCGTCGACTGCGACCCTTGTTGAATTTTGCACAGCCTCGATCTGGCCGGCGATCTGTCCGGTCGCTTTCGCAGTCTGCACCGCAAGCGATTTCACTTCCGAGGCAACCACCGCGAACCCTCGACCCGCTTCGCCGGCGCGCGCGGCCTCAATGGTAGCATTCAGCGCAAGCAGATTTGTCTGACCGGCAATGTGGCTGATGAGATTCACAACTTCGCCGATCTGCTGGACGGTGTCGGCAAGCCGGGTCATATGCTCGTCGGTCGTGCGAGCCTCGGCAACGGAGTGGGATGCAACTTCCGCTGCCTGACCGATCTGACGGCCTATTTCGCCGATCGATGCGATCAGCTCTTCGGCAGCACCTGCCGCCGCGGTCATGTTGGCGGATGCCTCGTTGGACATGTCCACTGCGCCGGCCGTGCGTTCGGATGTACGGCCTGAAGAACCCGACAGAGCCACCGCAATCGACTTCAAGGCTGCAGTGCTTTCCGACACCGTCAACAGAACTTCAGCGACACTTTTTCGAAATGCGCGGATCTCTGTTTCGATTTCGACGCGGCGCCGCTCCTGTTCGGACATCGCGGCGTTCCTGCGCTCGGCATGAATGCGTTCCGTAATATCGTCATGGGTGCCGATCCAATACTGGCCCCCTTTGACCGGTCGATTGATGACCGAAACGGCACGGCCATCTGGCGTTTCCACGATCCGGTTCATTGCCTGCCCCTGCTTCACGGCGGCGAGAATTTCGTCCCGATAGTTTTCCGCATCAATGTTCAAGCTGCCGGTCGTGATGCGGTTGTTGATCAGGTCGAGCAAGGTGCAGCCAGGTTTCACAACGTCGGGCGACAGACCATACATCTCGATGTAGCGATCGTTGCAGACAAGAACGCGCTCATAGGCGTCGAACAAGATGACCCCCTGGGTCATGTTGTTGATCACCATCGCGAGGAATGTGCTACTTTCGTCCAGCCGACGGCCGGCGAAAGCACCGACAAGGCTCACGCCAAGAAGGGCCATTGCGGCGCTGGCAATTGCCATCGCCAGAACGCCCGGCGACAAAGTCAGCGCGTCAATCGATCGCGCGGGATCGGGCACAATCTCCACTGCGCCCATGGCCGTGAAATGATGCGACACGATTGCGAGCGTAAGCAGAACGGCGGCCAGCGCGGCGTCACGCCGGCGATACGAGCGGATGGCAACGACCATCGCAGCCGCGCCGAGGGCCATGCCGAAAAAGACCGATGCGAGAACGAGTGGGAAATCCCATGTGACGCGACCGGGAATCTCGACCGCGAACATTCCCGTATAGTGCATCGCCGCAATGCCGCCGCCCACAACTGCACCAGCGAACGCGGGCGCCCACGACGCGCCCGAATAGACAGCGATGCCCAGTCCCGAACCTGTGATGAGCGCGGCGGCCGCAAGCGATAGGACCGTCAAGCTGAGACTGTAGGCGATCGGGATGCCGGGCTCATAAGCCAGCATCGCCACGAAATGAGTCGCCCAGATGCCAAAGCCGGTAGCGGTTGCAGCCGCGATGATCCAGAGCGCCCGAGCCCTACCAGCGGTTGCACGCGCGCGATTGAACAGGTTAACCGCTGTTAGGCTTGCGAACAGGCATAGCACTGCGGCAACGCCAACAAGGCGCCAGTCGTGCTCAACCGTAAGGCAGGTTAAGACGCGGAACATTTTTCACCTGATTTAAAAATTTGGTGCGATGGTACGGCCGAAAAATTTATGCGCCGTTAACCGTTATCCCGCGGCAGTCGCCGGGAAGTCGCCTTAAATGCCTTGACGCTCGTAGCGGGCAACGAAGCGCGGCGAGAGTTTGCGCAAGCGGTCGATGTCGACCCGTCCAGATCGCGTCACATAGCTCATGGCAAAGTCAAGCGGGGGCAGTTGCATGTGCTGGGCAAATTGCTCGTACCAGATCGCGCTCCGATTGGCGCCTGATACGAGTTTCTCAAGAATCGGCCGACGCCCTGATTCGTAGGCGGCGAGCGCTGCCGCGACATCGTCCGGATGCGCTGCGATGGCTCGGTCGAGCGCTATGGCATCTTCCATGGCGAGACGGGTGCCTGAGCCGATCGAGAAGTGTGCGGTGTGCAGGGCGTCACCGATCAGCACGCACTTGCCGGCCCGCCAATGCTCGTTATGCACAATTGGAAAGCGGCGCCAGACCGAATTGTTCGATATGAGCGCGTGGCCATCCAATGCTTCCGCGAACACGCGTTCGCAGAGTGTACGTGTTTCCGCTTCACTCATTTGCGCGAAACCCGCGCGCGTGAACGTTGCTTGATCAACTTCGACGATGAACGTGCTGAGCTGGGGCGCATACCGGTAGTGATGCGCGTTGAAAAATCCAAGGTCGTTTTCAACGAAAGTCTGTGTGAGCGTCTCGAAGCGCCTGGTTGTTCCGAACCAGGCAAAATGATTTGTCAGAAATCTTGTGCTGGCGCCAAATTGCTTCTCATAGGTGCGCCGTACCAGCGAGTTAACGCCATCGGCGCCCACGACAAGATCCGCACCGCCCAACTCATCCAACTCTGTGACGACGCGTTCGAAAATCGGTACGACGCCGACGGAGCGGGCCCGAGCCTGCAAGACTTGCAGCAGCTTGAGGCGGCCGATGGCGGCAAAGCCGATGCCATCGATCACGACACGCTCTCCGCGGTGCACGAGAGCGATATCAGACCAGGATTCCACGTGCGGCGCGATCGCCGAATAGGTGGCCTCGTCGTCCTCGCGTAAAAATTCCAGCGCACGGTCGGAGAAGACGACGCCAAAGCCGAACGTGGCATCGGCGCGATTCTGCTCGACGACAGTAACGTCCCAGTCCGGACAACGGCGCTTAATCAGATATGCAAGGTACAATCCCGCCGGGCCGGCGCCGAGAATGGCGATACACATGGTGCAGCAATACTACAGACCGCCGCGTGCCGCACCGGTTACGGAACTCCACTTGCTTTACGCCCGGCTAGCGAAGACGATCGCATTGATCTCGCACCGGCAGACGCCGATATCCTTCAGTTCGCGGTCAGTGAGCGAACGCAACTCGGCCACCGCCCGGCGTCGGGCAAGACGCGCGCGCAGGACTTTGTGCCAAAGCAGGGTTGTGACCACGAGCTTTCGCCAAAAAACTGCAATTCCGGCGAGCATTTCTTGCAGCGCTTGCCTGCGCGCGGCATGAGCACGCGCCAGCGCCAAACGCCTGACCGCAGCGCGTTGTTCGGCCGGAAGCTGCCTGTAGTCCAATACTGAAAAATCGATCGTTTCGTGCCGCATGACAACGTCTCCATTGGCCTGTCGGCACCTCTTTACGCGCACGGCTAAATCTCATAAAATGAATAATTATAATTATTTTGTTCTCATGGAGAGAACGATGGATTTGGCCGATTTGCGCATATTCCGCTCGGTCGTCGACGAAGGCGGAATTACGCGCGCTGCCGAGAAGCTCAACCGCGTGCAGTCCAACGTGACGACGCGGGTGCGGCAGCTCGAGGAGGATCTCGGCGTCAATCTGTTCATCCGCGAGGGAAAGCGCCTGCACCTGTCGCCCACAGGCAAGCTGCTGCTCGCATATGCCGACCGGCTGCTCGACCTTGCGCAGGAAGCGCGCGATGCGATCCATGATGGCGCACCCCGCGGGCCGTTGCATCTTGGCTCCATCGAGAGCGCAGCCGCGATCCGCCTGCCGGAGCCGCTCAGCGTCTTTCATCGCCGCTATCCCGACGTTGAGCTCGACCTTCGTTCCGACACCATTCCGCGCCTGCTGGCCGCGGTGCTCGCAGGCGAACTCGATGCCGCGCTCGTTGCCGAACCGGTCAACGATCCATCATTGGACAAGTCGGTTGTGTATGATGAAGAGCTGGTGCTTGTGGCCGAAGCCGGCCACAAGCCGATCCGTTCGCCGCGCGATGTCATGTCGGAGACGTTGCTAGCCTTCGAACATGGCTGCGCCTATCGCCTGCGCATGCAGCAATGGTTCGCGCGCGCGGGCGTCCTTCCCGAGCGCATCATCGAAATGACGTCCTGGCATGCGCTGATTGGATGCACAGCTGCTCGCATGGGCATTTCGATACTGCCGCGCATGGTGCTGGTTACATTTCCGCAGGCCAAGCTCAGCATCCATCCGCTGCCCGCAGAATTCAGTCACGCACCAACTGTGCTGACCTGGCGGAAAGGTGCCCGTTCGCCGAAAATTTCGGCGTTGCTGGAAGTGCTGACCGAAGGCAGGTCGGGCAATCGGCAGGCGAGCCGGAGAAAATCCTGACGTCGTGGCGCGTCAGATCGTCTGGTTGTAAGCGCCGACTTCCGGATGCGAGCGCAGCACGCTGTCGATTGCCTTGAACATCTCCCGCATGCGTTGCTCGGACACCGGACTTTCCACCACGACCACTAGTTCCGGCTTGTTTGAGGAAGCCCGCACCAGGCCCCACGTTCCGTCCTCAACGGTGACCCGCACCCCGTTCACGGTAACCAGCTCTCGGATCGGCTGGCCGGCAACCTTCTCGCCCTTCGCCTTGGCGGTTTCGAAGTGCTTCACCACCGCGTCGACCACCGCGTATTTCTTCTCGTCGTCGCAATGCGGCGACATCGTGGGCGAGCCCCAGGTCTTCGGCAGCGCCTTGCGAAGGTCGGCCATGCTCTTTCCCGGGTTGCGGTCAAGCATGTCGCAGACGGCGAGTGCGAAGATCATGCCGTCGTCATAGCCTCGGCCGAATGGCTTGTTGAAGAAGAAGTGCCCGGACTTCTCGAAACCCGCTATCGCGCCAAGCTCGTTCACGCGCCGCTTGATGTACGAATGACCGGTTTTCCAGTAGTCGACCTTGACGCCATTTTCCTTGAGCACCGGATCGGTGAGAAATAGACCGGTCGATTTCACATCCACCACAAAGGTTGTGTTTCGATGAAGCGTTGACATATCGCGTGCCAGCATCACGCCGACCTTGTCAGCAAAAATTTCCTCGCCTTCGTTATCCACGACACCACAACGGTCGCCATCGCCATCGAATCCCAGCGCGACGTCGGCCCGGTTCACCAGCACTGCATCGCGCATGGCGTGCAGCATCTTCATGTCTTCGGTGTTCGGATTGTATCGCGGGAACGTGTGATCGAGATTGCAGTCCAACGGCACGACCTCGCATCCGATCGCTTGTAATATTCTTGGTGCGAAAGCGCCGGCGGTTCCGTTTCCGCAGGCCGCGACAACCTTGAGCTTGCGGTTGAGCTTTGGTCGCTTGGTGAGATCGGCAATGTAGCGTTCGGGAAAATTCTCCACGAACTCGTAGCTGCCGCCGCCTTTGAGATCGAATTTGCCGCTCAGCACGATTTCCTTGAGGCGCTTCATTTCCACCGGACCGAACGTGAGAGGCCTGTTGGCGCCCATTTTCACGCCGGTCCAGCCGTTATCGTTGTGCGACGCCGTCACCATGGCGACGCACTGCACGTTGAGATCGAACTGGGCGAAATAAGCCATAGGCGTGATGGCAAGGCCGATGTCATAAACTTTGCAGCCGGATGCCATCAGACCAGAGACAAGCGCCATCTTCACTGCTGACGAATAGCTTCTGAAATCGTGGCCGGTGACGATCTCCGGTTTTACGTTGAGCTCGCGGATCAGGGTGCCGAGGCCGAATCCCAGGGCCTGCATCCCCATCAAGTTGATCTCTTTTTCCAGCAGCCAGCGCGCGTCGTATTCGCGAAACCCGGTCGGCTTAACGAGCGGCGCGGATTCATATGCATAGGTATTTGGGGTGAGCGCGGGTTTCGGGGTGGGAAACATCAGATCCTCAACAAGGGCGACGCAATTCAAATACCCTAACGCCGGAAAGCCGGAAAGCGGTCCCGTCGCACTGGTGCGGCGGCCATCCAGAACGGCGCCCGCAAGCACTCCACAATGGCGAGTGATCGGAAGCCTGTCGCGCCTACGCGGAAACGGCCGGCAATTATTGCTCGAGCAGCAATCGGCCGTTGGCGTATTCGTAGCGTCTCAGGCGCGAAAGGAACGAAACGCCCAGCAAGTTTTTGCTCAGCGCCTCGTCGGGCAGCACCATGGCCGGCACGTTAAAGACGGTGATACCGCCAATCTCGATCCGGTCAATTTTGGCTGGGGCGGCCTTGATCTTGCCGTTGGCGGTCACGGCGGTTGCGGTGTAGTCGCGCGGTTGCGGCCGAATGCCCGCGATGGCTGCTGACGATTCACGGAGAACGACCAGTGACGCGCCGGTATCGACGACGAAGTCGATGAAGCGTCCATCGACCCTAGCCTCGACCTGGAAATGACCCTGGCGATCACTGTCCACCATCAGGCTGCGGCCGGAAGAGCTTGGCTCCCGCGGCTCGTAGGACGGCTGCAACACCGCCGCCTGGGTGACAGCGGGATTCTCGGTGGCACGGTCGGCATATCGTGCCGCGTAGCCGCCGGCCAAAACCAAAACGGCCGCGAAGATAGCGAGTTGGCGCATAGCGAGGCCCAATGATGCGACGATACTCACACGCGAGGATCAAAGCCGGCTTAATGCATGCGCCGCGACTGGCCGTTGATCCGGGCATGGTCAGCGTCGGGTAACCCGAATGACTAAAATTGAAACTATTCGCCACGGCGCTTGGCGCGGCGGGTGGGCGCCGCCGCTAGCGGATTCTCCGGCCACGGATGCTTTGGATAACGGCCGCGCAGGTCCGTCCTCACGTCTTTATAACTGCCTCGCCAGAAACCGGGCAGATCCCGGGTCATCTGCACCGGCCGATGAGCCGGCGACAACAGTTCGATCAGCAACGGCACGCGCCCGCCGGCGACCGTGGGATGAACGGAAAGTCCGAACAGCTCCTGCACGCGGATCGAAAGCTTCGGCCCTTCTTCGGCGTCGTAGTCGATCGGCACCGCGGAGCCGGATGGGGCGGCAAAGTGGGTCGGCGCCTCGGCGTCGAGCCGTGACCGCAATCTCCAAGGCACCATTGTGTCCAGGGCTGCCCCAAGATCGTCCGCGCCGATCTGCGAGAGCGCGGTCTTCCCGGTGAGAAATGGCGCGAGCCATTCCATCGCTGTGCCGGTCAGCGCTTCGTCCGACAGATCGGGCCACTCGTCATCCTCCGCCCGATGCAGGAACATCACGCGATTGCGGAACTGAAGCTGCGCCTTGCTCCATGGCAGCCTGCTTACGCCAGATCGCGCAATGCCTTCCGCCAGCAGTTTTGCATTTTCGAGATTGGGCGAGACCGGCCTGGTCTGGTCGGTCAAAGTCAGCGCGCCAAGCCGCCGCTGCCGCCGGGCTCGTAACGAGGCGGAAGTCGAATCAAACGCGACCGTTTCGTCTTCCGCGATCTGGCGCGCGAAGCGTGACTCAATTTCCGCGAGGGTTATTGGCGCCGCAAGGACGATACGCCCGGAAGCCGCCGCCCCGGTAAGCTCCGCCACCACCAGGAACGGTTCGCGCGCGAGTGCCGAAGCAAGGTCAACCGCGCCACCGCGGCCATTGGCAATCAGAAAGGCGCCGCCACCGCCGCCGCGATTCTTTGCGATGCGGTCGGGATAGGCGAGCGCCAGCAGGGCGCCAGCAGAGTGCCCATCGTCGCCTTTTTTGCCGCCGACCGCCTGGGCCCATCTCTGCGCCATTGCGCGCGCATCCTCGGCGCGACGGGAACGATCGCGACGCAACTGATCAAGCCGGTGGCCGAGATCGACAGCATCGCCACCTAGTCCCCGTTCGGTCAGAACAGCGGCGATGTTGGCAGCGAGCATGCCAGCACCTTCGGCAGCCGCATCGACCACCATGCGCGCCAATCGCGGCGGCAACGGCAAGTTCCGCAATCGGCGGCCCTCTTCGGTGATTAGACCATCGCGATCGATTGCAGATAATTCAGCGAGCAATGCTTTCGCTTCGGTCAGCGCAGGCGGGGGCGGCGGATCGAGAAAAGCAAGTTTGGCCGGATCAGCCGCACCCCATTGCGCGAGATCAAGAACAAACGACGACAGATCGGCCGACAATATCTCAGGCCGCGTGTAAGGTTCGAGCGATCCCGTTTGCGGCTCGTCCCAAAGTCGGTAGCAAATACCTTCATCCGTCCGGCCCGCGCGACCGCGCCGCTGGTCCGCGGCAGCGCGTGAGACCCGCACAGTCTCGAGCCGCGTCAAGCCGATGTCGGGCTCGTAGCGCGGCACCCGCGACAGGCCGCAATCCACGACGACGCGCACGCCTTCGATCGTGATCGACGTCTCCGCAATCGAGGTCGCCAGCACCACCTTGCGTCGCCCCGGCGGCGACGGAGCGATGGCAAGGTCCTGCTCGCGAGCATCGAGCGCGCCGAACAGAGCGACAACATCGACGGCCGCGTCTCTTATGCGCTCTTTCAGCAGCGTCTCGGTTCGGCGGATTTCGGCGGCACCCGGCAAAAATACCAGCAATGAGCCGGATTCGACACGGAGCGCGCGTTCGACGGCGTCAGCGGTCTGCCGCTCGATCGGAGCGCGTGGATCACGGCCGAGGTACCGCGTCTCCACCGGGAAGGCGCGACCCTCGCTTTCAATAACAGGCGCGTCGTCGAGCAGCGCCGCCACGCGCGCCCCGTCGAGCGTAGCTGACATCACCAGCAGCTTCAGATCGTCCCGCAACCCTTCCTGCGCGTCGCGCGCCAGCGCCAGGCCGAGATCGGCATCCAGCGATCGCTCGTGGAATTCATCAAACAGCACGGCGGCAATACCCTGCAGCGAGGGATCGTCGACGATCAGGCGCGTGAACACGCCCTCGGTGACGACCTCGACGCGCGTGCGCTTCGAAACCTTCGAGCCGAAGCGCACGCGTAGCCCAACGGTGTCGCCAACTTGTTCGTTCAATGTCGATGCCATGCGCGCGGCGGCCGCGCGCGCCGCCAGGCGGCGCGGTTCAAGCACAAGAATTTTCTTGTTCGTAGCCCATGCCTCGTCAAGCAGGGCCAGGGGCACGCGCGTCGTCTTGCCGGCACCGGGCGGAGCGACCAGGACGGCAGCATTGTTGCCGGACAATGCTGCAGCGACATCCGGCAGTGCGGAGTCTATGGGCAGTGGTGTTTCGAAGGTTCGTGCCACGATTACAGCCCGTCACTATCCGCGCGTGCGGATAATCCAGTAAACATATGCTGCGTCTGAAATCGAGTTCGCTGGTCACCGGCTGCCCCGCTCCCGCGGGGCGTGACAACTTCTGTAAACCATCATTTCCGCGGCCGTCCTACGCTTTCATACACAAAGCCGTGCCGCTCGATCTCTTCAGCGCGATACACATTGCGCAGATCGACCAGAACCGGCTGCGCCATGACGGTTTTAAGCCGATCAAAATCGAGAGCGCGAAACTGCTCCCATTCGGTTACAATCACCAGAACAGAGGCGCCCTCCGCACAACTATAGGCATCGCCGCAGAAGGTGACGTTGGCGATGACGCTCTTGGCCTGCTCCATGCCGGCCGGATCATAGGCACGCACTTTGGCGCCGAGGTCCTGCAGCGCCGTGATGAGCGGAATCGACGGCGCCTCGCGCATGTCGTCGGTGTTGGGCTTGAACGTCAGGCCCAGGACAGCGACCGTTTTGCCACGCAGCTCGCCTCCGAGCGCCGCGGATACCTTGCGCGCCATCGCGCGCTTGCGCGCGTCGTTGACCGCCGCCACCGCCTCGACGATGCGTAACGGCGTGGCATGGTCCTGCGCGGTCTTGATCAGGGCAACCGTGTCCTTCGGAAAGCAGGACCCGCCATAGCCCGGGCCAGCGTGCAAGAACTTCGAACCGATCCGGTTGTCCAGCCCCATTCCGCGCGCGACCTCCTGCACGTCGGCACCGACTTTTTCGGCGAGATCGGCAATCTCGTTGATAAAGGTGACTTTGGTGGCGAGAAACGCATTTGCCGCGTATTTGATCAGCTCGGCGGTGCGTCGGTCGGTGAACATGATTGGCGAGCGATTGAGATAGAGCGGCCGATACAGTTCGCTCATCAATTTGCGCGCGCGCGCGTCGGTAGTGCCGATCACGATGCGATCGGGATGCTTGAAATCCCGGATCGCCGCCCCTTCGCGCAGGAACTCGGGATTCGACACCACCTCGCAGGCGACGTCCGGCCGCGTCTCCCGGATGATGCGCTCGACTTCATCTCCGGTTCCAACCGGTACGGTCGATTTTGTGATAACAACGGTAAAGCCATCGAGCGCCCGCGCGATCTGGCGTGCGGCGTCATAGACGAAGCTCAGATCAGCGAAGCCGTCGCCACGCCGCGAGGGAGTTCCAACCGCGATGAAGACCGCATCAGCATCCGCGACGGCGCCCGCAAGCTCGCTGGTAAATTTCAGCCGGGCGGCGCGCACATTGGCGCCAATCATGTCGTTCAGCCCGGGCTCGTAAATTGGCATTTCACCGCGCAGAAGGGCGGCGATCTTCGCTTTATCTTTGTCGACACAAATGACCTCGTGGCCGAAATCGGCGAAGCAGGCGCCGGAAACAAGGCCAACGTAGCCGGTGCCGATCATGGCAACGCGCATGTGAAATCCATCATGAAGATGACGAACCGGTCAATGCCGACTGGCGTCTGAATAGCAGACGCCAGTCGCAGTGGCGAGAGGCCCAGAACACCGTTCATTTTCTGTGGCCCGGCATTTTTGGCCGATTGATTAACGGCGCATCCGGCCCCACATTCGGCCCATGCCAGCGCCCGCAAAATCAAGCCCAAATCCGAAAACCGCTTCGCCACCTGCTCCGGAAAAAGTCACTTCGCGCCCGCTGAAGAAAGGCGATCATCTATTCCTGGTAGACGGCTCCGGCTACATCTTTCGCGCCTATCATGCGATCAGGTTCGAGCCGCGGACTCCGGACGGCACGCATGTCAACGCGGTCTACGGCTTCTGCAACATGCTGTGGAAGCTGCTCAAGGAGATGAAACCCGAAGAGCGGCCGACACATCTCGCCGTTGTCTTCGATAAGTCGGAGCGCACCTTCCGCACAGAGATGTTCAAGGACTACAAGGCTCACCGGCCGCCCCCGCCCGACGACCTCATTCCGCAGTTTCCGCTGATCCGCGAAGCCGTGCGGGCATTCGAAATTCCATGCCTCGAGCAAGCGGGGTACGAAGCCGACGACCTGATCGCAACGTATGCGCGCATTGCCTGCGAGGCCGGCGCGACAGCCACCATCGTGTCGTCCGACAAGGATCTCATGCAGCTCGTGAATGACTGCGTCATCATGTACGACACGATGAAGGATGTCCGTATCGGCATTCCTGAAGTCATCGAGAAATTCGGGGTGCCGCCGGCAAAGGTCATCGAGGTGCAGGCGCTCATTGGCGATTCAACGGACAATGTTCCCGGTGTGCCCGGCATTGGCGTAAAGACTGCGGCGCAGCTGATCGTCGAATACGGCGATCTGGAAACACTTCTGCAAAGAGCCGGCGAGATCAAGCAGGAGAAGCGCCGGCAGGCGCTTGTTGACAATGCCGAAGCTGCGCGAATTTCGAAGAAGCTTGTGACGCTTGACGACCGGGTGCCGCTCGAAGTGCCGGTCGACAATCTTGCCGTGAACGAACCCGATTACAGGACGCTGATCACCTTCCTCAAGGCGATGGGGTTCAAAACGCTGATGCAACGCGTCGCGGAAAAGAGCGGCGTCGACGCGAGTCAGATCGAATCGACATCGACGACGGCGGCCGCCTCTGGCAGAGCGGCAGATCCCATGCCCGTCCCGCCGGGCCGCACCGGCGGACAAGGCCAACTGCCGCTCGGCGTCCCTCCACGCAAGGCCGCGGCAGGCCAGCCCCCTAGTTCCTCCCCGCTTACGCCGATCTCGCTCGCCGAGCGGCGACTGGCGGCGTTGCGGGCGACCAGGCTCGACACTGCGAAGTACGAAACGATCACAACCCTCGAGCGCCTCCGGCATTGGATCGATCGGGCCCACGATACCGGTTTGTTGGCCCTCAAGACCGAAACCAGCAGCCTCGACCCGATGCAAGCCGCGCTGTGCGGTCTGGCGCTTGCCGTGGCACCGAACGAAGCAGCGTATTTGCCGCTCGGCCATCGCGAGGCTAACGAGGGCGAAACGACAGGACTATTCGCGGCAAAGCTCAGCGCCGGGCAGATCGCCGAGCAACAGGCTCTTGATGCATTGAAGTCCGTTCTTGAAGACGAATGCGTCGTCAAGATCGGACACGATGTGAAACGGGATTGGTTGGTCTTGGCGCGCCGGGGAATCCGACTCGGCGCAACGGACGACACGATGCTGATGTCCTACGTGCTCGATGCCGGCAAAGGCTCGCACGATATGGACAGCGTTGCGACCCGTTATCTCGGCCGCAGCCCGTCGCGTTTCAACGACGTGAAGAATAAAGACAAGGCACTTTTCACCCAGGAAGCGACGCCGATCGCGCGCACCGCCGCGTATGCCGCAGAGGATGCCGATGTGACGCTGCGCCTCTGGCAGGCATTGAAGCCGCGGATGGCCGCCGAAAAGGTAACCCGCGTGTATGAGACTCTGGAACGGCCTATGCCGCGCGTTCTCGCGTGCATGGAGGAGCGCGGCATTTCGGTCAACCCGGCCGTGCTGTCGCAGCTCTCCAACGACTTCGGCAAGAAACAGAGTGTGCTCGAACAGGAAATCAACAAGATTGCCGGCACGCAGGTTAACCCGGGCAGCCCGAAGCAGCTGGGCGATATCCTCTTCGGTCAGATGGGATTGCCCGGCGGAACCAAAACCAAAACGGGGCAATGGTCGACCGGCGCGCGCACGCTCGAGGAGCTGGCCGAACAAGGGCACAAGTTCCCGCAGGTGATTCTCGATTGGCGGCAAGTATCGAAGCTGCGCTCGACCTATACCGAGGCGCTGCCGAACTACGTCAACCCGAAAACTCATCGCGTCCATACGAGCTACGCGCTTGCTGCCACGTCGACGGGCCGGTTGTCGTCCTCAGAACCGAATTTGCAAAACATCCCGATTCGCACAGAGGACGGCCGCAAGATCCGCCGGGCCTTCGTTGCGGCGCCGGGCAAGAAGCTTGTGTCGGCGGACTATTCGCAAATTGAACTTCGGCTCCTGTCCGAAGTCGCCAACGTGCCCACGCTCCGCAAGGCGTTCCAGGATGGCGTCGATATTCACGCCATGACCGCGTCCGAGATGTTCGGCGTGCCGGTCAAAAACATGCCCCCCGACATTCGTCGACGAGCCAAGGCAATCAATTTTGGCATCATCTACGGTATTTCCGCATTTGGGCTCGCCGCGCAGCTTGGGATCGATGGCAAGGAAGCCGGCGCATATATCAGGAAATATTTTGAGCGCTTCCCCGGGATTCGCGATTATATGGATGAAACGCGCGAGTTCTGCCGCGAGCATGGCTACGTGCTCACTTTGTTTGGCCGCAAGTGCCATTACCCGGATATCCGGGCCAGCAACCCGTCAATCCGCTCCTTCAACGAGCGCGCGGCCATCAATGCGCGCTTGCAGGGCTCGGCCGCCGATATTATCCGCCGCGCCATGATTCGAATCGAGCCGGAACTGAAGAAAGACAGGTTAAACGCGCAGATGTTGCTGCAGGTGCACGACGAGCTCATCTTCGAGGTGCCGGAAGATGAGATCGAGCGCACGCTGCCTGTCATCAAGAGCGCGATGCAGAGCGCTCCCGATCCCGCCGTCGTACTGCATGTGCCGCTACAGGTCGATGCGCGTGCAGCCGACAATTGGGATGAAGCGCACTAGCGTTTTGCTTTGACCCGCCCGCGTCGCTGCCGCTCACCTGCGGCGACGCCGTGCCTTGACCTTTCTCCCGCCTCGCCGCGCAGCGGCCTTTGTCGCTTTCGCGGCTCTTGCCGGCAGCACCGCGATAGCCTCGATCTCGAACAGGGCGCCAGGCCGTGCCAGCTGCGAGATGGCGACTGTCGTGCTCGCCGGCGGCGCCGACATGTTGAAGTGCTGGTCGCGCACCTCGCGGAAAATCGAGATGTGCGACATGTCGACAAGGTAATTGTTGATCTTCACCACATCCTTGAGGGTGGCGCCGGCGTCGGCAAGCGCGAGTTTCAGGTTTTCGATTGCCTTCTCAGCCTGGGCATGAAAATCGCCTGGTGCACCAACCAGCTTGTTTTCCATATCGAGCCCCAGTTGCCCGGCAATGAAAATCAGCCGGTTGGGCCCGGTGGCCTCGACGACATAGCTGTAGCCTGGCGGCTTGGCGAGCGTTTTGGGATTTGAGAAGCGGACATTCGAAGCCATCGGTATCCTCCTTTAAACTGGTCGATCTGAAATCAGCCTTTCCTCGCTCGGCGACTGCCGCTTTTCCTTATGGTTTTGTCGCAGCAAACGCGCGAGATGCTGCCCGACACCCTGTCATATGACAAGGCGTGCCGCTGGCACGCACCGCAAAAGCGCCGACTGGCGCAACTTTCCGTTCGTAGAAACGTTGTTTGTCCGCGCTCACAAGAGTGCGGAGGCAACTATGTTGCGTTGTGGTGAGGAGGGCTTATCGCGTTCGGCGCTCGGGGTCGCGTGTCTTGGCATAGCATTGAGTTTCTCGGCGCCAGCCTCCGCGGGCTTTCTGGAGCGCCTCTTCGGCGCATTTCGCCACTCTCATCACGCACCGCGTGCGCCGGTTGTCATGGAGCCTTTCGCGGACCCGTCCGGCGATTTGCCGATGGAGCGAGAGGTTGGCCCAGCGGTCGGTTATTGTGTGCGAAGCTGCGACGGCCAGTACTTTCCCGTGCACGCTCAGCTGGGATTGAGCGCAGCTGAAGCATGTCGCTCGTTCTGTCCGGCAGCCAAGACTCAGGTGTATTCCGGCAGCAGCATCGACACGGCCATAACGGCGAACGGCGGCCGCTATGCCGACCTTGCCAACGCCTACCTCTATCGCAAGCAGGCGGTGGCAGGCTGCTCATGCAACGGCCGCGACACCTTCGGCCTCGCCCGCATGGATGCAAAGAGCGATCCGACGCTCCGGCCGGGCGATATTGTCGCAACCGAAACCGGCCTCGTGGCTTTTACCGGCGGCAGGAACCAGGCCGCCTTTACGCCAGTCAAGGTCTATCACGCCCTTTCGCGGCGCGAACGCGGCAAAATCTCGGAATTGAAGGTGTCGCGGTCCGCAAATGTTGCGCGGACGATGGTAATTCCATCGACAGGTATCCACGAAACAGACGGCCGCAGCGTGCAATTGGAGAAATAATTTGCTGTGAGTCTCGCTTGACCCCGACGGGGTAACGGGCAAATTTCACCTGACGAATCACCAGCGGACGGGGACGATGCCGAAAAAGAGCCTGGCACTGGCATTGCTTGCACTCGCGGCGAGCCTTTCTGGCGAAGCCTTTAGCGCCCCCTGCCAAAATACCGGCAGCTACGAGCGCTGGCTGGAGAACTTCAAGAAAGAGGCGGCCGCTCAGGGCATTTCGCCACGCGTGATTGCAGCCGCTGCGCCGAGCATGACTTTCGACCCTGCGATCATCCGCCGGGATCACGGTCAGGCGGTGTTCAATCAGACCTTCCTGCAATTCTCTGATCGCATGGTCGGCGGCGGCCGAATTCCAACTGGACTTGCCAAGATCAAGCAGCATGCGGCCCTGTTTGCACGTGTCGAGCAGAAGTACGGCGTGCCCGCCCCGGTCCTGACTGCGTTTTGGGGTCTCGAGAGCGACTACGGCGCGACCTTCGGCAAATACAATATTTTGAGCGCCACCGCGTCGCTCGCCTATGATTGCCGGCGTCCCGATTTCTTTCGTCAGCAGCTTCTCGATGCACTGCGTATCATCGAGCGCGGCGATCAGCGCGTCGAGGACATGAATGGCGATTGGGCCGGCGAATTCGGAGGCATGCAGTTCACCGCCTCCGACTATCTCAAGAACGCGGTCGATTTTGACGGGGACGGCCGGCGCGACCTCATTAAAAGTATTCCCGATACGCTTGCCTCGGCGGCCAACTTCCTGGTCAGTCTCGGCTGGCAGGCCGGCCAGCCTTGGCTGCAGGAAGTGCGTGTCCCATCCACCATGCCGTGGCAGGAGGCAGGCATTGATATTCAGCATCCGCAAACGCAGTGGGTCGCCTGGGGAGTGAAGCCCGCGCATGGGGAACTCCCCGCAGGCAATTTGTCGGCTTCGCTGATCTTGCCGATGGGCCGATACGGGCCCGCTTTTCTTGCCTATCCAAACTTCAAAGCATTCCTCGGCTGGAACTCGGCAATGGTTTATTCGACCACGGTCGCCTATTTCGCGACCCGGCTAGCAGGCGCGCCAACCGTTGATCACTCAGGCCTGTCGAAAATTACGCCGCTGACAACGCAGCAGGTCATGGACCTGCAAAGCCTTCTGATCAAACAGGGCTATGAGGGAGTCGGCGAGGTCGACGGCAAGGTTGGCACCGGCACGCGCAACGCAATTAAAAAAGCTCAGGTCAAACTGGGTTTGCCCGCCGATGCCTATCCAACTGCGGAATTGATCGATCGCCTGCGGGCAAATAGCGCGAGCAGCGCAAAGCGTTAACCGGCGTCTCCTTAGGTTCGATCGTGAGATAAATTAAAAAACGTTCATCTCCAATCACATCCCCACGATGGAACCGACGGTTGTCGAACCCTCCGCCGTTTAACCGGTTAAAGGACGGAACTCGTCCTGGTGGAGGAAAAAATGACAAAACAAACAAGCATGCTGCTGCTGGCAGCGGCGCTGGCCGCTGGTATGCCGGTAGCAGCTGAAGCACAGCATCCGCACGGAGGCGGAAAGCCTGCCGCGGGCCCCGCGGCTAGACCCACGGCTCCTGCGCCGCGAATGTCAGCGCCTGCGGCACCGCGCATGGCGACGCCGCACATGGCGCCTCGAATGGCGACGCCGCACGTGGCGCCGCGCATGGCCGCGCCGCATGTGGCCGCGCCCCGAATGACGGCGCCACACGCCGCGCCGCGAATGACGGCGCCACATGCCGCGCCGCGGATGGCAACGCCGCGCATGCACTCGCCCCATGTTTCGCCGCAACGCATGGCAATCCCGCAGCGACAACCGTCGGCAGCGGTGAACCGCACGGTACAGCGGCAGCAGTTCCGTCAGGAACGCGAATTGCGCCATCAGCGTGCATTGCAACAGGACCGCGTTCGCGCGAACGCGCAGGCCCAGTCAAACGTCAAGGCGCAATCAAACGTCAAGACGCAGCCCAATGTTCAGGCGCAATCCAACCTGCAATCGCAACAGCTCAACACGCGTCAGCAGATGCATGCCGAGCGTGCGTTGCGGCGACAAGAGGCACGGGAATTGCGCCGTCTTCCTCCTTCGCAGCGCGCGGAGCGCCGGGAGGAAATCCGCAACGCGCGTGAGCAACGCACGCTCAACCGGCAGCAGCTGGCCCAGCCAAATGCCTTGCGAGACCAGTCGAAGGCGCAGTCGTGGCGTGAAAAACGGCTGAACGGCGCCCCGCGGGTGACGGAAGAAGCCGCGCGGCAGGGCCGTTTCGCCTCACGCTTTGCTCAACAGCAGGCCAACGGAATTAATGGGCGTAACCGCTGGAATAATCTCAATGCGGGTAACCGCTGGGACAAGTTTGCTGCGCGGCACGCGTGGCGGCGCCATCACCGCGCACATTTCGTGGCCTGGTTCGGACCGATCTTCTGGCCGTACGCTTATTCCGACATCTTTGACTACACGTTCTGGCCGTACGGCTATGACGATGGGTATTGGGCTTATGCCTACGACGACTTCTTCGACGGGCTGTTCTGGGGAGAGGCCGGGCCGCCCGTAGAATATGCGTATGCGCCGTCGTCTGGCGGGCCGGTGCCGGAATCGCGCTACGCCGGAACGTCACGCCGCACGACCTCTGCCGGCGTGCGAGAGGCCAGCGTGCGAGAGCTTTGCAGACAGCCTGGCAGCGGAGTTACGGCCTGGCCGTTTGCCGATATCGAACGCAGGGTCGGCCTCGATGCCGATCAGAAGCAACTTCTTGACGAAGTGCGCAGGTCAAGTGAGGAGGCTGCGGCAGCCTTCAAGGCCTCGTGCCCGCCGGAAAATGCTTTCCCGCTCACCCCTCCGGGACGCCTGGATGCAATGCTGGCACGGCTTGAGGCAACGCTGCAGGCCGTGCAGACCGTGCGCCCGCCGCTCGAGAAATTCTACAATTCACTCAGCGACGAGCAGAAGGAACGCTTCAACCAGCTCGGGCCGAAGGACACGGCTGCCAATGCCGAGGCAAGCGTCGCTTCGCAGAACGATAACACCTGCCGACAGCCGAAGCCCGGCCTTGCCAACCTGCCGATCGAGAAGATTGAAGACGTAGTCAACCCGACCGGCGAGCAGGCGGCGCAACTGAGCATATTGCAGGATGCGACCAACAACGCGGTCGGCATTTTGCAGGCTGCCTGCCCGAATGAAACACCGATGACGCCCCCCGGACGCCTGGACGCGATGGAGAAGCGCCTGCAGGCGATGGTGGACGCGGCCAAGACCGTGAAGCCCGCTCTGCAGAGCTTTTATGCCTCGCTCACGAGCGAGCAAAAGGCGCGGTTCAACCGCATTGGCCGCTCACTGGCGGACGCATCGGGACAGTCGACCAACTAACTGATCGCAGGACCCCCTGAAACTGAATAAGGGCGGCTTCACAGCCGCCCTTAATTTCTTGCGGATTCCCAAAAGATGCTCAACCCGACAGAACGAGCATCAGCCAGCGACATTATACGAGCTTGCCGTCAGGCTCCTCCCGCGCAACTATGCCGCATATTGCGAAGGGCGAGAACGATCATGGAGGGCGTATGAGTCAAACAACGAGGCACTGTATCGCGGCCGGCGTCGCGGCAATCATCCTTGCCGTCGCTACAGCGAACGCCGAAGCCAAGGACAAGGTCAAAGTCGGCTTCATTGGTCCGCTTACCGGCGGCGTCTCCGTGAACGGTCTTGGCGGCCGCAATTCGGCAGACCTCGCCGTTCGGCTCCGCAATGCCGATTCAAAAGCGAAATACGACTACGAGCTCGTTGTGCTCGACGACGAGTGCAAGCCAAACGTGGCCGTGCAGGTCGCCACCAAGATGGCGGCAGACAAGGATATCATTGCGGGTGCCACGCATTACTGCTCGGTCGCTGCAATCGCTACTGTCGACACCTATCACAAGTTCGGTTTTCCAGTGATCGTCTGGGGTGCGGTGCTGCCCGACATTACCTATCGCAACAAGTATGAAGAGATACACCGCGTCAACGGGACGATGATCAATCAGAACGACGCCAATGCGGAGCTGATTTCCAAGCTCGGCTATAAGACAGTGGCGGTGATCCACGACACCACTGATTACGGCAAGGGTCACAACGAGTATTTCAGCAAGGCGCTGGCCAAGATCGGCAAAGCCAATATTGTCGGCACCTTCGGAGTCACGGCAGACCAACAGGATTTCACTGCGGAGCTCACAAAGATCAAAGCGCTCAATCCTGAGGTGATCTACTTCGGCGGATTGACCCCGATCGGCGTCCGCATTCGTTCCCAGATGGACAAGCTTGGCATCAAAGCCGTTTTGGACGGCACCTCGGGCATTGTATCAGATGCCTTTATCCAGGGGCTCGGGCCTTTGGCTGAAGGCGTGCTCGCTTTCCGCGAAGGTGCGCCTACCGAGAAGCTGCCCGGCGGCAAGTTCTTCATGGAGAAATACAACGCACAGAAATACGACAATCCGCCGGAAGCGTATGGCGCATTCGCCTTTGCCGCGATGGACATGATTCTCGACACCATCGAGCAAGTCGGGCCCGACCGCAAAAAGGTGATCGCAGCGCTGGCGAACGTGAAGGATCGCGATTCGATCGTGGGCAAGATCACCTTCGACGATCACGGCCAGAACACTGTGCCGGTCATCACCAAGTACGTGGTGCAGGACGGCAAATTCGTTGAATGGGATGACAGCGAATACGCCAGCGGCAAGCGCAAGCTGCCCGGCCAGCCTTAAGCGGCCAATACACTCACCGTTCGTCCCCGCGAAAGCGGGGACCCAGGCGATATATGGATAGATTTGTTATCTTGTTCTGGATTCCCGCTTACGCGGGAATGAAGGGTTTTTTCGTTGCGGTTTGCTGACACCTGACATGGACCTCGGCCTCTTCGCTCAATACGTCATGAACGGGCTGATGCTCGGCATGATGTATGCGCTGGTGGCCGTCGGTTTCACGCTGTTCTTCGGCGTGCTGGATGTCATCAAGTTCTCGCATGGAGACGTCCTCACGGTTGGCGCATTCACTGCGCTTGCCGCGTTCGCCGGCCTGACTTCGCTCGGCGTCCGATCCCCGTGGCTCGATCTTGTCGTCATGCTCGTGCTGGCAACGCTTTTGATGGCCTTGCTCGGGATGCTGATCGCCCGCTATCTGGTCATGCCGTTGCGATCGGCGCCAGCGCTCAACACTCTCTTGATCACGCTGATGCTTGGCACCGTGCTGCGCGAGAGCGTGCGGCTGTTTTATCCGCAGGGCGCCAATCCGAAACCGTTTCCGGCGTTGCTGCCGCGCGGGTCGGTCGACCTCGGCGCATTCAATTTGCGGCTCGACAATGTGCTCATGCTCGCTTCCGGTGTTCTCGTGATCGTTGGCATCCAGTATCTTCTCAATCGTACGAAGCTTGGCCTCGCTATCCGCGCGGTCGCGCAGGACGAAGAAACCGCCCGCACCATGGGCATTAACTTCACTGTCATCGTCCTGATCACTTTTGCCATCGGCTCCGCCCTCGCCGCTTTCGCAGGCGTGATGAACGGCCTCTACTACAATGAAATCAACTTCGGCATTGGCCTCTATCTTGGCGTGATCGGCTTTTCCGCCGCCATTATCGGCGGCCTCGGCAGCATCTACGGAGCCATTCTCGGAGGATTCCTGTTCGCCGCCCTGCAGACCGTCGGCACCGTGCTGTTGCCCTTCGCCAGCGCCTACAAGGACGTGTTCGCTTTTGCGGTGGTGATTGCCATCATGGCCTGGCGTCCAACCGGGCTAATCCGGGAAAAGATCAGTGAGCGCGTCTAGAACGATAGCGAAGAAAGCTCGCGTCTCGATTTGGCCGGGGTTGATCGCGCTGGCAGTTGCCACGGTATATCTGATCGCCCTGTTGGCCGTCGAAAAGCAGGCATTGATCATCGCATTGCTCGTCGCCGGCATTGCTGTTGTCGCGGCGGCGGCGTGGTTCGGCCTGCTCGACGGCGTCAGCACCTGCTTCGTCGAACACGAGGACGCGCTTGGCGCCTGCGCGATCATCGCCGCGCTCATCGTTGCAGCGTATTTTTATGACAATCATTTCGTATTGCTGCTGATCATCACGGTCCTGCTCTATTCGGTCGCCACACTCGGATTGAACGTGCAGTTCGGATATGCCGGCGTCCTGAATTTCGCGGGGGCTTCGTTTTTCGGAATCGGCGCGTACACCTCCGCGGTCTTGAACACGTATACATCGGTGCCGCATCTGCTGGTGCTGCCGATCGGCGGCCTGCTGGCTGCGTTGGCCGGCTCGCTTTTGCTGCTTCCGGTGCTGCGCACGCGCGGACACTATGCGGCGGTGGTGACCATCGCATTTGCGTTGCTGCTGAAGACCTTTCTCGAGGTCAACGACGTGCTTGGCGGGCCGCAGGGCATGCAAGTGAAAGGCATGACGATTCTTGGCTGGTCATTCAATGACAACATCAAATTTGCTGGCCTCTCGCTCTCTTTCTACATGAACTATTTTGTTGTCAGCCTGACGCTGCTCGTCGGAGCCTTTGTTGTCGTACGGCGGCTCGAGCGATCCTGGATCGGGCTCAACCTTGATGCCTTGCGGCTCGATGAAACGGCAGCGAATTGCTTTGGCCTCGATGTCGTGCGCTGGAAGATCACCGCTTTCCTCATCGGCAATTTCCTCATCGGCATCGCCGGCGCTCTGTTCGGCATGGTCGGAGGATTTGTCGCCCCCAATAACTATACTTTCGCGGATTCGCTCATTCTCGTTTCGATCCTGCTTCTTGGTGGCATCGGGAATCCGTGGGGCCTGCTGGTAGCGACAGTCATCGTCGTGGTCGTGCCCGAGAAGCTGCAAACCATCCAGGAATATCGCTTTCTACTCTATGCGTTGATGGTCATCGCTGTATTGCTGTTCCGGCCGGAAGGACTCCTGCCAAGGCCCGTGCGCCGCTATTTCCCCGGGTGGCGACCATGACCGCATTGCTCGAAGCGCATGGCTTGTCCAAGCATTTCGGTGGCGTCCTCGCGCTTGACGGCCTCGACCTGACGGTGACCCCGAACGAAATTCTCGGGCTGATCGGTCCGAACGGCTCCGGCAAAACCACATTCTTCAATGTCATCACCGGCATCTACCGGGCCGATGGCGGGCAGGTCAGGTTCGACGGAGCCAACATGACAAATGCGAGTAGCCGGGCGGTTTACCTCGCCGGCATGTCGCGAACTTTTCAGCGCTCCCGTTTGTCACTGCCGCTTTCGATCTTCGACAACATTATGATCGGAAATCACAAGCGCCTCAATCAGGGACTTTGGTTCAATCTGGTGGCGCGACGCGCTTTCAAGCACGAGTTCGAGGAAAGCTATGCAGCGGCGCGCGCGCTCGTCGAGGTTTTCGAGCCAGAGCTGGCTGATCGCATGTTCGAGCCGGTCGCGGGCCTGCCCATGATTGATCGCCGCCGCATCGAGATCTGCCGCGCCCTCATCAGCTCGCCCAAGCTGCTGCTGCTCGACGAGCCTTCGGCCGGCATGACGCACGACGAAACCGCGGAGTTGATGAACGACATCCTGCTCGTCCGCGCGCGCAATCAGAACCTCACGATCATCATTGTCGAACATGAAATGGGCGTGATCGAGCGCATCACCAACAGATGCATCGTTCTCAATTTCGGCCGCAAGATTGCCGAAGGTCCCTACCGCGCCGTTGCGGCCAATCCGCAGGTGCAGGAAGCCTATCTCGGAGCGGCATGATGAGCGGCATGCTCGAGATCGAGAACGTATACACGGCCTATGACAAGGCCGATGTGCTGCAGGGCGTATCCCTCAAGGTCGAGGCGGGCAGCATCACCTGTCTGCTTGGTTCCAACGGCTCTGGCAAGACAACCCTGGTGCGCTCGATCCTCGGATTGACGCCTCCGCGAGCGGGCCGCATCATGTTCAACGCCACCGACATCACGCACCTGCCGACGCACAGGATCATCGCAGCCGGCATTGCCTGCATTCCCGAGGGGCGCAAGGTTTTTCCCAAGCTGACGGTGGAGGAGAACCTTCGGGTCGGTGGCTACCAGGAGCGCTCGGAAAAGGTTACCTCAACGCGTCTGGCCGAGATCCTGCAGGTTTTCCCACGCCTCGCCGAGCGGCGCACCCAGCTTGCCGGAACGATGTCCGGCGGAGAGCAAGCGATGGTCTCGATCGGCCGCGGCCTGATGTGCGCACCAAAGCTGCTGCTGATCGATGAGCCCTCGCTGGGGCTCTCACCGCGCCTGGTGAAGGAGAATTTCAATATCATTCGCCGCATCAACGAGCGGGGAATCACTGTGCTCCTGGTTGAGCAGAACGTGCACCAGACACTCGCCATTTCGCACCATGGCTTCGTGCTCTCGAAAGGTCGCGTGGCGGCAACTGGCACACCGGCGGAGCTTGCATCGCGACAGGACGTGCGGGAAGCATACTTTGGGTGAGCCATGCAGACCTCAGTCGAACTGACCCAGGATCTCGTCCGTTTTAGGACCATCAATCCTCCCGGGGACGAGCGCGCTTGCGCCGAGCGCCTGGCGTCCCTGCTTGAGGACGCGGGATTTGCTGTGGACACCCTGCCTTTTGGAAATGGGCGGGCACAACTGGTCGCACGCATCGGCGGCGCCACCGGCAGGCTGCCGCTCGGCTTCACCGGGCATCTCGATACGGTGCCGCTCGGCGCACGGCCTTGGTCGGTCGACCCGTTTGCGGCCGAGATCCTTGACGGCAAACTTTATGGGCGCGGCTCATCCGACATGAAAAGCGGCGTGGCGGCGTTCGTAGCCGCATGCGTCGCATTGGCTGACAAACTGGCGGGCACGGCCGGGGTGGTCCTGCTCATTACCGCCGGCGAGGAAACAGGCTGCACGGGCGCCGCGGACCTGGCTCGAACCATGACGCCCCTTCCTCAGGTCGGCGCACTTGTCGTGGCCGAGCCAACCGGCAACCATGCGCTGGTCGGTCACAAGGGGGCGCTGTGGCTTGAGGCGGTCACGACCGGTGTCACCGCCCACGGCTCAATGCCTGAAAAAGGCGTCAATGCGGTTCACAAGGCGGCGCGCGCCGTCACAGCCTTGCAGGATTTCGATTTCAATTTCGCGCGGCACGATGTTCTTGGCGGACCAACTCTCAACGTCGGTACGATTCAGGGAGGGCTCAACATCAATTCGGTGCCGGACCGCGCCGCGATCGGCATCGACATCCGCACGATCCCGGGACAAAGCCACGCAAAAATTCGTGACCAACTGGCCAGCTATCTTGGAGATGAAGTCGCATTGAGCACGCTTCTCGATGCGGAAAGTGTCTGGACCAGCCCGGACGATCCATGGATCGGCGAGGTCTTCCGCATTGCGCGCGATGTCGCGGGCTTCGGCGAGGAGATTGCTGCGGCGCCGTATTTTACCGATGCCTCGGTTTTGACGCCTGCGATCGGGTCACCGCCAACTGCGGTCATTGGACCGGGCGAATTGGCGCTTGCTCATCAGATGGATGAATTTTGCTTTGTGGCGCGGATCGAGGAGGCGACTGAGATTTATTCCCGAATGATACGGAATTGGTGCGGGATCTAAAAAACTTCAGCGTTCATTCCCGCCCCCGCCTTCGCGGGGGCAGGCTCCAGCAGAAAGCCAGTCAGCGATTGCTGAAATTGGAAGTTTTTTTCCTTCTTGCGTCTCCGCTTTTGCGGGCAGCAAGCGGTCGCGACTACTCCGCTGCGATCCGCACTTCAGGTGCAGCCGCCTTGATATCCGGCGTGACGTGCGGTTCGAACTTGGCGAAGTTCTTCTGGAACATGTTGACCAGGTCTCGCGCCGTCCGGTCGAACTCGGCCTTGTCTTTCCAGGTCTTGAACGGGTTGAGCAGATGCGGCTCGACGCCCGGCACGGAGGTGGGCACCGAGAAGCCGAAATAGGGATCGGTGCGGAAATCGGCATTCTTTAGTGAACCATTGAGTGCCGCGGTGACCAGCGCGCGCGTTGGCTTGATCGGCATGCGGCGGCCAACCCCGTATTTGCCCCCGGTCCAGCCGGAATTCACCAGCCAGACATCAACCTTGTGCTTGTTGATGTAGTCCCGCAGCAGATTTGCGTAGACCGAAGGGTGGCGCGGCAGGAATGGCGCACCGAAGCAAGTCGAGAACTCGGGCTGTACGCCGACGAGACCTTTCTCCGTTCCGGCAACTTTCGCCGTGTATCCAGAAAGGAAGTGATACATCGCCTGGGTTGGCGTCAGTTTCGCGATCGGCGGCATCACGCCGAACGCGTCGGCGGTGAGCATGATGATGTTTTTCGGGTGGCCGGCACGGCCGGTGCGGGAAGCATTCGGGATGAAGTCGAGCGGATAGGCCGAGCGGGTGTTCTCGGTCCTGGAGCCGTCATCATAGTCGGGCACGCGCGTGACTGGATCGAACGCCACATTTTCCAGCACCGCACCGAAGCGGTTGGTGGCGTCCCAGATCATCGGCTCGGCTTCCTTTGAGAGCTTGATGGTCTTGGCGTAGCAGCCGCCTTCGAAATTGAAGATGCCGTCCGGCCCCCAGCCGGTCTCATCGTCGCCAATCAGAATACGATCTGGGTCGGCCGAAAGCGTGGTCTTGCCGGTTCCGGAAAGACCGAAGAACAAGGCGCTCTCGCCCTCGTGACTGACGTTGGCCGAGCAGTGCATCGGAACGACGTTTTGCGCCGGCAAATAGAAGTTGAGCGTCGTGAACACCGACTTCTTCATCTCGCCGGCGTAGGACGAACCGCAGATCAGCACGATCTTGCGGGTGAAATCGATGGCAACCATCGTGTCCGAGCCTTCGCGTCCACCATGCCGCGTGGCGTCGGGCTTGAACGAGGGAAAATCGAGAATTGTGAGATCCGGGACAAAGGCAGTCAGTTCGGCGCGCTCGGGGCGAATCAGCAATTGCCGGATGAACAGCGAGTGCCAGGCGAGCTCGGTGAAGATGCGCGTCTTGATCCGGTATTTCGGATCGGCGCCGCCATAGAGGTCCTGCGCGAAAAGCTTTTTGCCTTCGGCATGCTTGATGAAGTCGGCAAGCAAGTTGTCGAAGTTTTCCTTCGACATTTTGCGATTGCCATCCCACCAGACCGAATCGCGCGTGAGATCGTCGACGACGGTATGCTTGTCCTTGGGACTCCGGCCGGTATGGTGCCCGGTTTCGGCGCACAGCGCGCCCCCCGCGACCAGCGACGCCTCGCCCGCCGAAATGGCGTATTCGTAAAGCAACGGCTCGGTCAGATTCCAGCGGACCTCGGTTAGATTTTTGAAACCGAATTTGTCGGCGCCGTAAGCGCCGTTCCGCAGACCCTGCTCTTGCACGCGCTTCCTCCCAACAGGCCGCTTATCCAGAAACCTTTCACGGGGCATTTGGATCCCCGCCGCGGCTCACAGCGGTAAGTATAGCTCCTTGCCCAAAGGCGCGCGACCATAGTCACGCGCCTGTTGAATGCCAAGTCAAAATGTCATGCATCGGCTGCAGGCCGCGTTGCGCTGCATCAATATTGTCGGCTGACCAACACTCGGCCGCCGCAGATAGCCGACCTATTCGACCAAACCCTTACCCGCGAGCCAGTTCTGAATCAGGTCGGCAATCTGCGCATTGTTCTTGTCCATCATCAGCATGTGAGAATTTCCCTTGATGCCGACCTCGGGCAGATTGACGACGTCAACGTTTCCCCCTGCCGCGCGCACGGCCTCGCCATAATCGAGGCCAATCTGCCGCATCTTCGGCCATCGACTGTCGAGCGGTATATAGTCGCCATATACTACGAGGGTCGGAATGTCTTTCAGCTTGGCGGCCTGCGCCTTGTCACCGGCGACAGCCGGTTCGACGGCCACAATGGCCTTTATCTTGTCAGGGCGCGCTTGCGCCACCGTAAAGCCAAAGCCGCCGGCCTGACTATGAAACAACAGAACGCAGGGACACACTTTGTCTACTAGTGCGGTATAGGCCGCAACGATCGCACTATCGGTAGTGGTCCAGCGCGGCACGATTTGCTTGGTGAAATTGTCGTACGCCTCGACGGGAAACTGGCTGCCGGCATTTACTTTCATCTCCGCCGGGTCGGCGCTCCACGAGCCGGCGCCCTGCCCGATGCGGAAGCGCTCGAAGGGATTTGCCTTGGTCAGGAAATTCGGCTCGCCGTTCCACACGTCAGGCGGAGCAAAGCCGGAGCGTCCGCGCTCGACGGCGTCGGAGTTGTAGACGTCCCAGCCTTTGCGGATGAAGATATTAAGCCAGCCTTCCCGACCGTCAGGGGTGTTCTCATAGGTGACGCCGGTAAGTCCGCCGCCATGCCACATTAACAGCGGATATTTTCCTTTGCGGTGCAGCGGTAAAAAATACTGCACATACATCTGCTCGACCTGGTACAGCCCGTTCGGATCGATCTTGGCCGGGACCCCGCCGGCGCTGAACACGACCTCTTTCAGGGGCTTTCCGGATATCTCCACGACGCGTCCACCGACGTGGAAAGACCCCATGTCGCGCAAGGTGATTGGCTCTCCGGCCAATGCCGGACTGAACGCCGCGACCGTGCCCGCATAAATCAAAATCGTGAACAGCTTTTCGCGCATTGTTTCACTCCCGGACAATGAGGATTGATTGATAGTCTGACTCATTCGCGCAAGCTTGGCGAGAATGCCGGGTCCGGGCAGACCTGAGACCAGTGCCCGCTCAAGTTGCCCGGGCTTGCTCGGCCAGTTGTTTCAGAACGGCACGCAGCTGGCCCGGCGCGGTGACCCGCCGCGGAAACGGCAACCGCAATGCCGTCCGGCCTTGTTGTAGCTCGAGACCTTCAGGATCGATGCCGACGCAGCGCCAGTCGCCATGGGAGCCGCCGAGCAAATTTGTCGCATACAAGCGGCAGGCATCTGCATGATCTGCGTTCATGTGCGTGATCGCGTCCGTTTCGGATTCGATAAGCGCGTTGGCGTCCGAGATGTCGACAAGCAGATCTTGCGGTCCGACATCGACGATGCGTCCAAAACCCGCGACCAAATGCGCGCGGGAAATCTCCATCCGATAAAAAGCGAAGTCGCCGAAGTTGGCAAACATCTCCGCTTCCGGATGACGGCGCAGGTAGGGCTGCGCGGCCGAGGAATCTGTCTTCGCACATTTGCCGGTCAGCATGACGCGTGCGCCTTCGAGCGGATCGCCCTCTTTCCGCTCATCAAGCATCAGCGAAACGCGTGGGTCGGCCAGGATATTCTTTGTGTGCAGCGCGAGGCTCGACAACAGAAAAACAGGCGCGCCGTTGACCGAGGTCGCGACATTCACCAATGAGCAATATGGATCCCCCGAGCCGGGGAACAACGTCGCAAGCGCTCCGGAGCGCGCCTCGCGCAGGAGCTTCTTGGCAGCGAGACGAGGGTCGAAGGCGCTGTCGGGCTTCATTGGAACGATCTTTCGGTAACGATCCAGCCCCCCAACAAATTTTACGAGCTTGGGGTTGAAATCGCTACTGAATCACATAGTTGTTGCAAAGAGGCCACATTTCAGACCCGGTTTATAGGGTTCAAAATGTGCGGGACGTGACGGAAGAGGGGCTTATGCCGACAATCGCTCTCGTCGACGACGACCGCAACATTCTGACTTCTGTGTCGATGGCGCTCGAAGCTGAGGGCTATCGCATCATGACATATACCGACGGCGCCTCGGCGCTGGACGGTTTCAAGACGTCACCGCCGGATCTTGCGATCCTGGATATCAAGATGCCGCGCATGGACGGCATGGAGACGTTGAGGCGTCTGCGACAGAAAACCGACGTTCCAGTCATCTTTCTCACGTCCAAGGACGAGGAGATCGACGAGTTGTTCGGCCTCAAGATGGGCGCCGATGACTTCATTCGCAAACCGTTTTCGCAGCGGCTGCTTGTCGAGCGCGTGAAGGCTGTGCTGCGTCGCTCGAGCCCGAAAGACGGCACACCTCCGAAGGAGGTCGATTCGGCAAAGGTGCTGGAGCGTGGCCAGCTGCGCATGGACCCCGAGCGACATACCTGCACGTGGAAGGGCGAGCCCGTCACTCTCACGGTCACCGAATTTCTAATCTTGCAGGCGCTTGCAACTCGTCCTGGCGTGGTCAAGAGCCGTAATGCGCTGATGGACGCCGCGTATGATGACCAGGTTTATGTCGACGATCGCACGATCGACAGTCACATCAAGCGGCTGCGCAAGAAATTCAAGGTTGTTGACGACGATTTTGAGATGATCGAGACGCTTTATGGCGTCGGTTATCGTTTTAAAGAATGACATATTGTTAACGTCGGGGCCGGCATGACGGCCTGACGGAGCGTCCCGGCTTGCGGTAAAATGCTCCCGGGCCAGATTTGCGCATTGGTCCGAAAAAGCGGATATCGGCTTTCGGAAGGGTCATGCGTTGCAATAAGGGCCCACGGTCAACCCGGCTGGATTGAACGACGTGCTCGATCGAACCTCGGAAATCGTTTCGCAGAACGCGGAGGCCGACCAGCCTGGCGCGGACGGTTCTCGTCCGGATGCGAGGCAAGGCGGGCCTGTGCGCCGCATGCTGCGCTCGGCCTGGCACTTCTTCGTGTCGCAAAGCCTGTCGAGCCTCACCAGACGCATCGTTTTTCTCAATCTCGCGGGCCTGGTCGCCCTGGTTACCGGCGTGCTTTACCTGTCGCAATTCCGCGCCGGGTTGATCGATGCGCGCGTGCAGAGCTTGCTCACGCAGAGCGAAATTATTGCCGGCGCAATCGCCGCGTCGGCTACGGTCGAAACGGACTCCATCACGATCGACCCGGAACGCCTTCTCGAGTTGCAGGCCGGCGAGAGCTACGGGCCGGCCGATGAATCCCTTTCCGGCATCGAATTCCCGATCAATCCGGAGCGTGTCGCGCCGGTGCTGCGGCGGCTCGTGTCGCCGACCAAAACTCGTGCGCGTATCTACGATCGCGACGGTGTCCTTATTCTCGACAGCCGAAATCTCTACGGCCGCGGCGACGTGTTGCGTTTCGACCTGCCGCCGCCGAGTGCCGACAAACCAGGTCTGATGGAGCGCGCATTCATTGCGCTGCGTCGCTGGTTCGGGCGCGGCGACCTTCCTCTCTATAATGAACTCGGTCCTGAGAACGGAAAGGGCTATCAGGAAGTCGCACAGGCGCTTAACGGCGCACACGCCAGCATGGTGAGGGTCAACGATCGGGGCGAGGTGATCGTTTCCGTCGCAGTGCCTGTGCAGCGCTTTCGCGCCGTGCGCGGCGCACTGATGTTGTCGACGCAAGGCGCCGACATCGACGACATGGTCGAGGCGGAGCGACTGGCAATCGTAAAAGTATTCTTGGTGGCGGCCGGGGTCATGGTTGTTCTTTCCATGCTGCTGGCGGGCACTATCGCGGGTCCGGTGCGGCGGCTTGCCGACGGTGCCGAACGGGTTCGCCGCCGCATCCGCAGTCGCGTCGAAATTCCCGATTTTACCGGCCGGCGGGACGAGATCGGAGAACTGTCAGGCGCACTGCGCGACATGACCAATGCTCTCTATAGTCGCATCGAGGCAATTGAAAGCTTCGCTGCCGACGTGGCGCATGAGCTCCGCAATCCCCTCACCTCGCTGCGCTCAGCCGTTGAAACGCTGCCGCTGGCGAAGACCGACCAAAGCCGCCAGCGGCTGCTCGCGGTCATCGGACACGACGTCAAGCGGCTCGATCGGCTGATTTCGGATATCTCCGACGCCAGCCGGCTTGATGCGGAGCTGCAGCGACAGGAGGCGGCTCCGGTCGATTTCGCCAGGCTGCTCGATGCGCTTGTCAAAGGCGCCAATGAAATCCGCACCGACGACGTCAATGTGACACTGACGTTCGAGGGCAGCTCGCTGCAGAATTTCAAAGTTCCGGGCCATGACTCGAGGCTTGGCCAGGTCGTCAGCAACCTGGTCGACAATGCACGCTCTTTCTCGCCGTCTGGCGCCACCGTGCGCATCACCTGCCGGCGGTTCAGGGATCAAGTCGAAATTTTGGTGGATGACGATGGCCCCGGCGTGAGGCCGGAGGCGTTGGAGAAAATTTTCGAGCGCTTCTACACTGATCGGCCGGAACAGGGCTTCGGACAAAACTCCGGTCTTGGCTTGTCGATCTCCAAGCAGATTATCGAAGCTCATGGCGGCACCATCTGGGTGGAGAATCGCACCAGTGTTGCCGGCAGCCATGACAGGCCTCGCATCCTCGGCGCGCGATTTGTTGTCCGACTGCCAGCCACTTGATGGACCGGGCCAGCTCCACTATCCACGCCACAGCCGTACTCACTGGCGCAAAGGCCACGCTGATCCGTGGACCTGCTGGTTCCGGCAAATCAGGGCTTGCGTGGAGCCTTGTCACAGCCGGCGCGCGAGGTCTTTTGCCGTTAGCGAGACTGGTCGCTGACGACCGCGCATTTGTCGAAGCCCATTCGGGCCGCCTGTTGGTGCGCCCCGCCCCTGAACTGGCGGGACGGATCGAAATCCGCGGCCTTGGGATCCGCCGCATCGAATTCGAGCCGATCGCGGTCGTGGGGCTGGTCATTGATCTCGATGCCAAAGATGTAGGCCGGCTGCCCGAGCAAAAGGCCGCAAGTACTGAGATCTGTGGGGTCCGCTTGCTGCGACTGGGAGTCGCAGCCGGAATGCCTGCTTTGCCGCTGGTGTTGGCTGTCCACCGTACCGCCCCGACGGGCGATTGACCGGCGCCTGGGGATTGGTTACCCCCGACACCCCGAACGTCAGAAAATTAACCATACCGGGCCTAGGATCGCGGCCGCCCAAAACGCACCGAGCCCACTTTGGCCCCGTCTTCCCGCAGTGCAGCAGAGCGCCTATATACCCGTGAAAGCCCTTGCAATGGGGCCTCAGATGGGCGTGAATGTGCGCCCTTTCGTGCGGCGCAGCGTAGCGCCCGCGAGGAGTTAGGGATGATCGGCCTCGTACTCGTGACCCATGGGCGGCTCGCTATCGAGTTCCGCTCAGCGCTGGAACATGTGGTAGGGCCTCAGCGTCAAATCGAGGCAATCACGATCGGGCCCGACGACGACGTCGAGCAATGCCGCAAAAACATCCTTGAAGCGGTGAAGCGTGTTGACAGCGGCGAAGGCGTAGCGATCCTGACCGACATGTTCGGCGGGACGCCATCCAATCTGGCGATCTCTGTCATGAGCCAACCAAAGGTCGAAGTGTTAGCCGGTATCAATCTACCGATGCTGATAAAGCTAGCGAAAATCCGCGAGATTTGCCCATTGCAGGAAGCGGTCGCGGCCGCCCAGGAAGCCGGGCGGAAGTACTGCACGATCGCCAGCCGGGTCCTCAACGGTAAATGAGCCCACGCGCGTCAGCGGACGACAACCCCGTCGTGCGCGAAGTGGAAATCGTAAACAAAAAAGGCCTGCACGCCCGCGCCTCGGCGAAATTCGTACAGACCGCCGAAAAATTCGATGCCGCCATCACCGTGACCCGAGGTCACGAAACCGTGGGCGGCACCTCGATCATGGGGCTGATGATGCTAGCGGCAGCTCCGGGCGTCACCATCACCATCAAGGCGATCGGCAAGGACGCAGCCGTGGCGGTCGAAACTCTGTGCCAGCTTGTAGCCGCCGGATTTGGCGAAGAGGATTAGAGAAGATTACCCACCTCTCCTCCACATAAAGAAATCTTTATATATGCGTTGCGAGGTCGCCATCGAGCTGTTATAGGCACGGGCCAACCAAGCACCCCAATTCGTGTCCGTAGAAGGATTGCCATGACCGCTGCCAAGCCAAAGACGAAGGCCGGCGACTACGTCGTCAAAGACATTTCGCTCGCGGCCTGGGGCCGGAACGAGATCAATATTGCGGAAACCGAGATGCCCGGTTTGATGGCGACGCGGGATGAGTATGGGCCGCAGCAGCCGTTACGCGGCGCGCGAATCGCCGGTTCGCTCCACATGACAATCCAGACCGCGGTTCTCATCGAGACACTGACGCATCTCGGCGCCGACGTGCGATGGGCGTCATGCAACATCTACTCGACCCAGGATCATGCTGCCGCAGCCATCGCAGATGCCGGCGTGCCGGTCTTCGCGGTCAAGGGCGAGAGCCTGAAGGACTATTGGGATTACACGCACCGTATTTTCGAGTGGCACGACGGCGGCGGTCCCAACATGATTCTCGACGATGGCGGCGATGCCACGCTGCTGCTCCATCTCGGCATGCAGGCCGAATCCAATGCCGGCGTGCTCGAACACCCCGGGAACGAGGAAGAAGAAGTTCTCTTCGGCGCGATCAAGAAACGGCTGAAAGAGCAGCCCGGCTGGTACAGCAAGACCGCCAAGGCAATCAAAGGCGTGACCGAAGAGACCACGACCGGAGTGCACCGCCTCTATCAGATGGCCAAGGAAGGCCGTCTGATGTTTCCGGCGATCAACGTCAACGACAGCGTCACCAAGTCGAAATTCGACAACCTCTATGGCTGCCGCGAGTCGCTCGTGGACGGAATTCGCCGCGGCACCGACGTCATGATGGCCGGCAAGGTTGCGATGGTTGCGGGTTTCGGCGACGTCGGAAAAGGGTCGGCAGCGTCGCTACGCCAGGCGGGATGCCGCGTCATGGTATCCGAGATCGATCCGATCTGCGCGCTGCAGGCGGCGATGGAAGGTTACGAAGTCGTCACGATGGAGGATGCCGCGCCGCGTGCCGACATCTTCGTCACCGCGACCGGCAATGTGGACGTCATCACGCTCGAACACATGCGCAAAATGAAGCACCGGGCGATCGTCTGCAACATCGGCCACTTCGACAGCGAAATTCAGATTGCGGCTCTGCGAAATTTCAAATGGCACAACATCAAGCCGCAAGTGGACGAGGTGGAGTTTCCCGACGGCAAACGCATCATTCTGCTGTCGGAAGGACGGCTGGTGAACCTCGGCAATGCCATGGGACATCCAAGCTTCGTGATGTCATCGTCCTTCACCAATCAGACGCTGGCGCAGATCGAGTTGTGGACCAATCCCGGCAAGTACAAGAATCAGGTTTACACCTTGCCCAAGCAGCTCGACGAGAAAGTCGCGCGGTTGCACCTCGACAAGATCGGCGTGACGCTCACAAAGCTCTCCGACAAGCAGGCCTCTTACATTGGCGTGCCGCAGGCTGGGCCATTCAAGAGCGATCATTACCGGTACTGAGATTTCACAAGGTTGCTTTTCACGTCATGGCCGGGACAAGCCCGGCCATGACAGCTTGGCTAACTTGAAGACGCTCGATCAGGGTGTTATCTGCCGCGCCATGACGGCCTCGCCGATCCAGAACATCCGCAATTTCTCCATTGTCGCGCATATCGACCATGGCAAGTCGACGCTTGCGGACCGGTTGATTCAGCTCACCGGCGCGCTGGAAGAGCGCGAGATGAAGGAACAGGTACTCGATTCCATGGATATCGAGCGCGAGCGCGGCATTACGATCAAAGCGCAGACCGTGCGCCTGAACTACAAGGCCCGCGATGGTAAAGACTACGTCCTCAATCTGATCGACACGCCCGGGCATGTCGACTTCGCCTATGAGGTCAACCGTTCGCTTGCTGCGTGCGAGGGGTCCCTGCTGGTGGTGGACGCGAGCCAGGGCGTCGAGGCGCAGACTCTCGCCAACGTTTATCAGGCGATCGATAACGGCCACGAGATCGTGCCGGTGCTCAACAAGGTCGATCTTCCGGCTGCCGAGCCGGCCAAGGTCAAGCAGCAGATCGAGGATGTGATCGGACTCGACGCCAGCAATGCGATCGAGATTTCCGCCAAGACCGGCCTGAATGTGCCGGAAGTGCTCGAAGCCATCGTGACCCGGCTGCCGCCGCCGAAAGGCGACCGCAACGCTACGCTCAAGGCGCTGCTCGTCGACAGCTGGTACGACCTCTATCTCGGCGTGGTGGTGCTGGTGCGCATCGTCGACGGAGTTTTGAAGAAGGGACAGCGCATCCGCATGATGGGCACTCATGCCTCATATGACGTGGATCGCACCGGCGTCTTCACTCCCAAGCTTCAGCCGGTGGATGAGCTCGGTCCCGGCGAAATCGGCATGCTCACGGCCTCAATCAAAGAAGTGGCGGATACCCGCGTCGGCGACACCATAACGGACGATCGCCATCCCGTGGACAAGGCGTTGCCCGGCTTTCGTCCCGCTGTACCCGTCGTGTTTTGCGGGCTCTTCCCGGTTGATGCCGCACAATTCGAGGACCTACGCGCGGCGATGGGCAAGCTGCGCCTCAACGATGCGAGTTTTACCTACGAGATGGAAACCAGCGCTGCCCTCGGCTTTGGGTTCCGTTGCGGCTTCCTCGGATTGCTGCACCTGGAGATCATCCAGGAACGCCTGTCGCGCGAGTTCAATCTCGACCTGATCGCGACCGCGCCATCCGTCATCTACAAGATCAAGCTGAGCAACGGCAAAGAGCTCGAGATTCACAATCCGGTCGACATGCCGGATCCAAATCATATCGAGGAGATGCAGGAGCCGTGGATCGAGGCCACCATCCTGACGCCGGACGAATTTCTCGGCTCGGTCCTCAAGCTCTGCCAGGACCGCCGCGGCGAGCAGAAGGAGCTCACATACGTCGGCAACCGAGCAATGGTGAAATACAATCTGCCGCTCAACGAGGTGGTGTTCGATTTTTACGATCGGCTGAAGTCGGTGTCGCGCGGATACGCCTCGTTCGATTATCATCTCACCGATTACAGGCCGGCCGACCTCGTGAAGTTGCAGATGCTGGTCAATGGCGAGCCGGTCGATGCGCTGGCGATGCTGGTGCACCGGACTCGCGCGGAAAGCCGCGGACGCGCCATGGCGGAAAAGCTGAAGGAGCTGATTCCTCCGCACATGTTCCAGGTGCCGATCCAGGCCGCGATCGGCGGCAAGATCATCGCGCGCGAGACTGTGCGCGCTTTTCGCAAGGACGTCACTGCAAAGTGTTACGGCGGCGACGCGACGCGCAAGCGCAAGCTGCTAGAGAAGCAGAAGGAAGGCAAAAAACGCATGCGGCAATTCGGCAAGGTCGACATTCCGCAGGAAGCGTTCATTGCAGCGCTGAAGGTGGACGTCTAGCCTCGAGCCTCGCTATCGCGCGGCCCCGAGGAAACTAGCGCCAGTACCGCCAGTTCGGGTATGCGCGATAGCCGCCCCAAGGGTTATCGAAATTATCTTCGAAGCCTCGGCCTGAGTAACCCGGCGAACCTTCGTCGCCTATGCGTTCCCGTTGCACGGGGGCGTGGCCGGTAACGACGATACTCGTGTCGTCCTTGCGATTATTCACCAGCGCGAATAATACCGCGGCGTTTTTCGGGTGGAGGCGAATGCAGCCGTGCGAGGCCGGTCGTCCGAGGCGAGAGACCTCGTAGCTGCCATGAATCGCGTATCCCCCGTTGAAAAAGATCGAATAAGGCATCGGCGACCAATCGTATTTGCGCGAGAACCATTTGCGCGCCAGCCATTGCGGGCGGTAACTCCCGTTAGGCGTGTTGTAACCCCAGCGTCCCGTTGAGACGGGCCAGCGGTACCGGCTGGAGCCATCGACCTCAACAGTCAGTTGCTGTGCCGATTTGTCCACGGTCACGACAATACCGGCTCCCGCCGGCACGCTGGTAAGCATCAGAACCAGGGCAAAGAGAGCAAAGACGGCACGCAATACAAGCACTCTCCGTGACCAGTTACGCGGCATGGATGGCACATGTTCATTAATTTAGATAAAAATCATTTAGCTGAATGGAACAATGGCGTCCATGCGATCGCGATATTTAACCTGACAGTCGGATGCGAAGCCGGTAAATCGGAAACGTCATGTTGGTTCGAATCGTTATCTCGTCTGTCCTATCTCTGGCAACCGCTGCCGGCACGCTATCTGCTGCCCAGCGCATCGCCTTTGCTGAAACGGCCGCGGTCGAAGCCGCACCAATGCCGTTACCACCGCCCAAGCCGGCGATGTCCGAGCAGGAAAAAGAAAAAACCTTGCCGGCCAAGCAACTGTTCGGCGCGGTGCAGTTGCCATCGATCGGCAGGGCCGTGGCGATCGGCCACTACCACCGCGGATGTCTTGCCGCCGGTGTCGAACTGCCGATCAACGGGCCGAACTGGCAGGTGATGCGCGTGTCGCGCAACCGGAACTGGGGCCATCCGACGTTGATCCACTTCCTGGAGAAATTCGCACCAGCTGCCGCAAAAGCGACCGGCTGGAACGGTATTTTGGTTGGCGACCTGGCGCAGCCTCGCGGCGGACCGTCGCCGAGCGACCACGCCAGCCACCAGAACGGACTCGACGTCGACATCTGGTTCATGCCGATGCCGGACCGCGTGTTGACCAAGGAAGAGCGTGACACGATCTCGGCCATCAATCTTGTGTCCGACGACTGGAAGAGCCTCAACCCGGAGACGTGGACGCCGCAACACGTCGCGTTCATCAAGACCGCCGCCCAGCAGCCCGGGGTCCAGCGCGTGCTCGTCAACGCCGCGATCAAGAAGGAACTGTGTCGGCTCGAAGCGAAAAAACCTCACGCCTGGATGGCAAAGGTAAGGCCCTGGTATGGGCATCATGACCACATTCACGTGCGCTTGTTTTGTCCTGCCGGTTCGCCGAAATGCCAAGCGCAAGAGCCGGTGAAGGACGAAGATGGCTGCGGCGCCAAGGAGCTTGACGCCTGGTTCTCTGACAAGAGGCTGAAACCGCAGATCTCCAAGCCGCCACCACCGGCCAAGCCGCCGAAGCCGATGATGCTTGCCGATCTTCCGCCGGCCTGCAGAGCCGTTCTCGAGGCGCCTGCCAAGAACACGAGTTTGGCCAGCGACAAGCGCTAAAAATTCAGGGCGTGACCCGATGCCGATGCCCAAGCGCATGCCACCCAAGTCGACGACGCCGGAGACACTGCAAGTGCTCGCGGCGCTGGAGCGCAAGGTCCTGTGGCTCGCCAGCTGGATGATCCATAACGCCAATCATCTTCGCGACAATGCAGACGGCTTGAAAGTCGGCGGACATCAAGCCTCAAGTGCCTCACTCGCGACAATCATGACCGCGCTCTATTTCGATGTCCTGCGGCCGCACGATCGGGTCGCAGTAAAGCCGCACGCCAGCCCCAACTTTCATGCAATCCAGTACCTGCTCGGCAAGCAGGCGCGCGAGCGGCTGGAAGCCTTCCGGGGCTACAAGGGCGCACAGAGCTACCCCTCCCGCACGAAGGATGCCGACGACGTGGATTTCTCCACCGGTTCGGTCGGTCTTGGCGTCGCGCAAACGCTTTTCTCCTCCCTGACGCAAGACTACGTGCGCGCCCATGGTTGGGACCTTGACCGCCCCGAAGGCCGCATGGTGGCGCTGGTGGGGGATGCCGAACTGGATGAAGGAAATATTTTCGAGGCATTGCTCGAAGGCTGGAAGCAGGGCCTTCGCAATTGCTGGTGGATCATCGACTACAATCGCCAGAGTCTCGATGCTGTTGTTCGCGAGGGGCTTTGGGCCCGTTATGAGCAGCTCTTCAACAATTTTGGATGGAAGGTGGTCATTCTCAAATATGGCTCGTTGCAGGAGGCAGCGTTCAAGGAGCCGGGCGGCGAGACATTGCGCAAGTGGATCGACAATTGCCCGAACCAGCTTTACTCGGCGCTCGTTTTTGCGGGTGGCGCGGCATGGAGGAAGCGTCTCAATGACGAGATAGGCGACCAGGGCGACGTCAGCAGATTGATCGAAAAGCGCAGCGACACCGAGTTGGCGGCCTTGATGAACAATCTCGGCGGGCATGATATGCCCACTGTGCTTGACGCATTCCACAACGCTGATTCCGAGCAGCCAACCTGTTTCATCTGCTACACGGTGAAAGGCTTTGGCCTTCCTTTCGCAGGGCACAAGGACAACCACGCCGGCCTGATGACCCCGCAACAAATGGACACATACCGCCAGGCCATGGGCGTGCGCCCGGGTCACGAGTGGGACAAGTTCGAAGGACTGGATTTATCAGCGGAACGATTGCAGTCATTTCTGGATCATGTGCCGTTCGCCGCCGGTGGGCCGCGACGCCTCAGCGCACCGACAATCGATGTGCCCGATGAGCTTCCGGTCGCCATTCAACCGGTGATGTCCACCCAAACGGGATTTGGCGCGATCCTCAACGAGATCGGACGAAACGACAGCGATTTCGCCCGCCATGTCGTCACCACATCGCCGGACGTTACCGTATCCACGAATCTGGGGCCTTGGGTTAACCGCCGCGGGCTCTTTGCGCGTCAGGCGATGGCTGACACGTTCAAAAGCGAGCGCATCCCCTCGACATTCAACTGGGAATTCTCGCCCAAAGGCCAGCACATCGAACTGGGCATTGCGGAGATGAATCTGTTCATCCTGCTATCGGCGCTCGGCCTTTCCCACAGCATTAATGGCGAGCGCCTGTTGCCGATCGGCACGCTTTATGACCCGTTCATTGCGCGCGGCCTCGATGCGCTGAATTATGCCTGCTACCAGGATGCTCGCTTCATCCTGGCGGCGACGCCGTCGGGCATCACGCTGGCGGGCGAAGGTGGCGCACATCAATCGATCGCCGAGCCGCTGATCGGAATCGCGCAGGACGGACTTGCCAGTTTCGAGCCGGCATACGTGGACGAGCTCGCGGTGATCATGGCTTGGGCTTTTTCGTACATTCAGAAGAACGGCGACCGATCGCCTTCCGAAACAAGCTGGCTCCGCGATGAAACCGGCGGATCGGTTTACTTGCGGCTGTCGACCCGACCGGTAGAGCAGATGAAGCGGCCGGTCACGCCGGAGTTACGCCAGGAGATCGTCGACGGCGCCTACTGGCAGCGCAAACCGGGTCCCAATTGCCAGGTCGTCGTTGCCTATACCGGCGCGGTGGCGCCGGAAGCCATCGAAGCCGTCGGCCTGATGGCAGAGGACCGGCGCGATGTCGGCCTGCTCGCGATAACATCCGCAGACCGGCTCAACGCAGGCTGGGCCGCGGCGCAACGAGCCCGCGAACGGGGCCTCGTGCACGCGCGTTCGCATATCGAGCGGCTGCTTGCCGACGTGCCCTCGCATAGCGGCATCGTCACCGTGCTCGATGGACATCCTGCGACATTGGCCTGGCTCGGCGCAGTCGCCGGTCACCGGACACGAGCGCTTGGTGTCGAGCACTTCGGCCAGACCGGCTCGCTCGCCGAGCTTTATCGGCACTATGGCATCGACGCGAACGCGATCATCGCCGCGGCGCAGACGATTGCGCCCGGCCGGCCGATTCGGCACCTCAAGGCACTGCCCTGATCCGGGCTAGACGCCGAACAACAATGCCGTGATGCCGAAAATCACGATCCAGACGATGATCGCACAGACGATGACGGCAATCGTATAGATCACCGCCTTGTCCGGCGCGGGTTTCATCAACGCCAAAATGCCTGTGTGCAGAAGATAAAGACTGTACAGGCCGACTATTCCGAGAAACGCCAGTGCCGGAATGATGTTGAACACTCCAGCCACCCAGGCGGCGGTGGGCGCATAGGCCGACACTCTCATGGCGTTCTCGGGGTTTTTTTGCGCGCCAAATGTACCGGCAAGAAAGTCGATGATGTAGGCCACGACAAAGACGCCGGCCAACGAGAGAGCATAAACGACAACCGCGCGTACAAGGCCAAGTCCGATCCCGATACGGTACGCGCCGTAGCCAATGATCGATGTTCCGATAAACGTGCACACCGCCGGTATGGCGGCGACGATCGCGACATAGTTCGGAAAAAGGTAGCCGGCATCGCCTGGCTCTCGCTCGATTACCGGCCATTCCGATTTCGGCTGCAGCAAGATCCCCTTAATACGTTCCACGAGATTCATGACACCCCTCCATCTAATCCGCGGTTGAACTTTTCTGATCCTCCAAAATCATCGCCGCACCCTTTTCGGCGATCATCATAGTCGGTGAATTGGTGTTGCCGGATGTAATCGAAGGCATCACGGACGCGTCAATGACGCGCAGGGCGTCGATGCCGATGACGCGCAAACGCGCGTCCACCACCGCCCTCGCATCGTCGTCGCGGCCCATCCGCGCAGTGCCGACTGGATGGAAAATCGTGGTGCCTATGTCGCCAGCGGCTTTCACCAACGCCTCCTCGTCGTCATCACGCACCGATGCTCCAGGTAAAAACTCGACAGGTGAATATTTTTGTAGCGCCGGTTGCGCGACAATCCCGCGCGTGACGCGAATCGAATCGGCGGCCACGCGTTGGTCCTCCGGCGTGGCGAGGTAGTTTGGGCTGATGGCAGGGGCCTGCGCCGGATCCTTCGATTTGAGCGCGAGCGTGCCGCGACTCGTCGGGCGCACGTTGGCGACGCTTGCCGTGAAGGCCGGAAATGGATGCAACGGCTCACCGAAACGATCGAGCGAAAGCGGCTGCACATGATACTGGATGTTGGCAGTGCTTTGCGATGGGTCAGACTTGGTAAAAGCGCCAAGTTGCGACGGTGCCATCGTCATCGGACCACGGCGGCGAAGGGCGTAGTCGACGCCCATGCCCAACCGATTGAACATCTTGGCGTAGGTCTCGTTGAGCGTTTTCACCCCCGAAACCTTGAAAATCATCCGCAATTGCAAGTGGTCGTGCAGATTGGCGCCCACCCCTGGCTTGTCGAGGACCACCGGAATCCCCCAATGCGCCAGCTGTGCCGCCGGCCCTATGCCGGAAAGCATCATGATATGCGGAGAACCGATCGCGCCAGCGGCAAGTATCACCTCGCCGCGACATTGGGCGCCCCGCAGCTCGCCGTTTTGGCGCCAGCGCACCGCCGTCGCCCGCTTTCCATCCAATTCCACCGCTTCGACAAGACAGCCGGTTTCGAGCCGGAGGTTCGGCCGGTGCAGGACTGGCTTCAAGAACCCGCGTGCGGCCGACCAGCGACGGCCGCGTTTCTGGTTGACGTGAAAATAGCAAATGCCTTCGTTATCGCCGGTATTGAAATCCTCGACCGTTGGGATTCCGTACTGATTTGCCGCAGCACGGAACGCGTCGAGAATTTCCCAGTTTAAACGCGGATACTCCACGCGCCACTCGCCGCCGGCGCCATGGTGCTCGCTTTTGAGAAAGTGATCGACGTGCTTGCGAAAATAGGGGCGCACGTCGTCCCAGGACCAACCGGGCAAGCCAAGCTGGCGCCAGTGGTCGTAATCGCCTGACTGGCCCAACATGTAGATCATGCCATTGATCGCCGATGACCCACCGACCACCTTCCCACGCGGGTAGTTCAGGCGTCGCCCATTAAGGCCGGGCTCCGGCTCGGTCTTGAGCAACCAGTCGGCCCGCGGATTGCCGATGGCAAACAGATAGCCAACAGGGATATGAAACCAGATCCAGTTATCCCTGCCGCCGGCTTCCAGAAGCAGGACACGCTTTGTAGGATCGGCCGACAAGCGGTTAGCCAGCACGCAGCCTGCCGAGCCGGCGCCCACCACGATGTAATCAAAATCGCCTTCAATGCGCGCCGCGGTCGCCATCGCTTTTCTACTCCCGGCGCGGACTTTACCCCGGTCGGCAACAGTTGCTAAGGTTGCAACATTGCAGCGCCCCGTGCGTGCGTCGCATCAGTCGGAACGGCGGTTCCGATCCAGAGCCCAGATTCAAGGCCACGCTGGCGCTTTTCGCGCCGTAGGAGAGAACCGCCATGCTCGCAAGACTTTTCGCATTTTTCTGCCTTGTAGGCACAGTGGCCGGCGCGCCGCAGCCGGTTATCGCGCAAGAACAGATCACGGTGTTTGCGGCGGCATCGCTGAAGAATGCGCTCGATGACGTCAATGCCGCCTTCACCAAAGCCACCGGTATCAAGGTGGTCGCGAGCTACGAGGCAAGCTCCGCGTTGGCCAGGCAGATCGAACAGGGCGCTCCTGCCGACGTGTTTATCTCCGCCGACCTGCGCTGGATGGACTATGTGGCGGAACGAAAGCTGATTAACCCCGAAACCCGGGTAAACCTGCTTGGCAACAAATTGGTGCTGATCGCACCCGCGGATTCCAAACTCGGCAATGTCACCATCGGTCAGGGCTTCGACATCGCGAAGCTTGCAGGCGACGGCCGCATCGCAGTCGCCGACGTGAAGGCCGTCCCCGCCGGCCTTTACGCCAAGGCAGCGCTTGAGAAGCTCGGGGCCTGGGCGGCAGCAGAACCGAAGCTGGCCCAAGCCGAGAATGTGAGGGCGACGCTTGCTTTCGTCGCGCGCGGCGAAACTCCGATTGGCATTGTTTACGAAACCGACGCCAAGATCGAACCTAAGGTAAAGACGATCGGCATCTTTCCCGACGACTCTTACCCGCCAGTCACGTATCCCGTGGCCGCGACCGCCGCGGCAAAGAGGGCTGGTGTCGGGCAATATTTCAGCTTCCTGCGCACGCCGACCGCCAAGGCGATCTTCGAAAAATATGGCTTCAGCTTCCTGATCAAGCCGGTGTCGTAGGCAGTATCGAGACGCGTGTTTGACCTATCGCCCCAGGACTGGACCGCGGTAGCGCTGTCGCTGCGCGTCGCTGCGGTCTCTACGGTCGTGGCGTTGCCATTTGGCATCGCCATTGCCTTGCTGCTCGCACGGGGATCGTTTTGGGGAAAGTCGCTGCTCGACGCAGTCGTGCATATGCCGCTGGTTTTGCCGCCGGTCGTCACCGGCTACCTGCTGCTCATCACCTTCGGTCGAAAGGCGCCGCTCGGCGCCTTTCTTGCCGACCATTTCGGTATCGTGTTTTCATTCCGCTGGACCGGCGCCGCACTTGCCTGCGGTATCATGGCATTCCCGCTGATGGTGCGGGCGATCCGCTTGTCTGTCGAAGCCATCGACCGGCGATTGGAAGACGCAGCGGCAACACTGGGCGCCAATTCCAGCTGGACCTTCATCACGGTCACGCTACCGCTGGCGCTGCCGGGCATAATTGCCGGCATGATGCTCGCCTTTGCGCGCGCGCTCGGTGAGTTCGGCGCCACAATCACCTTTGTGTCCAATATTCCGGGCGAAACGCAAACGATATCCGCGGCAATCTATACGTTGATTCAAGTGCCGGGCGGGGACGCAGATGCGCTCAAGCTCGTCGTCATATCGCTGGTCATTTGCTTCGCTGCCCTGCTGGCCTCAGAATGGCTGGCACGACGCGCAATGGCGCGCCTCCACGGGGCCTAATCATGCTTGTCGTTCAGGTCGAAAAGAAACTTGGCGACGCTTTCTTCTTGAAGGCGTCGTTCACGAGTGCAAGCCGGGCAACAGCTCTGTTCGGCGCATCTGGTGCCGGAAAAACCAGCGTGATCAACATGGTTGCCGGCCTGTTGAAGCCGGACCGAGGCCGCATAGAGTTGGATGGCGAGGTGCTGTTTGACGAAGCTGAGCGCATCGACTTGCCGGCGTTTCGCCGGCGTATTGGCTACGTGTTTCAGGAAGGGCGCCTGTTTCCGCATTTGTCGGTCAGACGCAATCTCGAATACGGCCGCTGGATGACTGGCCAAAAGGAGGACGGCAAAGCGCTCAGCCACGTCGTCGAAATGCTCGATATTGGCCACTTGCTCGATCGACGGCCCGGCAAGCTGTCGGGCGGCGAACGCCAGCGTGTCGCGGTCGGCCGAGCCTTGCTGATGCGCCCGCGGCTCCTGCTGCTCGATGAGCCACTTGCCTCGCTCGACGTCGCGCGGAAGCGTGACATTCTCCCCTATCTTGAACGCCTGCGCGATGACGGCCAGGTGCCGATGATCTATGTCAGCCACAACCCCGCCGAGGTCAAACGCATTGCCAGCCGCGTGGTGTCCCTCGACGCCGGAAATGTTGTCGCAACGGGGGGACCCGAACTGCTCGACGCAGCCCATATCGATATGCTTGCCTAGGGCATGTTTCCCCCGCAGCGAATCGTCTGCCTGACCGAGGAAACCGTCGAGACGCTTTATCTGCTCGGCGAGGAGGACCGCATTGTCGGGGTGTCAGGCTATGCCGTGCGGCCTCCCCAGGTTCGGCGCGAGAAGCCGCGGGTCTCGGCGTTCATCTCGGCCGATATTCCGAAGATTCTCGCGCTCACTCCCGACCTTGTTCTCACCTTTTCCGATCTGCAGGCCGACATCGTCGCTGACCTGATCCGCAATAATGTGGCCGTTCACGCCTTCAATCAGCGTGACGTCGCTGGCATCTTCGACATGATCCGCGTGCTTGGTGCATTGGTCGGCGCGAGCGACAAAGCCGAGGCGCTGGCGCGCTCGCTTGCCACGCGAGTTGATGCCGTGCATGAACGCGCACTCAGGCTGCCGCGCCGGCCGCGCGTCTATTTTGAAGAGTGGGACGAACCCATGATCTCTGGCATAGCCTGGGTATCGGAACTGATCGAGGCTGCCGGCGGAATCGACGTGTTCCCCCAGCTTGCCGAGCGCAAGAATGCCAAGGATCGCATCGTATCTGCCGATGCCGTGATCGCCGCGCGCCCCGATATCATCGTTGGGTCCTGGTGCGGAAAGAAATTCGTTCCTGCCAAGGTTGCAGCGCGTCCCGGTTTTGCCGATGTCCCCGCCGTCGGCGGTGGCTGGCTGCGCGAGATCAAATCAACCCTCATTCTTCAGCCGGGCCCCGCCGCGCTTACCGAGGGGCTCGATCAGCTGGCGCAAATCGTTTCCGAATGGGTCGAACAACATGCGGCCTAGGCCGGTGAATCTTGCGAGGGGTGGTAGGAAGCGCGCACCCCGCCGTGCTATGAAGTGAGTGAACTCACGCAACCCGGATGACTGAAATGCAGCTGAACAAGACTCGAAGCGACATTTGGATGGACTTGCTGCTGGTGGCATTCCTGATTGGCCTGAACGTGGCGACCCGCCTGTTGCCCCACGCGCCGGGCGTCTTGCCGGTGGCAGCCAGTGGCCTGTTTGCCGCGCGAGTCCTGCGCATCCCTGCATTGGCCCTGGTCGTGCCTTTGCTGGGCATGGCGCTGAGCGACATGGCCCTACCGGGCGAGGATTGGCGCATCGCGCTCGTAGGCTTTGTTGCCATCTCGATCCCGGCGCTCGCCGGAATTTTCACAAGGCGCTGGCACGGTGCTTTGCCGGTCGCCGCTACGATGGTGGCGTGCTCGCTCCTGTTCTTCCTGCTGTCCAATGGCGCCGTCTGGGCATTCAGCGGCATGTACCCGCTCACATGGCAAGGCCTGACGCAATGCTACATCGCGGCTCTGCCATTCCTCGAAAAGACCGTGCTTGGCGATCTCTTCTGGACGGCGGTCCTTTTCGGCGGCGCTTGGTTGGTGCAGCACAGGTCGTCCGTGTCGCGGCGCGCTCTCTAGCCGAAGTACGCCTGCGCGCGTTTCCACAGCGCTTTGGCGCGCCCGGCAACATCGGTTGGCGTTTCCGGCTCGGCAAGCCGCAGGCCCACCGTCGCGACCGTGCCGCTATCGACCTTGTGCGCCAGCAATGCGATCGGACCAAGCGCGACAATGTCGCCAACTTTCGGGCGGCGCCTGAGTTGTTCGCTAAAATAATCAGCGAGGGTTACATCGGTGTGATCCGCAGCGACCTGCAGCCCATAGATTTCCGCTAGCGCTCCCAGTGTCGCAGTCCCAGGCACGAAGAAATCGCCGAGCAGCCGCGGATCGGGCAATGCCGGCGGCGGCATCCTGACGAAAAAACGATCGAGTGCCTGAGCCTTTTCCGGCGGCGCGAGAAGATAAATGTAGTCGCCCTCGCGCACGGGTTCCGCTTCAGCAGGCGTAAGAATCTCCTCGTTCCGAATAACCAGGGTCGGTCGCGCCCAGTTCGGGATCAGTCCGCGCCGCAGGAACGGGCTATTGGCAGGCACGGGATAGCCTACGATCTCGCGCGCGAGCTGGCCCGGCAGATCAAGCTCGACTCTGCGCGGAATGATATCGGCGCGCGTGAAGGCAATGTCGAGTCTGCGGGCGGCCACCGCCACCGACCAGCCTTGCACCAGCAGTGACAACAGCACGACCACAAACGCAACGTCGAAGTAGATGTGCGCGCCCGGGATGCCGACCAGCAGCGGAATCGAAGCAAGGAAGATGCCGACTGCGCCACGGAGTCCGACCCATGATATAAAGATTTTCTCGTTCAGATGAAATTTGAACGGCGCGAGGCACAAAAACACTGCCGCAGGACGCGCGAAGAACATAAGCGCAAGCGCCACCGCAATGGCGCCGAACAAAGTTTCAGTGAGGCGATGCGGCCACGCCAGCAAACCGAGCAGAACAAACATCACGATTTGCGCAAGCCATGTGACGGCATCGAGGAATACGACGACCGAATTATGCGCACGCGTCTGGTTGTTGCCGACCACCAGGCCAGCAAGATAAACGGCCAAAAATCCCGACGCATACACCGCATTTGCGAAAGCGAAGACAACGAGCGCGCTGACCGCCACAAATGGCGCGTGCAGGCCCTGCGCCAACGCCACCCGATTAAGAACCAAAGTGATGATTTGACCGCCAGCAAAGCCGATAATGAAGCCAAGAACGGCCTCACGCACGAAGCTCATCAGGCCATGCGACCAACTTTGCCCGCCAAGCAACAATATCTCGACCAGGATAAGCGCGAGAAAGATTGCAAACGGATCGTTGGTGCCCGACTCGACTTCGAGTACGGCACGCACCCTCGGCCGCAGTCGCAGACCCCTGGCGTTGATCAAAAAGAATACCGCCGCCGCGTCGGTCGACGCCACGACAGCCCCGATCAGCATGGCCTCGATCCATCCGATGCCGAGCGCAAATTTTGCCACCGGAGCAGTCAGCAGCGTGGTGATCAGCACCCCTACGGTCGACAGCATGACCGCCGGCCACAGTACGTTCCGCAAACTGGCAAAACGGGTACGCAGGCCGCCGTCGAAGAGAATCAATGCAAGCGCGATCGAGCCGACCGTGTAGGCAGCGCCCACATCGTCAAACTTGATACCCCCGGGGCCGCCTTCGCCGGCGAGCATCCCCAAGAGCAGAAAGACCAGCAGCAGGGGTGCGCCAAAACGCAGCGCGATAAGGCTCGACAGGATGCCGGTGAGAACCAGCAGACTGCCCAACAGTATCGCGAGGCTGACCGCGTCAAGCGAACTCATTGCGTCACTCTCCTTGCGCTATAGGAGGGTTTCGCGAGCGCAAGAGCAACCGGAAAGGTTGCCGCTGCTCAGTCGCCGATCAAAATGCCACCTTGTCGCCGCCCTTGAGCGAGAGGATTTCGCGCGCCTCGTCCGAGGTCGCGATGTCAAGGCCGAGCCCTTCCAGGATCTTTCGCACCTGGGTGACCTGCTGGGCGTTTGATTCAGCCAGCTTGCCCGCGCCTATCCAGAGCGAATCCTCCATGCCGACCCGAACGTTGCCGCCTATCGCAGCGGCAATGGCCGCAACCCGCATCTGGTTGGCGCCTGCGCCGAGCACCGACCAATGATAGTTGTCGCCAAGCAGACGATCGGCCGTGCGCTTCATCATCATCACATCCTCGGGGTGCGGGCCGATCCCGCCGAGAATGCCGAACACGGATTGCACAAATAGCGGCGGCTTCACCAGGCCGCGGTCGAGAAAGTGTCGCAGCGTATAGAGATGCCCGATGTCGTAACACTCGATTTCGAAGCGGGTGCCGTTGCCCGCACACGTGGTCAGAATGTATTCGATGTCGGCGAAAGTGTTCTTGAACATGCCCTTCTTCGAATTTTCGAGATAAGGTTCTTCCCAGTCGTATTTGAACTTGCCCTTGTAGCGCGGAATCATCGGATACAAGCCGAAATTCATCGTACCCATGTTCAGCGAAGCAACTTCTGGCTTGAAGGTTGCAGCCGGCCGCACGCGCTCTTCTGCAGTCATTGTGGGCGCGCCGCCAGTGGTGATGTTCACCACTACGTTGGAACGCTGTTTGATCACCTTGAGGAACGGAGCAAAAGCCTCCGGCGTCTGGTCCGGGCGGCCATCCTGCGGATTGCGTGCATGGAGATGCACGATCGCCGCCCCTGCCTCAGCTGCCCCGATGGCGGCATCTGCGATTTCCTGCGCCGTCACCGGAAGATGCGGTGACATCGACGGCGTGTGGATCGAGCCGGTAACAGCACAGGTGATAATGACTTTGCGCGACTTCGCCATGACCTTTCCATCCAATGAAGTGAGGGTTGCTGATTGGCAAATGGACTTCGCCATCGATCCTAGAGTATCAGCCATAGCGAAGTCACCCTGCTCGGTTTGAACTTTGAAACGTCATGGCCGCACCCGAGAAAGTGCATAGGCCGACAATGATCATCGGCATCGTCTGCGGCACGCTGGCAGCGCTTGCGTGGGCGGCAGGCTTTGTGGTCGCAAAGCACGGAATCGAGATCGGCTTTTCACCGGCGGATCTTGCGTTTCATCGCTTCTTCTGGTCTGGCCTGCTTGTGCTGCCGCTGATCGTGCGTGACGGCTTGCGTGATCTTGGCGGCATCGGCTGGGGACGTGGGCTCGTCATGAGCATCCTGTCCGGCCCGCCGCAGTCGCTGCTCGCCTATAGCGGCTTCATACTGGTGCCGCTCGGTCACGGCACCACGATCCAGCCGGCTTGCGCGGCGCTGTCGGGCCTGGTCCTCGCCTCAGTAGTGCTTCACGAAAAGGCAACCGTTCAACGCATCATCGGCGGGGCGATCATCATTGCCGGGCTGCTGATGTTCGGCGGCGAGTCGCTTGCAACAATTGGCAGGTCTGGCGTAGGCGGCGATCTGCTGTTCGCCAGCGCAGGCTTGTTCTGGGCGACATTCGGCACACTGTTGCGCCTCTGGAATGTGCCTGGCACGCGGGCGGTGAGTGCGGTTGGGGCCGTTTCCGTACTGGTGTTCGCGCCGATTTACCTGTTCCTGTACGGGCTGAGTGCACTCGAACGGCACAGTCTATTTGAAAATCTCCTGCAGGCCGTCGTGCAAGGCGGCCTCGCCGGATCGTTGCCTATCTACCTCTTTGCCCACGCCGTGATCGCGCTCGGCGGTGGCCGTGCCGCAACATTCCCGGCATTGGTGCCGGTATTCGGTGTCGTGATCGGTTTCCTTGCGCTTGGCGTTGTGCCGAGCCTGGCGCAATTTGTCGGAATGCTGGTCGTTCTGGTCGGATTCCAGTTCGCGCTGCGGCGTTGAATGTCCGCTAGTCTTCCGGTCCCGCATATTTCCCGGCGGTTTCCGGGAACATGTTCTTGATGATCTTCAATTTGGAGATATCGGCGGTCGCGTCCATGTGCAGGAAGATCACTGCGTCGCGCAGCACCTTTTCTATGCCGAAGTCCAGCATGATCCCGTTGCCGCCATGCAGCTCGACGGCGTGCTGCGCCACTTTCATGATCTCTTCAGAGGCGAACATTTTTGCCATATTGACGAGAACCTCGGCATCTGGCGCATTATCGTCTACGGCCTGAGATGCGCGATTGAGCAAGGCCCGGACTGCCTCAATGCGCGTCGCCATATCGGCGAGCCGAAGGGCCACCGCCTGATGCTTGATCAGGATGCGGCCACCCTGCACGTAGTTCTGCACGTAGTCAGCCGTGGCCTCGAATGCGCGCACTCCCACGCCGAGATTTTTCGCAGCCTGGATAATTTTCCCAGGGCGGAAATAGACGCCGGCGGAGCCCAGCGCGGAATTTTCCACCAGCAGGTGATCGTCGGGAACGAACATGTCCTCGAACACCATCTCGCCATTGTTCATAAAACGACAGCCGAGCGTTTCGTTGCAGCGCGCCACTGAAAAGCCTTTGGTCTCGCGTGGCACCAGAAACGATGAGGTGCCCTGCAACATGCCGACTTTTGGGTTCGTGTTGGCGTAGACGACATAAAGGCCGGCGTCATAACCGTTGGAGATAAACTGCTTGCGGCCGTTGATGATCCATCCGCCATTTGTCTTGACGGCCTTGGTCTGCATGGCCGCTTCCGGCACGTTGTAGGGCAGCCAACGATCGGAAGCGCCGCGCGGCTCGGTGAGACAGTGCGCCATCAGGAACTGCGGGTCGGCGACAAGGCGCTTGAACCATTTTTCCTGCAGATGCTTCGGTGCGAATTGGCGCAGGAGAACCGATACTTTCCAGTTTTGCACCAGCTTGTCGGCGAGGCCTGAATCGCCGCGCGCGATTTCCTCCGCGATCATCGCGAACGTGCGGACTTCGGTGCCCTTTTCGATCTCGACCCCGCCATACTCTTCCGGCACGCCCAAGGTGCGAATGCCGATTTTTTCGGCTTCTTCAAGAATGCGAGGCGGAAGCCGATCTTCCGGCACCATCGACCATTCGCGTTGCCAGTTCTGCTTTATGAACGGAAGGACAACTTCATCGACGAAATCACGGCAACTTTGCCGCATCATTCGTTGCTCTTCGGACAGACCTCGGTCTGCGGAGGTGCGATCGAGCATTTTCAGCTTCCTTCCTGACTCTGGCTAGGCGGCTTTCCTGTTCGACAGAAAGTCACCCATGCGGTCGAGCGCCTTCAGAATGTTTCCCGTCGAATTGGCGTAAGACACCCGCACATAGCCTTCACCCAGAATTCCGAAATCCGGACCTCCGATGATGGCAACCCCCGCATCCTCCAGCAGCGCCGACGCCAGCGGCTTTGCCTTCCATCCGGTGCGTTGCACGTTGGGGAAAGCATAAAATGCACCCTTGGGAGTGGCACAGGAGACGCCCGGCAACTTATTGAGCCCTTCGACCACGACCTTTCGCCGCTTGTCGAACTCGGCGACCATCTTGTGCACTTCGTTCTGCGGGCCCTTGAGCGCGGCGAGACCGGCATATTGCGCCGAGGCATTGACGCATGAATGCAGGTTCACTGCGAGCTTGCGCGCATAGTCATAAAGCTTGCCCGGCCATACAGCATAGCCCAGGCGCCAGCCTGTCATGGCGTAGGTCTTTGACCACCCATTGAGCAGGATCAGGCGATCACGGATTGAATGATAGGACAGCAGGCAGACGTGCGTCTCGCCGTCATAGACCATGTGGTCGTAAATCTCGTCCGACATGATGGCCACGTCCGGCCATCTCTCCAATCCCGCCACGAGCTTGTCGACTTCAGCCTTGGGCGTCACGCCGCCGGTCGGATTGGCTGGCGAATTCACGATCAGCAGTCGCGTACGGGGCGTGATCAGCTTCAGCGTTTCCTCAGCCGAAAAGGCGAAACCATTCTCCTCACGAATCGGCACCGGCACCGGCTTGGCCCCGGTGAATTCGATCATCGAGCGATAGATCGGGAACCCGGGATCGGGATACAGGATTTCTGCGCCTGGCTCTCCGAACATCAGGATCGACATGAACATCGTCGGCTTGCCGCCGGGCATGATCATCACGCTGTCCGGGGAAACCTCGACCTTGAAGCGCTTCACGAGGTCGGCCGCAACGGCCTCGCGTAGGGGAGGAATACCGTTTGCGGGGGTGTACCCATGGTGGCCGTCGCGGAGGGCCTTGACCGCCGCTTCGACGATAAAATCCGGCGTCCTGAAATCGGGCTGGCCGATGCCAAGATTGATGATGTCGCGGCCTTGCGCGACCAAGGCATTGGCGCGGGCGAGCACCGCGAACGCGTTTTCCTCGCCGATGCGGTCGAAGGCCGCGATTGTACGAAGCATGACTGCTGTCCTCCCCAGGCCCCGCGCGGCACGACCGCGCGGAACGCCTCATCATGGAGGCGGCACTTCAGCCGATCAGACAGCAAAAATCAAACGGCACCAGAGCCTTGTCAAAAGAGGCGGCTAGTTACCATCGCCGCCAAACCTTCCGCTGATATCGCGCATGATCTGGAAACGAATGTTCGGGTCGGGATCGTCGCCGAGGTACATGCCGCCAAAGTATAGTGGGCCGGGACGAACCAGGTTCGTACCCCAATCCTGAGAACCGGCAATCGTGGTTACAACAGCCTTCTTGTGCTTGCGCGATTTAGCGTCCGCTGGTGGGGCCAGTGTGAACGCCAAAATCAATGCAAGGCCGAATAGTTTGAACGGAAGCGATGACATGACCATCCTCAATTGTGCATGCTAACCACATAACGAATAGACACCAACACGCAAAGAAAATGCCTCACCAGGCCGATCACATGTCGGTGTCGGAATATTGAGGCGGCGGGGGTACCCTGGTCGGCGGGACTTCGCGCTACACTGGCCGATTTGCAATCGTCTGCGAGTTGAGGGCATTGTCGGTCTCTCGCCCTTTTCAAGGATTTCGGTCATGGGTGTCGCCGACAAACGTCGCACGTTCCGTGCGTTGCATCAGAGTGGCTGCTTCGTCATTCCCAATCCGTGGAATGTCGGCAGCGCCCGCTACCTGCAGGGACTCGGATTCAAGGCTTTGGCGACGACCAGCGCCGGCTATGCCCATTCAATAGGCTATTCCGACGGTGACGTGACGCGCGACATGGTGCTCGCGCATTGCCGTGAAATCGCACAGGCAACAGACGTACCCGTGAATGCGGACTTTGAAGGCGGCTATGCCGATGATCCTGACGAGGTTGCAGCCAACGTTCGACTGTGTATCGAAACCGGCGTGGCCGGAATATCGATCGAAGATTTCACGGACGACGATGCCGATCCGCTTTACGACTTCGATCTCGCGGTAAGGCGCGTTCGCGCAGCACGCGACGCAATCGACAAGGCGGGTGGCGACGTGATCTTCACAGCACGCACGGAGGGATTCATCAGGAATCGACCCGACCTGGACGAAACCATCCGCCGCCTGAAAGCCTTCGCCGATGCGGGGGCCGATTGCCTGTACTCGCCGGGAATTCGAACTCCCGAGCAGATCGCGGCGACCGTCAAGGCGGTGGCACCCAAGCCGATCAATTTTCTCAACAGTGGTGCTTTCGGCTACACGGTCAGCGACCTCGCTGCGATGGGCGTGCGTCGCATCAGCGTCGGCGGCACGCTGTCACGCGTGGCCATGCATGCGTTCGTGCAATCGAGTCGTCAACTTGCGGAAGGCAAGTTTGACAGTTTTGCCGGCATCATATCGAACGCCGAACTGAACAAGTTCTTCCACGAAGATCTGCCGAGTCGGCCAAGAACCTGACCGAATGAACTCTGCCACCGCCTCTTCGGCCCGCCTGACCGAACAGCGGCCCTTTGTGCTGTTTTGGCTGGCAAGGCTTGCCTCGACGATGGGCTACCAGATGCTGGCCCTCACCATCGGCTGGCAGATCTATGAGCTTACCAACAGCGCCTTTGACCTCGGGCTTGTCGGCCTCATTCAATTCGTCCCCGCCGTCGTGCTGACCCTTCTGATCGGTCATGTTGCAGACCGATACGACCGCAGACTGATCGTACGCGCCGCGCACAGCGTCTACGCAGCCGCCGCGCTGATGATCACGGCGGCATTGGTAACCGGGACGCTCAGCCGTGGCCTGTTGTTCATTGCAGTCTTCATAATCGGCTGCGCGCGCGCATTCGAATTACCCACAGCGCACGCGCTTGCGCCGACGCTTGTGCCGCCGTCATTGATCTCACGGGCGGTTGCGGCGTGGACTTCGGCCAATCAGGCTGCCGTGATCTGCGGACCCGCGCTTGGAGGTCTGGTCTACGCGGTAAGTCCGGTACTGATCGGCCTCGCGTGCCTGATCTTCTTCGCCTCTTCGATAACTTTGGTCAGTCTGGTACGCGCGCGAGAGCCGGCGCCATCCCGTGAACCGACCACATTGGCGTCGGTGCTTGCTGGCTTTCATTACATTCGCAGCCGACGCCGGCTGCTCGGGGTGATTACCTTAGACCTATTCGTGGTCATTCTCGGCGGCGCCACCGCGCTGCTGCCGGTCTATGCGCGGGATATCCTTGCCGTTGGACCGATCGGTCTCGGCCTCTTGCGGTCGGCACCCGCCGTCGGCGCGTTGATTACGTCGCTTGTGCTGGCCCGGCATCCGATCGAAAGGCATATCGGTCGCAAGATGTTTGCGGTGGTCGGAATTTTTGGCGTGGCGACGATCGTATTCGGGCTATCGACATCGTTTCTACTCTCGTTGTTGGCTCTCGGCGTCCTTGGCGCTTCCGACGCTATCAGCATCGTCATCCGGTTTTCCCTGGTGCAGATTGAAACTCCCGATGAAAAACGCGGGCGCGTGAGCGCCATCAACTACCTGTTTGTCGGGTCTTCGAACACGCTGGGCGAATTCGAGTCCGGCCTGGTCGCTGCCTGGCTTGGCGCGATCCCGTCGGTAGTGATTGGCGGAGTAGGCTCGCTGCTGGTCGCAGCCGTCTGGATGATGTTATTTCCTGATCTGCGCCGTATCGACCGGTACCAGCCGGCGGATCGCGAACAAATGAGGGCGTGATGCATATTCTTGTCACCGGGGCCGCGGGCATGATCGGCCGCAAGCTCACCGCGAGGCTGGTCAGGGACGGTCAGCTGAACGGACAAAAGATTGATCGATTGACCCTGATTGATGTCGTGGCTCCTGAAAAGCCGAGCGGCTTCACGGGAACCCTCGACCTCTCGGCGAGCGACCTGTCAAGCCCAGGCGCGGCAGCCAAAGCCGTCGCAGGCGGGCCTGGCGTGATATTTCACCTCGCCGGAGTGGTCTCGGGCGAGGCGGAAACCGACTTGGAGAAGGGTTACCGCGTCAATCTCGACGGCACTCGCGCCTTGCTCGAAGAAATCCGGGCTGCTGATTGCAAACCCAAAGTGGTGTTTACGTCCTCCATCGCGGTATTCGGCGCGCCCTTTCCTTCTTCCATTCCCGATGATTTTCATCTCACCCCACTGACGTCGTATGGGACGCAAAAAGCCATTTGCGAATTGCTGCTTGCCGACTACACGCGGCGCGGATTTCTCGATGGCGTCGGCATCAGGCTGCCGACAATTTGCGTGCGGCCCGGCAAGCCGAACAAGGCAGCGTCCGGCTTTTTCTCCGGAATCATTCGCGAACCTCTCGCCGGTCAGCAGGCGCTGCTGCCAGTCGCCGAAACGGTGCGGCACACCCATGCGAGCCCGCGGGCCGCTGTCGGATTTCTGCTTCATGCAGCGGGCTTGACGCGTCAACAACTCGGGGGACGCATCAATCTTTCCATGCCCGGCGTGTCATGCACGGTCGGAGAACAAATCGAAGCGTTGCGCCGCGTTGCCGGAAGTAAGGTCGCCGCGCGCATCCGCCGAGAACCTGACGAGCTCGTTCAGCGAATCGTTTCCGGCTGGGCCGAGCGCCTCGACGCCGGGCGCGCGCGTGATCTCGGATTTAAGGCCGAGGACAGTTTCGACGACATTGTCCGCGCACACATCGAGGACGAATTGGATGGAAAGATCGCGAATTGACGCACCTCGATGGAAACCGCAAGTGCAACAAGCTCATGCGCTTGCATCGCACGCTGCAATCCTTACATTGAAGCCATGACCTACGTCGACGCTGCCGTCGCTCCATTACGAAAAACCGGTCAGATCAAGATCCATGGCCCTGCCGCCTTTGAGGCGATGCGCAAGGCTGGTCAGCTCGTTGCCCGTTGTCTCGACATGCTGGCGATGGAAGTTGGCCCGGGCATGCCGACCGAGAAGATCGACAGGCTCGTACTCGAGTACGCCATGGATCATGGCGCCCTCCCCGCCACCCTTATGTACCGCGGGTACAGGAAGTCGACCTGCACATCGCTCAACCACGTCGTGTGTCATGGCATTCCCGGCGACAAGCCATTGAAGGATGGCGACATCGTCAATATCGACGTGACGCTCATCCTGGATGGCTGGCATGGCGATTCCAGCCGGATGTTTACCATCGGCGAAATTCCACGGCGGGCCGAAAGACTGATCGACGTTACGCACGAGGCGATGATGCGCGGCATCGCCGCCATCCGGCCCGGGGCAACGAGCGGAGATATCGGTCACGCGATCCAGGCTTATGTCGAAGCGCAACACATGAGCGTGGTGCGCGATTTCTGCGGGCATGGCCTTGGCCGGCTATTTCATGATGAGCCCAATGTGGTGCACGTCGGACGGCCGGGCGAAGGAATCGTTCTAAAGCCGGGGATGTTTTTCACGGTCGAGCCGATGATCAATCTCGGCCGCCCGCACGTGAAGGTGCTGTCCGACGGATGGACCGCGGTCACGCGCGATCGATCTTTGTCGGCGCAGTTTGAGCACACTGTTGGGGTCACCAACGACGGTGTCGAAGTGTTTACATTCTCACCCGCCGGCCTGCACAAGCCGCCGTATAAGCGCTAACGCGCCTGCCCCATTTCTCCCTTGTAAAGCAAGGTTCAGGCTTGAGTTGTGCTTATAAATTATTACAAGTAATACGTGTATTCAACAGTCAATACATTCATGACGAACAAGATTGCCAAAACGGGCCGGGCGGCTGGCCTTTCCGAGGCGCCACCTCACTATCACGGCCATCGGGAACGGCTGCGCGACCGCTTCCGGCAGGCCGGCGCCGAAGCGGTGAGCGATTACGAACTCCTGGAGCTCGTACTTTTCCGCGCCATCCCGCAACGCGACGTCAAACCGCTGGCGAAAGACCTGATCTCCAAGTTCGGATCCTTCCCGGAAGTCATTGCCGCGCCCCCGGCCCGGCTCGCGGAGATAAAAGGCATCGGCGACGCTGCCATTACAGAGCTCAGGGTTGTGCACGCCGCTGCAAGCCGTATGGCGCGCGGCCAGGTCCAAAAGCGGCCGGTGCTGTCATCCTGGTCAAGCGTGATCGACTACTGCCGCACGGTGATGGCCTTCGCCGAGAAGGAGCAGTTTCGCGTTCTCTTCCTCGACAAGCGCAATCAGTTGATCGCCGACGAACTGCAGCAGGTCGGCACTGTCGATCACACGCCAGTCTATCCGCGCGAGGTGGTCAAGCGCGCGCTTGAGCTCTCCGCGACTGCACTAATCCTGGTGCACAATCATCCATCAGGCGATCCGACGCCGTCGCACGCCGACATCCAGATGACGCAGACGATTATCGACGTTGCCCGACCACTTGGCATCGCAGTGCACGACCACATCATAGTCGGCAAAGAGGGCCACGCGAGCTTCAAAAGCCTGCGACTGATTTGAGGAATGAAAATGCAGATCAACAAAATAATCTGGTGGAATCTTGGATTGATCGTTTCAATCGCAGTCTATGGTATCATCACCGATGAACCCTACTGGAAAGCCAATGGCCACGATCCAAACCTGTATGATTACTTTTTCTGGTTCGCCACCGCCTTGAATGGCCCGTCAAGTTTTGCGGCTGATTACTTGTCGTGGCTTACTGGGCCGTACGATGATGTACGAATCATAATTCAGTATGTCTTGTGGTGCTTGTTACTTTGGCCACAGTGGAAACTGTACGAATTTGTTGCAAATTTTTCTCTGCAAAATCGCCAAAGACGTGTTGTGCTTTGTCTCTTTGTTTTGCTCTTTACTGTAGCAGGCGGAATTGCGAGCTACGAAGCCTGGGTATTCGGACATAGGGACGTAGGCGATTTTTTTATAGACAAGTATTTCTGGTTTTGGCGTGTAGGCGGAGTTGCCTGTGCGGGTCTGGTATTTTCTGTGTATGCTTATCTCACGATGCGCCACAGAATGCGTGCCGCCGGTCGCGGCATCCAAATCTAATGGCGCGCGCGCAATGACGCAGACCCAGCGGGCAGTGCAGGTCCCGGTCGGACGTTTTTACTGCCGCACCAGCGTGATCTGATCGGCGCTCTCCGGCACGCGCCGCCACGTCGTGTTGTCGACTTCCTCGAAGCGCCAGGGGTTGCCGCGTGACGGCACCAGCATGATCTGGTCGCGGTCGATGCGCCATTGCGCGAAATTAAGACGGGCAATGGCCTGTTCGCAGCCAGGTTTGACGGTAACGGCGAATCCATCGCTGGCCTTGGTCATTGCCAGCGTCAGGCCGCAAACTGGCGGGCCAGCCTTGCGCACGATCGCCCAATCGCCGGCCAACTGTTCGGGCGGTCTTGGTGCCGCCCCTGCTGCCGCCGCATTTTGCAGAAACAGCACGCCGACGCCCGGCGTCGGCGCTTCGAAGATGCTGTCTTCGACTTCACTGAACTCGACGAGAGTTCTGCCACGCGCATCGAGCAGATAAAGCAGGTCATTTTCCGGGAACTTCCAGGCGGTGACGTCACGGACCACCGGGAACAGGTTCGCGCAATTGGCGTCGAATTCGATTTTGAAGCCGCCCGGAGTTGGATCGCTTTTGAAGGTGGCGGTGCAAATCCTGTCACGATCGGCGTTGGAAAATTCCCAGCTGCCTATCAGCCGCTTGGCCGATTCATTAAGACCCGCGGGCTGCGCAAGGGCAACACCGCTGACACAGACCGCCGCAAGACCGATCGCAAGACGGGTCATAAACACACTATAGCACCCGGGTTTCTCGGCCGCTCGCCTGTCATTTCGGCGGCCATGGCGTTTCGGGAACCGGCGTGATTGGCGGCTTACCCGCGGCCCAGGCCAGAATGTTGTCTACCACCAGCTGATCCATCGCCGCACGGGTTGCCTCCGTCGATGAGCCGAGATGAGGGAACAGCACGATGTGGTCCATCGCAATCAGTTCCTTGGGTACGTCGGGCTCGTTGGCAAACACGTCAAGTCCCGCCGAATAAATAGTGCGTTTTTGCAGAGCCTCGATCAGTGCGGGCTCGTCGACCACCGAGCCACGCGCCATGTTGATCAGGACGCCGCGTGGACCGAGCGCCTTCAGCACTTCGGCATTGATCATATTCTTGGTGCCGGCGCCGCCCGGCACGATCACCATAAGCGTGTCAACGTCGCGCGCCATGTCGACTAGCTTAGAATAATACTTGTATTGGACGCCGGGCTGCTGGTTGCGGCTGTGGTACACGATCGGCACGCCGAACGCCTCGAGTCGCCGCGCGATCGCCTTGCCAATACGCCCCATTCCAACCATTCCGACTGTACGATCGCGCAGCGTGGCCTTTGTGAGCGGATAGTGAGCTTCCTTCCATTTGCCGGCGCGCAGGTAGCGATCCGACTGGGGAAATTCGCGCACGGTACAAAGCAAGAGACCGAGCGCAGTGTCGGCGACCTCCTCGTTCAGCACTTCGGGCGTGTTGGTGACGACGATGCCATGCTCGCCGGCCCATTTTGCGTCGATATGATCGTAGCCGACGCCAAAGCTTGAAACCTGCTCGAGATTGGGGAATTGCCGGAGGAAGTTACCGTCGACCTTGTTGGCGGTATAGGCAATCGCTATTGCCTTGATCTTATCGCCGACCTCTTTGACGTATGCCGCCTTGTCCTTGGCGTCGAGCCAGTGGTGAAGCGTGACTTTGCCTTCGAAGCCTTTCATCATCACCGGCTTTTTGGCACCGACCAACAGTACATCCGGCTTATCGCCAGCCATTTCGTATTCTCCTGCCTAAACCGGCGCCGTCTCCGGGCGCCTCCGGCTCCAAGCGCTAGCCTGACTTTTCGGGTTCGGCAAGCTGGAGGTCAAAGCAAAGCTTGATGGACTTTGCCAAGTATTATTTGCCCGAAAACACGCCGCGGACGGTGTAGGCAAAGTGCGCGATGCACCGATCAATCGCTGTCTCGTCGAGACGGGTGCGCGTCCATCGAAAAATCAGACCGTGGGCGAGCCATATTACAAAGCATGTCATCAATGCGGCGAAAACCACATCCGAGAAGAAATGGCCGCCATAGGCCATACGCAAGGCGCCAATACTCACGGTGAAAAGCGCGGCGCCGGCTAACGCAACTGCGCGCCAGGGCGCCGGCGCCAGAATGGCGGGCGCGAACAGCCAGGCCGCCGTGCTCGTTTCACCCGACACGAAAGAGCAGTTATTTTGGCAGCTGCCCTCGAAATTCCACCAGGGCACGTAACTCTGCTTGCCGCCGAATTGCCTGACCTCGACCGGACGCGGGCGACCACCATGCGGCTTGAAGACCGCATTGACCAGGAGACCGGGGCCGATAGCCATCGTGAGAGTGAGGAAAATAATTGCGCGGCCCGGCACCAGAAGAGGCCGTCGGGGCGCAAAGAGCTTCACGACCAACGCGCAGATGATGCAGCCGAAAAGAGCGGCCACGATCACGTAGCCTTGACCGCGCAGCCACGCCAACGTTAATTGCGAGGCCGCAGGAAAACGTTTGGCAACCGGATCGAATAGCCGCCTGGCTATTTCAACATCGAGGTCCGGAGCAAAAACCGAAACCAAGACCGCGCCAGCCGTCGCAAGGCCGATCATAATCAACGCGATTGTCGAGGATTGTATCTTCAGAAGAAGCTCCGTCCGTTCGAGTCCGGGCCGCAGGGGCATCGTGGCATGCTGGCGAACGGACCCCGGCAGATAGCCTGCGTCCCCAAAATTTGCAATAACGCGAGATGCGGACCTGTATACGCAGTGTTTACGCGAATAGACGAAATCCCAGCAACCGCCGGCAACCTGAGAAACGCGTGCAGCAAAAGTCACCCGAGCCATCGTCGCTACTTCAGCGCAAAGATGTCCTCGGCGCCCTCATAGCCAGTGGGTTTGTTTTCATGGCGATCGGCCAGGCAAGCTCCCCCAATGGCGATGATATGCACGAGCTCGCCGAAACCATTGGCTTGGTCCTTATCATCGTCTCAATCTTTGGCCGCACCTGGTGCGCAATCTATCTCAGCGGCCGCGAAAACCGCGAACTTGTGACGCGCGGACCTTACTCCGTATGTCGCCACCCCATGTATAGTTTCGCCATCCTCGGCGGCGTCGGTGTCGGCGCACAAGTGGGCAGCTTTGTCATTGGTCTAGTCTGCGGCTTGATCGCGTGGCTGATCCTGCAACGCTTCGCGACGCGGGAAGAAACAGCATTGCAGGCCAAATTTGGCAGCATCGATCAGGAATATGCCGAACGTGTGCCACGATTTATTCCCAAGCTCTCGCTGTGGCGGGATGTCGACGTCCTCGAAGTCTGGCCACGGACGGTGACGCGGGCATTTCTCGACGCCGCGGTTTTTCTGGTTGCCGTTCCGATCGCGGAAGTGGTCGAGTACCTGCACGATATCGGTGCGCTGCCCGCGATCTTCCACCTTGCCTGAGCGACGCTCAGATCAGGGACGTGATCGGCGATTCGACCAGGGCTTTGAATGCCGCCAGCAATTCTGCCCCAAGCGCACCGTCGACGACCCGGTGGTCGCACGACAAAGTGACGGTCATCTGGCTGATGAACTTTACGCTGCCGTCCGCCGACTCGATCGGCGCCCGGCGACTCGTACCGACGGCGAGAATTGTTGCGTGCGGCGGATTGATGATGGCGGAAAACTCGCGCACACCGTACATGCCGAGATTGGAGATGGCGCTCGAACCCCCCTGATATTCGTTCGGCTTGAGCTTCTTGTGGCGCGCGCGATCCGCGAGATCACGCATTTCGGCTGAAATTGCGGTCAGCGATTTTGTTTCGGCATTCCGGATAACCGGGGTGATAAGCCCGCCGTCGAGGGCGACGGCCACGCCAATATCGGAACTGCGGAACTGCAAAATTCGATCGCCAGCCCAAACCGCATTGGCGGCGGGAATTCGCTGCAGCGCCGCAGCCCAGGCCTTGATGACGAAATCGTTGACCGACAGCTTGAACGCCGGCTGGCCTTCTTTGCCTTTCGGCGCAGCTGCATTCGCTTCCTCGCGCATCGCCATCAGGCGGCCGACGTCGAGATCGGTCGTGAGATAGAAGTGCGGAATGGTTTGCTTGGCCTCAACCAGGCGCGTGGCGATGGTCCGGCGCATGGAGTTGAGGGGAACTTCTTCATAAGCGATCCCCTCGTACAGGGCCTTTATCTGGGCTGCGCCGGCGCCCGTGGCGATGGCAGCCGCAGCCGGCGCTGCCTGCTCGATATCGCGGGCAACTATGCGTCCGTGCGGGCCGGAGCCGGCTACGCGTGTCAGGTCGATGCCGCGCTCGCCCGCCAGCCTTCGCGCGAGGGGAGTTACCGTGGTGCCGCTTGCCAGTCGCGCAGGGCCGTAGTTGCGCTCCGGCGTTCTCACCTCGCGGAAGGGATCCATCGGCGCAGCTCGAGGAACAGGCGCTGCCTGTGATACCGGCATCGGAGCAGCGGGCGCAGATCGTGACTCCGTGGCTGGAATCTTGGGCGCTGCAGCAGATGGCGCCGTTGCCGAAGCACCCGAACCCGAAATCACTGCAACCACTGCGCCGACCTTTGCAATCTCGCCGACCTCAAAGCGTATTTCGGCAAGCGTGCCGGCGGTTGTCGAGGGCACTTCCATCGAGGTCTTGTCGGTCTCGATTTCAAACAGGTTATCGCCCGGCTTCACCACATCGCCGGCTGACTTGAACCATTTGGTGATCTTGCCCTCGGCAACGGTCTCGCCGAGCTGCGGCATCAGAACGTCCACGCGCTTGTCCCCGATTCCGCTGCCTACCAGCTCACCGAAACATACTGTGTTTCGAGGAATTCCATCATGCCCTCATGCGCGCCTTCGCGCCCGAGCCCGGACTGCTTGGTGCCGCCGAACGGCGCGGCCGGATCGGAGACCAGGCCACGATTCAGCCCCACCATCCCGAAATCGAGCTGCTCAGAAACCCGCATGCCACGGTTCAGATCTTTCGTGTACAGATAGGCCACCAGGCCGTATTCGGTATCGTTGGCGCGGCTGATCGCCTCGTCTTCGCTCTTGAAGGTCTGGATAGACGCGACCGGTCCAAAGATTTCCTCGTTCAGCATCTTGGCCGAGTCCGGCACATTGGTCAGCACGGTAGCGGGATAGAAAAATCCGGGACCATCCGGCAATTTTCCGCCGACCAATACCTTGGCGCCCTTCTTCACGGCATCATCGACCAGTTCGATCACCTTGTCGCGACCGTCTTTGTTGACCAGCGGGCCGAGATTGACGCCTTCATCAAGCCCGTTGCCCATCTTCAGCGAGCCCATCTTGGCAGTGAGTTTTTTCGCAAACTCGTCGTGCACTTTCTCGTGCACATAGAAACGATTGGCTGCGGTGCAGGCTTCGCCCATGTTGCGCATTTTTGCGACCATGGCGCCATCGATCGCCGCATCGATATCGGCATCCTCGAACACGATAAACGGCGCGTTGCCGCCCAGCTCCATCGCCGGCTTGACGATATTGTCGGCGGCCTCGTGCAGCAGCTGGCGTCCCACCGCGGTTGAACCGGTGAAAGACAGGACGCGCACGCGCGGATCGTGCAGCATGGCTGAGACCACTTTGCCCGACGAACGCGAAGGAATGACGTTTACGACGCCGGCGGGAACGCCCGCTTCCTCCAGCGCCGGCATCAGCGCCAGCATGGTGAGCGGCGTATCGGAAGCGGGTTTAAGAACAACCGGGCAGCCCGCGGCGAGTGCCGGACCGATCTTGCGCGTGGCCATGGCCGCGGGAAAATTCCATGGCGTCACCAGCACAGCAATGCCCGCCGGCTTATGATGCACCAGAATGCGCGCGCCTGAGGCCGGTGCGCGCGAGACTTGGCCAATATTGCGCACCGCTTCCTCGGCATACCAACGGAAGAACTCGGCGGAATAAGCGACTTCGGAACGTGAATCCGGCAGGGCCTTGCCATTCTCCAATGTAATCAGCTTTGCGAAGCGCTCGGCGTCGCGCATGATCAGCTCGAAGGCCTTGCGCAGGATCTCGGCGCGCTCGCGCGGCTTGCGGCCCGCCCAACCCTCGAAAGCACCCTCTGCGGCATCAAGCGCGGCCTTGGCGTCGTCTACGGTCGCGCTGGCAACGGACGCGATCTTGCGCTCCGTCGCGGGATCGATCACGTCGAAGCGGCCACCGTCGGATGCTTTGCGCCATTTGCCGCCGATCCACAGATCGGTCGGAACATTGGCGAGAAGATTCTCGTACATATGATTGTCCTTACTCTCGATTGTCATGGCCGGGCTTCTCCCGACCATCTCGCTAAAACAACGCCCTGCCTTGCCAAGCGGGGTCACCGGGACAAGCCCGGTGACGACAAACTAACTCTTCAAGCTCCGTCGCACCGTCTCCGCAATCCGCTCGGGCGTCGGCAGCACTGCGTCTTCCAGAATATCGGCGGCCGGCAGCGGAATGTGCGGCGTCGTGATGCGAACCGGCGGACCATCGAGATCATAGAAGGCCTCGTCTGCGGCGATCGAAACGATCTCGGCGCCCCATCCGCATAGCCGCGGATTTTCCTCGACGGTGAAAAGCCGGTGCGTCTTCGCGACCGAGCCGAGAATGGTTTGCGTGTCGAGCGGCACCAGCGAGCGTAAATCGACAACTTCGCAATCAATGCCGTGTTCCGCCTTGAGCTTCTCGGCAGCGGCGAGCGCGCGCGGCACCATCAGCGCCAGCGCGCAGATGGTGGCGTCCCTTCCGGAACGGAGAATCCTGGCCGTGCCGAGCGTGTCGACAATCTCCCCGTCGGGAACTTCGCCCTTTGTCGGATACAACGACTTGTGTTCCAGAAAAATCACCGGATCGGGATCGCGAACCGAGGCCGCCATCAGCCCAATCACATCGCGCGGGCTCGAGGGCGCAACGACCTTGAGTCCCGGGATCATCATGCACCAATTCTCGACGCTCTGACTGTGCTGGGCGCCGAAACGCGAACCCGCGCCGTTGCCCGTACGTACCACCAATGGGCATTTGACCTGCCCATTCGACATGTAACGGCTCTTGGGAAACTCGTTGGCGATGTAATCGAAGCAAACCGCGAAAAAATCAGAGAACATGATTTCCGCAATCGGCTTCAGGCCGGTCATCGCCGCGCCCATTGCGGCGCCAAGAATGGCCTGCTCGGAGATCGGAGTATCGCGCACGCGCAACGGGCCGAACTGTTCAAATAATCCGACCGTCGCCTTGAACACTCCACCGGGTTTGCCCACGTCCTCGCCCAGAAATACGACGTCGGGGTCGCGCTCCATCTCCTGGGCGATGCCGCGGATGACCGCGTCGCGATAGGTCAGTTCCGCCATGCCCAACCTCCATCGGCGTAGACATCGCTGGCGATGATATCGAGCGGCGGCGGCGGCGCAGCCTTACAAGCTTCGGTCGCATCATCGACCATTTTTCGCACTTCCGCGTCGATGTTCGCGATCACTTTTTCCGCCACACCGAATTGCAGCAGCCGCTCACGATAGATCTTGATCGGATCGCGCAGCTTCCAGCGATCGAGCTCGCCCTCTGGCCGATATTTCGCCGGATCCGCCCGCGAGTGTCCGCTGTGCCGATATGTCAGACATTCGATCAGCGATGGGCCCTGGCCCGCACGAGCCTTTTCATATGCCGTCTGGGCTGAGCGATAGACCACGTCAGCATCGTTGCCATCGATGACGATGCGCTCCAGTCCGTAGGCCGACGCGCGATCAGCGGCCGGCTGCGGCACTGCTGTGACGTCGGCGATCGGCGTGTATTCCATGTAAAGGTTGTTCTCGCAGACGAAGACTACCGGCAGTTTCCACACCGCTGCAAAGTTGAGCGCCTCGTGGAATGCGCCGATATTGGTCGTGCCGTCACCGAAGAAACAAACCGACACGTCCTTGGCGCCCTTGTACTGGGCACGCCATGCGGCGCCGCACGCGATGGGAAGATGCGCGCCGATGATCGCATACGAGCCCATCACGCCGTGATCGACCGAGGTCAGGTGCATCGAGCCGCCCTTGCCGCGCATCAGGCCGTTGTCGCGCTGCATGAGTTCGCCCAGCACTTTCTCCACGCTGACGCCGCGCGCGAGGGTATGGGCATGGCCGCGATAGGTGCAGAATGACAGGTCGCCGGGCTGCATGGCGCCCGCAAAGCCCGCTGCCACGGCCTCCTGGCCGAGCGACAAGTGGCTGGTTCCCTTGACCAGATTCTGCAGGAATAGATCGTAGGCGCGCTGCTCGGCTTCCCGGATGACGACCTGCATCCGGTATATTTCGAGCCGCTTTGCTTCGCCGATATCGTCGTTGAGTCCAGAGCCCGCCTTGGCCTGCGCGCGGTCCTTTGCCGTAGCCATAAATGATCCTTCGCGATCGAAATGTCTCTGTAGTTGGGCAGGAACTTAGCGCCCCGCCCGATGATTAGGCAACCGGTGCGGAAGGTTCCCTCTTTCCGCGCACCGTTTCGCGATGAAGCAGATAGAGGCCCGAGGCAATTACGATCGAGCCTCCCACGATAGTCCAGAAGTGGGGCACGTCCCCGAACACCAGGAAGCCCAGCGCGGTCGTCCAGATCATCTGTGTGTAAATGAACGGCGCGAGTGTCGATGCCGGCGCCAACCGGTGCGCACGGATGAGCAGATAATGTCCGCCGCTGCCAAGCGCGCCGATGAGCACCATGAGCGCAACGACGAGAGCATTCCGGGGCGTCGTCCAGACAAACGGGATGATCGGAAGCATCGCCACGGCGCCAACGAGGTTCGAATAGAACAGCGTCGTTTCACTGGAGTCGCTGCGCGCCAGCACGCGCGTCGAGATCACGTACAGCGCGTAACAAACGGCACCGCCAAACGTTAACAACGCCGCGGGATGCAATCCGCCCAGACCCGGCCTTGCCACCAACAACACGCCAAGGAAGCCGACGCCGATCGCAATCCAGCGCCGCCATCCGACCCACTCGCCCAGCAGCGGGCCGGAAAGCAACGCAACCAGAAACGGCGTCGAAAAAAGAATCGCCAGCGCCTCGTCAAGTTGAAGGTAGCGCAGCGCGAAGAAGCTGAGCGCGGTCGACCCAAGCAGCAGCGCCGAGCGGCCAAATTGCATGAATGGCCGCGTCGTCACCATCATACGAGGTTTCGTGATCGGGTTCAGAAAGATCAGCGCCAACAGAAAGGCGCCGAAGTAGCGTGCCCAAACGACCTGCAGCGGATCCATGTAACGGAGCAGATATTTTCCGGTGCTGTCGAGGCACGAAAATGTCGCCACCGCTCCGCACATCAAGGCAATGCCGGTCAACCGCAGGCGGCGTTGGTGTGCGGGATCGATCAATAGGTGGCTCGCCCGCCGGAAATATCGAATACGGCACCTGTCGTGAACGAGCAGTCCGCCGAGGCACAAAAGGCGGCAAGCGCCGCGATCTCCTCCACGGTTACAAAGCGTCCGCGCGGAATCTTCGACAGCATGAAATCGATATGTTCCTGGGTCATTTGGTCGAAGATTGCCGTCTTGGCCGCGGCCGGCGTTATGCAGTTGACCGAGATGTCGTAGGGAGCAAGCTCCTTGCCAAGCGATTTGGTCAAAGCAATAACGCCCGCCTTCGACGCTGAGTATGCCGGCGCGTTCGGGTTACCCTCCTTGCCGGCGATCGAAGCGATGTTGACGATCCGTCCGTAATTCTGCGCAACCATGACCGGCGCCAACGCGCGGCAACAGTGAAACGGTCCGTCGAGATTGATCGACAGCACGCTGCGCCACGCGTCGAGCGGATATTCCCAGGTTTTTACATTCGGCCCCGCAATGCCGGCATTGTTGACCAGGATGTCAATACGGCCGAAGGCCTTGAGCGTGTCATCGCGCGCGCGTTCCACATCGGAATAGTCGGTCACGTCTGTCGCAAAAACCTCGACGCGCCCGCGGTTTTGCAGTTCGGACGCAGTTTTCTTCGCCAGACTGACATCGCGATCCCAGATCGCGACTGAAGCGCCCGACTCCAGAAAGCGATCGACGATCGCGCGACCAATACCTTGCGCACCGCCGGTGACCACCGCGTTGCGCGCACTCAGATCGATCTTGTTAGCCATGTCGACCTCCTGCGGAAAAAATTAGCTAACCGGGCGCTCCGTGGCGAGTGACGAAAACGCGGGCGTGGGATGCGACCCTTGTACGAACTCCCGGTCTGTTATAAGTGTAAGGCTGTGGGGCCAACGACGGTCGCCCCGCGCTTCCAAGGCTCGCAAGCCCAAGCGCCGTCTCCTTCGGTGAACGGAGGAGACCTATGGCGTTTTGCGGGCTAGCGATCCCGAAAACAGCCCATCAAACTTGGGGGATCAGGCCGCCTCCCCCTCAGATCTCAATTGATCCAAGCGCTGCGTCCTTTTGTTTCAGGGGCGACCGCTATGGATGAATTGAATCTGGCTCTTTTCCTTGCAGCAGCGTTTTTCGGCGGCCTGACGTCAGGCCTGTCTGGCTTCGCAATGGGCCTCGTTGTCTCGGGCGTGTGGCTGCACATTATCGCTCCGGACCAGAACGCGCTTCTGATTGTGCTGTGCGGGCTTGTCACGCAAGGTTCCGGCATCTGGCGGGTTCGCCATGCCATAAATTGGCGCGCAGTCGCGCCCTTCGTCCTCGGCGGCGCGCTCGGTATTCCTGTCGGCATCGCGCTTTTGACGACAGTCGATCCAAAAGTGCTTCGCTTCACGATTGGCGTTCTGCTGGTCATCTACAGTCTCTACAGCCTGGCGCGTCCGGCGCTGAAACCGGTTCAGAGCAGTAGCCCAACAGACTTCGGAGTAGGCATCGTGAATGGCCTGATCGGCGGATTGACCGGGCTTGGTGGTATTGCGGTGACGGTGTGGTGCCAATTGCGTGGGGGTCCCAAGGACAGGCAACGCGCAGTCTTTCAACCGGTGATGTTCGCAACCTTCGTGATGAGCGCCATTTCGTTTGCCGTCGCCCAGGCGATTACGGCCCAGACGCTTAAGCTTTATGCGTTGGCCCTTCCCGCGCTGATTGCCGGCACCTGGTGTGGCTTACGCCTGTACGGAAAACTTGATGACGCGACGTTTCGCAAAACCATCCTGTCGCTGTTGCTGGTGGCGGGGGCATCGTTGATCGTGCCCATACGCTGACGTAATATGAAAAGACGTGGGGCCAACGACGGTCGCCCCGCGCAAAAAGGCTCGCGGGCCCAAGCACCGTCTCCTTCGTTGACGGAGGGGACCCATGCTGTCTCCGAGCTTTTCAATTTCCCCGAAAGACCTCTGGAATGCGATCGCGACGCGCTCTGCGCCACAAGTCATCGACGTGCGGCGGCGCGACGCCTACGAACAGTCGGCACAGTTGTTGCCTGGCGCCATCTGGTGCGATGCGGCGAAAATCGGTCAATGGATCGGCGATCTCGATCCGGCGCGTCCGATTGCAATCGCCTGCAAAGCCGGCCACGAAATGAGCCAAAGCGCGGTCGCGCAATTGCGCGCGGACGGAATCGACGCGCGGGTGATGGAAGGCGGCTATGAGGGTTGGGCTAAAGCAGGCCTGCCCTTCGTGGCGAAAGTCGAGCTTGAACGGTTCGCGCCGCGGCGGCCGAGTGTTTGGGTGACGCGGCGGCGGCCGAAAATCGATCGCATCGCCTGCCCCTGGCTGATCCGTCGCTTTCTCGATCCGCACGCGCGCATCCTCTTCGTCGATCCGGATGAGGTGGTCAACGTGGCGCGTGAAAGCGGTGGCGTTCCATTCGACATCAAGGATGTCGAATTGAGCCATGTCGGCGAACACTGCTCGTTCGACACCATGCTCCGGATCTTCGGACTTGAGAGCGAGCCCTCGCTGGCGCGACTGGCGTTGATCGTGCGTGGCGCGGACACCGCCCGGTACGACATCGCCGAGGAAGCGGCCGGATTGCATGCGGTTTCTCTCGGACTCTCGGCACTTGCCGGCGATGACGATCATGGCCTGCTTGAGCGAGGTTTCGTCGTCTATGATGCGCTGTTTGCCTGGCTGCGCTTTGCTGCTGAGGAGCGGCATAACTGGCCGGCCAAGGCCGCGTGACGAGCATGGCACGCTCTGAAACGACTGCCCGGGCGAGCTTTGCCGAGGCCTTTCTGGTGTGGCTGAAGATCGGCTGCATCAACTTCGGTGGGCCGGCCGGGCAGATCGCCCTGATGCATCGCATCGTGGTTGATGAACGGAAGTGGGTCGACGAGGCGCGTTTCCTGCACGCACTGAATTTCTGCATGCTGCTGCCGGGCCCCGAGGCGCAGAAGCTTGCGACTTATCTGGGTTGGCTGATGCATGGCGTGCGTGGCGGCCTCGCCGCCGGCATCCTGTTCGTGCTGCCGGGCGCGTTCGTGATGCTCGGCCTGAGCCTTCTCTACGCGCTCGGACGCGGGATTACGCTGATCGACGGTGCGCTCTACGGAATCAAGGCCGCGGTGCTGGTGATCGTGATCGAGGCGCTGATCCGCATTGGCAAGCGGGCGCTCAAAACGGCGTTGCTTCTTTCATTGGCGGCAGCCGCGTTCGTCGGCATTTTTTTTCTCGGAGTGCCCTTTCCACTCATCGTCGCTGCCGCGGCGCTGATCGGCTATGCGGTCGCGCGGCGTTCGCCCGATCAGCTTGGGCTTGCAGACAAGGTCGAAAACGTTTCTTCGCCCGCCGAACATCGCTGGAAGCAATTCGTCGTCGCGTCTGCGATCGGTTTGGTTGTGTGGTGGGCACCGGTCGCAATCGCAGCTCTCGCGCTCGGACAAAAACATGTGCTTGTCGGCATAGGCATGTTTTTTTCCAAGCTCGCGGTCGTCAGTTTCGGCGGCGCCTATGCACTGCTCGCCTATATGGCGCAGGAAGCCGTGCAGACCTACGGCTGGATGACGGCACCGGAAATGGTCGATGGACTGGGCCTCGCCGAAACCACGCCCGGCCCGCTCATTCTTGTCACCCAATTTGTCGGCTTCCTCGCCGCCTTTCGTGATGCGGCCCCCTTCTCGCAAATCACTGCCGGCGTCCTCGGGGCAGCGATGACGACCTGGGTCACGTTCGTGCCGTCGATGCTCTGGATTTTTGCCGGCGCTCCCTTCGTCGAGCCGCTGCGCGCCAATCGCCAATTGTCCGGCGCGCTGGCCGCGATTACAGCCGCTGTCGTCGGCGTGATCCTCAATTTGTCGGTCTGGTTCGCTCTGCACGTCCTGTTCGGAAAGGTCACCGAAATGCACATTGGCCCCTTGCGCTGGTACGCATTCGATCCTTTCGCGCTTGACCTGCGCGCTGCTGCACTGGCCGCGATTGCGGCTCTGCTGGCGTTCGGCTTGCATCGCAGCCTGATCGAAGTCGTTGTGGCAATGGCGGCCCTTGGAGCCCTGCTGCAACTCGTATTCGGAGGCTAGCCTTCGCGGTCGATCGCGCTCTCGTGCCAACGCCGCAAAGCAAGATGCGAGATCGCCGAGAGCGCAAAGAAGATCGCGACACCCGCGAGCGACAACAATAACAGCGCCGCAAACATGCGCGGAATATTGAGTCGATAGCCCGATTCGGCGATGCGGTACGCCAGACCCGAACCCGCGCCGGCGGAGCCGGCAGCGATTTCGGCCACAACGGCCCCGATCAACGACAGGCCACCCGCGATGCGAAGGCCGGTCAACATTTGTGGCAGGGCCGAAGGCAATTTCAGATTCCATAGGATCTGCCAGCGCGATGCCTTGTACAGCTCAAAAAGCGCGAGAAGGTTATGGTCGACCGAATTCAATCCGAGCGTGGTGTTCGCCAACACCGGGAAAAACGCGACGATCCAGGCGCAGGCCAGAACCGCCAGGGGCTGCGGAAGATAGATAAGAAGCAGCGGCGCGATGGCCACAATCGGCGTCACTTGAAGGATCACCGCGTACGGGTAAAGCGCGTATTCCGCCAGGCGCCACTGGTGGAACGCGACTGCCAGCGCAATTCCGCCAACCGCGGCAAGAACGAAGCCCTCGAACGTCAGGGTCAACGTCACGAGGAGCGAGTGCCAGAGGAGCCCTGCATCGGAGATCAACGTCGCCAGCACCAGACCGGGGCCGGGCAATACAAACGGGGGGATAGCGAATACGCGCACCACCAGATCCCAGAGAAGTATCACCAGGCCCAGCACAAAGACTGGAAGGCAAATCCGCAGGACGCGCTGATTCATGGCGCGCCTCCGCTTGCCATCGCTTGCGCCAGCGCTTCGGCGGCCCGCCGGCAGGATGCGGCGTATTCCGGGGAGGTCCGGAAGCGTTCGTCGCGCGGATAAGGCGCGTCGATGACTATTTCGGTAAAGACGCGGCCCGGGCGCGGCGTCATCACGACGATCCGTTGCGACAGATAAACCGACTCGAAAACAGAATGAGTCACAAAAATCACCGTGCGCCGGAGGTCCTGCCACACCGCCAGCAGATCGTTGTTGAGCTTGAAGCGTGTAATTTCATCAAGAGCAGCGAATGGTTCATCCATCAGGAGCAATTGGGGCCGCGTGACCAGGGCGCGGGCAATCGACACGCGCATCTTCATGCCGCCCGAGAGTTCCCGCGGATAGCTCCGTGAAAAACCGCCAAGACCGACGCGTTCCAGCGCCTGCACGACTGCGCCCCAATCGTCCTTGCCAGCGAGCCTGAACGGCAGTCCGACATTGGCCGAAACGTCAGCCCACGGCATCAAGGTCGGCTCCTGAAACACGAAGCCGATTTGCGCCGCCCCGCTTGGCCATTCGACGACACCTGCGGAAGGCTCACTCAACCCTGCAATAATGCGCAGCGCCGTTGACTTGCCGCACCCCGAAGGACCAAGCAGTGAAACGAATTCACCCTCGCGCACATCAAGATTCAGCCCATCGAGCGCGCGAATTCCATTGGAGAAATTCTTTTCGACACCGCGCAGCGTGACGATGGGAAAGTTGCCCGGGGAATGACCGTTTGGTGGCAAGGCCGACAATGCTGCCCCTGATCAAAAGCCTTCGATAGCAAGGTCAATCAATTTCATTTTTTCATAGTGCACGGTATCGCGCATACGATATTATTTTTTTTGCCGAAGCTCTACGCCGACATTCTTGTTGACGAACTGCAGCGTGTAGGCACGTTTGTAGTCGGTGCCCGCCTTCACAACGCCGGCGCGCACCATCTTGTCGAAAAAGCTTTTCCATTTGGCGTCCGTCATCGCACCGATGCCTAGCTTCAGCGAATCGCCGGAATCAACGATGCCATAGTCCTTCATCCTGGCGATCGAATAGGCCAGCAGGGCATCGGTCATTTCCGGATTCATTTTCTTGATCAGGTCGTTTCCCGGACGGCTGTCGCCATAAATGTAGTTGTACCAGCCGATCGCCGACGCATCGACAAACCGTTGCACGACGTCGGGCCGTTTCTCGACCAGGTCGCGGCGTGTCTCGATCAGAGTCGAATAAGCGTCAAAGCCATAATCGGCGAGCAGGAACACCGCGGGTTTGAAGCCGCCCTGACGTTCGATGGCGAAGGGCTCGGATGTAACGTAGCCCTGCATCGCGGAGCTGTTGTCGGCAAGGAAAGGCTGGGGATTGAACGTGTAAGGCTTCACCTTCGATTCATTGAAGCCGAGCTCCGTTTTGAGCCACTGAAAATAAGTCGTCATCCCCTCCTTGGAGACGAACAACGTGCGTGTTTTCAGATCATCGAGTTTCGTCACGTCCGGATGTGCGACAAACACCTGAGGATCTTTTTGAAAACTCGCGGCCACGGCGACGGTCGGGATGTTGTTTTCGACTGCGTCGAATGACTGCAGCGAATTGGCGCTCATATAAAAGTCGAGCCGACCGACCGGCAGCAGTATCCGGTTGTTCGTGTTCGGCCCGCCCGGCACGATGACGACATCAAGGCCATATTTTTTATAAGTGCCGTCGGCCAGGGCCTGATAAAAACCGCCATGCTCGGCCTCCGCCACCCAGTTGGTGCCGAAACGGACCTGGTCAAGCGCCCCCGCCTCGCCGGCCGACAGGGCCAAAAAGGCCAATAAAAGAAAGGAAAATCTCGTCATCCAGCCGCTTTCTCGGTGCTCCGCGCGGGAGACAATCCCGCCCGCGAAACTCCATTGAACCTTTTCACGCGCCGGCGCGACCCATGCATATCGCGGCCGTTGCGCGCCGCCTGAATTTAGCAGGATGGAGACCGCCATGACCAAGTCCAAGATCACCGCAGCTACCATCGCCGCGCTGACACTCGCGGGCAGCCTTGCCATCACCAGCGGCAGTGCCCAGGCCCATTCTCACTGGGGCAGAGGCGTCGGAATAGGATTTGCCGCCGGCGCATTGATCGGTGCTGCCGCCGTTTCGAGCGCCTATGCCACTCCCGTGTACGTCGCGCCATCGTGCCGTCTCGTCGAGCGTTATGACCGCTGGGGCAACGTGCGCCTGATCCGGGTTTGCGACTACTAAGTTCGTGTCCGTTGGATCGGCGCCTGTCCCGCCCATCCTCGCGCCGATCTGAACGACCCGCCCGGCATGTCCCCGTCCGGGCGGGTCGGCCTTTTCAGAATCTGATGACCGAACGAAAGCCGGCGACTTGTGCATCGGGAAGACGGACGCCAGTGCCGCTCGGATGCCAGATATAAGTGTACACCGGTTGGATGGTCCAGCCCGGTACGATCTGGGCAGCATAAGTAAGCTCGAGATTGGCTTCATAGTCGCGAGGCGGCGTCGAAAGGGTCCCGAAATTGATCTGATCCTGATCGAAGGCACGAATACTGTCGGAAAAACGAGCGTAGATGATGGCCGCGCCGAAGCTGTCGTTTGGCCGATTTGGCACCATGCCTTTGAAAACAATCCCACCGTCAAGATAGAAATTGACCTGATTGCGGTCGGAAGGACTTACCGATCCGCGACCGAACACCGAAACGCCGCTGTCGCCGTCACCATCTTTCCTACGATAGAGTTGCTGATCGATGACTCCGTAAATCCCGTAATCGCCACGATGCATAAGGGGCACGCCGCTGCTAGCCGGGCTGGCCAACAACGCACCGTTGTTGGCAAAGCGTTGATCAGCGAACTGTCCAAGATGACTCCAGGCGCCGATCTTCAAAGTCGTTGCAAGTCCGGTGTCGTCCTTGCCGCGATTTCTCCGAAACTGCAGTTCGCCGATCATGAATGCCGGATCCTGCAGACGAAAATTCAGTCCATAGCGGTTGCAGGTGTCAGGATCGCCCGGACAGGGGCCGGCGGGATCCCCATTGAAGATCGCGAATAAGAATGATGCATCTTTTGGAAACTCGTATTTTATCCGCACACCCGGCGTCGATAACGGGTAGGCGGGGCCTCCGCCCGGAAGATTAACTGCCGCGATCGTAGGCCAGTCGCTCTGCAGAAATAGCACACTCAGATCGCTGTAGAAGAATTCGGCGTCGGCGGCGAGCTGGCCAAATCTGAAGCTGACCGGTCCAACCCATCGTTCGAGCCACAATTCGGACAATCGCACACTGGGGTCGGCTTCAATCGCCGCGATCGTATTCATGCCGCCGACATAGTCGCGACGGATACGGCCGCTGTTATAAATTCCAAATGCATTGGCATAGAAAGTCCAGTCTTTCCATCCGGCCAGGTTCTCAAGATCGATCAACAGCTGCGCTTCCAGCTTGCCCTGATCGATCGTGCCGCGCCGAAGGCCCCCGGACATATTGCCCAGGACATCATTGGTGTAGATGAGGTTGTACGAAACGCCGCGATCGTAGAGCGATTTGCGGGTGCCAAACGGATCGCCGTGGTAGGGCAGGCTCGTCGCGATCGAAGGCTCCGTGATGCCACTGTCGTCGGTGCCATTTTGCGCCCATAGCGGCCCGCAACTGGCGACCACACAAAGCGCAACTATCGCGTGCGGAAATAAGAGGCGATCCAGGTACATTACCGCCCACGTGAGCTGTTTTTGCACCGCAAGACCGCTCCCCATACCTCATCACTTGGGCAATGCTCGGAGCATACCTGCGGCAGGACGCCGCGCAATTTGGTTTGCCCATGAAACCACGGGTTTATGACAATGAAATCGGCCTGCCGAAGTCGCCCGCGCGCACACCCGGGGCGCGGCGCGAGCCCGATTTACTGAGGTGAAATGTTTATTTCGCGGTAATGCCGTAACGCTCCGCCAATTCACTATAACGCTCGCGATAAGTAGACCGAGGTACGGTTTTTGGATCGCGTTGCCGGAAAGATTTTGGCGCGGCTCAACGCGCGACCGCAGGCGAGCGCACGCAACGGCGTGATCGCTGCAGTCGTGTTGATAGTCGGCGCGTGGCTGATGGTTCCAGTGACGACCCGAGCGCCGAGCGCCAATGGCGTAGAGCAGGCCTCGACCGAGGGGCGTCATGTCGGTGCGCTGTATTACCCGACACCGAAGCAATGGGCCAGTTTGACGACAGCCCCTGTTAGGGCCGTCGTGTTTCGATCCGAGCATCTCACCGAGGGCAAGATTGCCGTCGACGAGGACCGCGCAACGCTGGTGTTCTCTCCCTACTCCGGACGAGTGATCAAGCTGCTGGCTAAACCCGGGGACGCGGTGAAGGCAGGGCAGCCGCTCTTCATCGTCGAGGCACCGGATATGGTGCAGGCGCAGAACGATTTCATCAACGCGATCGCCGGATTGAACAAGGCGCGCTCGGCACTCGAACTGGCGAAGATCGTCGAACAGCAGAACAAGACCCTGTTTGATTCGCGCGCCGGATCCTTGCGGGACTTGCAGCAGGCACAGGCAATAACGCGTGCAGCCGAGAACGACGTGCGTGCCACGCAGACATCAGTGGAAATGGTGCGCAACCGGTTGCGAATTCTCGGCATGACTGACGATGAAATAACGAAATTCAACGATACCGGCGCGGTGAGTCCGCACATGACGATCTATTCGCCGATCGTCGGCACGGTCATTCAGCGCAAGGTTGGACCCGGACAGTACGTCAACACGTCGTCGCAGAACACGAGCGCGAGTGATCCGACTTTCATCATCGGCGACCTCTCCACCGTTTGGCTGGTGGCCTACGTTCGGGAATCCGAAGCACCGAACGTCAAAGCCGGCCAGGCGGTTTACTTCACGGTCCTCGCCTATCCCAATCGCGTGTTCACTGCCAACATTGCATTCGTTGCAACTTCACTCGATACCGGGACTCGCCGGCTGCTGGTGCGTGCGACAATCGATAATTCGCAACGACTCCTCCGTCCGGAAATGTTTGCAAACGTAACCATTCTGACCGGCGAAGGAGACACCTCGCCGGCGGTGCCGCGCGAGGCAATCATTTATGACGGAAAATCGACCCATGTCTGGGTTGCGCGGCCCGACAAGTCCGTAGAGCGGCGCGAGATCAACACCGGCTTGTCGAACGGACCGATGATTCAGGTCCTCGATGGGCTGCGTGACGGCGAAAATATCGTGAGCAGGGGTAGCCTGTTCGTCGATCGCGCCGCAGCTGGAAGCTGACATCCAATGTTGCGTAGTCTGATGACGTTCTGCCTGTCGCGGCGGCCGCTGGCGCTAGTGGGTTTCGTGGTTTTTATCGCTATTGGCTACGCGGCGTTCACCGCCCTCAACGTCGAGGCTTACCCCGACCCCGCGCCGCCGATTATCGAAATTATCGCGCAGTATCCCGGCCAGTCGCCTGAGGAGGTCGAGCGTTATGTCACCATCCCGCTCGAAATCGCGGTCGCGAGCACGCCCGGTCTCACTTACATCCGCTCGAACACCGTGTTCGCGCTCGGCTTCATTCGACTGCAATTCGAGTATGGCCGCGATTACAATTTCGTACGGCAGCAGGTCACCAACCGGCTGAAGGACGCGACGTTGCCGGCGACGGTAACGCCGGTGATTTCGCCGGCCGGCGGAATCAGCGAAATCCTGCGCTATCAGCTCAAAGGTCCACCCGGCATGGACCTGACCCAGCTTAAGACGATCCAGGATTGGGTGGTCGAGCGAAAGTTGCGCATCGTGCCGGGGGTTGCCGACATCGTCGTGATGGGGGGCAAGACCAAGGAATATCAGGCCGAAATCAATCTCGACCGCATGCGGGCCTATGGCCTTACCTTGCCGCAAATCATCAACGCAATCTCGACCAGCAATGCCAATGTCGGCGGGCGGACCATCGCGGTTGGCGAACAGTCGGTCAATGTGCGCGGCATCGGCGTACTCGGCTCGATCAGCGACATAAACAATATCGTGGTGAGTCAGCAGGGCGGCTTGCCCGTTGTGCTGTCTGATATTGCCCGTAACCAGGTCGGTTTCACCCCGCGGCTCGGAATTGCCGCGCGCGACAACCAGGATGACATCCTCTTCGGCATCGTGCTGATGCAAAAACTCGAGCGGACCATGGATGTCGTCCAGCGCGTTCGGGCGGCCATCGAGCGCATCAATAGTGATGGTTCCCTCCCTCCTGGAGTGATGATCGAGCCCTTTTACGATCGCGGCGATCTGGTTGCGATCACCGTGCGAACCGTGTTGCACAATATGCTCTTCGGCATAGCCCTGATCTTCCTAATTCAATGGATATTCCTGGGAGACTTGCGCTGCGCGCTCGTAGTCTCGGCGACGATCCCCGTCGCCTTGTTCCTTGCCGTCATCATTACCGTGCTGCGCGGCGAATCAGCCAACCTGCTTTCCGTCGGCGCAATAGACCTCGGCATCATCGTCGACGGCACCGTCATCATGGTGGAAAATATTTTCCGCCATCTCGCGCACCACGCGGCGCGTCATCCGACTGACTTAAACCGTTCCGACCGCTTGCATCGAATCCTCGCGGCCGCTGTCGAGGTCGACAAGCCCATCTTCTTCTCGGTCGTAATTACGATTGCGGCGTTCCTGCCGCTCTTCACGATGCAGGGAGTCGAGGGACAAATCTTCGGACCGATGTCGCGCACCTATGCTTACGCTCTGCTTGGCGCGGTGATTGCGACGTTCACGGTGACGCCCGTGATGGCTTCGATCCTGTTGCCGGACCGAGTGACGGAGATTGAGACAACCCTTGTCCGCTGGATTCGCGCCGTTTACGAGCGCGTTCTTGTTCTGGCGGTCAGGAATGCGCGTTTCGCTGCCACGATCGCGGTTGCTTTCCTGGTTCTTTGCGGCGGGCTCGGCATGCGGCTTGGCACCGAATTTCTTCCGAAACTCGAAGAGGGCAATCTCTGGATTCGCGCGCTGCTTCCACCAACTATTACGCTCGACGCCGGACAGGAGACCGTGAACAAGATCCGGCAGGTGATCGCCAGCTATCCGCCTGTCAAAACCGTCGTTTCCGAGCAAGGCCGCGGCGAAGATGCCACCGACCCGGATGGATCCTTCGTCGCCGAGTTTTTCGTGCCCCTTAAGCCGTTCGAGGAATGGCCGGAGGGCCTGACCAAGCCGAAGCTTGTAAAGGAGATGGCGGAAAGGCTGGAAAGCGAATTCATCGGCATCGATTTCAATTTCTCTCAATACATTCAGGACAACATCGAGGAAGCGGTTTCCGGCGTTAAGGGTGAGAATTCAGTCAAGATTTTCGGACGCGATCTCGCCGAGCTCGAACGCCTATCGAAGGCGGTCAAGGAGGAGCTCGCGAAGGTCCCCGGGGTGACCGATCCGGGCGCTTTCAATCTGCTTGGCCAGCCTAACCTCGTCATCCAGGTCGACCGGGCCAAGGCCGCCCGCTACGGCATCACGGTTGCGGACATGAACACGGTCGTTCAGGCGGCGATTGGCGGGCAGGAAGTCACGCGCATCTACGAAGGTGAAATGAACTTCGCCCTCACGGTCCGCCTCGCGCCGCAGTATCGCGACAATGTCGATGCCATTCGATCAGTCCCTGTAGCCTTGCCGAATTCCGACCCCAAATCGCCGACGGCCTACATCGCCTTGGGCGACGTCGCCGAGGTACGGCTTGAAACCGGCGCGGCCTATATTTACCGGCAAAACACCGAGCGTTTCGTGCCGATCAAGTACAGCGTGCGCGGACGCGACCTTGGATCGACTGTCGCCGAGGCCCAGGCGCGCATCGCGAAAAACGTAGAGCTGAAGGAAGGCTATCGGCTGGAGTGGTCGGGCGAGTTCGGCGCGCTCGTCGAAGCCAAGAAGAGGCTCGCGGTCATCGTGCCGCTCAGCCTCTTGCTCATCATGATGTTGCTATACAGCCTGTTCAATTCGATACGCGACAGCCTGCTGGCGTTGGCCGGAATCCCATTTGCGGCTTGCGGCGGAATTCTGGGGCTTTATGTATTCGGCTTGAACTTCAGCGTGTCGGCGGCGGTCGGCTTCATCTCCTTGTTCGGCGTGTCGGCGATGGACGGCATCTTGCTTGTCTCCTACATCCGCCGTCGCCTGGATGAAGGGTTCGGCAAGGATGAAGCGATTATCGGAGCCGCGCAGGCGCGCATGCGTCAGATCTTCATGACCGGCCTTTCGGCGTGCATTGGTCTTGTGCCAGCCGCGATATCGACCGGCATCGGCTCGCAGGTGCAACAACCGCTCGCCTGCGTCATCGTCGGCGGCATGCTGCTGTCGCCGATATGCAGCCTGCTTGTGATCCCGACCTTTGCGCGGCTTGTCATGCCGGCAGTGAGAACAACGGCAGCGACACGGAGCCGTGCCCTCGAAGCCGGGCCAGCGGAGTAAGGCTGCACCCGGCTACGTTATCGGCTTGCGCATCTGCACGAGCTCGCCGGCGCGCGCGACGACCTTTCCGATCAAAGGCCAGAAAAGCAGGATGAACGCGAGCGTTGTAATCGAGCCGACAAGAGCGTTCGACCAGAACACGCGCAGGTCCCCGCCAGCACCGATCATCGCCAGTCGAAACGCGTCTTCCGCGCGGCTGCCGAGCACCAGCGCAAGGGTAAAGGGCGCCAGCGGAATGCCGATTTTCTTGAACACATAGCCAACGACGCCAAACAGCAGCATGAGCCAGATGTCGAACATGGCGTTCTGGATGGCGTAGGCGCCGATCGCGCAAGACACGACGATCATGGGTGCGATGGCTGCAAATGGCACGCGCAGCACCGCGGCGAATGCCGGTACCGTGGTGAGCACCATGACCAGCCCGACGATGTTGCCGAGATACATCGAGGCGATCAGGCCCCATACGAAATCCTTGTGCTCGACGAACAGCAGCGGCCCGGGATTGAGGCCCCACACCATCAGTCCGCCAAGAAGAATGGCAGCCGTGCCGGAACCGGGAATGCCCAACGCGAGCATCGGCAGCAGAGCCGCCGTGCCCGACGCATGCGCCGCAGTCTCCGGCGCGAATACGCCTTCGATGCGTCCCTTGCCGAAACTTTCCGGATCCTTCGAGAAACGCTTGGCAAGGTTGTAGCCCATGAACGAGGCTGCGATCGCGCCGCCAGGCGTAATGCCGAGCCAGGCACCGATTGCCGAAGAACGCAGCAGCGTTACCCAGTAGCGTGGCAAATCTTTCCATACGTTCCATAGCACGCGCAGGCTGATGCGCGCTGCATGGCCGCGGAGAGCGAGCCGCTCCTCCATGGTGAGCAAAATCTCGCTGATGCCGAACAACCCAATGACTGCGACGAGAAAGTTGATGCCGCGCAGCAGGTCGCTGAGCCCGAAAGTCATCCGCAATTGACCGGATACGGTATCCATTCCGACGCCAGCGAGCAGGAGCCCGAGTGCCATGGAAATGATGGTTTTATGTTTCGCTTCGCGGCCCAGGCCTACGAACGAACAGAAAGTGAGGAGATAGACTGAGAAAAACTCGGGCGGCCCAAATCGCAGCGCGAACGAGGCGATTCCAGGCGCAAGAAAGGTAATGAGAAGCACCGCAAAGAGCGAGCCGATGAATGAAGACGTGAACGCCGCCGTGAGAGCTTCCGCCGCGCGGCCCTGCTGCGCCATTGGATAGCCGTCAAACGTGGTCGCGACGGACCAGGCCTCCCCCGGAATATTGAACAGGATCGAGGTGATCGCCCCGCCGAACAGCGCGCCCCAGTAGATGCACGACAGCATGACGATGGCCGAGGTGGGGTCCATCGTGAACGTCAGCGGCAGCAGGATGGCGACGCCATTCGGGCCACCCAGACCCGGCAACACGCCGACGAAAATTCCAAGCACCAGGCCGACCATCATCAGGGTCAGCGTTTTCCAGGTCAGCAGGACGGCAAATCCGTCAAGGAGCAGGCCGAAGGCTTCCATAGGGTCAGTATCCAAACAGGGCTTCGAGCGGCCCCTTCGGCATGATCACGTCGAAGGCGATATCGAAAGTGATGAACATGGCCATCGAGAACACGAAGCTGGTCAGCAGCGATTTCCACAGCGCGATTCGCCCAACCATCCACATGAAACCTGCGATGAGCAGAAAGCTTGCGATGTAGATCCCGAGCCACTGGGTGAACAGACAAAACAGGAAGGTCGGAACGAACACCTGCATCACCCGGCGCAATTGATCGCGGGTGACGAAGACTTTGCCTTCGTCCAATCGGCTCACGAAGATTGAAACCAGCCCAAAGAGGCTGGCTGCCGCCAAAATGACCGACAGGTAGAACGGGAAATATCCGGCCTGGGGACCGTCGGAAGCCCATCCCATGCCGGTGCGCCAGTTGTCGAAAGCCAGCAGCAACGCTAGAGCCATCAACAGCAGATAGACAACCGTTTCGACCGTGCGCACTCCGGCGACAGCCGGCGATGCCTCAGCTGGGGCATCCGGATCTTCAACAATAATTTCTTGATCGGAGGACATTGCGTACCCGTCTTGAGACTTCAGGACACGCCCCGCGTGCCTCCGGAATCCGGAGCGCCACATCGAGACGTGCATCTGGATTCCGGGCCGGCACAAGCGTGCCCGCCCGGATTAATTGTTATTTTTACTGTGCAACGAAGCCGGCTTCGTGCATCAGGCTCGAGTTCAACTTGTCGTCTTCCTCGAGAAATTTCACCATGTCGTTGCCGGTCAGGAAGATGGGCTTGAGTGCCTGCTTTTCCATGTAGTCTTTGTATTCCGGCGTCTCAGAAACCTTCTTGAACAAGTCGACGTAGAAGGCAGTCTGCTCAGGCGTAACCTTCCCGGGCAAGAACATGGCGCGCAACATCAGATACTGCACGTCGAGCCCTTCCTCCTTACAGGTCGGCACGTCATTCCACGACTGCGTGTCGGTCACCTTTGTCTTGTATGAGATGCGCTCTTTATCGAACACGCATAGCGCGCGAACCTGGCCGGCACGCCAGACTTCAAGATTTTCCGACGGATTGTTCACATTCGACGCGGTGTGATTTCCGACCAGCTGCGTCGCCGCCTCACCACCCGACTTGTACGGCAGGTAGGCGAATTTCGCGCCGGTCTTCTTCTCCATGAAGACCGTCAGAATGTGATCTTCGCGCTTGGAGCCGGTGCCACCCATCTTGAATGGCGTCGTAGACGCTTTCGCAGCGTCAACGAACTCCTTCACGCTCTTGTACGGCAGTGTCGTGTTGTCCCAAAGAATGAACTGGTCCATCGCGATCACCGATACCGGTGTCAGGTCGCGCCAGTTGAATGGAATTTTTGCGGATAGCGGCAGCATGTAGATGAGCGAATAGGCGATCAGCACCTTGTTGGCATCGCCGTCGCTCGATTTCATGTACATCAGGGCTTCGGCGCCCGACGCGCCGCCTTTAAGCGACACCACCATCGGCTGCTTCATCAAGCTGTGCTTCTGGACGGTGGCCTGAATCATGCGCGCCATCTGATCGGAAGCGCCACCCGCACCCGCAGCCACAACGATTTCAACCGGCTTGCTTGGTTCCCATGCCATCGCCGGCGCGCCAGCCAGCGTCATGGCCACAACGGCCGTGCCGGCCGCAATCACGTTTTTCATCGCATCCTCCCTAAGGGTGATTTTCACGGTTCCTTGGCAACGGAGCCGTCTGTCCTTGTTATTGGCCTCATTTTGCGGGTATTGGGGCCAAGTTCAAGCCGCCGATGGTCTAATCGTCGGATTCCTCAAGGCGCACGATCGACGCACCCCGCACCATTGCCTGCATTTTGCCGAATGCCACCTCGCGCGGCAGATACTTCATCCCGCAATCAGGCGCAATCACCATGCGATCCGCGGACACGTGTGGAAGCGCATTGCGAATGCGCGCCGCCACTGTATCGGGCGTCTCGATTGTCATGTCCGAAAGATCGATGACGCCAAGAATGATCGTTTTTGAGGGCAACGTCTTCAGCACGCCGAGATCGAGTTTCGGCTGCGCCGCCTCGATCGAGATCTGGCCGGCGCGTGAGCCTTCGAGCTCCGAGAGAAATGAATAGCCGGCCGGCTTGTCGTGAACGACCGCGGCATAACCAAAGCACAAGTGGACGGCGACAGGTCCGGTGATGCCATCAAGCGCGCGGTCGAGTGCCTTCAACCCATACTCGCGCGCTTTGTCCGGATGCTGCTGCATCCACGGCTCGTCGATCTGCACGATATCTGCGCCCGCCGCGAACAGATCCTTGATTTCATCATTAACCGCGGCGGCATAATCGAGGGCCATCGCCTCGTCCGATTTGTAGAATTCATTTTGCGCCTGCTTGGACATCGTGAACGGGCCGGGCACCGTTATCTTCACAGGCCTTTTGGTATTGGCCCGCAGAAACTGCAAGTCACGCAGCTGTACGGGATACTTCCGGCGGATCTTGCCGGTCACGCGCGGGACCGGGATAGGCTTGCCGCTGCGATTCAGCGTCGAGCCGGGATTTGCGGTGTCGACGCCCTCGAGCGCGGTGGCAAAGCGATTGGAGTAGCTTTCACGGCGCTGCTCGCCATCAGTGATGATGTCGAGCCCGGCGCGCTCCTGGTCGCGAATGGCAAGAAGCGTCGCCTCGTCCTGCTTTTCCTCGAGCTCTTTTTGATCAATCAACCAGAGATCATCCATTCGAACGCGCGGCACCATCTTGGATAGACGGGCACGATCGATGAGCCAATCAGGCTGCGGATACGAACCGACGAGAGAGGTGGGGAATAGTTTGGCCATACGCACCTGCCTTTTCCGTCACCCGAGGAGCGAGCGCGGAGCGCGGGCCTCGCTTCGCTCGGCAACCTCAGAATGACGCAGCCGCCGCCACGCTCATTGCAAGCACGCGGGCAACATGAACAGCCTCTCGTTCCGCGCCATCGTAAATTTGATGACGGCACGACGTGCCATCCGCGACGATCAGCGTGTCGGTGTCCGCCCGGCGGACCGCGGGAAGCAACGACAGTTCGCCCATTTTTCGCGAAACATCGATCGTACTGACATCGTAGCCGAAGCTGCCCGCCATCCCACAGCAGCTTGAGTCCACGGTTTCGAACGAAAGCTCCGGGATCAAGCGAAGGACGCCTTCGACCTCGTCCATGGCATCGAACGCCTTCTGATGGCAATGGCCGTGGAGGAGTGCCGTCTTTGGCAATGGCCCCAGCGGCAGTTTTAGCTGGCCTGCCTTCTGCTCCCGGGCCAAAAACTCCTCGAACAGCAATGCATTTGCGGCGAGTGCATCCGCCATCTCGCCCTTGAACAAAGCCGGCAGTTCGTCACGGAATGTAAGAAGACAACTCGGCTCAAGGCCGATGATCGGCAATCCGCGCGCAAGGTACGGGGCAAGAATATCCATCGTACGCTGCATTTCACGTCGCGCTTCATCGACCAGGCCAACCGCCAGGAAGGTGCGCCCACAGCACAAGGGCCGATCATTGTGGTCGGGCGGCAGCGGCGCATAGACGCGATACCCGCCGGCCACAAGGACACTCAAGGCATCGTCGAGATTTTCACGCTCGAAGTACCGGTTGAATGTATCGGCGAACAGCACGACTTCGCGCGCCTGCGCATTTTCTTCGCCCGTGGTGTACCGCCAGTCGGAGCGGTCCAGGTAAGTGTCCTCGCGCCATTTTGGCAGGCTGCGGCTCGCGGAAAAACCGGCAACCAGCTCCGACGCCCTGCGTAAAGACGCGCTCCGATCGCGCATATTGAAAAAGTTATGCCAACGCGAAGCAAAACGCGCATAGTGCGGCAGAAAAGCCACCAGCTTGTCGTGCAGTGACAGTTCAAACTTCGCGGCGCGCGCAGCCTGCACCTCGATCTTCATGCGGGCTACGTCGACGCCTGTGGGGCATTCGCGTCGGCAGGCCTTGCAGGAGACGCAAAGCTTCAATGTCGCGGCCATTTCATCCGAGATGAGCGCGGCCGGACCGAGTTGCCCCGTGATCGCCAACCGAAGGGTGTTCGCCCGCCCACGCGTGACGTCGCGCTCGTCCCGGGTAACGCGGTAACTGGGGCACATCACCCCGCCCGTCAATTTGCGGCAGGCACCGTTGTTGTTGCACATCTCGGCGGCGCCCTGGAGACCGCCACCCGTGCCCGGATAAGCCGACCAGTCCAGCTGCGTCTTGAACGTCTCGCCGTGATAGTCAGGCGCATAACGGAAGAGACTACGATCGTCGAATTTGGGTGCCCGCACGATCTTGCCGGGATTGAAGAGCCCTTTGGGATCAAACCGGTCCTTGACCTCTTCGAAGGCGCGGGCGAGCCGCGCACCGAACATCGGTTCGTTGAATTCCGAACGCACGAGCCCATCGCCGTGTTCGCCGGAATGCGAGCCCTTGTATTCGCGTACCATCGCAAACGCCTCTTCGGCGATCTCGCGCATGGCATGCACATCTTTCTCCTGACGCAGATTCAAAATCGGGCGAACATGGAGACAGCCCGCGCCGGCGTGCGCGTACCAGGTCCCCCGCGTCCCGTGCTTCTCGAAAATCCCGGTGAGCCGCGAGGTGTAATCGGCGAGATGTTCAAGCGGAACCGCGCAGTCTTCGACGAAGGATACGGGTTTCCCCTCCTCTTTCATCGACATCATGATGTTGAGGCCCGACGTGCGCACCTCGGTAATCTTCGCCTGTAGGTCGGGATTGAGCACCTCGATCACGCCGCCCCACTTCGCGCCGTTCTTGTCCCAACCGAAGCCGAGATCGCCCATCAAATCTTTCAACTGCTGCAACAGACGCAGGTTGACTTCGTGGTCCTCGTCGCCGAATTCGACCAGCAGAATGGCTTCTGGAGTTTCCCGAACGAACTTCTCGAGTGTAGGCCGGAAAATCGAAATCTGGCGCGCAAGCTCGACCATCGTTCGGTCGATCAGTTCAACCGCGATCGGCTTGAGGCGCACGATATGCTGCGCCGCGTTCATGGCCTCGTAGAAGCTGCCGAAATGGCATGCGCCCACCGCGCGGCGCCCGAGCAAAGGCGAAAGCTTCAATTCAATGCGCGTAGAGAACGCGAGCGTGCCTTCGCCACCGACCAGCACATGCGCGAGGTTGATGTCGTTTTTGCCTGGGACCAGGGCATCAAGGTTGTAGCCGCCGACGCGGCGCTGCACTTTCGGAAAACGCTCGGCGATCTCCTCCGCCTCGCGCGCCCCGATTGCGAGCAGATCCTTCGCGAGCGGGCGCAAAGGGACCGGTACATCTTTTAAGCTTCCGCCGATGCGCCCGAAATGCGCGAGCGTACCATCCGCCAGCAACGCCTCGATCGAGATCACGTTGTCGCGCATGGTGCCGTAGCGCATCGAACGGCCGCCGCATGAATTGTTGCCGGCCATGCCCCCTATCGTGGCACGCGAAGAGGTCGAGATGTCGACCGGAAACCACAATCCGTGCGTCTTGAGTTGTCGATTGAGCTCATCGAGGACGATGCCGGGCTCAACCGTGCAGCGGGCGTGCTTGACGTCGAGGTCGAGAATTCGCGTCAGGTATTTCGAACAATCGATGACGAGCGATTTCCCGACGACCTGTCCGGCCTGCGACGTGCCGCCTCCGCGCGCCAGAACCGTCGCCCCTTCGCTACGCGCGATCGCTATCGCCCGATCGGCTTCTTCTATGGTGCGGGGAGCGACCACGCCGATCGGCATGATCTGGTAGTGGGATGCATCGGTGGCATAGCGCCCGCGCGTGAAGCGGTCGAATTGAACCTCACCGGTCAATTCGGCCTTTAGCCGACGTTCCAGCCCGGGCATAAGTACGGCCACGTTTTTTATCCTTTTTGGGCTGCGCCAAGCCTATGCGTAAGGGGCTAGGTTGCCTTGCGGAAAACTGCTTGACCGCAATGTTGCATTCATAGTTCAACGCCACAAGCGCTGCTCCCTGATTGGGACGCGCCCGTGGCCAAACCACGAAATTCCCATAAATGGTGCTGTTTCAGGAGCAGACTGCCTATGGCCAAGAATTCCTCGCGTCCGGTCGGGCGACATTTTTTGCATATTCCGGGGCCTACGCCGCTGCCGGACCGCGTCCTGCGGGCGATGGACACCCCCATTATCGACCACCGCGGACCAGAATTCGCGCGGCTAGCGAAGAAGTGCCTGGAGGGCATCAAGACCATTTTCAAGACCACCAACCCGGTCATCATCTACACCGCGACCGGTACCGGCGCCTGGGAAGCTGCGCTCGTCAATACGCTCTCGCCCGGCGACAAGGTGCTCATGGTGGAAACGGGCCAGTTCGCCACGCTCTGGAAAAAGATGGCAGAGAAAATCGGCCTGGTTCCTGAGTTCATAACGACGGACTGGCGCATTGGAGCCGACCCGGCCGTGATCGAGGCGCGCCTGCGCGAAGACAAGCGCAAGGAGATCAAGGCGGTCTGCTTTCTGCACAATGAAACATCCACCGGGTGTCTTTCGCCGGTTGCGGAAATCCGCAAGGCGATCGACAAGGCTGGCCATCCCGCGCTGTTGATGGTGGACACCATCTCCTCCCTGGCTTCGGCGGATTACCGGCACGACGAATGGGGCGTCGACGTCTCCATCGGTGGCGCGCAGAAAGGCCTTATGCTGCCGCCGGGGATGTCGTTCAACGCAATCAGCGACAAGGCGCTGGCAGCCAACAAGACGTCCAGGCTCACGAAGTCGTTCTGGGCCTGGGACGAAATGCTGATGATGAACAAGCAGGGCTTCTTTCCCTATACGCCGGCGACCCAGATGCTGCACGGCCTCGCTGCCGGCATCGAGATGCTGCACGAGGAAGGGCTGGACAACGTGTTTGCCCGCCACGATCGCCTCGCGGAGGCGACCCGGCGCGCCATCAGGGCATGGGGCCTCGAGATCATCTGCCGCGACCCGAAGTATTACTCGCCGACAATCACGGCCGTGCTGATGCCCGAAGGACACGACGCCGACGCGTTCCGCGCGCTGGCGCTCGAGCAGTTCAATATCTCCTACGGTTCGAGCTTCGGCCGCTTCGCCGGCAAGATGTTCCGCATCGGGCACCTCGGCGACATCAACGACGCGATGCTGCTCGGCGGTTTGGCAGCGACCGAAATGGCGTTGGCGCTGGCCAACGTCCCGCACAAGAAAGGCGGCGTGCAGGCGGCGATGGATTATCTCATCTCCGCGCACGGCAGCGCCGCAAAGCAGGCGGCGGAGTAAGTTTGTTTCAAAGTTGGTACGTGTCATGGCCGGCCTCGTGCCGGCCATCTCGCTAATTGAGGCACTGTGCACGCCTAAGCGAGATCGCCGGGACAAGCCCGGCGATGACAAACTAAGTCTTACGCCGCCCTCACCCACTCATTCGCCCGCAACGCGCGGGCGACAAATTCCGAAATCATATTGAGCGTCGGCTCGGGCGCTTCGCGCTGCGGCGAATGGCGAGCGCCCGGCAACAATGCAACTTCGACCGGGCAATAACACTCCTGTTGCGCCGCCTCGATCTGCTTCACGGTGCCGTACTGGTCGTCCTCGCCCTGCACGATCAGCAGCGGCACGCGAACGTAAGCAAGGAATTCCGTGATATCCCATTTGCGGAATTCAGGATCGAGCCATGCGTCATTCCAGCCTTTGAATGCATTGTCGACATCGGCATGCCAGCGCGAAAGCCGCGCACGCAGGTCGCCCGTCGCATAGGCTTTCCTCGCCTCGGCGATGGAGGCCAAGCCCGGATCCTCGGTGAAGAAATGCGGCGCGATCAGCACCAGGCCGCCGACCCGGTGGTCCTGATGACTGCCGGCATAGATCGCCGCGATTGAGGCCCCATCGCTGTGGCCGATCAGCAGGCCGCGTCGAAAGCCAATGGCTTCGAGCACTTTCGGCAGCGTCTCGCGCGCCTCATCGTGCATGTACGAGAGTGGCCGCGGCAGCCTCACAGCGCTCGACTGTCCATAGCCGGCGCGAGAATAAACGAACACGCCGGTGCCGGTCGCGGCCGAAAGCTTGTCCGGAAAATCGTTCCAAAGCCCGACACAGCCGAGGCCTTCGTGCAGCAAAATGAGCGTGGGTGCCTGGTCGGGCCGCGGTCCGACGAAGCGGTACTCCAGTTGGTGCGGGCCGATGATGAGAAAGCCCGAGTCGGGCCCGGTGATCACAGTGGCTATTTCCCTTCAGCTCTTAGCTTGAACCGCTGGATCTTGCCCGTCGCCGTCTTTGGTAAGTCTTTGCGAAATTCGATCCACCGCGGGTACTTGTAAGGCGCAAGCTTCGCCTTCACATGCTCCTGCAGCGCGTGGACGAGTGCATCGCTCGCCTTGTCCGGTGATTTGAGCACCACAAATGCTTTCGGCTTGATCAGTTTTTGCTCGTCGTTCCAGCCGACCACCGCCGCTTCCAGGACATCGGGATGTGACGACAGCACCGCCTCGACCTCGAATGGGGATACATACATCCCGGAGACTTTCAGCATGTCGTCCTGACGTCCGCAGCAGACGTAATAGCCCTCCGCATCTTCGATATATTTGTCGCCCGAGCGCGTCCATTCGCCCTGGAAGGTAGAGCGCGATTTATCGCGGTTGTTCCAGTACATGATCGCGCTGGTGGGCCCGCGCACATAAAGTTCGCCCATCTCGCCTTTCTTCACTGGCTGGCCGTCGTCGCCGATGAGCTTGATTTCATAACCGGGCACCGGCCTGCCCGTGGTGCCGTACTTGGTCGCCCCCGGTGCATTGGTGAGGTAGATGTGCAGCATTTCGGTCGTGCCCAGACCGTCGGAAATTTCGACGCCATAGCGCTCTTTCCATCGGCGCGCGATTTCCTCGGGCAGCGCCTCACCGGCTGAGATGCAACGGCGGATCCTCACCTCCGATTTCTGCGGCGCGTTCGGATTAGCCAGGAACGCTGCATAAAAAGTCGGCACTGCAAAAAACACGGTGATCGGATGCTTTCGCAGCAACGCCGCCACTCCGTCCGGTGTCGGCCTTTCGGCGTTCAGGACAGTCGTCGCACCGACCGTCAGCGGGAATGTCATGGCATTACCGAGGCCGTAGGCGAAAAACAGCTTCGCGACCGAATAGCACACGTCGCTTTCCTTAAGCCCGGCAACCGGCGTGCCATAAAGATCGGCCGTGAGCTTGAGGCTCGCATGGACATGCACCGCGCCTTTCGGCTTTCCCGTTGACCCCGATGTGTACAGCCAGAATGCGATATCGTCGCAAGTTGTCGGAGCTGTATACGGCTCTGTCTCGCCGGCACCGATAACATCCTCGAACAATCGATAGCCGTGCGGGTTGTCGCCCGACACGATGACGTGCTCGAGATCCGGGCTTTGCTTGATCAGCTTTTCGAATTTCGGAAACAGCGCCTCCGAAACCACAAGGCATTTCGCGCGGCTGTCGGACAGCATGAAACGATAGTCGTCCTCGGTCAGCAGCGTGTTGACAGGCACTGCAACGATGCCGGCTTTCAGACAGCCGAGAAATGCCGTTGGCCAGTCGATCGTATCAAGCAGGGCGAGAAGCACGCGTTCCTCGCGCTTGATGCCAAGCCCGCGCAAGGCGGCTCCAAAACGCGCAACGCGATTGGCGAGCTGGCCATAAGTATGAGTGCCGCGCGCGTCGACATAGGCCGGCTTGTTGGCCCGGCCGGCATCGAGATTGCATTGCAGGACATCGGCAGCGAAATTGTAATCGCGTGGGACTGAGCCCACAGATGCAGCCGCAACCCGTTCAGCCGCGCGCGCTTCCGCGACCGTCATTGTTGTTCCTCCCGAGAGGTTCGTATTATGCAGGGGGCGAGGAAACGCCGCAACGTCGAGTGAAAAGGAGCTACGCGCATGATCTTGAGCAGGGACCGCATTCTGACCACGCATGTCGGCAGCCTGCCGCGGAACGAAGCCCTGTCGGATCTGCTGATGGCGCAGGAAGAGGGCAAGAATTACGACCCAGCCGAGCTGGCATCCCAGATGGACAAGGCCGTTCGTCATGTTGTTGCGAAACAGGTGGAAGCCGGCATCGACATCGGCAATGACGGCGAACAGCGTCGGATCAGCTTTCAGACCTATGTACCGCAGCGCATGACCGGTTTCGCCGGCGTGTCGAAGCGGCGGCGCGGCCGCGAATTCGAGGAATTCCCGGAACTGCTTGCGTACTTGATGCGCCGGTTTCCCAATCCGGCCAAGAGCCAGCAAGGCGCGCCGGAGGCCCAGGCCGACATCAAGTACAAGGATCTCAAGCCGATTACCGAGGAGGTCGCGGGCTTCAAGAAAATCGTCGACGACCTCGGTGCCTTTTCCGAGCGCTTCATGACCGCGCCGTCGCCCGGCATTATTTCAACCACGATGCTCAACGCATTCTACAAGACCCACGATGATTATCTCGACGCGATCGCGCGCGAGATGAAGAGCGAATATCAGACGATCCATAAAGCCGGGCTGCTGTTGCAGATCGATGCGCCGGATCTCGCCATGGATCGCACCATGATGTATCGCGACCTCGATGACGCCGGGTTCGTGAAGCGCGTGGAGCGCCATGTGCAGGCGATCAACGATGGGATCGCCGGGATTCCGCGCGACCGCGTTCGTCTGCATGTCTGTTATGGCAATTGGGAGGGCCCGCACATTCACGACGTTCCGCTCGAGAAAATCCTGCCGGCGCTTTACGAGGCCACGGTCGGCGCGCTGTCGATCGAGTTTTCCAATCCGCGTCATGCGCACGAATACGACGCACTCAAGAAGCATCCGCTGCCCAAAGACATGCTGCTGATTCCCGGCGTGGTGGAGACCACCAGCAATTTTGTCGAGCACCCGGAGGTCGTCGCACGGCGTATCGAGGAAGCCGTGCGCGCGGTCGGCGAACGCGAGCGCATCATTGCATCGACCGATTGCGGCTTCGGTACCTTCACCAAGCGCGAATGGGTGATCGAGCCCGTGGTATGGCTGAAGCTGGGTGCGATCCGCCAGGGTGCCGACATTGCGTCAGCACGGCTTTGGGGCAAGAAGGTCGCGTAACAGCACTATGTCGCGAGCGCGGCCAGTGACGGTCTGGTCCGTCCTATGCTACGTTTTGCGACATTCGGGGAAGACGAATGGCCGAAGAGCGGATAGACCGCAGGCTTGCGGCGATTTTTGCTGGAGACATAGCCGGCTATAGCCGGCTGATGAGCATTGACGAAGAAGGCACGCTGCGGCAACTCAAAGCACATCGCAAAGAACTTGTTGATCCAAGGATTATCGAGCATCGCGGACGCATCGTGAAGACGACTGGCGACGGGATGCTGGTCGAATTTGTAAGCGTTGTGGATGCCGTGCGCTGCGCAGTGGACATCCAACGCGGAATGACCGATCGCAATACACACGTTCCCCCTGAAAAGCGAATCCAATTCCGCATCGGCCTCAACGTTGGCGACATCATTATCGATGGCGACGACATTTACGGCGACGGCGTGAATGTAGCGGCGCGGCTTGAGGCCTTGGCCGAGCCCGGCGGCATCATGGTGTCGCGTGTCGTTCACGACCAAGTGCAGGACAAGCTCAGCTTTGGCTTTGACGATTTGGGCGAGCAGACCGTCAAGAACATCGCGCGGCCGGTTGGTGTTCACCGAATCCAATTGACCGACCAGACCATGCCGGTGAAGGCAGCGACAGGCACAACGGAACGGACCACAACCGATCGGCCATCGATTGCGGTTCTTCCATTCGCGAACATGAGCGGTGATCCTGAACAGGAATATTTCGCGGACGGAATTTCCGAGGACATCATCACCGGGCTGTCGAAGTTGCGCTGGTTTTTCATAATCGCGCGCAACTCGTCGTTTGCGTATAAGGGCAAAGCAGTCGACGTGAAACGCGCCGCGCGCGAGCTCGGCGTTCGCTACGTGCTGGAAGGCAGCGTGCGAAAGGGTGGTAACCGCGTGCGCATCACGGCGCAACTGATAGACGCCGCCACCGGAAACCACATCTGGGCCGATCGTTACGACGGCGAACTCACCGACGTCTTTGCGCTACAGGACGAAATAACGCGCAAGGTGGTTGCCGCGATCGAGCCGAAGCTGTTGGAGGCCGAAGGCGTCCGTTCGCAAAATCGCTCGCCGGAAGATCTCGGCGCCTGGGACCTGGTGATCCAGGCCAACTCGCTGTTCTGGCGCATGACAAGAACAGAAGGCCATGCCGCGATTGCCACGCTCAAGCGTGCTATTGAGCGATACCCGGATTACGGGCCGGCACATAGCATGCTGGCATTCATGCTCCTGTTATCGCAACTCACCGGTTGGAATAGAGACGAGTCGGCGGCAAAACAGGCGGCAGCGCTTGCCAAACGCGCAGCAGAACTCGATGACAGCGACCCGTGGGTGCATATGGCGCTCGGATATGTCGCTTTTTCGATGCGCCGTACTGATGAAGCCGTAGAAGAGTTCCGCCAAGCGCTCGAGCTCAATCCGAATTTTGCCGCTGCGCATGGATATTTGGGATTCGCGCTGGCAATGGCCGGCCGCTCCGATGAGGCCATCCCGCACGCTGAGCAGGCTATTCAGATGAGCCCTCAGGATCCGCAAAACGCCATTTTCAACACGGCGATCGCCGTGGCTCTTTACCTGGCGGGCCGTTATCCGGAAGCCGTCGCATTTGGACGCAAGGCCCTGCAGCAGCGCACGCAGTTCACTTCCGGCCATCGCATCTACGTAGCGAGCCTGGCGCAAGCTGGACAGGTCGAGGAAGCCCGGGAGTCGCTGAGTCAATTGAAGGAAGCATTTCCCGAAATGACAATTGCCTGGATAGAGCGATACGTCCCTTATACCGCGGGGCCGATGGCAAAATTCCTGGAAGGCATGCGTAAGGCGGGACTCGAATAAATCGCTTTGGCTTCACTCGGATTGCAAGCTGCTCCGTATGAGCGGCCGCGCTATTGCGTCTTGATTATCTTATAAAGCTGAAAGCGATCGCCATCCGCTACGAGACGTAGACGCGACGGATCCGGATTCGGCGCGTCGTCTTCCGTGAAAAGGATGTAGAGATAATCGAATTTTGGCCAATTGCGCCAGAAAGCGGGCACATTGGGCAACGGATGTTCGGCCGCCAGTAGGAGTTGTGCTGTTGAAGGCGGAGTTCCGTCATGAATATCGGCATAGTCACGATATTCAGGGCGAACATGGATGACCTGCTTCCCATCGACGCTGAACAGCGTCGTCACTAGTGCGGCGCGCTCAATCGTCGCAATGCAGGCTGCATGGACGAGACCAAGATCGCGTACGTCTTCGCCGGATGTGGCGCTGGAGTAGGCCACAAAGACTTTTGAGCCCGGCGCAATGCGGCGCACGGATGAGCGGAATTCGCTGGTCGAATCCGATAACTGCGACCAGTTGTAGTCGATCTCGAGCAGCCGGCCTGCAATCAGGACCAGAAGGACAATCACGAATCCTCGCCGCACAAAACGGCGACGCGCATCCAGATCGCCGCAGGCGAAGAGCATGAAGGTAAGGCCGAGCGGCACCCGCTGGTCGGTCATATAGGTATCGAACATAACGCGGGGCAGCGAAAAATAGACAATGCCTCCGACGACGAGCATGACCACGGCCAATCGATGAAATTTCAGGACACGATGGCGGATCGCCCACACTGCGCATGCGACCAGGATTCCGACCAGGGCAAAGGCAGCGATATCCGAATAGTTGGCGATGACATATATCAAGCCGTCGAGCTTGCCACGCTGCTCCCACGATGTGGCAACGACGAGCTGCATCGTCGGGCTGGCGTATAGAAGCGGCACCACGATCAGAAAGGGTAGCCCACTCAGGAAAAATTCGACAACCCTGCGAGGCCAGGGCTCGAACCGCCCCTCCCACAGTCTTAAAAGCTCGAACGAAAGCAACCCGATCCCGTAAATACCGAGTGCCGACAAATGACAGAAAAAGAGGATGACGACGAATGCCGAGGCCAGCGCAAATCGTATCGGCCACGCCCGTTCGCGCACGGCAATCCATCCGGCCAGTGCCCAGATGGCGATGCCGATGCCGAATATGTAATTCATCAATCCGACGAGAAACACGTAGTTGTAGAGCAACGGAATTGCGAATAGCGGCAGGACGGAGAATCGTCCGATCAGCGCGCGGTTCAGCATGAGAATGCCGGAAACAATGACCACAAAAGTCAGCACCAAAAATACTTGACCGGCCAGATAGACATTCACTACGCGGGCCAACGGCGGAACGATGAAGTCCATCGCTAGATTGGGTATCACCTGCCAATTCAGTTCATAGAACGTTGCAATCGGATGATTCTGGGACAGCTCTGAAATCACCTGCATGCGCGCGAGATGATTCACGTAGTCCGAGAGCGGCGGCAGCGGGTGCGTCCAGATCGGGATCGATATCAGCAAGATCAAGGCGACAAACAAAGCCATGACCTGCGAGACCGAAAAATCAGCTGCCCGCGGCCGCGCAGGTTTTCTCTGTGAAACGTCTGGTTGGTTCTTCCAAAGCATGAATTTTGAGGTCTTTAAATTGATTGCGCCTGAATAAGGAATGAACGTCTGAGTTCCGATTCAAATCATTTGCGTGCGCATTTCCCGAGCACGTGGAGGCCGATTATGGCGTTTTGACGCTCCAAAGGCACGTCGTCCCGAGCCCGATCGACGCCGTGCCATGCGCAATCAGTCCCGGAACCATGCTATTCTCCGCCGAACCCGGGGGCGGAAGGTGAGACGGCGCGAAGTCCTCCTCTTGCTTGGTGCAACGGCCGTGGCGCCCGCCGTCCGGGCGCAGCAGCCGACGGCTCCCATTATTGGCTTCATGAGTGGCCGCTCGCCTGACGATTCCGCGCATTTGGTTGCTGCATTTCACAACGGCCTGCGCGAGGCCGGATTTGTCGAGGGCAAGAACGTTACGGTCGAATACCGGTGGGCTTTAGGCCAGTATGACCGTCTGCCGGCAATGGCCGCCGACCTTGTGAAGCGCCCTGTGACGGTGATTGCAGCGGTAGGCGGCGACGTTTCGGCTGTCTCTGCAAAACAGGCAACCTCGACGATTCCTATCGTCTTTGGCATGGGAGGTGACCCTACCAAGGCGGGATTGGTCGACAGCCTTGGGCGACCAGGTGGAAATGCCACCGGCTATACCCTGTTGACGAGTGAACTGGAGCCGAAACGCCTGGGCTTGCTGCGCGATCTTTTGCCTGATGCGGGCGTGATTGCGGTGCTGATCAATCCGAATTTCCCCCCGGCGGCCGGACAGCTGGCGGCGCTGGAAAAAGCCGCGCAAATGACCTCTCAACGGCTCAGCATTTTCAGAGTCAGCAACGATGGCGAACTCAATGCTGGTCTGGCAGCGGTCTTGCAGCAACGCGCCAGCGCGTTACTCGTTGCAGCGGATCCCTATCTCGACACGCGGCGCCAACAGCTCATCACGTTTGCGGCACAAAACAAGTTGCCTGCCATCTATCAGTTTCGCGAGTTTGCCGTTGATGGTGGTCTCATGAGCTACGGGCCCAGCATCACCGACTCCTACCGGCAGGGCGGCAATTACGTCGGTCAGATCCTGAAAGGCGCGAAGCCATCCGATCTGCCGGTGCTCCAGCCCACCAAATTCGAACTCGTGATTAATCTTAAGACTGCCAAAGCGCTGGGCCTTGCCATTCCGCCAGGGCTAATTTCTTTCGCTGACGAAGTGATCGAGTAATTATTATCCCGCTACGCAGAATAGTCAGACTTCATCTGGTTGCCGCGCTGTCATCGAATACAAGATGCACCCGGGCGCAATCAGCGCCGGGTTTTGTGCTGGCGCAGCGCCTGCCCATAACCAGTTGTATAAAATAGAGAATTTTTTAAAGATGATATCTTTACTGTTTTAATTGGTCCCGCCATACTCCTCTCGTCAGCAAAAGGCATGGCGATGTCACGAACGGCGGTACGGCAGCCGGTGACGATGAGCGGTGGTCTCACCGCCCGCATCATGTTTGCCGGCCGCTCGTCCTCCATGTCCGCGCAGATCGTCGCCTGGGTGCGCGATGCCCTGTTCGCCAAGCAGCTTAAGCCCGGCGATTTCGTTGGCACAGAGAAGGATCTGGCAGCTCGCTTTGGCGCGAGCCGCATCGTCGCGCGCGATGCACTGCGCACGCTGGAAGCGCTCGGGATTGTCGAGATCCGCATGGGCAAGGGCGGCGGCGCGCGCATTGCGCAGGGCAATCCGCGTCTGTTCGCCGAGGCGCTGGCCGTGCAGCTCGACCTCACCGGCGTGACTGCCGCCGAGATCATGGACGCCCAGCGCGCGATTGAAACGCTTGGCGCCGAACTCGCCGCCGAGAACGCGACCCCAGCTGACATCGCCAGGTTGCGCGGATTGTTGCGCGAGGCCGAGCGCTCGGTGAGCGACCTCGATCTGTTCACGCGCCTGTCGCGCGACTTTCATCTCGCGGTCGCCGAAGCCTCCCACAACCGGGTCCTGGTCGTGCAGCTCATCTCGCTCGAGCACGTTTCGTGGCCGCGCCGGAACGTGACCGCCACGGCAAAACTGGCCGCGCACATTCTGGAGGTTCACACCAAGCTCACCGATCTCATCGAAATGCGCGACGCAGCCGCAGCGCGCGCGCTGATGGACGACCATGTCAAGATGATCCGCGCCCGGCGCGTCGCCGAGCGCGACCACGAAGGGCAATCGTGTTGCTGAAAGGCGATCGCGCGAATGCCTATCGCCTACTTCAGTGCAGTGGAATCAAAGTAAAGGGAGAACAAAAATGGCGAAGTTTATCATCGAACCCCACTTCCGCCTGCAAGAATGGGTAGCCGAAGAGAAGGACTATTTCCGCAAGGAAGGCCTCGAGTACGAATTTCGTGAGCTGATGCGCGCAACCGATGGCAAGATTCACGACAAGGGCGACAAGGTCGGCGCCTATCAATCGTTCGAGGAAGGCCGCAAAGCAAATGTCAGCTGCGCCTGCCACTGGACTGTCAACGTCGCCGCGTCCAACGGGCACGGCAAGATGTATACCGATGTCTATTCGGTGGCGCCGGCAGGAATCTTTGTCGCCCCCGATTCAAAGATGAAGGATCCGTCCGACCTTGCTGGCGTTCCGGTTTCGGTCGGCTATCAGTCCGGCAGTCACTATTCCACGGTGCAGGCGCTGGAGCAGTATCTCAAGCCCGAGCAGATCAACCTCGTCTACTCCGACGGCATGCTGTTCGCGCGCATGGAGAAGCTGTTCGAGGGCAAGGCGCCGGCCGTGCACCTGTTCGGCGGGCCCTACTACTTCGCCGAGCAGCTCGGCTTCCGCAAGGTGATCGACGCCACCTTCATGATCGGCACCATGATCCACGGCGATCCCGATCCGGAAGACCTGCGCAAGTTCTTCCGCGCTTTGCGCAAGGCCCAGCGCGACATCGACCTGCGGCCAGAGCTGTACACCCATTACTACAAGAAGGAGTTTCCCGACCGCTTCCATGCCAAGATGGATACGCGGCGCTGGGGGCCCGGCGAACGCCTCGTTTTCGAGCCCTACACCAAGGAAGTCTTTGAGGAATCGTTCGAGTGGATTGCTGCCCACGGCATTTTCCCGGAAGGAAAGATGGGCAACGGCCGATACGAGCAGGCGACGCTGTCATTAAGCTAGTTAACGCTCGGGCTGGCGCACTTTCGGGTTAATTGCCCCGAATTTTGCGTTTGCGCGCTAATAGTCAGACACCTAACCAATGCGCCGCGACTTCAAGCCGCGGCGCTTTTCTTTGCATGAAAGCTAAGGCATTCTACCGCCCAACAACACGAAGCAATGCTTCCAGGGGAGGACCATCATGAAACGCGTGTTATTGGCCGGCGCCGCCTTGCTCGCGGCGGCGATGCTGCCCGGTGCGGTCAGTGCTCAGGAAACGATCAAAATCGGTGTCATTAGTGCCTTTTCAGGCCAGTTCGCCGACACGTCGGCGCAGATCGACAACGGCATCAAGCTTTATATGAAGCAGCACGGCGACAAAGTCGCCGGCAAGAAGATCGAGATTATCCGCAAGGATACCGGTGGCCCGAATCCCGACGTCGCCAAGCGCCTTGCACAGGAGCTCGTCGTCCGTGACAAGGCCGATATCTTGGCCGGTTTTGCACTGACGCCCGAAGCGCTCGGTGCAGCGAGCGTAGCCGACGAAGCCAAAAAGTTGATGGTCGTCATGAACGCGGCGACGGCAGTCGTTACCGAGAAATCCCCTTATATAACCCGGGTGTCGCTGACGTTGCCCATGATCGGTGAAACCCTGGGCACCTGGGCGGTCAAGAAGGGCGGGGTGAAGAAAGTCTATACCATGGTCACCGACTACGGCCCCGGCCTTGACGCCGAGGCTGCATTCCAGCGCGCATTCAAGGCAGCCGGGGGCGAGGTGGTCGGATCGGTGCGCATGCCGATCGCAAATCCAGACTTTTCGGCTTTCGTCCAGCGCGCCAAGGATCTTAATCCGGAATCGATTTTCGTGTTCATTCCGGGCGGCGCTCAACCTGCGGCTCTCGGCAAGGCCTTCGCCGAACGCGGCATGGATCCGAAGAAGATCAAGATCCTGAGCACCGGCGAGCCGGTGGACGAAACTGCCATCAAGAGCCTCGGCGACCTCGCGCTTGGACGCCTGAGCGCATGGCACTACGACTACAATCACAAATCAAAGATGAATGCGGACTTCGTGAAAGCCTTCAACGCCGAGTACAAGCGCAATCCGGACTTCTTTGCGGTCGGTGGCTATGATGGCATGCACCTTATTTACGAGGCGCTGAAGAAGACAGGCGGCAAGACGGATGGCGATGCCCTGATTGCGGCTGCCAAGGGGATGAAGTGGGATAGCCCGCGCGGCCCGATCTCGATCGATCCGGCGACCCGCGACATCGTTCAGAACGTCTACATCCGCCGGGTGGAAAAAGTCGGCAATGACATTGTCAATGTCGAGTTTGAGACAATTCCGAATGTGAAGGATCCGACGCACAAGTAGGCCGGCGGCCTGAGGCTTATGAATTTCCGAATGGGGCGATCGAATAGGATCGCCCCATTTCGTAAACGCGACGAAGTCCACACCGTTCATTCCCGCGTACGCGGGAATCCAGAGAAATTGGGCTATAACATTCGGTGTCTGGGTCCTCGCTTTCGCGGGGACGAACGGTTGAACTCAAGATCATCGGCACTTTCATGCTTCCGATTTTCGGTGTTCTGTTCGACGGCCTCGCTTACGGCATGTTGCTGTTCGTGCTGTCGGTCGGACTGTCGGTGACGCTCGGCTTGATGAACTTCGTCAACCTGGCGCATTGCGCTTTCGCGATGCTCGGCGGCTATGTCACCGTCACGTTGGTGAACGAATTTCAATGGCATTTCCTGGCGACATTGCCGGTGGCCTTCGCAGCCGCAGCGGTGGTGAGCGTCTTGCTCGAACGCACGCTGTACCGCAAGCTTTATCGCGCGAGCGATCTGGACCAGGTGCTGCTCACAATCGGGCTCGCATTTATTTCGGTGGCCGTTGCCGCCTATATCTTTGGCACCACCCAGCAGCCGGTCGAAACTCCGGCTCAGCTGCGCGGCGGTGTCGAGTTTCTCGGCCTGGGCCTCGGCAAGTATCGCCTATTCCTGATCGGTATTGCGCTCGTTGTTACGTTGTTGCTGGTCGCGGGTCTCGAATACACGCGGTTCGGTGCGCAGGTTCGCGCCGCGGTCGACAATCAGCGCATGGCGCGGGGCATGGGCATCGACGTCGACCGCACCTTCGCCGCGACCTTTGCGCTCGGCTCCGGTCTCGCCGGCCTCGGCGGCGCGCTCGCGATCGAGATCGTCGGTCTCGATCCGAATTTCGCCTTCACCTATCTGGTCTACGTGCTGATCATCGTTTCGGTCGGTGGGCTGGGTTCGATCGCCGGTTCGTTTGCCGCGGCGATTCTGATCGGCGTCAGTGATGTGGCCGGCAAATACTACGCGCCGGAGCTGGGCGCTTTTCTGATCTACCTTGTCATGGTGGTGGTGCTGATGTGGCGCCCGGCCGGCCTGTTTGGGAGGCGCTGAAATGCCGGTCGCGCTGGCGAGCCTCTCAAACGCGCGGAGAATGATGGGTCGCCGCGCCACATGGTCAATGTCATCGCCGGGCGGGCATAACGACGGAAGTCCCTGCGGAACGGACGCCGGACCATGACTTCGAAAACCGCAGCACTAACTCCCCAGGCATACCTGCAGGCACAGAGCCGCTGGCACCCACTGGAGATCGCGTTCTGGCTGGCGACCTTGCTGCCATTTTTCCTGTTCCCGAGCTATCTGTCGCTGGCGAGTCAGATCGCCATCACCGCGCTGTTTGCGCTCTCGCTCGATATTATTCTCGGCTATGCCGGCATCGTTTCGCTCGGCCACGCAGCTTTTTTCGGCATCGGCGCCTACAGCGCCGGACTGATCTCCAAATTCGGCTGGGGCGAGCCGCTGACCGGCCTTGTTTTGTCGGCGGCGATCGCCGGGATTGTCGGCTATGCGGTGAGCTTCATCATCTCGCGGTTTCGCCACTTCACTTTGATCATGATCACGCTCGGCCTTGGCCTGCTCGCGTTCGAGGCGGCGAACCGCGCGCATTGGCTCACCGGCGGCAGCGACGGGCTGCAAGGCATGTCGATGTGGCCAGTCCTCGGCCTGTTCAGGTTCGATCTCTATGGCTACACCGCCTACACTTACTCTCTGGTGGTACTGTTCGTCGTTTTTCTCGGCGCCCGCCGGCTGATCAATTCGCCGTTTGGCCTGGCGCTGCGTGGCATTCGCGAGAACTGGGTGCGCATGCCTGCGATCGGCGCCGACAGCCGCGCCCATATTCGCAAAGCCTTCACAATCGCCGCTGCCATCGCCGGACTCGCCGGCGCACTGCTGGCGCAGACGACGGAAAACGTTTCGCTCGAATCGATCAGTTTCCAGCGCTCGGCCGACGTCCTGGTGATGCTGGTGCTTGGCGGCGCAGGCCGGCTTTACGGCGGGCTCGTAGGCGCCGTGATCTTCATGGTGGCGCGCGACCAGTTCTCCGGAATCGCGCCGCAATACTGGTATTTCTGGATCGGCGTCCTGCTGGTGACGGTCGTGATGCTGCTTCCCAACGGCATTCTCGGTGGCCTGTCGCACGCCTATGCGCGGTGGAGGCAAAATGAGCGCGCCTGACAACCGCCCGATCGCGTTGGCAACTCGCAACCTGTCGAAGGCGTTTGGCTCGCTTCCGGTCGCGCGCGATATCGAGATCGACCTGCCAGTCGGCGCGCGCTATGCGCTTATCGGTCCGAATGGCGCCGGCAAGACGACGCTCATCAACCTGATGACCGGCATGGTGGCGCCGAACGCCGGACAAATCCTCCTCGGAGGCGAGGACATCACCGCGCTCGGACCGCAGGAACGCGTGCGGCGCGGGCTGGCACGCACGTTCCAGATCAATACGTTGTTCGCCGGTCTCAATGCGCTCGAGGCAGTGACGCTTGCCGTGGCCGAACGGCGCGGGCTTTCTCGGGAATTTTGGAGTGGCATCGGCTCGCATGGCGAGGCGATCGACGAGGCCTACGAAATTCTTCGCAAGTTGCGGCTGGGCGAGTCCTGCTATCAGGTCACGCGCGAACTGCCGTACGGGCGCCAGCGGCTTCTGGAGATCGCGCTGGCGCTCGCAACGAGGCCGAAGGTCCTGCTGCTCGACGAGCCCGCGGCGGGAGTGCCGCCGGAGGAAAGCGGCGACATTTTCGAAGCGGTGGCAAGCCTTTCCGATGACCTGACTCTCTTATTCATCGAACACGACATGCACGTGGTGTTCCGCTTCGCCAGCCATATCATCGTGCTGGTTGGAGGCGCGATCTTCACCGAAGGCTCGCCGGCCGAGATTGCCGCCGATCCCGGAGTCCGCGAAGTTTATCTGGGCAAGCGCAAGCATGGCTGATTCCCTGCTCAAGCTCGAGAACGTGACGGCCGGCTATGGCGATGCCGTTGTGCTGCATGGCATTTCGTTCGACCTGTCGGAGAACGGCAGCCTGGCGGTGCTCGGCCGCAACGGTGTCGGCAAATCGACATTGCTGCTGACAATCATGGGCTACACGCAAAAGCGTGCCGGTCGGCTGGCGTGGCGCGGCCAGGAAATTTCGCGCGTGCCGCCCAACCGCCGCGCGACCAACGGCATCGGGTGGGTCGCCCAGGAGCGCGAAATCTTTCCATCTCTGTCGGTTGTGGAAAATCTTACGGTTGCGGCGCGGCCGGGCGCCTGGGATCTCGATGGGATCTTTGCGCTTTTTCCGCGCCTCGCCGAACGCCGCCGCAATATGGGCAACCAGCTATCCGGAGGCGAGCAGCAGATGCTCGCGATCGCGCGAGCGTTGATGACCAACCCGGCGCTGATGCTGCTGGACGAGCCGTTCGAAGGCCTCGCGCCGGTAATCGTCGATGAGCTCATTGCGGCGATGAAGACAATGCTGGCCGACCGCCGCATCGCCATCATCCTGGTCGAGCAGCACACCGATATCGCGCTGGAAATGACCGCCCATGCCATCGTGCTGGAGCGCGGCGCAGTGGCGCATCGCGCGGCTTCGGCCGAGCTGCTGAAAGACACTGCCACGCTCGAGCGGCTGGTCGGCTTGCGAGTCGCCGCAACGGCGTAGTTTTGCGTAGTAGCGAGAGTTTTCCGATACATTGCATCGGGTTGCACATTGCTGCAGCGGCGTGAGAAAGTAACCATTATCAAAAAGGAAACGCCTGCATGGCCGACCCCATGATCCCCCGCGACCGTGTCGAATATTCCGCGATCGTGGATCGCCCCGCGCTCAAGCTGCCGGGCAACGCCCGCATCGTGTTCTGGACCATCGTGAACTACGAGGTCTGGGATATTGGCAAGCCGATGGCGCGCCAGTTGCTCCCGGCGCCGACCGGGGTGCAGCTGATGCCCGACGTCGTGCATTGGACTTTCCACGAATACGGGATGCGGGTCGGCTGCTGGCGCTTCTTCGAACTGTTCAAGCGCCTCGGCATCAAGCCGACGCTCGCCGCCAATGCCCGCATCTGCGAGGACTATCCGCGCGTCGCCGAAGAGGCGCGCGATGCCGGCTGGGAATTCATGGGCCACGCCTATGAGCAGGGTCCGATCCACAAGGAGACGGACCAGGCCGGCATGATCAGGCGGACCATGGACATTCTGACCAAGTTCACCGGGAAGAAGCCGGTCGGCTGGCTGGGCCCGGGACTCACGCAGACGTTGGACACGCCGGAACTGCTCGCAGCAGCGGGCGTGAAATACATCGGCGACTGGGTCTATGACGACGAGCCGACGGTGATCCGCACCGCCGGCGGCCCGCTCGTCACTCTGCCCTACACCGTCGAGCTCAACGATATTCCGATGATGCTGATCCAGCATCACGAGAGCGACTATCTGCTCAAGCGCACCATCGACCAGTTCGACCGGCTCTACGCCGAAAGCGCGAAGCGCGCGAAGTTCTGCGCGCTGGCGATTCATCCGTATATCAGCGGGCAGCCGCACCGGATCAAATATCTCGAACAGATTTACGACTACGTGAACAAGCACGACGGCGTGCTGCACTGGAACGGCGAGCAGATCCTCGACTGGTACCGCAGCATCGCCAAGGTCGAGGCTGCCGCATAGCGTCCAAGCCGGATTGATCCGGCGGAGCACGGGCAGGAGGAAACGATGATTGGCCGAATGTTTGCGCGTCCCATGTTCCCGGCATTTTTTCTGATGCTCGCCACCCTTGCGGCGAGCGCGGAAAGTATTGCCATCGGCAATTACGGTTCATCCGCGAACGGGATGCCGTTCGGAATTGCGCTGGCCAAGGGATACTTTCAGGAAGAAGGCGCCAATGTCACCGGTATCATTGCTTCCGAAGGCGGCGGCACCTCGGTACGCAACGCGATGGCCGGCGTAGCCTATGGTGAGGCCAATCCTGGCGCGATCGCCGTCGCCATCCAGCAAGGCGCCGATCTGCGCATCGTGAGCGATAACGTTCTGACCATCGCCGAATTCGCCTGGCTGGTGAAGAAGGATTCGCCGATCAAGACAATCGCCGACCTCAAGGGCAAGAAAATTGGTTACACCAATCCGCGCTCGACCAGCCAGGCGCTCGACATCCTTTTGCTGAACAAAGCGGGACTCAAGCCGGAGGATGCCGAGCTTGTGAAAACCGGCGGCTTCGGTCCGATGGTTGCAGCGCTTGAGCTCGGGCACATCGATGTCGCGCCGGTCACCGAGCCGCTGTGGTCGAAAATGAAGGACAAGTTCCGCGTGCTCATTACCGGCTCGGAGGCTTTGCCCCCGCTCGACAACGTGGTTGGCGTAGCGACGGCCCAGGCGGTGGCGACGCGCGGCGACTTCATCAGCGCGGTCATTCGCGCGCGCCGGCGTGCCATCGCCTTCATGCGGGCCAATCCCGAAGAAGCCGGCGAGATCCTCGCCAAGCCGTTCAACATCACTCCGGAAGTGGCAACAAGCGCCATCAAGAACCTGATCAACAGCACCACCGAGGGCATTCCCTATTGGGGCGAGGGCGATATCCACCTCGACGGGATGAAGCGCATCATCGAGGTGCAGAAAAGCGTAGGTGCGCTGACCGGGGACATCGATCTGTCCAGGATCATCGATACCCGGTTCCTGCCGGACGACCTCAAAAAAGTGAAATAGGGCACTGCCCGCACGGAGGATGATTGCGTGTCCGCGGCACAGGTAACGCTGCGCGGAGTGACGAAAGTATTTCCCGCCAGCGGCGGCGGCGAGCCCGTGCACGCGCTCGGGCCGATCGATATCGAGATCAGAAAGGGCGAATTTTTCGCCGTTGTCGGTCCGTCCGGGTGTGGAAAATCGACGCTGCTCGAGCTCATTGCCGGCCTCACCGCCCCTACGCTGGGAGAAATCGAATTGGAGGGCCGCGCGATCAAGGAGGACGTCCCCGATGGCGTCGGGGTGGTTTTCCAGGAAGACGCCTGCTTCCCCTGGCTCAATGTCCGCGACAATATCGAATTTGGCTTGCGGCAAAAGAAAATGGGCTCGGAAGAAAAAGCCCGCCGGGTCGCTGCGGTTATCGATATGATGGGGTTGCGCGATTTCGCGCGAAGTTACCCGGCTCAACTGTCAGGCGGCATGCGCCAGCGCGTTTGCATCGCGCGCACGATCGTGGCGGAGCCGCGCCTTATTCTTCTCGACGAACCGTTCGGCGCGCTTGACCAGCAAACCCGGCTGTTGATGGGCGACGAGATGCTTCGCCTGTGGCGGGAAACCGGAGCTACCGTCTTTCTCATCACCCATGCGCTCGACGAAGCGGCAATGCTGGCAGACCGCATTGTGGTCATGTCGGCGCGTCCGGGCAGAGCGATCGATCTCGTCGAGACAGGCTGGCCACGAGAGCGCGACAGCCGGATCGTTGAGCGCGAGAATTTCGGCGCACTCACGAGCCGTCTATGGAAGACTTTGCGCGAAGAATCCCTGAAGGCGATGGGGCGAGCGGGTAGCGGCACATGAGCAGACTGCGCCTATATCAACTCGCGGTCGTCGCTGGCTTCATCCTGCTGCTGGAAGCGCTCTGCCTTGCCGGCGTCATCGACAAAATCACCATGCCGCCGCCTCACATTATCGTCCGCGACCTTTTCCGCATGATCGCGGCCGGGCGCTATTTCGGCGACATCGGCAAAAGCCTAGCGAATGTGCTGCTGGCGTTTGCCACAGCATATGTCCTCGGCGTCGCGACCGGCACGATCCTGCACGGCTACAGGACGGCGCGTGACATTCTCGATCCGCTGTTTGCGACCTATTATGCCATTCCGGTTTTCGCATTCTATCCATTGTTCATCGTCATCTTCGGTCTTGGCGACGGGCCGCAAGTTCTGATCGGAATTCTGCTGGCGGTCGTTGCCGTGATCGTCACCACGCTCAATGGTCTCGACCGCGTCCCTCCGGTTTTGAAGAAAACGGCGCGGGTCAACGGGCTTAGCCCGTTGCAGACGGCGCTGCGCGTCACGCTGCCGTTCTGCGCGCCTTACCTGCTGACTGCGGCCAAGCTGGCGCTCGCCTACGCTTTCATCGGGGTCATCGGTTCGGAATTCATCATGGCGCGCGCGGGAATGGGCTACGAAATCAGCTACGCCTATACGAACTTCGACAATGCCACCATGTACCCGCTGATCCTGATGATCCTGCTGCTGTCGATTGCCGCCAACGGCCTGCTTTCGTACTGGGAGAGAACTCTGCTCGCCAGAAGGGGGCAGAAGTGATGGCGAAGGAAGAACGCGCGCCGCTGCGCAATACAATCATCCTGATCGTCGGTTTGTTCCTGTTTTGGCAGTTGGCCTATCTCGCCGTTGGTGACGTCGCCTTGCGTTCGCCGTGGCAAACGATGCGGTTTCTCGGCACGCTGATGCAAACCGACGTTTTCTGGCTTCATCTTGCCGACACGCTGAAGGCTTTTGCTGTGGCGCTCGCGATTGCCATCGCCCTTGGATTGCTCATCGGCTTTGCCCTCGGGCTGCATCGCCTGTCCGGTGACGCAATGGAGCCGATGCTGGTTGCGCTCTATTCAATTCCGAAGATCACGCTTTATCCGATCATCCTCCTGGCGTTTGGAGTCGGCATTTCGGCGAAAATCGCCTTCGGCGCAATCCACGGGATCATCCCGGTCGCGCTCTTTACCCTAAGCGCCATTCGCACCATCAAGCCGATTCTGATCAAGACCGGTCGCGTCCTCAAGCTCAACCCAACGGTCATGGTGCGCGCAATCCTGTTTCCTGCTGCGGTGCCGGAGATCTTCACGGGCATACGCGTCGGATTTTCGCTGACGCTGATCGGCACTGTGCTGGGAGAAATGTTTGCCGCTCAGCGCGGGCTCGGCTATCTGCTGATGAATGCAATCAGCCTGTACAATATCGATTTGATCATGGCGGTGACGTTCTTGCTGGTGGTGCTGGCCGCAAGCGTGAACGCGCTCCTGCTCGCGGTCGACCGCCGGCTCCACCACGGCTAGGCTTGCGAATACTTCTTTTCCAGCTCGTTCCACCTTTGCAGATCGAGCGCGTCGGCGAGGCTTTTCAGCGCCATTTCCTGTTCGCCATTCGCAAAGGCATTGTCCTTGCCGCCGGCAAGCTGGCCCAGGCGGTGAAGGCCATGCTCAATCGCCTTCGCCACGCGCCCGATCAGGATGTTCGGATAAGCGACCTGAGAAAAGCCGAGCTTGTACAGCTCCGCCGGCGTAAGCCACGGCGTCGCCGCTGCCTCGAAGATTGCTGCGCAGTTCCAGGCGCCTTTGAACGCTTTGCCGACCTGCACATAATCCTGTGGCGTCTTTAGCCCGGCCACGAATACCCCGTCCGCGCCAAGTCGCAGGAACCGCTCGGCGCGCTTGATGGCGGCATCCAGGCCCTCCGCGCCATAGGCATCGGTGCGGCCGATGACGACAAAGTCGGAATTCTGGCGTGCGTCCATAGCGGCTTTGAGCTTTTGCTCCATCACCTCCAGCGGAACGACGCTGCGGGCCGAAGCCGCGCCTGGCTGCTTGCTCTCCCTCGCCTGATCTTCCAGCAGCAATCCCGAAACGCCGGCAGCCTCATAACCCTGAACGGTTCGCACGACGCTTTTGACGTCGCCATAACCATCATCCGCGTCGACAAGGCAGGGAAGTTTCGAGGCTTCGACGATGTCGCGGATTCCGGCCAGCATTTCGGCAAAGCCTGCAAGCCCGAGATCCGGCAACGCATAGCGCGCCGCCAGCAGCGCAGAGCCGCCCACGTTGAAAGTCTTGAATCCGGCGCGTTCGATTAGCCGCGCCGACAAGGCGTCATGGGCCAAAGGGCTGACCAGGGGCTGATGCGAACGGTGAAGTTCACGAAGAGACGGCATTGGGTCCGTCATCGACAGGTTGGTATCGCCTGGCTTTGTCGCTTGCCCCGGCATTCGCTCCCTCACCCCAGGTACCTAACGTGTGTACTCTCTCTATCGGCACATCCGTGCGCTTTCGTTCGGATCCATCTGCGCGATAGACGTTGCGGGCAACCGCCAGCAGCCCGGCCCTGGCGTCGGGATCTTTGAGCGCTTCGTTAAATCGTTTGTCGTCGCGCCATGTCCACGTGCCGCGTTGCAGCCGCGCATAGACCTGGCCGGTTTCATAATCGGCAAAATTGATAGTCGGTATCCAACGCGCACAGCGCTTCAGAAAGTCAACGTTGCTTTCCGGCGAAAGGTCCTTGTTGGCGTAGACCTCGGCAGGTCTCTGCGCATGAATGTTGATTTTCCTGAATCGCTCGATGTCGATCATTCTTTTGATGTCGAGGACAGTCATTTCTCCGTTCCAACCGAACGCCGCTGTGCGCGGGGCCCGACCTTCCGCGACACTGTTGTCGACGAACTCGTAATGGACCCGCTTGCCGGCTATCAGTGCCCAGGTAAAAAACAGTTCAGGCATGCCGGCATACGCTTCGACATTGTGAGCCAGGAGATCATCAACCGCCTTGTACCTTCCGAGCCGGAGTCCGCGGGTCCAGGCGCGCTCGACGGTCATTTCGGGCGGCGTGATCATGAAGAACATGTAAACCAGATCACCAAAACGGGTCAGCAGCTTGCTCGACCCCTCTTCGAGATTGGGCACAAAGCTGTCGAAACGAAAACGGTCGATCAGCAGATGCGGCATATCTCCTCTGGCAGCACGATCAGCCATCCTGCGATCGAGTTTCTTGTCGATGATTTCAATTTCGTGTCCCGACAGGGTGCCGGCATATTTGTAGGCGGCGCCGAGCGATCCATAATCAAGGAGAAATTTTCGCCAGATGTCCGGGCTGATCAGCGCAAATTCATCCCAGGGTAAATCAAGTTTTCCCGCCAGGTTCTTCTGCAGCGGTCGCATCGAGCTTTTGCCGGAAGCCGATGCACCCTTGACGTTCATGACGACCGGCTTCTTCTGCGCCGGCAACGCACGATAGCCCTCACCCGAAACCGCTTCCTGAACAAATGGGAGAATGGCGTCGCCGATGACCCCGCTGCCGTAGTCGTTGCAAACTAGTATGACGGCCAGCTCGGCCAGCAACGCGTGGTCACCGGACAAGCGCCCCTGCCGGCTTATGACTGCTGTTGCGACTTCGTAGAGGGCTGCGAAACAGGCTTGTTCCAGACGGTCCTCAGTGTTTTGCGATTTTTTCGACCATTGGGACAGGATGCGCTGATCGCGCTCCGCCACCGTTTCCGCCGGCTTCGGCGCCGGCTTTCTTGACTTGCCAAATGCGAAAAGCCGGCGCCAGTCGGCTGATTGATCAGCACCGACTGCCGTCTTCGTTTCGGCAAAGGCAGTCCCGAGCTCACGTTCGATGACAGCGGAAGCCTTGTGTCTGACCTGCTCGAAGACGCGCGCCAGCTCATCGCGATGCGGCGTGATATATCGATCAAGAATGGTCGCCGCGATCTTGCGGAAGTTTCTGCCCAGGTCCTCGTCATCGCGTCCATCGGGGACGGCAAGGCCGGTCGTCACGTGAATCAGCAATTCGTGCACGATCAGGCGATCGGCGCGAAAGGCGACGAGCTCATGCACCGGCAGCCCGCAGTAGTCGCTCAACTCATGCGATTTTGCGATGCTGGTAGAAACGTTCTCGCTGCGGAATATCGTCGAGAGCGGCAAATACTCGCGCGGCAACCGGGACTCCAGACCCGGGTTCCAGGCTCTGTATTCGGCTGACGGTGGATTGTTGTTCATAGCTCACGGCTTGACGCAGCGGTTGTACCAATTGGAATTCGCCCAGCCTTCTCCCCGATTGTGGTGCGATAAAGAGCAAACTTCGTGGCCTGTACAATAGTTTGGCCACCTGCAAAGCTACCAGCCAATCATAATTCGAGGAACACCACTTATGAATTTCCCCAAACCCAGCGTCGGCATGCTTCCAAACGACCGCCTCGCCTATTCCGCGATTACGTCTCGTAAGCCGCTGAAGCTGCCGAAAGGCGCGCGCATGGTGGTATGGACCATCACCAATGTCGAGGAATGGGATCCAACGCAGACCATGCCTCGCACGGTGCTCACCCCGCCCGCCGGCGGTTCGCCGATGCCCGATATCCCCAATTGGTGCTGGCACGAATACGGCAACCGCATCGGCTTCTGGCGCCTGCTCCAGGTCTACGATGATTTCAAGATTCCCGGAGTCATGAATATCAACGGCGTGGCCGTGCAGGCCTATCCGGACATCGTGCAGGCCTGCGTCGAGCGCAACTGGGAATTCATCGGCCACGGCTATACCCAGCGCAACATGCAGAAGGTCGAGAACGAGCGCGCCGACATTCGCAAGAGCGCGGAGGTGATCGAGAAAGCAACGGGAAAACGGCCGCGCGGCTGGCTCGGGCCCGGCCTCACCGAAACCTGGGAGACGCCCGACATCCTGGCCGAGGAAGGGTACGACTACGTCGCCGACTGGGTGCTCGACGATCAGCCGGTGTGGATGAAGACGCGCGGCAAGCCCATCCTCAACATTCCCTACACGCAGGAATGCAACGACGTCGCCATGATGCTGATCCAGCATCACAAGGCGAGCGAGTTCTACGAGCGGGCGATGGACCAGTTCGAGCAGATCTATAAAGACGCCAAGGGCTCGGCGCGGGTGATGGCGATTTCGGTGCATCCCTACATCATGGGCGCGCCGCACCGGGCGAAATATTTCCGCAAGATCTACGAAAAGATCCGCAAGAAACGCGACGTGCTGTTCTGGACCGGCTCGCAGATCGCCGATTGGTATATGAAAGGCGGCCCGAAGGCGGAATAACTGCTCGTGACGCTGGAACCAACCGAGCCCGTTCGCTTGCGCGGGAATGAACGGAGTTTGTTGCAGGCGTCCACCCGCTGTCATGGACGACTGAGCACTTACGAAACAGTATTAAGACATGCCGATGCATCCCCGTGAAAGACTGGCCTATTCGCCGATCGAAGGCCGACCCCCGCTCAAATTCCCCAAAGGCGTGCGGCTGGTGATCTGGCCGGTGTTCGCGCTGGAGGAATGGGACATGGCGCGGCCGATGGCGCGCATGGTGATCTCTCCGCCGCAGGGCCAGCCGATGCTGCCCGACCATCCGAACTGGAGCTGGCACGAATACGGCATGCGCGTCGGCTTCTGGCGGCTGCGCAAGATGATGCTGAAACTCGGCCTCACGCCGACGGTCACGCTCAATGCCCGCGTGTGCGAAACCTATCCGGTCGTGGTGAAGGCCTGCCTCGACAGCGGCTGGGAGCTCAACGCGCACGGCTACGACCAGATCCCGATGCACAAGCTCGACGACCAGCGCGCGGTCATCATGAAGTCGATGGACGTGATCGAGAAATTCTCCGGCAAGCGCCCACGCGGCTGGTTCGGCCCGGGGCTGACCCAGACCTTCGACACCCTTGATTATCTTTCGGAAGCCGGCGTCGAATATATCGGCGACTGGGTGCTCGACGACGAGCCGGTGACGCTGAAGACCACGCACAAGCCGGTTGTGGCGCTGCCGTACAATTTCGAGATCCACGACATTGTGATGATGGCCCTGCAGCACCTTCCGTCCGACCAATGGCACGCCCGCGCGCTCGATCATTTCAGGACGCTGTACGCCGAGTCGGCCGAGCGGCCGAAAGTCATGGCTATGGCCTGCCATCCTTATCTTTCCGGCGTGCCGCATCGCATCGGTCATGTGGAGCGGACGTTCGCGGAGATTCTCGGCCACGACGGCGTGGTGAGCTGGGACGGCGCAAAAATTCTCGACTGGTACTTGTCCGCGCGCGGTTAGAGATAACGTGGAGGCTGGGAATCGAACAGACTTCCGTTCGTCCCCGCGCAAGCGGGGACCCAGCGCGGTGGTACAATCTGGATCCCCGCTTTCGCGGGGATGAACGGAATTTTGGTCGCACGGCGACATCCCCGTCGTGGCCGGCACTCGGGTCCGGCCATGACAGAAACATGAGTACGAGAGCATTATGACCCCGCAAGCCTATCGCAGCTGCTTCGTTCCCCACGACATCAAGGCTCCGATCAAGGGCGCCGCGAGCGGACCGCTCGCCGGGCTCACGGCAGTGGTCAAGGATATGTACGACATCGCGGGCGAGCGGACCGGCTGCGGCAGCCCGGAATGGCTGGCCAATCAGGCGCCTGCCACGCGCCATTGCCCGCCGGTGCAGAAGATCCTCGACGCCGGGGCGACCATCATCGGCAAGACCGTTTGCGATGAATTCTTCTACAGCGTGAGCGGAGCAAACGCGCATTACGGCACGCCGGTGAACGCGCGGGCACCGGGCCGACTGTCCGGCGGATCGTCCGCGGGTTCGGCCGCCGCATGCGGCGCCGGCCTGTGCGATTTCGCGCTTGGCAGCGATACCGGCGGCTCGGTGCGGGTTCCCGCATCCTTTAATGGAATCTACGGGCTGCGGCCGACCCACGAGCGCATCGAGCATGCCGGCGTTGCCGACATGGCGCCGAGTTTCGACGTGCCCGGCTGGTTCGCCGCAACGCCCGGCGTGTTCCGCAACGTCGGCGCGGTGCTGCTCGACAGTCAACGGGTGACCGCAGAGATCGAGCGCGTGGTGGTGCTGGAAGATGCCTTCGCGCAGGCGGAAGAGCCCGTCGCTGATCTGCTGCGCACCGCGCTCGAATTCATGACCGATGATTTGCCCGAGATGCTGCACGGCAAGATCGCGCCGGAGGGTCTCGATGCCTGGCGCGAGGCGTTTCGCCTCGTGCAGGCTTATGAAACCTGGCAGACATTCGGCGCCTTCATCAGCGAGCACAAGCCGGACATCGGCCCTGGCGTGCGCGAGCGGATGCAATTCGCCGCCACCGTGACCAAGGCCCAGGCCGATGCCGCCCGCGCCATCCAGCTCAAGGCGCGCGAACACATCCGGCAGATCGCCATGCCGGGCACAATTTTGGCGCTGCCGACGGCACCGGGCATTGCACCCGATATTGAAATATCGGGAGCAGAGTTGGAGGAATTCCGCGTGCGGGTAATGCGGTTGACCTGCACGTCCGGCGTTTCCGGCTTACCGCAAATGAGCATTCCGGCGGGCACGATTGACGGCTGCCCGATCGGCCTGTCGTTCATCGGCTGGGCCGGCGGAGACGAGTCACTGCTTGATCTTGCCTGTAATTTATCACGCCACTGCGGCATGGCGGCGTGAAGCGGACATTCCAATCTGACTGTCGAATGTCAGCCTCGGGGGCTTGTCATTCAACGAAACCGCGTTCTGGATCAGTGGCTATCTCGGTTACAATAGGCAGTTCGCAAGGCAGTGGACCGCTGGCAGTCAGACTTTTTTGGACCGGTAACGCTTGCGAAGCCGCACGCCAGGTCCACCACCGTTCTCGTCAATGAACTCGATACCAGCTTTTTCGAGAGCATCTTTGATTTTTTTTCCTGTCTCAGCACGCCCCGCGAGTTGCCCATCAACCGACTCCAATCGAGCGATAGTTGGTTCGGAGACGGTTGAATGTTGAGCTAAGTCTCCTTGCGACCATGCGAGCAAGGCGCGTGCAGCTTTAATTTGCCGAGTGGTCACCAACGCGATCTCCGCAATTGATATTTTTTCTATTGACAAGCGTACGAGGGCGTATTAATAGAATTTCTATCAATACGCCGGAAGACCCTGGTAACTAGAATTACCATGGCAGTCGGCCAGACTAGTCGACAGCCGGACGAATGCACAAAAAATTCACGGCGCTAGCGCGCAGCTGGCATGGGAGAGTAATGCTATGAGCTTGGAATTCGCTGCGATTGCATACCGCTCAATTCGCGACCGGATTCGGGCGGAGGCACCCCAAATCGATGAACAAACTCTCGCTGACACCGTTGAGGGCCTCACCGATCTGCACGAGATCGTTGCCGCCGTAATCCGGTCGGTGCTCACAGACGAGGCGCTGGCAACAGGGCTCAAGTCCCGAATTGCCGATATGCAGGATCGACTCGACCGGTTGCAGGATCGTGCCTCAAAGCGCCGGCAGATCGCCAAAGACGTCATGGTGGAGCTTGATCTCAAAAAGATCACCGCACCCGATTTCACGATCTCGATCCGCCCCGGCATACCAAGCCTGCTCGTGCTCGATGAGGCAGTAGTGCCGAGCATTTTCTGGCAGCCCGTTGCTCCGCGACTCAACCGCCAGGGATTGCTGACTGAGCTCAAAGGCGGTGCCGAAATCCAGGGCGTCGCGCTCTCGAATCCAGAACCAGTTTTGAGCGTGAGGACAAAATAATGGGCTTCTCAGCAAAACAGGTCCAGACCCTCCGGCGCGAACTCGATGGCCGGCATGTACGCACCCGCAAGGCCGATGGTCGTGAGCTCTCCTATATTGAAGGTTGGTACGCGATATCAGAAGCCAATCGGATTTTTGGATTTGATGGCTGGAACCGGGAGACCTTAGAGTCTCGATGCGTTCTGGCTCGGGAAAATCGGGGGAGTTTTATTGCCGTCTATACCGCCAAAGTGCGAATTACGGTACGGGCGCGCGGCACGACCATCATTCGTGAAGGGCACGGCACCGGCGAAAGCCGCGCCGCATCGCCAGGCGACGTCCACGATGTCGCGCTAAAGGCGGCAGAAACGGACGCCACCAAACGGGCATTGGCCACCTTTGGAAGGCCGTTTGGACTCGAGCTATATCGCAAGGAAAAAGGTCCCGTCCTCCAAGACCAGCCATCGTCGACCACAAGTCCACCAACGCAACCACGCCTTGGCTCGCACCCTGACGATACGACACCACTCCCGCGGCCATCACACTTTTATGGCCGGCGGCACCAGAACACGATGACCGCAATTCTTCGGCGTGATCAAGCAGAAGAGAAAGAGACTGTGGCGCAACCTTTGCCAATTTCCGCCGATGCCGTGATCCCGACCAAGATTGACAAAAGCCAACTCGCGATTGCCGAACACAAACGACTGCGCGATAAGACGCACCTGAAATTTGTGGCCTTGCAACCGTGTCTCGTCTGCGGGCGGCAACCGTCCGATCCACATCATCTGCGCTTCGCCCAACCACGCGCGATTGGTCTCAAAGTCAGCGATGAGTTCACGGTACCCCTCTGCCGCGTGCATCATCGGCAGTTGCACCAGGCCGGCGACGAAAGGGCGTGGTGGGAAAATCTGCAGATTGATGCTCTTAGAACGGCAAGCGACCTTTGGGAGAAAACGCATCCCTCAAGTGCCCGATCTTCCCTAGTATAGGCCGTAATCGCCCTCTCACGGCGAAAACAGGGGTTCGAGTCCCCTAGGGAGCGCCACTGAAATCAATT
>Ga0209382_10000037_pt1 | contig 165680 bp, 149 predicted proteins | sample SoiMetdeltSBSDD5_FD_187599 | JGI IMG/M metagenome (GOLD analysis project Ga0209382, IMG submission 187599) | Bulk soil microbial communities from a Populus tree surrounding site in Tennessee, USA - Soil MetaG P. deltoides SBSDD5 (SPAdes) (version 2) | ecosystem: Environmental > Terrestrial >...
AACAGATTGTGGCGACATGGTGTCCTCTCCAGCGAATCAGATTCGGACCAGCAGGAGCTGGCTCCTCACCAACGCTGGAGCCAAGGGCATGCCGCGACGCGCGACGACGATACCATCGTCCCCCGCGCCGTCAAGCCCGAGCCGAGAGCCGCCATCGAGGCTATAGTCGGAGCCATGAGAGCCATGGTTGTTGCGCTGTTCGCCGGTGCGTTCCTCGCGGGACCGTCCGGCACCCGCAGGCTTGATGCGCAGACACCGCCGCCCACGTACGTCGAGTTCGAGCCCTTCGGGGTCAAGGGCGCGCTCTACCGGCCCGATTCTTCGCGCGAGCGGAACATCGGCGTGCTCCTGATCCACCGGGTGAACAACTATCTTGGACACCTGGCAGCCTGGCAGCTCGCGGAACGCGGGTTCGTCGTCCTGGCGATGAACTCACGCTTCGACAACAACGAAGCGTCAGTGGTCTGGGAGGTGATCGCGCAGGATGTGAGGACCGGGGTCGAGTACTTGCGGAAGCAGCGGGGCATCCGCAAGGTGATCCTGTTCGGCCACAGTGGTGGTGCGGCGACGCTCAGCTTCTATCAGGCGGTCGCCGAGCAGGGCCCGGCGTATTGCACGGACCCGCAGCGCCTGACCCGTTGCGGCACGGAGCTCGCGGACCTGCCGAAAGCCGACGGGCTCGTCCTCGTCGACGCGTCGCTCGGGAATCCCATCGGCCTGCTGCGCGGGCTCAATCCCGCGGTGAAGACCGAAGGCGATCCGGCCAGCATCGATCCCGCGCTCGATCCGTTCAACCCGGCGAACGGCTTCAGTCCTGCGGGATCGACGTACTCGGACGAGTTCAAGAAAAAATACTACGCTGCGCAATCCGCACGGATGAACCGGCTGATCGGCATGGCGATCGAGCAGGCCATCAAGCTCGGGACGCCGGCGGCCCCCTTTCCTGACGACAACGCCTTCCTGATCGTCCGTGCATCCGGCGCGAGGCTGATCGACAGCGCCGAATCCACCGCGACGACCGAGCCGCGGAAGCTTCTCAAGAACAACGGGGCGGTGGTGACCGAAATCGTGAAGTCGTCGCGCCCGCCGGCGACCGCCGCGCCGCAGCAGAACGCCACGTTCAACGGCGGCGCCCGGTTGCTGACGCTGCGCTCGTTCCTGACCGCGAACGCCATCAAATCGTCCAATTCCATGACCGGCATCGACTGGTGCAGCAGCAACAGCTCGACACCGTGCGCGGTCGGCCAGATCAGCGTGCCGCTGCTCGTCGCCGCGATGGGAGGGAACACCGGCATCCGCGACAACGAAATGCTCTACGACATGGCGGTGAGCAAGGACAAGGACTTCATCGTGGTGGAAGGCGCCACCCACAACATCGAACCCTGCACCGACTGCGAAACGCGGAAGGGCGAGTACGGCAACGCCACCAGGAACTTCTTCAACTATGTCGCGAAGTGGATCACTTCCCGATTCTGAGCATTGCCAGCATTGCCAAGATTGCCAACATTGCCAACACTTAAATCCAGAGGGAGATGGTTCAGCCCGCCGGAATTGGCACGGTGCATTTCAATGTTGGCAATGTTGGCACTTTTGGCAATGTTTAAGGTTCTGCCCGGCCGCCCTCCCCTGACCGGCGTCTAAACGGCCACTGTGGAAGGAGCGTGCGCAATGAAGTCCCTTGCCCGACTGTTGGCGTTCAGTGTCCTGTGCCTGCTCACCATCCCGGCCGCCCTGCACGCCCGCGACCATCAGGAGGTCACGCCACGCGCCCAGACGATGCCCACCGTGGTTCGGGAGGTCAAACCCGACTACACTGCCGAAGCCAAGCAACGCGGGATTCAGGGCATCGTTGAACTGAGCGTGGTCGTCAACGACGACGGGACGGTGGGCGAGGTCAAGGTGACCAGGTCCCTGGACGACCAGTACGGCCTCGACGAGCAGGCCGTGATTGCGATGAAGAAATGGCAGTTCAAACCCGGAACGAAGGACGGCAAGCCGGTCGCAGTACAGGTGACCGTCGAAATGTCGTTCAAGTTGAAGTAAGCAGCGGTCGACGATCCACTCGCGCCAGTTGCGTCGCGATCGTCGCGGTGGCCGTCGTCGCTGCGGCGGCGGCGGCAAGAGCCACGGCGCCGCCGGACTGGTCACGCTTCCGCGGACCGAACGGTTCCGGTGTGTCTTCCGCCACCGGCGTTCCAACCGAGTTTGGTCCCGCCCGCAATCTGCGATGGCGATTGCCCGTGCCGCAGGGACATTCATCCCCGATCCTGCTCGACGATCGGATCTACCTCACGGGCTTTCGGGGCGGCGGCCTCGTCACCATGGCCATCGATCGGCACACCGGACGGGTGGTGTGGGATCGACCGGCCCCGGCGACGAAGGTGAAGGTCGTCGACAAGCGGAACAACCCTGCGTCACCGAGTCCGGCCGTCGAGCCGAACGGCATCTACGTCTTCTTTCCCGACTACGGCCTCATCGCCTACGACGGCACCGGACGTCAGCGCTGGTCGATGCCGCTCGGTCCCTTCAGCAACATCTACGGCATGGGCGCCTCGCCGGTCATCGTCGGCGACACCGTCGTCCTGGTGTGCGACCAGAGCGTCGGGTCGTTCATCATGGCCGTCGACAAGCGGAGCGGCCGGGTCAAGTGGCGCACCGATCGGCCCGAAGCCAAGAGCGGCCACTCGACGCCGATCGTCTGGCGGGGCGCTGATGGCCGGGATCAGATCGTCGTCCCCGGCTCGTTCCTCTTGACGTCGTACGACGCCGCCACGGGGCGCAAGCTGTGGTGGGTGCGCGGCCTGTCATTCGAGATGAAGTCGACGCCGGTGATCGGTGGCGACACGATCTACGTGAACGGATACGGGGCGCCCGTGAACGATCCAGGCAACAAGGTCAACGTGCCTCCCGCGGAGGACGTGTGGAAATCCGCTGACGCGAATGGGGACAAGGTCCTGTCGAGAACCGAGTTTCCGAAGTACACGCCGGCCTTCTGGTTCGACGTCGCGGATCTCGATGCCAACGGCTCTCTGACGCCCGTGGAATGGGACTACTACCGGGCTGCGCTCGACTCAGAGAACGGGATGCTCGCGATCCGCCTCGGCGGGAGCGGCGACATGACCGAAACCGCGGTCCGCTGGAAATACCAGCGCAGCGTTCCCCAACTACCCTCGCCGCTGCTGTACGAAGGCGTGCTGTACATGGTGAACGACAACGGCATCATCACCTCGCTCAACCCCGATACCGGCGCGGTGATCAGGCAGGGACGGTTGACGGGCGCACTTGGCCCGCACTTCGCCTCACCGGTCGCGGCCGACGGACACATCTTCTTTACCACCGAGGCCGGCGCCGTCGTCGTCGTCGCGCCCGGCGGTGATTTCGCGCCGCTCGCCATCAATGAACTGGGCGAAGACTCCTATGCCACACCTGCCTTCGCCGATGGACGCATTTATGTGCGTACTTCTGCAGCGCTTTATGCCTTTGGAAACCCTTGAACATTGCCAAAATTGCCAAGATTGCCAAGATTGAAAATGCCCGGGGCATTTCCCCGCGCAGGTCGTGCGGAATCTTTGCCGGCAGCCCTCGTTGCCCCAGGATTTTGGCAATTTTGGCAATCTTTTCACCGTAGGGGTTGTTCCTTACCCCCCCGACCGGACATACCCAATTCTCGGCTCCGCGGTGCGCGAAGTAGCCTGAAGAACTCAGCGGCGTCCCGTCCCAGCCGATTCATGTGCGGGAACGGAACTCCGGCAACACAGCCTCGACTCCACTGATCGGAGCAACAGTGTCAGATAAAGACGCCTGCCGCCGATGGACCATCGCGATCAGCCAGCTGAAGAGCCGTGCGGGAAAAGCCCGCCGGAGCGGCGTGACTCCTGATGGGGGAGACCTCGTGGACCAGTCGCTCACCCTCTGCGACGCGATCGTTCGCGATCTCGCCGGTGCGGGGATGCAGCTCGATGAGACTCGCATGAAGCTCGATGCGCAAATCGGGCTCTGGACCCACCTCTTCGACGCGATGCCCACCGCGTGTGTGGAAACCGACGCGAGCGGGGTGATCCTCGGCGCCAACCCCGCCGCCGCGGTTGTCCTCAACACCAGCGTGAAACACCTGGGCGCGCGCCTGTTGATGCACTTCGCCGAAGATCGCGATCAGTTCGGCCAGCTGCTGCGAGGCCTCTCTGCCGACAACGTGCGGCATCGCTGTGCACTGATCATCCGTCCGCGCGAGCGCGCACCGGTCCACATGGAGGCAACCGTCGTGGTCCGCAGCCCGGGCGATGTGTCCTCGTGGCTCTGGTTCTTCAAGCCGATTGAACAGCACGACCCCGCGACACGCCGTCACAGGACGCCGGGACCGGTCGAAGTCACCCGCGAGAGTGCCGGTCTGCCGACCTGAGGAAGCGATCGGCTGCCCCCATCTGGTAGAGTTCCGCATTCCGCAATCGCCGGACTCGCCAGATGACACGCACAACGGCTGCCCTCGTGGCGGCGCTGCTCACCGCTACGCTTCGGGCCCAGGAGATTGGATGGACGGCAAACGGCCGCGATCCCGAGGGGACGCGGTACTTGCCGGCCTCCGTCATCACCCGCGACAACATCAGCCAGCTCGAGGTCGCCTGGACGTATCGGACCGGTGAAACGGATCCGCGCTTCGCGACCCGCAAACCGACCGCCTTCGAAGCCACACCTCTGGTCATCGAGGGGACGATGTACGTCGGCACGCCGCTGGGGCGTGTCGTCGCGCTCGATGCGGCGACCGGCAAGGAGCGGTGGACGTTCGATCCGGGCATCGCGCGAAACATCACCTACGGTGATTTCGCCAGCCGCGGAGTCTCGGCCTGGCTGGATCCGTCTGCAGCCCCGGACACGCCCTGCCGCCTCCGCATCTTCGTGGCAACAGCACAGTCACAGCTCTTTGCGATTGACGCCCGCGACGGGCGGGTGTGCCCGGGATTCGGTCAGGAAGGCCAGGTGGATCTGAAGGTCGGCCTCCGGATCGCACCCTTCGAGCCCGCGGCGTACTCCGTCACTTCCCCACCGCTCGTGATCAACGGCCTGGTGATCACGGGATCATCGGTCGCCGACAACACCAGGCCCGATCTTCCGAGCGGCGAAGTCCGGGCGTACGACGCGCGGACCGGCGCGCTGAAGTGGTCCTGGGACCCGGTTCCGCAAACGAAGACAGATCCCGCCTACAACGACTGGCGTGGACCGGACGTGCACGCGAAAACGGGCGCGGCCAACGCGTGGTCGGTGCTCGCCGGCGATGCCGAACGCGATCTCGTGTTCGTCCCGACCGGAAGCGCGGCACCCGACTACTATGGCGGCCTCCGGCTGGGTGACAACCGCTACGCGAACTCGCTGGTTGCGCTCAAGGCGTCCACCGGCGCTCTGGTGTGGGCGTTCCAGACCGTGCACCACGATCTCTGGGACTATGACAACGCCTCGCCGCCGGCGCTCGCGACCTTGACGCGGGAGGGCACATCCGTCCCGGCGATCGTTCAGGCCACGAAAACCGGGATGCTGTTCGTGTTGAACCGCGAGACCGGTGCTCCGGTGTTTCCCATCGAGGAACGATCGGTCCCGGCGAGCGATGTGCCACGCGAAGAGGCGGCCCGCACGCAACCGTTCACGACCGTTACGCCGCCGCTCAGCCCGCATCGCCTGTCAATAGACGACGTGTGGGGGATCTCGGAAGCGGACCGGGAGGCCTGCCGTGCCGTCATCCGCGGGTTGCGCAACGAAGGGATCTTCACACCGCCGAGCCTGCAGGGCACGCTGGTGCTGCCGTCGAACATCGGTGGGGCGCACTGGGGAGGCGTGGCGATCGATCCGGTCCGTCAGATCGCGGTGGTGCCGGTGAACCGAATTGCGGCGATGGTCCAGCTGCTGCCGCGTGAAGGCCTGGACCTGGCCCGCACGAAGGTGGAAGAGCGGCGGCTGGGTGACGACTACGAATACAACATGATGCAGGGCACGCCGTACGTCATGCGCCGGCGCATCCTGCTGGCGCCGTCGCGCCTTCCGTGCAGCCCGCCGCCCTTCGGCAGCCTGGTGGCCGTGGATCTGCGGACCGGAGCGCCCCGTTGGAGCGTGCCGCTCGGATCCCTCTCGGCGCTGCTGCCGAAGGAACTGACTGGCAAGGTGCCGGCAGACTGGGGTTCGCCGAATCTTGGCGGACCGATCGTCACGGCCGGGGGTCTGGTATTCATCGGCGCATCTCTCGATCGCGCGCTGCATGCGTTCGACATCGATACCGGACGGGAGATCTGGACCGGGCCGCTGCCGGCGAGCGGCAAGGCGACGCCGATGAGCTACCGGCTCGCTTCCGGAGAACAGTTCGTCGCCGTCGCCGCCGGGGGCGGCGGGGCATGGGGTGAGGGGGATCACGTGGTGGTGTTCAGGCTGCGGCGATGACCATGGAACAGGACGGCGTTCTCGAGCGGCGCTTCGGCCTCGTCCAGGCCACGGCGCTCAACATGATCAACATGATCGGGATCGGACCGTTCATCACGATCCCGCTGTTGATGACCGCGCTCGGCGGTCCGCAGGCGATGCTCGGCTGGCTGGTGGCGCTGATCATCGTCATCTGCGACGGGATGATCTGGAGCGAGCTCGGTGCGGCGATGCCGCAGTCGGGCGGAACGTTCGGCTACCTGCGGCAGGCATTCGGCGGCCGGACCCTCGGGCGCCTCATGGCGTTCCTCTTCGTGTGGCAGTTCATCCTGAGCGGGCCGCTCGAGATCGCGTCCGGCTACATCGGCTTCTCAGGGTATCTCGGCTACATCTGGCCGTCGGCGACACCGCGAATGCTGTTCGGCGTTGCCGCGGCGATCGGCGTGCTGAACATCGTCCTGCTCTACCGCCGGATCACCTCGATCGCCCGCATCACCGTCAGCCTCTGGGTCGGAACGCTGCTAACGACTGCGGTCGTGATCGTGACCGGTGCGATTCACTTCGATCCAAAGATCGCATTCGACACGCCGCCGGGCGCCTTCAACTTCTCGCTGGGTTTCCTTATGGGACTCGGCGCCGCAGCCAGGGTCGGCGTCTACGACTATCTCGGCTACTACGACGTCTGCTACATCGGTGATGAGGTCAAGGATCCCGGCCGCGTCATTCCACGATCGATCGTGATCAGCACCATCGTCGTCGCGGCCATTTACTTCGGCATCAATCTATCGATCATCGGCGTGGTGCCGTGGCGCGAATTCGTTCCCGAAAGCGCTCACCCGGAGTCCAAATTCATCGTGTCGGTTTTCATGGAGCGCATCTACGGATCCAGCGTGGCGACGGTGTTCACGCTGATGATTCTGTGGACCGCGTTCGGCTCGGTCTTCGCACTGCTGCTCGGCTACTCGCGCATCCCCTACGCAGCAGCGCGGGACGGCTACTTCTTCGCGGCGTTCGGCCGGCTCCACCCAACCGGCGGCTTCCCTTCTATCTCCCTGATCGTGCTCGGCATCATTGCTATCGCCGCGTCGAAGTTCGATCTCGCGAAGGTCATCGACGCGCTGATCGCGACGCGGATCCTCGTGCAGTTCATTGGTCAGATCGGGGCGGTCGCCTACCTGCGCCGCACGCGTCCGGAGATGCCACGGCCCTACCGCATCTGGCTGTATCCCGTCCCGGCCTTGATTGCGCTGGCGGGGTGGACGTTCATCTTCCTCACCACCGACGTCCGGATCATCGGGTTCGGGCTCGGGCTGCTGGCGCTCGGCGTCGTGTGTTTCTTCGTGTGGTCGGCTCGTACCGGTGCGCCGGTCAGGGGGGACATGTAGAACCGCGAAATCGTGCGGCCTCAGGTGCCATCTGGCTCGAACAGGCCGCGATAATCGGTGGGCCAATCGAAGTCGCGCACCACTCCGGGATCGTCCACCTCGAGGTTGCGGACGCGAGATGGATCCTGGTGCAGGACGGCGCGGGCACCAACCTTCGGATCGGCACTCCGCAGCGCTGGAAAGACCGCGGCCCCGAAGATGACCGGATGGCCGTGGCGTCCCTGATAGGTCGCTCGAAGCACGGGCTCGTCACCGGCCGCGAACGCGCCGAGCGCGGCTCTCACAGTTTCGGGACGAATCAGCGGCATGTCGACCGGGAGCACGAGAATGCCCGCCGCTGCTCTGGCCTCCGCGAACACAACACCCACGAGCATGGAGGACAGTTGGCCAAGCTCAGGTGACGGATTCTCGACGTAGCAGACCGGCGGCACTGCCGCGGCGACCTCGCGGCGCAGATCCGGATCGTTCACGCGGCCAATGACCGCAATGGTGTCGATCCCGGCTTCACGCAGCACGTGGATGATCTGTGTGACGAACGTGCGGCCTGCCGGAGGGCACGGCAGCAGGGCCTTGGGCTGCCCCATGCGGCTGGACTGCCCTGCCGCGAGGACAATGCCGACGACCTCAGACACCCGGGAATGGTCCCATGGAGGGCCATTGTGTTACGACGGTGACAGCCCCGCCGTTTCTTGACTTCCCCACTGGAAGTCCCTACACTTTCCCCGCGTTTCAAGCTCAGCGTGCGCTGGACCAGCGACCGGCGCCGCTCGAGGGCGGGTGGATCGGAAGGTCGTCGGCGCTCCCGGGAAGTGTTTGGGCCGCGTCTGCTGCCGGCCCCTCCCCAGCACTCAGCTTGCGACCTCCGGGATAATCCCGGGGGGGACCGTCGCACCGGAGGACACGGTATGCCAAGCGGGACGATCGCTCGACTTCTGATCGACAAAGGCTTCGGATTCATCCGCGACGAAAGCGGAATCGAGCATTTCTTTCACCGCAGCTCGGTCAGGGGAGCCGTGTTCGAGTTGTTGCGTGAAGGGCAGCGCGTCGAGTTCACGCCCGAGGAATCCGGCAAGGGACCCCGGGCGGGAGACGTGCGGCTGCACGAAGCCTGATCCATTCACAATCCTGCGCGGCGGGACCCTGGGTCCCGCCGGTTTGCTCTGCCCGTTTGTTTCGAACCCGCATGCGACGTGCCGCAGGGCTGCGGCCGCTCATCCTCCGAATCGTTCAGCTGTTCCTGGCGGCCGCCGTCGTCGGCCTCCTGGTCTTCCTGCCTTTTGCCGGACGGTTTCTCAGACAGTCGGACGAGCTCCAGCACGCCGACGTGATCATGGTGCTCGGCGGGGCCCGCGTCGAGCGCTGGCTCGAAGCGGTCGATCTGTTCAAGGAGGGCTGGGCCCCCGCGATGGTGATCAGCCCTGGAATCGTGTCTCCGCTCGAAACCGAGCTCCAGGCGAGGGGCGTCACGTATCCTCGAGAGGGAGACCTCGCGCGTGACGCGGTGGTCTCCCTGGGAGTGCCCGCCAGTGTGGTCACCGTCCTGCCGGGGGGGGTGGACAACACGGCCGCCGAGGCCGCGGCCCTGCGCAGGGCGTACCCGACCGGCTCCCTCCACAGCGTTATCGTCGTGACGTCGTCGTACCACCTGCGCCGGGCGGGCTACGCATTCCGGCGTGAGCTCGGACGCGATGGCGTGCAGATCATCATGCGGCCGAGCCGCTACGATGGAGCCGTTCCCGGACGCTGGTGGACCCGCCGGCAGGACATCCGCTACATGCTGTCCGAGCTGCCGAAATTCGCAGCGTATCTCGCTGGGCTCGGGGAGTAGCTGTCGGCCAGCCGATCTTCAGAGTGGCATCCAGCCACGAATTCAGGCAGTACACTGATTGAGCCAGCGTTGCGCGAGAGCGCGCGCCGCGGCGAGCCGAGCGGGCCCCGCGGGAGTCGGGCTAGCGCGCGCAAAGCGCGCGCCGCGAGGGAGCGGAGCGGGGCCCCGGGCCCCCGCGAGCGACCGAGCCGGGGTTCGGGGCGGAGCCCCGAGAAAAGAGGAAGCGAACGGGGCCCGGTGGCCCTCCCGGTCTTCAAAACCGGTTGTTGCCCGCGTTGCGGGCAGGCTGGGTTCGACTCCCAGGCGCTTCCGCCAACCTTCGCCAAGCGCTCGCTCCGCTCGCGGCTTCGGTTGGCAAGCCGCGTCACGCGAGCGTCATCGAAGGTTGTCCACCGTAGCGCGAAGCGCGAAGGTGGACGTCCAGCAGTTGCGAAGTCGCACCCCGCCATTTCTCAGTCAGCTGACCGCTAGCCCTCAATCATCTTCATGAACCCTTCCGTGTCACTGAGGTCTTCGAGCACGAACGGCGCCCCCGTGCTCCGCAGCACGTCGACGCTGTAGGTGCCTGTCGCCACCGCCACCGGCACCGCACCGACAGCGTTCGCGCACGCAACGTCGCTCGGCGTGTCGCCGATGACGATGACGTCGGCGTAGTCGAAGGTGCCGAGACCGCAGGCACGGGCGCGATCCACGGCGAAGGGTACGAGCGCGTTGCGATCGGCGGCATCGTCACCGAAGGCGCCACAGCGGAAGTAGTTCCAGAGATCGAAATGTCCGAGCTTGATGCGCGCCGCCTCTTCGAAATTGCCGGTCAGCAGGCCGAGCGCGACGCCCTGTCGCGACTGCAGGAGTGGCAGCAGGTTACGGATGCCGGGCATGACGTCCTTGACGCCTTTCCCCGGCTGGAGGATCTCCTCGCGCAGGAATTCATGATGCGCGTCGCGCATGCGCTCGAACAGATCCTCGTCGAGGTCGTGGCCGGCGTTCTTCAACGCGTCGTGAAGAATGATCCAGTCGGTGCGGCCGGCCACCGGGACGCCGTCGAGAAGATTGGCGAGACCGAGCACGGATTCCCCGGCGCGGTTCATGGCACGGATGCCGGCGCCGCCGGTGAGCACAAGAGTTCCGTCGATGTCGAACAGGACGAGTTTGGACATGGGTGACAACTGCCGACCGGGCGCTTGCGCTCCTATCGGTCACACTGGACAATACACGTATGAAACAGTCAATTCTTGTCTGCACGATCGCAGTGACGCTGTTTGCCGGGCTCGCGATAGCTCAAGCGCCGCCGAAAACCAAGGCGCCCGACAACGCGTCGGTCTACATCCTCACGCCCAAAGACGGCGAAACCGTGTCGTCGCCTTTCACGGTACGGTTCGGGCTGAAAGGCATGGGCGTCGCGCCGGCCGGGGTGACCAACCCCAACACCGGACATCATCATCTCTTGATCGACATGGCCACGCCGCCCGACTTCAATGCGGCCCTGCCGGTCACCGACAACATCAAGCACTTCGGCGGCGGCCAGACCGAGACCGAGCTGACCTTGCCCGCGGGCAAGCACACGCTGCAACTCGTGCTGGGCGATGCTCTGCATATTCCTCACGAGAAACCGATCGTTTCCCAGAAGATCACCATCACCGTGAAGTGAGGCGGCCGGTTTAGCCGAACCAGCCTTTTTTCAGCGGCTTCAACTGCCCGGTGGCGCCGTCGAGCCTCAGGTTTCGCGGCGCCACGGCTTTTGCGAACGCCTCATCGTTCGTGAGGATCAGGGTCGTCACCCGCCGGGCCCCACATGCACGCGCGACCGTCGATGCCAGCGGCGCCCGCGCCTCCGCGGCCACCTCCGCCGTCGGATGCTCGACCACGATCAGGTCGGGACCGGACGCCAGCGCACGCGCCAGATGTGCGAGAACCCGCACATCGGCCGGCAGATCTCCCGCGCGGACCGGCAGCCAGCGATCCGGATCGAGTCCGCATTCCTTCGCAAGGGCCTCCACGCGTGCCGCGACGTCGGCCGGCACCGGATCGATCGCCAGCGTAAACGGCATCGCGAGGTTCTGCAGCAGCGTCGACCCCTCGAGCAGCACCCCGCGCGGCGACACGATGCCGAATCGCTCGAGGAGGTCGAGCCAGGCATCACCGTTCGCGATGTCGGCGGTGCGTGCTCCGAACACCCGCACCTCTCCCTGATCGGGCACCGACGCGCCGGTGACCAGGTTGACCAGCAGCTCACCGGCTCCGGCGTCAAGGCCGCCGATTGTCACCCGCTCGCCGGCGCCGAGCGACAGTTCGCGGATCCGCAGCGGACGCAAGCCGCTGTATTGCTTGGTGAGATCCCGAATTTCGAGGACCGGGCCGTTTACACTCATCGCGCTCGGGCCACGAGCCCTTCCAACCGGGCGAACTCCTCGGCCGGGAGCTGAACGCCACCCAGCCGGCAGGCGCGGTGAAGGCCGTCGCCGTGGTAATCCGACCCGCCGGATCTCGCGAGGCCGAGTCGATCGGCGAGCGCGGCGTAGTAGTGCTGCTGTTCCGGCGAGTGATCGCTGTGCCAGACCTCGATCGCGTCGAGCCCCGCCGCCGCGAACGATTGGATCAGTTCATCGTCAGCCGCTATCCCGGGATGGGCGAGGGATGCGAGCCCCCCGGCCGCGTGAATCGTCTCCAGTACCGTGGCCCCCGCCGTCCCGCTTCGCGGCACGAACGCGGGACGGCCGCGGCCCAGCAGGCGCGCGAACGCGTCGTTGCGATCCACGCAGTGGCCAACCGCCACGAGGACATCCGCGATTGCCGGGCGGCCGATGCTGCGGCCGCCGCGCAAGGCCGCCTCGACGAGCGGCTCGACGTCGATCCGATATCCGAGATCCGCGAGACGCACCGCGATCTCACGAACGCGCCGGACCCGGTCGGACCGCTGCGCCTGCAGGAACCGCGTGAGAACGACATTGCCCGGATCCAGGAAATATCCGAGCACATGGACGTCGCGCTCGTGTTCGACCGCGGTGATTTCGATCCCCGGAACGACACGCACGCCAGCTCCTGCCCCGGCCTGACCCGCCTCCTCGAGTCCGGCGATGGTGTCGTGGTCGGTTATGGCGATCGTCGTCAGGCCCGCTTCGGCCGCGCGGTGCACCAGCTCGCGTGGCGCCAGGAGACCATCCGAGGCTGTCGTGTGAAGGTGGAGATCGATCATGGCGGCATTATTAGTCGGGGCTCCGCCCCGAACCCCGGCTCGGCACTCGCGTCCTTCGGCATTGCTCAGGACGCCCCGAGCATCGTCCAGGGGCGGGGGCCCCTTTCCACGCTCCGTTGCCTCGCGGCGCGCCGTGCGCGCGCTATTTTTCGCAGAGTAGCCGTGCAGCCGGTGGCATGGCCTTCAGGCTGACGGTTGGTGGCGGCGGGCCTTGCCGCGGGCAGCAGGACCACGGCGCTGGCGATCCAGGAGCGCGCGATACTCGCGGATCAGCAGCTCGAGGTGCTCGCGTTCTTCGCTGGCGAATTCGAGGAAGATCTGCTTGCCTTCGGAGTCCTCGAAGCGATCGCCGTAGCGTTTGAAGAACCGGTGCGACGCGCGTTCGCAGCGGATTCCGATCATCAGCGCCTGGCGATCGTCGACGCCCTTGGCCAGCTGTTCGGCGCCCGCGGCGAACAGCCCGTTCGCGGCTCCCTTGAAGAACAGGAACGTCGGACGCGACTCGAGCAGCGGATCGGTCTGGAGCAGTTCCTTGTAGCGCGCTTCCAGTTTTCCGAGATGTTCCTTTTCCTCCTCGGCGAGCTTCTCGAACACGCGCCGTCCGCGCTGGTCCTTGGTCATCCGGGCCCCGCGCGAGTAGAACTCGAGGCCACTGCGTTCTGTGGCGATGGCGATCCGCAGCGCGTCCCGGGCGAAGAGGAGCTCGGTGGTACCGCCTTCAACCGCCGGTGTCCGTCCGGTGCGGCAGGCTTCGCAGGTGCCATGGATCTGAAGGATGCTCTGACGGGCCGTGAAATTCCGCGCCGCGGCCACTTCTTCGAGCAGCGCTTCGATGTCGGAGCTCAGGAACTCGAACGAGCGGTTGCAGGTCTTGCAGATGAGGTGAAAGTGACGCGGATGCCGATACGAGTGCTCGAAGCGGAACCGCCCCTCGCCAAAGTCGACCTTGCGGGCGATCCCGGCCTCTTCCATCCACTGCAGCGTGCGGTAGACGGTGGCGCGGCTGATCTTCTGATCTTCCCGTTTGATCAGATCGTACAAGTCATCGGCCGTCAGATGTCCTTCCTGGCGAAGGAAGACATTGACGATGAGATCGCGCTTGCCGGAGCGTTTGCTGCCGGCAGGCCTGAGGCTGTCGAGGTATGCGGTCGTCGATTCCACTGACAGCTTCCAGCCATCAGCCCTCAGCCGCCAGAACCGGCGCACGGGCGCCAGGCTGACGGCTGAAAGCCGAAAGGCGTGTCGTTAGACGCTGAATGAAGAGCCGCAGCCGCAAGTGGACTTGGCGTTCGGATTCTTGATCGTGAAGCCGCCGCCGGTGATGTTGTCGACGAAATCCACTTCGGCGCCAGCCAAATACCGGGCACTGATCGGATCGACCAGCAGCTTCACGCCGTTCGACTCGATCACCGAATCCGTCGACTCGTCGCCCTCGCCCTCGTCGATCATCAGACCGTACTGGAACCCCGAACAGCCGCCGCCCTGCACGAACACGCGCAGTCCGGCCTCGGGCTTATTCTCTTCCGTCAGCAACTCGGTGATTTTCGAGGCGGCGGTAGGTGTGACGTTGATCATCGGCTAATCTCCTGAACTCCCAACTACTTACGAAAGTATACCGGCTCGGGCCGGGACCGGCAACCGGATCAGCCCCGGACTTGGTTCGCTTCGCGGGATTAAATCTTGCTTTTCCAGAGACTTAGACGCTGGCGGGAGTGCCGGCGTCCCCCGGAAATGCGGATATGGTTCGCAGGGTCGGAAGACCCTGCCCTACATTATGAGTCTGGCCCATGCGCGAATATCCCTTTTTCATCGGTGGCAAACCCAGCCGTTCCGAGCGTTCGCTCGAGGTCACGAATCCGTTCGACGGCTCGGTCGTTGGTCAGACCTGGCTGGCCGGAGATGCTGAGTTCAACGCCGCCGCCGAAGCGGCCGTCGCCGCGACCAGCCGGATGGCCGCGCTCGCGGCCTTCGAGCGCGGCGAAATTCTGAGCCGTATCTCCCGTCTTCTGGCCGAGAACCGCGACGACGTGGCGCGCACGCTCGCGGGTGAGGTCGGGAAACCGATTCGGGACGCGCTGACGGAGACGGATCGCGCCACGATGACGTTCCACATCGCGGCTGAAGCGGCGCGAAACATCTCTGGTGAGGTGATCCCGCTCGATCTCGCTCCGCACGCCCGCGGGCGGATGGGAATCGTCAGGCGGGTCCCGATCGGTCCGATTGCGGCGATCTCTCCATTCAACTTCCCGCTGAACCTGAGCGCACACAAGATCGCGCCGGCCATCGCCGCCGGGAATCCGATCGTCCTGAAGCCCGCCACGAAGACTCCGCTGTCCGCGGTGACGCTGGGGCGATTCGCGGCCGAGGCCGGCGCCCCCGAGGGTGCGGTCAGCGTGTTGCCAATGGATCGAAAGACAGGTGATCGGCTCGTGACCGACCCACGGTTCAAGCTGCTGACGTTCACGGGATCGTCGGAGGTGGGCTGGGACATGAAGGCCCGCGCAGGCCGTAAGAAGGTGATCCTCGAACTGGGCGGCAATGCGGCCGTGATCGTCGACGAGAGCGCCGACCTGGCGTTTGCGGCCAGCCGGATCGCTGCGGGAGGCTTCACGCTCGCCGGCCAGAGTTGCATCTCCGTGCAGCGGGTGTTCGTACACGAGGCCGTGGCCGCCGGCTTCACCGGCCGCCTCGTCGATGCCGTCAACGCGTTGAAGGCCGGCGATCCGCTGAATCCCACGACCGAAGTCGGTCCGATGATCGACGAGAAGGAGACCGAGCGCGTGCAGTCCTGGATCGAGGAGGCTGTGAACGCCGGCGCAAAGGTGCTCACCGGCGGCCGGCGGCTCGGGGGCGCGTTGTATGCGCCGACCGTCCTCGAGGGTGCACCTCCCGATGCGAAGGTCTGCGCCGAGGAAGCGTTTGCCCCGTTGGTCGTGGTGACCCGGTTCGCCGACTTCACGGATGCGCTCACACAGGTGAACGCGTCCGTTTTCGGACTGCAGGCCGGTGTGTTTACCGGCCTGCTCGAACACGCGCTGCTCGCCTTCGATCGGCTCGAGGTGGGCGGTGTGATTGTGAACGACGTCCCGACGTGGCGGGTCGATCACATGCCGTACGGGGGCGTGAAAGATTCAGGTCTCGGACGGGAGGGTCCGCGATACACAATTGAAGAGATGACCGAACCTCGTCTGCTGGTAATCAACCGTCAGCTTTCCTGACTGAGGCCGTCCCCGTCACCATGACTCTTCCTCTCGAAGCCGCCGCGGAGCTCGCCAACCGGTTGCTGCACGAACGCGTGGTCTCGCGGATCTGGGACCGCGACATCTCGGTGTGGAGCGCCGAGCCTGGATCCGGCGCCGCGAAGTCGATCGCTTCCCGACTCGGATGGCTGGACGTCGGGACCACGATGGCGCCGCACCTCGATCGGGTCGCCGCACTTGGACAGGCCGCACGCGACGAACAGGTCGAGTCGGTTTACCTGCTCGGCATGGGCGGGAGCAGCCTGTGTGCCGAAGTGCTGCGATCGGTCTACGGCGTGGCGCCTGGCTCTCCGCAGCTCTTCGTGCTCGACACCACCGACGAGTCCACGCTGACGGCCGCGGCCGCCCGGATGATTCCTGACCGGACGTGGTTCATCGTCGCGAGCAAGAGCGGCGGGACGGTCGAAGTCGCGTCGATGGAGCGCTTCTTCTGGAGCCAGATGACACGGGTGGCCGGGGAGCGGGCGGGCCGCCATTTCGTCGCCATCACCGATCCCGGCACGGCGCTGGAACAGCTGGCCGCATCACGCGGCTATCGAGAAACGTTCATCAATCCTGCCGACATCGGCGGCAGGTTTTCAGCGCTCTCGCTGTTCGGGCTGGTGCCGACGGCGTTGATCGGAGCGCCGGTGCGCGATCTGCACGCGGCGGGGAAGGTGATGGCCGACGGCTGCAGGCAGGAGAACCACGCGAATGCCGGATTCGAGCTGGGCTCGTTCATCGGTGCTGCGACGCTCGCAGGGCGCGACAAACTGACAGTCGTGCTGCCACCGTCGCTGTCGATGCTCGGACTCTGGATCGAACAGTTGATCGCCGAGAGCACGGGCAAGCACGGGAAGGGCGCACTGCCGGTCGTCGACGAATCCGTCGGCGGTCCGGATGCATACGGCCAGGATCGCGCGTTCGTCGCGGTGTCAACCGACCGGGATGCGCCGGACGCGCGCCGGCTGGCAGCGCTCGAAGCGGCCGGACACCCGGTCCTCCACCTCACGACCAGGCTGGACGGCCTCGGCGCCGAATTCTTCCGGTGGGAGTTTGCGACCGCGGTCGCGGGCGCCGCGCTGCACATCAATCCGTTCGACGAACCCAACGTAGCAGAAGCCAAGAGCTCGACCGGCACCCTGCTTTCGGCGTATGACCAGGCCCATCGGCTGCCGGAAAGCGAACCACTCGCGAGCGATGGCCATGTCGCGGTGCACACCCGCGCGTTTGCCGGATCCTCACCAGCCGGCATCGTGCGCACCGCCGTTGCAGACATCAAGCCGGGTGACTACGTCGCCTTCCTTTCCTATCTGCCGGCGAGCGGCGAGATCGAAGAAGCCATCGCCGGGATTCGCCGGGCGATTCGAGGGAAGACCCGCGCCGCCTCGACATTCGGCGTCGGGCCGCGCTACCTCCACTCGACCGGCCAGTACCACAAGGGCGGACCCAACACCGCGCTGGTCTTTCTGATTACCGGGGACGATCGAACGGCAACCGAGGTCCCCGGGGCGGGCTACTCGTTCTCGGTTCTCAAGCGCGCGCAGGCGCTCGGCGACTACGAGACGCTGGCGGCACACGGCCGTCGGGTGGTGCGCATCCATGTCACGGGGGTGGATCCGGCGGGCAGCCTGATCGAGCTGTTCGATCAGGCTCTGAGCTGACGGCCAACGATCGAACGATCTGAGGCAGGCCTAAAGGCCTGCGCTACGCCGGCACGAACGTGCTGCTATGAACGCTGGGACCAGTACAACGCTTCCGTAGCGCAGGCCTTTAGGCCTGCCCTGCGAATCTCACGCGAGCGTCGCGAGGACCCTTCCGGATTCCTCCTCGACGTCGTTGTGCAGGCTGTTCCCGTGCGCGTCCATGGTGACGATCGCGGGGAAATCGCGGACCTCGAGGTGCCACATCGCCTCGGGCGTGCCGAACTCGGTCAGAGAGACGCCGTCCACGCGCTCGATGCAACGGGCGTAGAACTGCGCCGCGCCACCGATGCCATTGAGATAGACCGCGCCGGACTTCTGGAGGCCGGCGAGGGTCTTCGCCCCCATGCCGCCCTTGCCGATCACGACCCGCACGCCGAACCGCTCGATGATGTCGGCCTGATACGGCTCCTCGCGGATGCTGGTGGTCGGCCCCGCCGCCGTAATGCGCCATCCAGCGCCCTCCTTCGCGACGACCGGGCCGCAGTGGTAGAGCACGCCGCCGCGGAGATCGACCGGCGGATCGTGTTTCATCAGATGGGCATGCACGGCGTCGCGTCCGGTGTAGACCCGTCCCGACACCAGCACGACATCACCGACCTTCAGCTGGCGAATCTCCTCCTCCGAGATCGGCGCCTGCAGCGGAATCTCACGGCCGGTGCGCGGGAACCCGGCGGCAACCGCGTCGGCTGTGAGCATCGGCTGCGAGGGCACTCCGCCCTCCCGGTACATCCATGACGTGATCGCGCCAGTGGTGGCATCGAGGCGAACGCCCAGCCGCCGGAACGCCCAGCAGTCGTAGGCGATGGAGACGAAGAAGCTCGCGGGCAGGCGGTTCAGCGCGCCAATCTTGCAGCCGATCAACGTCGTCTTGCCGCTGAAGCCCATCGGTCCGACCGTGAGCCTGTTCGCTTCGTCCATGACCGCTTCCTCGAGCGCGGCGAGACGAGGATCCTCGTTCGTGTCGTCGAGCGTTCGGAACAGCTGTTCTTTCGCGTACAAATAGCCCGACGTCCGATCGCCGCCGATGCAGACGCCGACCGCCCCGGGACCGCATCCCTTCCCCTGGGCCTTCCAGATCGCGTGAAGGATGCACTTCCTCACCCCTTCGAGCGTGCGATCGGCCCGGCCGAGGTGATCGAGACTGGCCGGCAGCGAGTACTGCGCGTTGGTGTTCTCGCAGCCGCCGCCCTTCAGGATCAGCCGCATCTCGATCTCCGGCTCCTCCCACTGTTCGAAGTGGACGATCGGCGTGCCTGGTCCAAGGTTGTCCCCCGAGTTCTCGCCGGTGATCGAGTCGACCGAGTTCGGCCGCAGCTTGCCGCGGCGCGTCGCTTCGGCGACCGCCTCACGAATCTTCTGCTTCATCCAGATCTGATTCACAGCCACCGGAACCTTGACCTCGAAGGTCGGCATCCCGGTGTCCTGACAGATCGGCCCTTCGCACGACTCGGCCTGATCGATGTTCTGGGCGATGATCGTGATCGCCTGGCCGGCGCGCGTGGCGGCATCCTCGGAGGCCATCGCCGTCCGCATCGCGGCGCGCACATCAGGTGGCAGATCCGTGGACGTCCGGGTAATCAGCTCGACGGTGCTGTCGAAGAAGGAGGGCAACATCCGGGCAGTATAATTCGGGTTGTTCGGGGTCCGGGGTCCGCAGTCCGAACGGCCGGTGGTAATCAGAGGCAACCAGCCACTTGGATTCACCCCCGTTGCCTCTAACTACCACCGGCCCTGCGGATTGCGGCCCCCGGACCCCGGACCCCGGATCCCGGATCCCGATTATGCCCCCCTTCCGCATCGAAAAAGATCCTCTCGGCGAGCTTCGCGTGCCCGCCGCGGCGTACTACGGCGTACAGACCCAGCGCGCAGTAGAGAACTTTCCGATCAGCGGGATGACGGCGCCGCCAGAGCTGGTGACCGCCACCGTTCAAATCAAGAAGGCAGCGGCAGATGCCAATCGCACGCTCGGCCGGCTCGATCCGCGCATCGCCGGCGCCATCATCGCCGCCGCCGACGAGATCCTGGCCGGCGGGTTGCGCGATCAGTTCGTCGTCGACGTGTATCAGGCCGGCGCCGGCACGTCGCACAACATGAACGTCAACGAAGTCCTGGCCAATCGCGCCGCCGAGATCCTCGGGTCGCCGCGCGGCGACTACGAGCGCGTCCATCCGAACGACCACGTCAACATGGGCCAGTCCACCAACGACGTGTTTCCGACGGCGACGCGTCTCGCGCTGCTGACGATGCTGCCCGATCTCCTCGCCGCGGCCCGCGAGCTCGCGGCTGGATTGGCGGCGAAAGCCGCCGAGTTCGATGGCGTGCTCAAGACCGGACGCACGCACCTCCAGGATGCGGTGCCGATGACGCTCGGGCAGGAGTTCGGCGGCTTTGCCGCCAACGTCGCGCACGCGGCGAAGGAGCTCGAGCGCACCGCGAAACAGCTGCTCGAGCTGAACCTGGGATCGACGGCGGTGGGCACCGGCCTCAACGCCGGCAACGAGTACACGGCAGAGGCCATCCGGAATCTGGCCATGTACACGGGTACTGCGGTGCGGCCCGCCGTGAACCGCTTCCGCGTCACGCAAAGCATGGGTGACGTGGTCGGCTACTCCGGGGCGCTCCGCCGGCTCGCCGCGGAAGTCGGCAAGATCGCGTCCGATTTGCGCTTGCTGAGCATGGGACCACGCGCCGGCATCGCCGAGATTCGGCTGCCCGCCGTGCAGCCCGGATCGTCGATCATGCCCGGCAAGGTCAACCCCTCGGTTCCTGAGATGGTCAACCAGGTGTGCTTCCAGGTTTTTGGCTGCGACGCCACGATCCTCATCGCCGCCGAAGCCGGCCAGCTGGAGCTCAACGTGATGATGCCGGTGATTGCGTGGAACGCGATTCACGCGACCCGGATCCTCGGGCGCGCGATGCAGGTGCTGCAGCGCCGCTCGGTGGCCGGAATCGAAGCCGACGAAGAACGGGCCCGCGAGCTGCTGGATCGCAGCACCGCCATCGCGACCGCGCTGAGTCCCTACATCGGGTACGCGGCCACCGCGGACGTGGCCAAGACCGCCGTCAAAACCGGCCGATCGATTCGCGAGCTGGTGCGCGAGCGCGGGCTCCTGTCCGATGAGAAACTGGATCGGGTACTGTCGGCCGAGGCGATGACACTGCCGGGGGTGCCCGGCAGCGACGAAGAGCAGGTTCCGCATGACAAAACTGATCGTCCAGACGGCAGCGATCGTGGCGGCCGTGGCGGCCCTCGGGGCGGCGCAGCCACAACCGCCGCAACAGCAGCAGCAGCAGCAGCACAGCCGGCTGTTCCCGCCCGAGAAGCTCGGCACGCTCGAAGGACCGGACCGGGACGCGTGGCAGCGCCCCGATCAGGTGATGGACACGCTGCTCATCGCGGACGGAAGCGTCGTCGCTGATCTCGGCGCCGGCGGCGGCTGGTTCACGATGCGGCTCGCAAACCGGGTCGGCCCGAACGGCATCGTGTACGCCGAGGATGTCCAGCCGCAGATGATCGAAGCGATCACTCGCCGTACCGGCCGGGCGATGCTGCCCCAGGTCAGGACCGTGCTGGGGACCTCATCGGATCCCCGGCTGCCCGCGCCCGTGGACGCCGTCTTGATCGTGGACGCGTACCATGACATCTCGATCGAACAGCCGGTCGTGATGCTGAGCAACGTCGCCCGCTCGTTGAAGCCGGCCGGCCGAATCGGAATCATCGAGTTCAAGAAGGACGGCTGGGGACCCGGTCCGCCGATGGACGAGCGCATGGATCCCGAACGCATCGTCCGCGACGCCGCAGCGGCAGGACTCCGCCTGCTGTCACACGAGACATTCCTCCGGTATCAATACATGCTCGTGTTCACGCACCGATGACGCTGCTGCCGCGGTTCTTCGCGGAGTATCAGCATCGGATCGATGGCGAGCTGCGCCGGGTCGTACCCGGCTCGAGGGATCGTGTACAGGAGGCGATGGCCTACGCGGTCCATGCCCCGGCAAAGAGGATCAGGCCGGTGCTGACGATGCTGACCGCGGAGCTGTGCGGGGGGAGCAGTGCCAGGGCGATGACCGCGGCGTGTTCGATCGAAATGATTCACGCCGCGTCGCTGATCCTCGACGATCTGCCCGTGATGGATGACTCTCCGCTGCGCCGGGGAAAGCCGGCGACCCACGTGGCCTTCGGCGAGGCGATGGCGCTCCTGGCAGCGTTCGGCCTGCTGAGCGGCGCCTTCAGCGCGATCGCCCGCGGATACGAGCCGCCCCTCGGGTCGCGAATCGCCGCCCTGCTTTCTGACGCGGTCGGCGCCGAAGGCCTGATCGGCGGTCAGGCGGCCGATCTGCTGGCAACCGATCAACAGATCACTTTCGAGACGCTCGAGCGCATTCACCGCGGCAAGACCGGCGCGCTGTTCAGCGTCGCCGCGACCGCGGGTGCGATGACCGCCGATGCGGCGGACGATTCGATCGCCGCGCTTCAGGCTTTCGCGAAGAATCTCGGTCTCGCCTTCCAGATCATCGACGACCTGCTCGACGTCGAAGGGGATCCCGCCATCACCGGCAAGCCGGTGCGTGAAGACGCCAAGAAGACCACGTTCGTCTCGTTCAGCGGGCCTGAGGGCGCGAGACAGCTCGCGACCGAGCTGTGCCACACGGCCGATCGCGCGCTTCAGCCCTTTGGCCGGCGGGCAGAACGCCTGCGCGAGCTTTCGGCGTTCGTCGCCGCGAGAATGAGCTGAATCGTGGACGCTCCCCGAGATCCTCGTCTCCGCGAAGTAGACGATCTCCGTCGCCAGCTTCGTTCGCTGGGTTACCTCGATGCGGGCGTCGATCGCTTCGTCCTTGCTCCTGCGGCCCGGAACCGCCGGCCGCTCGCGATCGGCTGGCTCGCGAGCGTCCGGATCGGTGTCCTGGCCGCCCTCCTGCTCGGCCCCGCGGCGGCGATTGGCGTGTCGGCGCGGGTTCCGGGCCTGATCACCGGCGCCCGCGACGGGTTCGTCGTCGCGGCCTATCTCGGGCTGCTGTTCGGGGCGGCCTGCAGCGCTGCCGCGTTTGCCATCAGCCTGATGGCGTCGCTCCTGGTCCGTCAGCCGGCCTTCAGCCGCCGCCGTCGCGGCCTTGCGTTCGCTGCGGGGGCGGCCTTTACGCTCGCGTGCCTCGCCTACCTGACCCTCTGGTGGGATGCGTCGAGGTTTGGTGCGCCGGGCTGGCGATCGCTGTGGACGACGATCCCGCTGGCCTTCGCGGCCGGAGTCAGCCTGCTGCTCGGCCATCTCGTCACCGTAACCACGCTTGCAGTGGTGGTCTCACGCAACGACGGGGTGGAGCCGGCGCACGGCGTACCTGGATCGTCCCGCCTGGTCCTGGCCGCGGCGGGAGGCCTGACATTCTGCGGCGCCCTGCTCCTGTTCAGCCTCACTGCGCGATCGGGCCGCCAGATCGCGGACGCTCCACGGCTTGCGGTCGTAGCGAGCGGGGTGCGGGTCAGAGTGATCGCGATCGATGGTTTCGACCCGAGGATCGCGAGCCGGCTCGCGGGCGCCGGCCGGGTCCCGGCGATCGCAGCGCTCCTCGACGGCGCGAGAGCCGTCATCCGCTTCGGGGATACGCGCGACCCGGCGCGGGCCTGGACCACGATTGCCACAGGGCAGCCACCCGAAGTGCATGCCGTGCACGGTCTCGAGACCCGGCGCGTCGCCGGAGTTCAGGGCAGCTTCGCCACCGATCAGCGAAGCGGCGTTGGACGGGCACTTGGCGACGTCACCGACCTCCTGCGGCTCACGCGGCCTTCGGTGGTCAGCGGCAGCGAGCGTCGCGTCAAGACGTTCTGGGAGGTCGCCACCAGCGCCGGACTCCGAACGGCGGTCGTGAACTGGTGGGCGACGTGGCCCGCATCGGCCGATGCGGGCCTGGTCGTCAGCGACCGTGCGACGCTGCGGCTCGAGAAGGGCGGCACCCAGGACGCCGAGATCGCTCCGCCCGGGGTTTATGAGTCGCTTCGTACGGTCTGGCCGGCGCTGCGCGCCGAAGCCGCCGCCCATGCCGCGCGTCTTCGGGACGGAACCGAAATGGGCGCCCTGCTCCGCCGTTCAGCGGAGCTCGATGCGCTTCAGATTGCGATCACCAAACAGGTTGCAGGGCCGAACGTCGACCTCGTGTGCACATACCTGCCGGGCCTCGATCTGGTCCAGTACGGGTTGTTCGGCAGCAGCGAGGCGGCGAGCGCTTCGCCGGCATCCGTTGCGGGCCGCCTCGCCGCACTCGACGAGTACTACGTGCTGCTCGACGCGCTGCTCGGGCCTGCGGTCGGCGTGTCTGACGATGACCTGCTGATCCTGATTACGAGCCCGGGCCGGGTCACCGAACCCGGACCAGGCCTGCTCCTCGCCCACGGCGCCGCCACAGACGCGCGCCTGCTCGACGACGACGCGCAGCCAACCGATGTGATGCCGACAATCCTGCAGGCCTTGGGCGTCCCGCTCAGCCGTGAGCTGGCGGGGCGTCCTCTGGTTGAATTGTTCGGGGCGGACTTTGCCCGCCGCTATCCGGTGCGACAGGTGAGCACCTACGGAGTGCCGTCAGCGCCTCGCGCCGAACGGCGCGGCGAACCGCTGGATCAGGAGATGATCGACAGACTGCGGAGTCTCGGGTATGTCAGGTGAGCTTCGTCGAATCCCAAGTCAAATCCCAAGATCCAAATCCCAAGCTCCAACGCACTCCCAAACGCCAAATCCCAAGCCAAATCACAATTCCCAACCGGTTGGGAGTTGATTTGAGAATTGGTTTGGGATTTAGGATTTGGGAGTACGTTGGGATTTGGAGCTTGGAACTTGGGATTTGATCTTATCGAGACCCCATGAATCGCCAGATACCCGGCATGATGGCCGCGGCGATGCAGATCTTGATGATGTCGGCGGGCAGGAACGGATAGAGGCCGGTGCGGAGCGCCGACGCGAGGCCGGCCTGAACGGGCTGAGCGAACCACGCGAGCCAGAGCACGCCGAACGTGAACACGACGGCGAGACCCGCGGCCATCGCGATCACCGACGTGATGTAGCGACGATCGAATCCCCGCTCCGCGAGAGCGCCCGCGACGAACGCGGCGACGGGATAGCTCATGAGGTATCCGCCCGTCGGTCCGAGGAGACGCAGTGGCCCCTGCGGCAGCACCGCGGATGCGGCGAAGACCGGGAACCCGGCGCTGCCGAGCGCGAGGTACAGCACCTGACTCGCCATCCCGAGCCGCGGCCCCAGCGCGGCGCCGCCAAGCAGCACGACCATCGGCTGCAGCGTGAACGGCACGGGCGTGAACGGCAGCGGCACGCTGATCTGCGCCGCGAGGGCGGTCAGCGCCGTGACCAGCAGCACTGCCGCGACCTTGATCGCGCGATCCAGCGACGATCCGGCCACGAGCGTGCTGAGTACAGTCGGCGAGGCGTCCAGGCGCCCGATTCGAACAGACATTGACTGCGAATTTTACTGTATGCATACGGCACTGACAATTGCGGGCAGTGACTCTGGCGGGGGCGCCGGCATCCAGGCGGACCTCAAAACGTTCGCCGCGCTGGGCGTCTACGGCACGAGCGCCATCACCGCCGTGACCGCGCAGAACACGCTCGGAGTCCGGGGCTGGGAAGCCGTCAGCGAGTCGCTCGTCGTGGCCCAGATCGAGGCGGTGATTGAGGACATCGGCGCGGACGCCGTCAAGATCGGGATGCTCGCCACGGCCGGGATCGTGCGCGCCGTGGAACGGGCGATTGTCCGCCTCGGCCTCCGGCGGATCGTCATCGACCCGGTGATGATCGCCAAAGGAGGCGACCGCCTGCTGCGGGAGGACGCGATCGCGGCGCTCCGAAGTCTCCTGCCCCACGCGCACGTGGTCACGCCCAATATTCCGGAAGCGGAAGTCCTGACGGGCCTCCGCCTGCGCACGCTGGACGACATGCGTGAGGCCGGCCGCCGAATCCTGGCGGGCGGGCCCCGCGTCGTACTCATCAAAGGCGGTCATGCGGAGGGGGCTGAGGCGATAGACATCGCGTGCACGGCCGAGGGGGAATTCGAGATTCGCGGGCCACGTCTGCCGGGCCGGAACACCCACGGAACCGGCTGCACGCTGTCGTCCGCGATTGCGGCCTTTCTGGCGCAAGGCGTGCCCGACGAGTCGTCTTTGCGGCGCGCCCGCGCGTACCTCGAGGGGGCGATCCGGAACGCGCCGAGGATCGGCGCCGGACACGGACCGCTGAATCACCTGTGGGACCTCCCATCGGGAAGCTCGTAGCGGCAACCAAAAGAAAGGACGCGAACGAGCGGGAGCGAGTGAGCCTGGCGAGCGGAGCGGGGCTTGGGGCCCCCGCGAGCGAGCCAGTCGGGGAGCCCGAGGGGCGAAGCCCCTCGGAACAAAAGGACGCGAACGAGCGAGAGCGAGTGAGCCTGGCGAGCGGAGCGGGGCATGGGGCCCCCGCGAGCGAGCCAGTCGGGGAGCCCGAGGGGCGAAGCCCCTCGGAACAAAAGGATGAGGCGGGCGCCGGTTATACTCAAACGGTGGCCGGCATCGCGGAAATCACGCCCGATCGACAGACGCACGGGGCCCGGTTCCGCATAACATGCGAGCCGCTCGACGTGGCAGCGACGGTTGCGGCGGTCGAGACGGCGCGTTGCGGTGCGGTCACGATGTTCGTGGGATTGGTCCGCGACCACAATGCCGGTCGCACGGTGGTCAGGCTCGAGTACGAGTGCTTCGAGCCTCTCGCGATCAAGTCGTTCGAGCGGATTGCGTCGGAAGCGGAAGAGAATTGGCCGGGGGTGCGGCTGGCCATTGCGCACCGCATCGGCTCGCTGCGGATAGGTGACGCGAGCGTCGCGATCGCGGCGGCTTCGCCGCATCGGGCCGAGGCATTCGCCGCAAGCCGGTACGCGATCGAGCGCATCAAACAGATTGCCCCGATCTGGAAGCACGAGCACTTCGAAGGAGGCGACGTCTGGGTGGAGGGCGCCACGGCGGATCCCGACAACGAGGACGCCCGCCGGCAGGCGGTCGCGCGCGCCCAGCCGTGAACGGGACACCCGGCGCACGACAGCCGCGATGCGAGTGACGATCCGCCTGTTCGCCAGGCTGAGGGAAATCGCCATGACCGGCGAGCTCGATCGCCAGGTACCGGACGATGCCACCGCTCGCGGAGCGTGGGAGGTATTGACGGCTGAGTTTCCGAGGCTTGCGGAGTACACCACCGTCATCTCGTGCGCGGTGAACGAGGAATATGCGCGGTTTGACCGTCGACTGAACGATGGCGACGAAGTGGCGTTTCTGCCGCCAGTGTCAGGTGGGAGTGGAGACGTGCGGTGTCCGGTCGTCCGGTGGTCGGGTCGTCCGGATCCCGGACCCCGGACCCCGGATCCCGGATCCCGGATCAAATAATTAGCGACTAGCGATTCTCATGTTTTCAAAGCTGGCTGAAATCGAATCGAAGTACGAGCAGCTCATGTCGGAAATGGCCACGCCCGCGGTCCAGGGCGACGCTGCGACGTTCCGCAATCACTCGAAAGCACTGGCGGAGATTCAGCTGCTCGTCGAGAGCTTCAAGCGCTACAAGGCTGTCGTCGGCGACATCAACGCCGCCGAGGAGCTCCTGAAGGATCCCGATATGCGGGAGCTGGCGCAGGAAGAGCTCGCCACGCTGACCGTCGAGCGCGATCGGCTGATTGACGAGATCAAGGTGCTGCTGGTCCCGAAGGATCCGAACGACGAGAAGAACGTGGTCCTCGAAATCCGGGCAGGCACCGGTGGAGACGAGGCAGCGTTGTTCGCGGGCGATCTCTTCCGCATGTATTCACGGTACGCCGAGCGGCAGGGCTGGAAGATTGAGTTGATGAACCACAGCGACACCGGCGGCGGCGGGATCAAGGAAGTGGTCGCAGTCATCGAGGGCAGGAACGTGTACAGCCGGCTCAAGTACGAAAGTGGCGTACACCGCGTGCAGCGGGTGCCCACGACCGAAGCGAGCGGCCGCATCCACACATCGACGGCCACGGTCGCGGTGCTGCCCGAAGCCGAGGAAGTCGACATCCAGATCGACCAGAAGGACCTGCGCGTCGACACCTTCTGCTCGAGCGGTCCCGGCGGGCAGAGCGTCAACACGACGTATTCGGCAGTTCGCATCACGCACATCCCGACCGGCCTGGTCGTTTCTCAGCAGGACGAGAAGTCACAAATCAAGAATCGCGCGAAGGCGATGAAGGTCTTGCGCTCCCGGCTCTACGAGATGGAGATGCGGAAACAGCAGGAGGCGATCGCGAAGGATCGCCGGACCCAGGTCGGTACCGGTGAGCGGTCCGAGAAGATTCGCACCTATAACTTCCGTGAGAACCGGATCACCGATCATCGGTTCCATTACACGATGCACCAGCTGACCGAAGCGCTCGACGGCAACATCGGCGAGCTGATCGATCAGGCGGCTGCCCACGACCAGTCCGAGAAGCTCAAGGCGTCGGCGGAGAGCGAGCCAGCCACTCCCTGAGCCGCCGGCCTCCCGCACTCATGAAGCTGTACGAGCAGATCGCCGACGGCCGGCGACGGCTGGTGGCTGCCGGATTCGCCGCGGACGCCGCGGCCGTCGACGCCGACGTGCTCGCCCGCTACGTGCTCGGCTGGGACATGGCACGGTTGCTCGCACACAACCGTGAACCGGCGCCGCACGGATTCGGACCGCGCTTCGACGCGGCCATCACGCGCCGGGCCCTCCGGGAGCCGGTTGCCATGATCCTTGGCACGCGCGAGTTCTGGGGACGCGACTTCGCCGTCACCCGCGCCACGCTCGTCCCGAGGCCTGAAACCGAGCTCATCGTCGAAGAGGCTCTGCGGATCCTTCCGCCCGGCCCTCCGGCGATCATCGACATCGGCACCGGCACCGGGTGTCTGGCGATCACGCTGGCGGCGGAGCGTCCGGATGCGCACGTCTTCGCGACCGACATATCTCACGAGGCACTGCTCGTTGCCCTGGCGAACGCCCGAACTCACGGGGTCGCTCGTCGCGTGCAGCTCATTCGCTGCGACCTCGCCGAAGCGCTTCGGATCGAGGCGGATCTCATCGTGTCCAACCCGCCGTACGTTCCGGACTCGAGCGCACAAAGGCTGGCCGCCGACGTGGTGAGCTACGAGCCGGCCACCGCGCTCTTCGGCGGAGCCGACGGGCTTCGGGTCCTCAACCGGCTGTTTGCGCGTGCGCCGGCCTGGCTTGCCCCCGACGGCGCCTTCATTGTTGAATTCGGCTACGGCCAGGAAGAAAGCGTCCGCGGGGCGGCGGAGCGCGAAGGCTGGACGGTTCGGCGCATGCTGCACGATCTGCAGGGCATTGCCCGTACCGTGGTGTTGGGGAGGTGACGTGGCTGACTGCCTGTTCTGCAAAATCGTCTCGGGCGACATTCCAGGCGCGATCGTGTACCGCGACGAGCACCTGGTCGCCTTCAAGGACATCAACCCCCAGGCGCCCCTGCACGCGCTGATCGTGCCGCGTCGCCACATTGCGACGCTCAATGATCTCGTGGGTGAGGATGACGACCTGGTGGGTGAGATGGTGCGGCGCGCCGCCGCCATCGCGCGGGAGCATGGCTACGCCGACCGCGGCTATCGCACGGTGTTCAACTGCAACGCCGAGGCCGGCCAGTCCGTGTTCCACATTCACCTGCACGTGCTGGGCGGGCGCGCGATGAGCTGGCCTCCGGGTTGACTCAACTCCCAACTTCCAACGATCCAACGATCCAAGGGAAACCGCTCGAGCGAGCGGCGTGAAGACGACCCAACGAGCTTGTTGGTCGCCTTGCACCGAGACGGTTCGAGGGGCGTCCCTTGGATCGTTGGATCGTTGGGAGCTGAAACTTACCCGGGAACTGCCAGCAGATAATGACCCCGTCCCGACGTCTCTGACAGAAAGAAGTCCACGACCCGGTAGCCCTTCGCCAGATAGGTCTCGAAGATCTCGCGTGTCTGCTGTCGCCACGCCGCCGCGAGCGATGGATCGCTTCGCTGCATCTCCTGAAAATTCGCCGGAACCTCGACTAGCAGGCGCCGCGCGTCAACCTCCAGGTCGGCGTTCCCCGGACTGAGTCCGCCGGGCTCCTCACGTGACGGGTTCACCAGCGGCGATGCGGCGACCGATCCATCACGAACGACGGGACCCGCCGAACTGATGCGCCGTTCGACGTGCGGACGCCGGAGGTGCCATTCCGCCACGAGCCGATCCGTCTCTCCTTCGTACCGATGGACGATGACGCCAAGCCGCGCGAAATTGAAGTCGGCAACGGCGGCGTCCAGCGGATCGAAGGTCCACTCGATGAGGTCCATGCCACGTGCCAGCGCCGCGTCCCGTTCTGCGAGCTTGAGCGCCAGGGCGGCACGATCGCCTTCAGTACGGTTCTCGACCAATCGAATCAGATGAGGGACGGCAGATCGATCAACGTGGCAATCACGGGAACGTCCGCGGGGCACCCGGCCGGAACGCCGCCGCGCGACAGGAGAACGGCGCGCATACCGAGCCGCCTCGCGCCGAGGACGTCGTGCATGAGGCTGTCGCCGACCATCAGCGACTCGTCCGGCCCGACACCGGCCTGCTGCATCGCCGCCTGGAAGATGCTCGGGTGCGGCTTCATATAGCCATGATCGGCCGACGAGACCCTGACCGTGAACACACCGTCGAGTCCGAAGTGCGACTGGAACGACGCGAGGCAGCGCTGCGTGTTGGAGATCAGCCCGATCGTCAGGCCTCGCGCGCGCAGCAATCGCAGCACCTCTGGCACGTCGTCGTAGAGAGAAAAGTGGTGGCAGCTGGACCACTCGTCGTAGATGTCCCGCGACGCTCGGTCGACACCATCGCCGCTGCCACCCATACCCTGGATGATTCGCGTGGTGTAGTCGATGAAGACCTGGGGATCGTAGCTGTCGTCGGCGCTGTTGAGCACCGGCGAGGCCGCGAGCACCGCCTCGTTGAACCGCTCCGCGTCGACGGCGACGCCATGCCGTGCGCAGAAATCGCGATAGCCGGGGCCGAGGAACGACTCGCCGGGATGGATCAACGTGAAATCGACGTCGAAAAAAACCGCGCGCGTCACGCTAGTCCCGAGGACCGGCAACAGCAACGGCCGCCCGCGCAGGGTCCAGCACGTCGGCCGCGGCGGCATGAATCTCGTCCGGCGTGACGCTGTCGAGGAGCGACGGCAGCCGCTGATCGTAGTCGAGCCCAAGGCCGTATTCTTCGGAGGTCTGCAGGAACGCTGCAATGCTCTGGTTGGTTTCGAGCAGACGCGGGATGGATCCGACCAGATACGCCCGGGTTTCAGCGAGCTCGGTCGCGGTGGGCCCGCCCGCGGCCAGCGCGGCGACTTCGTGTTCGATCGCCGCGAGCGTCCGTTCGACGTTGACCGGGTCGACGCCCGCCCGTACCAGCAGCGGTGCCTCCCCGGCCGTCGCATCCAGCGTGCTGAAGGCGTAGTACGCCATGCCCTGCCGCTCGCGAATGTTGTCCGCGAGCCTGCCGCCCAGGCCGAACTGGCCGAGCACGTTGTTCATCATCCAGTACGCGTAATACCGCGGGTCCAGCCGCCGAATCGTGGTGAAACCGTAGGCGATGTCGGACTGGGTCTTTCCCGGCATCGCGATCAGGCGGGTCCGCCGTCCTCGAGCCGGCGGTGGCGCGCCAATCGTTGCGAGCACGGGAGGCTCAGCGATCCATCCCTCGAATTCCTGCATCGCCCGCTCGAGCGCGTGGTCGGTCCGCACATCGCCCACAATGGCGAGGGACATCGCGGCGGGGCGTACCCGTGCCGCATGAAACGCGACCATGTCGCCACGCGACACCGACTCGACCCCGGTCAGCGTGCCCTTCGGCGGGCGTCCGTAGGGGTGGTCCCACCCGTAGAGGAGCTCCAGCACAGCATCGACCGCGCGCGCCGCAGGGTTGTCCTCGTTCTGCCGCAGGATTGTCAGAGCTTCCGCGCGCCGTTTCTCGATTTCGGCCGGTGGAAACGTGGGGTTGCGAACGACGTCTGCCACGATTGCGAGCACGTCGTCGAAATCCTCGGAGAGGCAGGTGCAGGACACGGTCAGGGCCTGACGGTTCGACGACACACGAAGCGAGACGCCGCGCTCGTCGAGATCGTCGGCCATCATGGCCGCGGTTCTCCGCTCGGTCCCGCGATCGATGACTCGTCCGGTGAGATACGCCAGCCCCGGCAGGTCGACGGGATCGAACATGCTGCCGGCGCGGAACGAAGCGCTGATCGTCACCGCCGGGGTCATCACGGTTTCCTGCGCCAGGACGACCCCGCCGTTGGCCAGCTCCGCCCTGACCGGCGAGAGTCCCTGCGCCAGGCTGGCCGCCATCAGTTCGACCCCAGCGGCTGGAAGGCGCCGACCGTCAGGCTCGAGCGGCGAAGGCGACGCCGGGCGACGTCGCGGACCTGGTCGGGCGTCACGGCATCGATGCAAGGCTGCAGCTTCGAATAGAAGCCCGGTCCGACGACCGTCTCGAAGAAACCCAGCTGGTGAGCCACGTTGGTGACGCTGTCGTCCTCGAAGACCAGCCGCGCCCGCAGCTGGCGCTTGCCGCGCGTCACCTCGCTGTCCTCGATGCCGCCATCGGTCAACGGTTCGAGTGCCGAGAAAACCGCCTCCTCGAGCACCGGCAGGGACACGCCCTCGTTGGGGGTGAATGAAAGCGTGTAGAGGAACGGATCAGCCGTTGCCAGCAGCGCACCGTTGACTTGTGAAGCGAGCCGCCGTTCGAACAGCGCGGTGTAGAGTCGCGACTTCCGCTGCGGAGGAGCAACCCGGAAGCTCGACCAGAGATTGACACCTTTGGGACCGGTCAGAATCGCGTCGAGCACCAGCATCGGGAAGAAGTCGGGATCGGTTGCGGCGGGTGCGCGATAGCCGAACTTCAGGTACGGGGTTGTCCCCTCCCGCTCGACACGGACCCGGCGCTCGCCGAGCTGCGGCGGCTCGGCGATCCGGCGCCGCGTCGGCGCAGCACCGGCAGGAATACGGCCGAAATGGCGCTCGACCTGCCGCAGCACCTGGTCCGACTCCACGTCGCCGACGACGACCAGCGTCGCGTTGCAGGGAACGTAGAAGCGCCGATAGTGCGCGTAAAGGTCGTCGCGCGTCATCGACTGAAGGTCGTGCAGCCAGCCAATCGTCGGATGACGGTAGGTGTGCGCGTGAAAGGCGCTGGCGGTGAGCTCGGTATCGAGCACCTGCTCGGGATCGTTGTCGCCCCCCTGAAGCTCCGAGATGATGACCGTCCGCTCCGATTCGCACGCATCGCGATCGAACAGGCTGTCGTTCATGCGCTCGGCCTCGATGAACAACATCTGATCGAGCGCGTCGCGGCTCGCGGTCTCCAGGTAGGTCGTCTGGTCGATCCAGGTGTAGCCGTTCCACATTCCCCCGAAGCGCTCGACGATGCCCTTCATGTCTTCACGGGGAATGTTGACGGTGCCCTTGAAATTCATGTGCTCGACCCAGTGCGATGCGCCGGTCAAGCCTACGCCCTCGTCTCGCGATCCAACACCGTACCAAGACCACACTGACACGAGCGGTGCCGTATGCACTTCCTGAACGAGCACCGTGAGCCCGTTATCGAGCTGCACCGAACGAAGCGCGAGCTGTGTCGGGAAGGTGCCGGACGAGGAGAGCATCCGTCCATTATACAAGTCGGCTTTTCACCCCAACTGTCCGTAAATGACCAAAATTCGCAAAAATATTCAGTAAATCAGGAGATTTCTTCGTGGCCTTCCGATTGCATCCAGTTATGGTGTGACCTTCTGATCCGGCTCATCGTCAGCGGAGCCAGAGGGTCGAACAGACGGCGAACAGAGAGTTTGTGCAGTCGGTTGAGGAGGTTACAGATGTTCAAGCGGACGATTCTGGCGGCCGCGACAGTACTCGCGCTGGTCGTGAGCACGCAGGCGCAGGAGAATGCAACTCTGGTGTTGCGTTCGGGCGAGAAGGTCTCGGGCCAGCTCGTCGATATGGGCGGCGTGGGCTTCACCGTCCGGGTCAATGGACAGGAACGTCAGATCGCCACCAATGATGTGTCCGTGATCGACTTCACGGGCAGCGGCGACGTCTCCGACGCAGACTTGAACCGGGTGAGCGGGGGGATGCAAACCGTCTTCCTGCGGAACGGTCAGGCCATCGATGGGCATCTCTATGACATCGCTGGCACCAGCCCGCTCCGGATCACACTGAAGACGTCGTCGGGCGAGCGCGAACTCGCGTCGTCCGAGATCGGGCGCATCGTACTGTCGCGTCCGGGCAACTCGGTGGCAACCAGTGGCTCCACGTCTTCGGCGGCCGGCATTCCCGAGGGAACCGGCATCGCAGTCCCAGGCAACACGGCGTGGACGTCCACGGGCCTCACCGTCCGGAGCGGTGATCGGCTGACGTTCAACGCCACTGGCGAAGTGCGGTTGAGCAGTGATTCAGCCGATGTGGCGAACGCCAACGGGTCGCGCGCGGGCCGCAAGGTAGCCTCGGCGCCGGTGCCCGACGCCGCCGCCGGCGCCCTCGTGGCGAGGGTCGGTAACAGCGCCGCCTTCCCGATTGGCGAGCGTGGCACCATCACGATGCCGGCGAACGGTCAGCTGTTCCTGGGCATCAACGACGATCACGTCGGCGACAACCAGGGCGGCTATCGCGTGACGGTACAGCGGACGAATTCACGCCGGTAAGACAGCACCGTAGCTCACATGGGAGCCGGCGCCCTCCGGGGGCGCCGGCTTTTTTGTGTTCGGGGCTTCCCGTCGCCGGCCTTCGACGGCGAGCTCACAGCCGTGTGAAAGAAACCCCGCCCAATCGCCAATACCCCATCGGCAGTCTAAAATGATCGGATACCCATGGCCGATTGGAAGGATTCTCTCAACCTGCCCCGGACGGACTTCCCGATGAAGGCCAACCTGCAGACCTCCGAACCGCAGGCGCTGGCCCGATGGGAAGACATGGACCTGTACGCCCGGATTCGCGAGGCGCGCGCCGGCCGTCCGAAATACGTTCTCCACGACGGTCCACCCTACGCGAACGGCCAGATTCATCTCGGCACCGCCCTCAACAAGATCCTCAAGGATTTCGTGGTCAAGTCGCGCACGATGGCGGGCTTCGATTCGCCATACCTGCCCGGCTACGACTGTCACGGCCTGCCGATCGAGCTGAAGGTCGATCGCGAGCTCGGTCCCAAGAAACGGCAGCTCAGCCCCGCGGATTTCCGCCGGGCTTGCCGGGCCTATGCCGAACGTTTCATCGGCGTGATGACCGACGAGTTCAAGCGGCTCGGCATCTTTGGCGACTGGGATCGGCCGTACCTGACCATGGCCTTCAAGTACCAGGCGGCAATCGCGCGGGCCCTGGGTCATTTCGTGCGCAAGGGGCTCGTCTTCAAGGGCAAGAAGCCCGTGCACTGGTGCATCCACTGCAGGACCGCCCTGGCCGAAGCCGAAGTCGAGTACGAGGACCACTCGTCACCCTCCATCTACGTGGAGTTTCCGCTCTCGCCCGACAGCGCCGACGAGCTGGGCCGCCGCATCCCTGAGCTCGCGGGGAGAAACGTCTCCGTGCTGATCTGGACGACGACGCCATGGACGATCCCGTCGAACCTGGCAATCGCGTTCCACCCGCAGTTCGACTACGCGGCCTATGACGTCGACGGCCGCGCCGTGATCGTGGCGGAGGCGCTGGCCCCGTCGGTGGCAGCCGTGGCCGGGAAAACGTTCGGTGAGCCCGTGGCGCGGATGAAGGGCGTGGTGCTCGAACACATCCGCTTCCAGCACCCGCTCTACGCCCGTCCGTCCGTGGGCGTGCTCGGTGAGTACGTGACGCTGGAGGCCGGCACGGGCGCCGTCCACACGGCTCCTGGACACGGATCGGACGACTTCGAGACCGGCGTGCGCTATGGCCTCGACATCTACGCACCCGTGGGCCCCGGCGGTCACTTTCTCGACACCGTGGAGCTGTTCGGCGGGCAGCGTGTCTTCGACGCGAATCCACGAATCGAGGAGGCGCTGAAGGAGCGCTCACGGCTGTGGCACCGGCAGGATTTTGCGCACTCCTATCCCCATTGCTGGCGATGCCACAATCCCGTCATCTTCCTGGCGACGTCGCAGTGGTTCATCCGGATGGATGGCGAGCCGGCGATCCACTCGTCTGCGGACGCGAACGGCGAGCCGCGAACGCTCCGCGCGGCCGGGCTCGAAGCGATTGACCGCGACGTGAAGTGGATCCCGGCCTGGGGCCGCGACCGCCTCTTCAACATGCTCGCGAACCGCCCGGACTGGTGTATCTCCCGCCAGCGCGCCTGGGGTGTGCCGATTCCTGCGGTCGACTGCGCAAAGTGCGGAGAGGCCCTGCTGACGGCCGACCTCGTGGAGCGCGCAGCGGCGGTCTTCGATCAGTACGGCGCAGACGCGTGGTACGAGAGGCCGATCGAGGAGTTCCTCACTCCCGGGCTGGCCTGTCCGGCCTGCGGAGGGACCGAGTTCGAGCGCGAGCGCGACATCCTGGACGTCTGGTTCGATTCCGGGTCGAGCCACGAGGCGGTGTTGCCGTTCCACGACGATCTCACGTGGCCCGCCGACATGTACCTGGAGGGCAGCGATCAGCACCGCGGCTGGTTCCAGAGCTCGCTCCTGGTCGGTCTCGGCACGCGCGGGCGGCCGCCGTTTCGTGAAGTCCTGACCCACGGGTTCCTGATCGACGTCGACGGCCGAAAGATGTCGAAGTCGCTCGGCAATACCATCCTGCCGCAGGAGGTCATCAAGGAGAGCGGCGCAGAAACACTCAGGCTCTGGGTGGCGATGAGCGACTTCAGGGAAGAGCTCAGGGTGGGCAAGCAGATCCTGCAGCGGGTCGTCGAGGCCTACCGCAAGATCCGGAACACCGGACGCTACCTGCTCGCCAACCTCTACGATTTCGATCCGTCGCGCGACCTGGTGCCGGTTGCGGCGATGCAGGAGGTGGATCGGTATGCGCTCGCGCGCTACGCGGACGCGGCGCTCGAGATCCTCGACGCCTACGACGCCTTCGATTTTCCGACCATCTTCCAGCGGATCAACCAGCTGACCACGGTCGACCTCTCGGCCTTCTACGCCGATGTCTCCAAGGATCGTCTCTACACGCTCGCGGCAGGTGACCCAGCGCGGCGTTCCGCGCAGACGGCAATGTACCTGATCGCCGACGGCCTCTCGCGCCTGCTCGCGCCGATCCTTCCGTTCACCTCGGATGAGATGTGGCGGCACCTGCCGGGATCGCGGCTTCCTTCGGTGCACATCGCCGAGTTCCCATCACGAGCCGAGGTCCAGGCATTCGAAGACCGTGACCTGGTCGCTCGGTGGGAGCGGCTGATCGCGATCCGCGACGACGTGAATCGGGCGCTGGAGGCGGCGCGACAGGGGAAAACGATCGGGAATTCCCTCGGCGCACGCGTCACGCTCACCGCTGGCGGCGCTACGGGCACGCTGTTGCGTCAGTACCAGGACGACCTGCCCATGTTGTTCATCGTGTCGCAGGTCGGCCTGCAGGTAACCGAAGGAGGCGAGGACACGCTCGCCATCGACGTGGTCCGCGCCGAAGGCTACAAGTGCGCGCGCTGCTGGCGGACGGTGGACACCATCTCATCGAGCCCAGACACCGACGGGCTGTGCGAGCGGTGCGTCGCCGCACTGGGGGGATCGCAGGCCGCATGACCGGCGAGCCGGAGACGATTGACGGATCGGGAGCCTCGAGTCCTCCGGCACCGATCGAACCGGCGAAAGAGGCCGAGGCCAAGTTCGCGCGGCCGGCCGAGATCATCACCATTCTGTCGGTTGTCGGAATCGATCAGGTGACCAAGCTGATCGTGCGGCAGATCGTCCCGCTGCACGAGGCGATCAATGTCATTCCCGGGTTGCTCGACCTCACCCACGTCCAGAACACCGGCGCGGCGTTCGGCCTGTTGAATGCTGCGGAGTTTGCGTACAAGCCCGCGATCATGATCGCCATTGCGGCGATCGCGTTGATCGCGATTGCCGCCTACGGCGCTCAACTCGGCTTTCACGAGCGGATGGCACGGCTCGGGCTCTCGCTGATTCTCGGAGGGGCATTCGGCAATCTCATCGACCGCGCGTTCATCGGGCACGTGGTCGATTTCGTGGACGTGTACTGGGGCAACTCACATTTCTGGGCGTTCAACGTCGCGGATGCGGCGATCACGATCGGCGCGATTCTGGTCCTCCTCGACATGATTGGCCTCGGACGGCACCATGCATCCCATTCTGTTTGAAATCCGGGGCTTCCCCGTCTACACCTACGGCGTCCTGCTCGCGGCGGCGTACCTGCTCGGGCTGCAGTTCGCGCTCGTCCGGGCCAAATCGCGCGGACTCGATCCCAACCGGGTCATGGACCTCGGCATCTGGATCATCGTCAGTGCCCTGGTCGGCGCCAAGCTCCTGCTGCTCATCGTCGAGTGGGATACCTACGGGCGGAATCTCGCCGAGCTGAAGACGCTCATACGATCGGGAGGCGTCTTCTACGGCGGGCTGATCGCCGCCGTCCTGGTGGCGTTCTGGTACATGTGGCGTCACCGGTTGCCGTTGTGGTCAGTGTCCGACGTCTTTGCCCCCGGCATCGCACTCGGCCATGTGATCGGCCGCTTCGGCTGTTTCTTTGCCGGCTGCTGCTTCGGCAAGGAGACCACGGTTCCGTGGGCGATTACGTTTACGAGCGAGTACGCCGCGCGCAACGTCGGCACGCCGATCAATCGCCCGCTGCATCCGACCCAGCTCTATGAAGCCGGGGCGGAGCTGCTCATCCTGCTGTTCCTGATCGCAACCGAACGAAAGGGGCGGCCGTTCCCGGGACGCACGTTCTGGGGCTACATGCTGCTCTACGGGATTTCGCGGTTCGTCATCGAGTTCTACCGTGGCGACGTTCGCGGCACAATCGGCATGTTCTCCACCTCCCAGTTCGTCTCGCTGCTGATCGTGCCGATCAGCATCATCATGCTGTTCGTCCTGGGCCGGCGTCCGGAGCCGGCGCCGCACGCCGCGGCCGCCCGGCGCGCGGCCTGAGGAGCGAGCGATGGACGCCCCCGAGAATGCGCTGGTCGTCGAGGAGGAGCACGACGGCCTGCGCCTCGATCAGTTCCTGACCTCGGTTCTTCCCGGCCACACGCGTTCGCAGATTCAGCGCCTCATCAAGGATGGGCGCGTGACCTCGGCTTCCGGCGGGACGATTCGCGCAAGCACTCCGGTCAAGGCCGGCGAACGCTTCGTCGTTGATGTTCCGGAGATCCGGGCTGCCGGACCCGAACCAGAGGCGCTCCCGCTTCGCATCGTCTACGAAGATCCCGACGTCGTGGTCCTCGATAAGCCCGCGGGGATGGTGGTTCACCCGGGAGCCGGCCATGCCGGAGGAACCGTCGTGAATGCGCTGCTGCACCACGTGAAGGATCTCAGCGGCATCGGCGGGGAAGCACGGCCGGGGATCGTGCACCGGCTCGATCGCGGGACCTCGGGACTGATGGTGGTCGCCAAACACGATCGCGCCCACCAGGAACTGGCCCGGCAATTCCACGATCGAGAAGTCGAGAAGGAATACATGGCGCTCGTCTGGGGAGTCGTTCAGGCAGGGCGCCGGATCGACGCGCCCATCGGGCGCGATCCGAACGACCGGCAGAAGATGTCGACCCGGGCGCGCCGCGCGCGGAGCGCGGTCACCCGCGTCACCTTCGCCCGTCATTTCAAGGGGGCGACGTTCGTCAAGGTCGCCATCTCCACCGGCCGGACGCACCAGATCCGGGTCCACCTCAGCACGATCGGGCATCCGATCGTCGGCGACCAGACCTATGGCGGCGTGCACCGGCGCGTCGGAGACAACCTGCGGGCGGTGATGCGGCTCGAACGGCCGTTCCTGCACGCGTGCCGGTTGTGCTTTACGCACCCGGCGGATGGCCGCCGCGTCGAGTTCGACTCTCCCCTGCCGCCCGAGCTCGAGGCGGTCATCGATGACATCGCCGCGCGCGAAGAAGCCTGAGGCATCCAGCAGAGACATGAACGATCCCGAGCGCCTTTCTACCGAACGAATCTTCGATGGCAAAGTGTTCGACGTCGACCGCGATCGCGTCCACATGCCGAATGGCCGCGACGTCACCGTGGACGTCATCCGCCATCCGCCATCGGCCGTGATCGTCCCGGTGCCCGAACCGGGCCGCGTGATCCTGATCCGCCAGTACCGATACGCAGTCAACCAATGGCTCTGGGAATGTCCCGCCGGCAGCGTGGACGAAGGCGAGACGCCGGAACAGGCCGCGAAGCGCGAGTGCCACGAAGAGATCGGCCAGCTCCCGGACACGGTGGTCAGGCTCGGCGCGATGTTTCCGACGCCCGGCTATTGCGATGAGGAGATGTTCTTCTTCCGTGTCTCCGGCCTCGGCGTGCCGGAGCACGAGGCCGAGCAGGACGAGGATGAGGACATCGAGGTGCGCGAATTCACGCTGAGGGAAGTGCGGGAGATGATCAGGCGCGGAGAAATCACCGACATGAAGACGGTGATTGCGCTGAGTTATCTGTGAAGATTGGCCGGGCCTAAAGGCCCGGCCCTACATCTCCCGCCCGTTTGTAGGCCGGGCCTTCAGGCCCGGGCGGCCCTACTGCACCGCCTCCTGAATTTCCTCGTCCATCGGCAGCCCTGAATGCGTCTGGGCGGCGCCCGGTGTCAGCGCGATCTTGAGAACCTCCTCGATATGCGAGACATAGCGAATCGTGAGCTCGCTGCGAAGCTCCTCGGTCAGATCCTCTTTGATGTTCTTCTCGTTCTGACGCGGCAGGATCACCTCGCGGATGCCATGACGACGGGCGGCGAGGACCTTTTCCTTGATGCCCCCCACGGGAAGGACGCGCCCGGATAGCGTGATTTCGCCGGTCATGGCGAGATCGCCACGCACCGGCCGGCCGGTCAACTCCGACGCGAGCGCCGTGACCATCGTCACGCCGGCCGAGGGCCCGTCCTTCGGGATGGCACCGGACGGGACGTGGAGATGGATCTCCGAATCCTTGTAGAAATTGGGATCGACGCTGTAGTGCGGCGCATTCGCCCGGAACCAGGAGAGCGCCGTCCGCGCCGACTCCTTCATCACGTCGCCGAGATGACCGGTCAGTGTCAGCGTGCCGCCGCCGTGCATCCGTGAGCCTTCCACGAACAGCACTTCTCCCCCGGCCGGCGTCCAGGCCAGGCCAACCGCCACTCCGGGGTCCTTGGTGCGGTTCTCGACTTCCTCGTCGAGGAACGTCGGCGCCCCGAGCATTTCGACGACCATATCAGGGTTAATCACGACGCGCGTCTCGTCCCCCTCGGCCCGGCGCCTGGCCACCTTGCGGCAGAGGGCGCCAATCTCGCGCTCCAGGTTCCGGACGCCGGCCTCGCGGGTATAGCCGCGAATCACATTGCGGATCGCCGCGTCCTCGAACACCACATGATCGGCGGTCAAGCCATGGTTGCCGATCTGCTTCGCGATCAGGTGCTCGGTCGCGATCTTGAGCTTTTCCTCCTCGGTATAGCCGGCGAGCTCGAGCACCTCCATGCGATCGCGCAGCGCCGGCGGGATCGGATCCATCACGTTGGCGGTCGTCAGGAACAGGACCTCGGACAGATCGAACGGCACGTCCAGGTAGTGATCGCGGAAGGTGTTGTTCTGCTCGGGGTCCAGCACCTCGAGAAGCGCCGACGCGGGGTCGCCGCGGAAGTCGGACCCGAGCTTGTCGATCTCGTCGAGGATGAAGACGGGGTTCTTCGACTCGGCCCGGCGCAGCCCCTGGATGACCTGCCCCGGAAGCGCGCCGATGTAGGTGCGGCGATGACCGCGGATCTCGGCCTCGTCACGCATCCCGCCGAGCGATACTCTGACGAACTTGCGCCCGAGCGAGTTCGCGATCGATTTCGCCAGCGACGTTTTGCCCACGCCCGGAGGCCCGAGGAAACACAGGATCGGACCCTTGACGTCGGGATTCAGCTTCCGGACGGCGAGATACTCGAGCACGCGATCCTTGACCTTCTCGAGCCCCGAGTGATCGGCGTCGAGCACGTCCTTGGTGCGCTTCAGATCAATCGAGTCTTCGGTCCGCTTGGACCACGGCAACGCCACGATCCAGTCGAGGTAGGTCCGCGAGACCGTGTACTCGGCGGCAGCCACCGGCATCTTGGACAGCCGATCGAGCTCTCGCAGTGCCTCTTTCTTGACCGCGTCGGGCATGCCGACGCCCTCGATCTTCGCCCGCAGCTCCTCGGTTTCCTTCGCCTGCTCGTCCCCCTCGCCGAGCTCCTTCTGGATCGCCTTCAACTGCTCGCGAAGGAAGTACTCACGCTGGTTCTTTCCGACCTCGGACTGCACCTGCGACTGGATCTTCGAGCCGAGCTCGAGTACCTCGAGCTCCTTGATCAGCAACCGGTTGAGCATGTCCATGCGGGCCCGGATGTCGAGCGTCGCGAGGACCTCCTGCTTCACCGGGGTACCGATGGTGGTCAGGCTGGAGGCGATGAAATCGGCGAGCTTCCCCGGATCGGTGATGTTGGCCGCCAGCGCCTGCAGGTCGTCGGACAGCAACGGCGAGAGCGACACCACCTGCTGGAAGTTGCTCTTGATGTTGCGCTGGAGCGCATCGATCTCGAGATGATCCTCTTCGCGCAGCTCCTCGTCGGCGAGAGTGACCGCCGCCTTCAGGTACGGACGGGTCTGGGTGATGCGATCGAGACGGATGCGGGCCAGGCCCTGGACGATCAGCCGGAGGCTGCCGTCAGGGAGCTTGAACATCTTGTGCACGTGCGTCGCCGTGCCGATGGGATAGAGGTCCTCCTGGACAGGCTCCTCCACCGAGGCCTCACGCTGCGTGAACACGCCGATCATCCGACCCGAGGTCGTGGCTTCGTCGATGAGGCGTACTGATGCCTCGCGCGCCACGGCGAGCGGCATGAATGAATTCGGATACAGCACCGTGTCACGCAACGGCAACACGGGCAACTCCGGGGGAATCACCGGCGGGCGATCCCCTCCCGAACCATCGTCAATGACGATCGGCTCGTCCTGATCGCTCATGAGCGATCCTCCTCGACGGGCAGCGTGGACAGCTGCCGTTAGTGCGGTGTTGGGGATGGGGCCGCAGGCCCCTCCCCGGGGGCGGATCGCCCCCGGTCGAGCCTGCGAAATGTAGCATGCCTTGCCGCTGCCGTCCGGTAAGAACGGCCGGACGGCGGTTAGCCCTGCATGTCGAGGAAGAGGGCGGCGGCGCCACGGCGCTGTATCATCCGCTCGCGCTGCTGGGCGACCTCGCGGGCCTCCTCGCAGTCCTTGCAGCGAACGGCGAACGGCAGAGCGCGCAGCCGGCGCTCCGAGATTTCCTCGCCGCACTCGAAGCAGTACCCGAAGGTGCCTTCCTCCAGCCGGCGGAGGGCCTCTTCAATCTTCGAGAGCGTTTCGGCCTTCATCTGGATCAGGGCGAACTCGATGTCGTCCTGGATGTCGGCCTCGGACGTTTCGGCCGCGTCGAGCACGCCGTGCGTCGGGCTGTTGGCACCCTCGGTCCGGACGTCGCGAATCTTGTCGTGCACTGCACTCAAAATCTCGCGGCGGCGTTCCTCGAGGATGTTCTTGAGCTCCGCATAGCGATCCTTGTTCATCTGACCACGTGGCGCATTATTGACGCTCATATGATTCCGCTCCTTCTTCTCGCCGGTCCGCGTAATAAGTCGCAGGCCGTTATGCAATGGATTTGCCAGCCAAGAAATCCCGACAGTTTACACCAGATGTGGTTCCCGCTGAAAGTCGCGGCTGAATCCCGTGGGCAGCGGGATGAGGGAGGTGAAATGGACGCGGGTGGTAACGGCCGGACTCACACCCCTCGCTCAGGGTAGCTACTTCGAAGCATCTGGTTATGAATCAGCTATTTACAACCCGGTTCTCCAACCTGCCTGGCGCCTGGCAACCCGATGATGTCCCTTTAGACGCCAGTACCCCCGATTCCGGTTCGGTTCAATCGACGTCGGTCTGTGTATGGAATTACAGTTGTGTTCGGGGAAACCAGAATTGTCATTGGCTGGTCGGGAATCCGGGTCCGGTCCGGGGTCGGGGTAATTAGGGAAAGCTCTTGGAATCAATCGAACGCGCCGGATCCCCGGACCCCGGACCCCGGATCCCGGATCCCGTCGTTTATTGGAGAAAGCGCTTTCCCACCGAGCTGTTCGGGACGATCCCCCGTTCGATCAGGCGCTGGCCGTCACGTGCGCTGCCCGTGCGGAGCCATTTCTCGTACATCCGAAGCACATCGTTGTTCGACGTCAGCGCGGTGCGCTCGCTGATGTCGGCGAGCACGTCACTGAAGCCGACGAACTTGCGCGAGAGCTCGCCGAACACTTCACGGAACGCGTCTTCCGCGCGGCTCAGCGAACCGTAGGCATAGGCACCCATCGAGACGTAGTAGTCGACATCGACGTGACGGCGGGACAGGCTGTCGGAGAAGAATCCGGCCGTGAACAGTGAGAAATCGCCGAGGCTGCGAAGCCGGGCGCGCTGCTCGGTCCCGCCCGTCTGCAGCGCCCGCGCGAGGCGCACTGCGAGCGGTTCCCCGTGATCGGCGTGTGTTGCTGGATCGAGCCGAACGAACTGACACAGGAGATTGACCAGGTAGTACTCGGTCAGGTCCCCGGCATGAACGTGCTGGCGAGCGAGGGCCGATTCCACGAGTTCCTTGAAATACTCGGTCGCGGTCTGCTCCCGCAGGACGGCTTCGACACGGCGTTCCATGGGGTCCTCCTCCGCAGCACCGGAGCGCCTCCGGCTGAGCGCCGGCTGTGCAACTCCCATTCCGACACGGATCGCGTGTTTTTCCGTGAAATTCCGCGAAGTCCGTCCTACGGCACTGTCGGGCTGGCCTCGAGGGGGAGACAATTGTGTGCGCCCGCCGGGTCACCTGTGCTGTCGTGTATAATTTGACGTTTGTGCCGACGGTTCTCCCAGACGCCGGGGGAGAGCCGGTCCGAGGAAAGGTCCCGGCGCCCAATTCCAGACCGTAAGCCATGGCAAAACGTTGCGAAATTTGCGGAAAAGGTCCCGTCGTCGGACGGAACATCAGCCACGCGCATAACGTGACTCCCCGGCGGTTCGAGCCGAACCTGCAGCGGGTGCGCGCGCTGGTGAACGGCGGTATCCAGCGGCTGCGCGTGTGCACGCGCTGCCTGCGTTCGGGCAAGGTCGTCAAGGCGGCCTAGCCTCGTCTGATGCGCGAGGCCATTTCCACGTCCGCGGCCCCGGCCGCCATCGGCCCGTACTCTCAGGCGATCCGCGCCGGCTCGTTGCTCTTCGTCTCGGGGCAGATCCCGCTCGATCCAGAAACCAGCGCGCTCGTCGAAGGGGACATCAGGGTCCAGACTCACCGGGTGTTCCGCAACCTGGCGGGAATCCTGGACGCCGCCGGCACTTCACTGGAGCGCGTCGTCCGGGCCACGGTGTACCTGGCGGACATGAACGACTTCGCCGCCATGAACGAGGTCTACGCGACCTACTTCAGCTCGCCGGCGCCCGCACGGTCGACGATCCAGGCAGCCCGGCTGCCGCGGGATGCCCGGGTCGAGATCGATGTCATCGCTGAAATCGCGAATCGCGAGTAGCGGCCTCAATTCGTCGCCCTTTCAACATCCACCACCCCCGCGACGCTCCGGAGCGACTTGATCACTCTCTGCAGGTGTTTGACGTCGCTGATCTCGACCGTCATGTCGATGCGCCCCATCGTCTCGGTGGTCGTGGCTTCGACGTTGCGGATATTGGTGTTGATGCCGGCAATCTTCGAGCTGACGTCGGCGAGGATCCCCTTCCGATCCTCGACCTGGATGCTGAGACGGACGGTATACGGCGAGGCGTCAGAGCCCTTGTCCCACTCGACGTCGATCCGGCGTTCGGGGTCGTAGAGCAGGTTGAGCACGTTCGTGCAGCTGGCGGAGTGGACCGACACGCCTTTTCCGCGGGTGATGTAGCCGACGATCTTCTCGCCGCGGATCGGATTGCAGCAGCGGGCTCTGAACACCATGATGTCGTCGATGCCGCGCACCTTGATCTTCTCCTCGCCGGTGCCGAGCACACGCTTCACCACCGAGGAGAGGGTGCTCTCCGGCGCCTCCTTCAGCTGTTCCTGCGGAACCAGCTTCGCCAGGACCGCCTTCGCCGACAGCTTGCCGTAGGCGATCGCGGTGAACAACTCGTCCGGCTTCTGATATCCCCCTTCGGTCAGCACCGCCGCGAACTGCTCCCCTTCGGTCAGCTTGGTGACGTTGAGGCCGAACCGGCGTGCCTCCTTCTCGAACAGCTTGCGGCCGAGCTCGAGACTGCGGATCTTCTCCTCGGCGTGAATGAAGTGCTTGATCTTGTTGCGGGCCCGCGAGGTGGTGACGAAGTTCAGCCAGTCGCGGCTCGGTTTGTGGCCGGCAGTGGTCGCGATCTCCACGATGTCGCCGTTGCGCAGCCGGGTGCGGAGCGGAACCATCTTGCCGTTGACGCGCGCGCCGACGCACTGATGGCCCACGTCGGTGTGGATCGCGTAGGCGAAATCCACCGGCGTCGCATCGCGCGGAAGCGCCTTCACTTCACCCTTGGGAGTGAAGATGTAGACCTCCTCCGGGTAGAGATCGATCTTGAGATTCTGCAGGAACTCCTGGGGATCGCGGACCTCCTGCTGCCACTCGAGGAGCTGGCGCAGCCACAGGAAGTACTGCTCGTCACGATCGGCTCCGATGCGCCCTTCCTTGTACTTCCAATGGGCGGCGATGCCCTCTTCGGCAATCCGATGCATTTCGGCAGTGCGGATCTGCAGTTCGAACGGAAAGCCCCGCTCACTGACGACCGACGTGTGCAGGGATTGATACCCGTTCGGCCTGGGCATCGCGATGAAGTCCTTGATGCGTCCCGGCACCGGCGCCCAGGTCTGATGGATGATGCCGAGCGCGGCGTAGCAGTCGCGGACCGACCCGGTCACGATGCGCAGCGCGACGAGATCGTAGACCTGCTCGAGATCGATCTTCTGGCGCTTGAGTTTCTGGTGAATGCTGAAAAGGCGCTTGATCCGGCCGTCGATGTGAATGACCGGAACCTGGGCTTCCTCGAGCTTCGCGGTGATCGTCTTGCGGAGCTCCTCGATCATTCCCTCAGTGGCGCGCCGCCGCGCCTCGACCCGCTGACGCAGCGACTCGTAGGCCGCAGGTTCGAGGTACTTGAATGAGAGCTCCTCGAGCTCGTTCTTGACCTTGCTCATCCCGAGCCGATTGGCAATCGGCGCGTAGATGTCGCGCGTCTCCTGCGCGATCTTGATCCGCCGTTCCTCGGGCAGGTGATGCAGCGTCCGCATGTTGTGGAGGCGATCCGCGAGCTTGACCAGGATGACGCGGATGTCGTCCACCATCGCCAGCAGCATCTTGCGGAAGTTCTCCGCCTGGCGTTCTTCCCGCGACGAGAACTGAATCGATCCCAGCTTGGTGACACCCTCGACGACATGCGCGATGTCGATACCGAAGAGTTCCCGGATCCGCTCGACCGGCGTCTGTGTGTCCTCGACAATGTCGTGAAGCAGGCCCGCGGCAATCGCAACCACGTCGAGCTTCATGTCCGCCAGCAGATCCGCAACCTCGAGCGGATGGACGAGGTAGGGCTCTCCGGAATGCCGGACCTGGCCCTTGTGCTCGAAGGCGGAGAACATGTACGCGCGCCTGAGCAGGTCGGTGTCGGCGTCCGGGTTGCTTGCCCGCACTTTTTCGACGAGGTCCTCGAACCGGATCATGAAAGTCGGTGTCTAATTTTCGACGGGGTGGAAGGGAAGGGAGACCCCGCCCTTCCCCTCTTGCGGCGCGATTTTTGGTTCAATATACTGGCGCGGTTCAGGCCGGGTAAGCCCTCCGCGTTACGTGCCTGCACCATTCTAATACCCACTTTTCAGCGCGCACGTGGATGTCCGCGCCTTGAGGGAGAACATGAAGACCCGTATTCGGACGGCGTCGCTGACGGTTGCAGTGCTCGTCATCGGGCTCAGCGCCATCACCGCCGGCTGTGGCAAGTATTCGATCCGGAACCTGAAGGCGATGAAGGCCTTCAAAGAGGCCAACGACCATTACCGCGGTCAGCGCTGGCGCGAGGCGGCGGACCGATACGAAGCGGTCATTGCTGCTCAGCCGGACACCGAAGCCGCGCCGGACTTCCTTGCCGCCTACTTCTTCCTCGGCAACAGCTACGACAACCTCTGGAAGCCCGCCCGCAAAGGGGAGCCCGAGAACGACGCCTACATGACCAAGGCGATCGAAAACTATACGAAGGCGGCGGAACAGGCCAAGGATGCGCTCATCAAGCGTCGCGCGATGGAATACATCGTGGCGGCCTACGCGCCCGACAAGCTCAACGATCCCTCCCAGGCCGAGCCCATCGTCCAGAAGATGATCCAGATGGACCCGAGTGAGCCGACGGCTTACTTTCAGCTCTCCAAGATCTATGAGGATGCGGGACGCTACGAGGAGGCTGAACAGGCGCTGCTGAAGGCCCGTGATGCACGGTCGAACGATCCGACGGTCTGGAGCTCAATCGCGGGCTACTACAATCGCCAGGGGGATTTCGACAAGACCATGGAGGCCTTCAACAAGGCCGCCGAGCTCGACCCGAACAATCCCCAGGGGTATCACCTGATCGGCAGCTACTACCAGGAAAAAGCCTCCAAGGACTTCCGGCTGACCCCGGTCCAGAAAGCCGAGATGAACTCCAAGGGCATCGCCGCCGAGGACAAGGCGCTCCAGCTCAATCCGAACTATATCGAGGCGCTCGTCTACAAGAACATCCTGCTCCGCCAGCAGGCGAACCTCGAGAAGGATCCAGACAAGCAGAAGGAGCTGATTCGCCAGGCCGACGACCTGCGGAACAAGGCGATGGATCTCCAGAAGGGCGGCGCGGGCGCCGCCAAACCCGCACCTGGAGCCAAGCCGACGAAGTAGCAGGCTCGACCGAGCAGAACGGAGTCAGGGCCGGGTGCCTTCGGGCGCCCGGCCTTTTTGTTGTCCGCCCGCGCGCCCGCCCCTGTCGAGTCCGCCTTCACGCCGCGAATCTAGCCCTGGGAGGGGGCGACTCAGAGCCTGCCTCGCCGAAGCCCCCGAAAGGATCAGGGGGCGAAGGCGGGGAGACGTACAGAGAAAAGGGCGGCGCCCTCGAAGGAGCGCCGCCCTGAGTGGGCCCAATCCTGCCGGCCTAATTGCTCGAATCGCCCTTCCGCATGCCTTCGGTGACGATTCCGACCTTGTCGACACCGGCGCCCTTGGCCGCGTCGATGACCGCGACCACCTCGCCGTAGCGCAGCGACGGATCACCGATGATGAACATCGTCTTTTCCTTGCGCGCCTCGAAGGTGCTGCGGAGAAAGTCCTGCAGGGCGGTCAGGGCGATGACCTGCTTGTTGACCGTGATCGTGCGGTCCGCGGTGATGTCCAGCACGATCTGGTTGGGATCGACCTGCTGGTTCGCCGATTTCGTCTCGAGCGGCAGGTTCACGTCCACGCCCTTCTGGGTCAGCGGAAGGGCCGCCATGAAGATGATCAGGAGCACGAGGAGCACGTCGATGAGCGGGGTGACATTCATGTCCGCACTGGTGTGCGGCATCTCCCCCTTGACGACCTTCTCGGCGCCGAAGTGCTTGTGGGCGTGCGCCATTACTTGCCTCCTGCCGTCGCGCCGGGTTTGCTCTTGCGCTCGGTAATCAGGCCGATATCCTCGATGCCGACCTTACGCAGGTCGTCCATGGCCGCCATGATCGACGAATAGCTGGCGTCCTGGTCACCCTTGATGAGCACGATCCGCTCGGTCTTGTCCTCGAGCTTGGTCTTCACGCGATCGGCCATCATCGCCCGCTCGACCTGGATCCCGTCGACGTAGAACTTGTTCTTCGAGTCGACGGCGACGACGGTCTGGTTCTGGGTCTCGGGCTTGTCGACGGTGTTCTCCGCGATCGGCAGAGTGACAGGCACGCCCTTCTGCAGCATCGGGGCAATCAACATCATGATGATCAGCAGCACGAGCATGACGTCGACGAGCGGCGTCACGTTGATGTCCGATTTCGGGCCGCCTTTTGCGCCGCCTACATCCATTGCCATGGGCAGTACTCCGTTCTAAACGCGCGGTGTGCGATGCCGCTGCCATCTCGGGCCCGGTGGGGCGGCCTTCAGCCTACGTCCGAAAGCCGTCCGCCGGCAACCCGGTAGCTGATTTACGCCGTCTTCTTGATGAAGTAGTCCACGAGCTCGGACGACGAGTTGTCCATCTCGACGTTGAAGTACTCGATTCGGCCGGTGAGGTAGTTGTAGAACCACACCGCTGGGATCGCGACGACGAGGCCGAGCGCGGTTTCGACGAGCGCTTCAGAGATACCGGCCGAGACCGCGCCGAGACCGCCGGAGCCGGTGGCCGCGATGCCCTGGAACGCCGTGATGATGCCGACGACCGTGCCGAGCAGTCCGACGAACGGGGCGGTCGCGCCGATGGTGGCGAGGGAGGAGACGCCCTTCTTCAGGTCATTGGCCGTGAGGGCCGAGGCGCGCTGAATGGCGCGGCGCACGGTGTCGACCAGGTCTTCGCGGCTCAGATTGGCGCCGCTTTCCTGTTGGAACTGGTATTCCTGCAGACCGGCGAGCACGACCTTCGCCAGATGGCTGTAGCGGTAGTTCTTGGACGACGAGATCGCAATGGCGTCCTTGAGCCGACCTTCCTTGAGATGCTTGGCCACCTGCGGGGCGTACAGCTTCGACTGCTTGCGCGCCTGCGTGAACGTATAAATCCGTTCGATGGCGACGCCAAACGAGATCATCGACATGATGACCAAAATCACCGCGATGGCCCTCGCGACGAAGCCCATCTCGTTCCACATGTGCATCAAGTCCATTGCGCCACTCCTCCGGTTCTGGACCAGTCCAGAATGAATTCGAATTTCCTGATTGCCTGCGGCCTGGCCTTTGCCACGCCCTGCGCACGAACGGCGGGGCTCACGCCCCGCCTTGACCTGTGAAGCCCGCCACGCCGAGCGGCTGTCACTGCAGCGTGAAGTTCACCGTGACCGTCATGATGACCGGGACGGGGACGCCGTTGAGCAGCGTCGGCGTGAACTGCCACTGTTTGACTGCGTCGAGCGCCGCCTGGTCGAGAAGCGGAATCGAGCGCAGAACCTTCGCGTCCTTGACGCGGCCGTCAGGCCCGATCGTCGCCTCGATGATGACGACCCCCTGCACGCGCGCAGACTGCGCGATCGGCGGGTAGACCGGGTTGACGTTGCGCGTCTTGGTGGGCGCCTTGATATTGCCGCCGACGCGGACCGGCGCGCTCGGCGGAGGCGGCGGGGGTGGGGGCGCTGCGGGCAGCCCGCCGACCACACCACCGATCGTGCCTCCGGGGATACCGCCTTCGACGCCGCCCGGCACACCCTCGCTGACCCCGGCCGCGGGAGCCGGAACCTCGGGGACGATTTCCTTCGGAGCTTCGGTCGGTGCAGCGTTGGGGTTGGTCACCGGGGTCGGGGCCACCTTGGGGGGAGCCGCGGCCGGGGGTGGCGGAGGGGGCGGAGGCGGCGGCGGCGGCGGTGCCGCGAACGCCATCATGGTGTTGGGCGTCGGCAGCACATCCGCCGCCATCAGCGGAATGATGATGACCGCCGCAAACAGTGCCACGTGCGCCAGGATCGATACCGGCACCGTGTACCAAGCCTGCGATCCGACCTTAATCGACGGATCGACAACGTCGCCGAACATGTCACGCGGCACAGCTCAGTCCTCCCTGCGGCTCTGATCGCTCACTTGTGCCGAGCTCACCCACGGCGCAAGACCGCGAATTATAGTCAGACCAAAAAAGCAGTGTCAACGAACGTCCCATGCGCTAGTAGACACCGGATTTGCGTGAATGGTCCGAACTCTGCCCGGATTTTTCCGGTTCGGGGTTGCCGCACGTCTGTCACGACTTCTCCGTCTCCCGGCAGACTTTCAGGCCGCTTCCCGGACAATTCGCATTGCGTAAAACGACCTCCACACAAACACCGCAGAACTCACGAAGAACAGGCCCGACAGCAGCAGGCCGGTCCGCGCGCCGTACTGCTCTGCAAGCTGCACGCCCAACTCGACCGCCAGCAACCCGAACAGCGTCGTGAACTTGATCACCGGGTTCATGGCTACAGACGAGGTGTCCTTGAAGGGATCCCCCACCGTATCGCCGACGACTGTCGCCGCATGCAGCGGGGAGCCCTTCTCTTTCAGCTCGACCTCGACGATCTTCTTCGCGTTGTCCCAGGCACCACCGGCATTCGCCATGAAGATGGCCTGATACAAGCCGAACAAGGCGATCGACACCAGGTACCCCACGAAAAAGTACGGCTCAAGGAAGGCGAACGCCAGCGTGCCGAAGAACACGCCGAGGAAGATGTTGAACATCCCCTTCTGCGCGTACTGGGTGCAGATCTCCACCACCTTCTTACTGTCGCTGACCGAGGCCTTCTCCACCCCCTCGAGCCGGATGTTGGCCTTGATGAACTCGACCGCGCGATAGGCCCCGGTGGTCACCGCCTGGGTCGACGCACCGGTGAACCAGTAGATCATCGCCCCACCGGTGACGAGCCCCAGCAGGAACGGCGGGTGGAGCAGCGACAGCTTGTCGAGATTCTGCGTCAGTCCATGCGTGAGCATCACGATGATCGAAAAGATCATCGTGGTCGCACCGACGACCGCCGTCCCGATCAGCACCGGCTTCGCGGTCGCCTTGAACGTGTTCCCGGCGCCGTCGTTCTCCTCGAGGAGGTGCTTGGCACGCTCGAAGTTCACGTCGAACCCGTAGTCCTTCTTGAGCTCCTGCTTGATGTTCGGAATGCCTTCGATGACCGACAGTTCGAAGACCGACTGCGCGTTGTCGGTGACCGGACCGTACGAATCCACGGCGATGGTGACCGGGCCCATCCCGAGGAACCCGAACGCGACGAGACCGAACGCGAAGACCGCCGGCGCGATCATGAGGCCGCCGAGCCCCTGTGTGCTGACCCCGTACGCGATCGCCATCAGCGTGACGATCGTGAGCCCGAGCCAGTAGCTGGAGAAATTGCCGGCCACGAAACCGGACAGGATGTTGAGCGAAGCGCCGCCTTCACGCGACGAGGTCACGACCTCGCGGACATGCCCGGACTCGACTGACGTGAAAACCTTGACGAGCTCCGGAATGATCGCGCCGGCCAGCGTGCCACACGTGATGATCGTCGACAGCTTCCACCAGAGCGTGGGATCGCCGCCGAGCCCGGGAATCAGCAGGTAGGAGACGAGATAGGTCAACGCCACCGAGACGATCGACGTGAGCCACACCAGGCGTGTCAGCGGGACCTCGAAATTCATCGTGGTGGCGTGGCCGAAGCTCGCCTTCGCCCACGCCTCGTTGAGCAGGTAGGACACGCCGCTCGCGATCACCATCATCACGCGCATGACGAAGATCCACACGAGCAGCTGCACCTGCACCGTGGTGTTCGTGACGGCAAGCAGGATGAACGAAATCAGGGCCACGCCGGTCACCCCGTAGGTCTCGAAGCCGTCGGCGCTGGGACCGACCGAGTCGCCGGCGTTGTCCCCCGTGCAGTCGGCGATGACGCCGGGGTTGCGGGCGTCGTCCTCCTTGATGTTGAAGACGATCTTCATCAGGTCCGATCCGATGTCGGCGATCTTGGTGAAGATGCCGCCGGCGATGCGCAACGCCGCGGCGCCGAGCGACTCACCGATCGCGAAGCCGATGAAGCAGGAGCCGGCGTAGTCGCCAGGAATGAACAGCAGGATGCACAGCATCAGGAAGAGCTCGACGCTGATGAGGAGCATGCCGATGCTCATGCCGGCGCGCAGCGGAATCGCGTAGATCGGGAACGGCTGCCCGCGCAGGCCCGCGAAGGCCGCCCGTGAGTTCGCAAAGGTGTTGACGCGGATGCCGAACCAGGCCACGCCGTAGCTGCCGGCGATGCCAATCAGGCTGAAGAGGAGAATGATGGCGACCTTGACGGCCGCGAAGTGCTGCAGGACCCCGAAGTAGAACACCATGATCACCCCGATGAACAGCTCGAGGATCAGGATGAACTTGCCCTGGGTGATCAGGTAGGTCTTGCAGGTCTCGTAAATCAGCTCGGAGATCTCGCGCATCGAGTGGTGCACGGGCAGGTTTCGCAGCTGCACGAAGATGACCATGCCGAACGCCAGGCCGAGCAAGCACACGCCCAGCCCGAACATCAGCAGCGTGCGGCCGTTGATCCCCTGGAACGTCACCTGCCCGAGGTCCGGCAGAATCAGGTTGGCCTCACCTCCGGTGTGACGCACCTCTTGCGCGGCAGCCGGCTCCGGCGCCTGTGCGCCGATCGACACCGCGGCGGGCGTCAACAGCAGCGCGACGAGCAGGACCGCCAGCCAACCCGTACACGAACGGAACGTATGCAGCATTTGTCTCCTCGAAATGCGCGTCGCAAAATCCACGGATCGTACCATACGCTCCCGAGCCGATGCGCCGTCCGGGGCACGATCTCGAACGCAGATTCTAGCGAGGCTGCGCCTCAGACCATAGTCAAGACCCAGGCGTCAGACCCGGAAATCGGCGACTCGATCCGTTCCGTGACGGGCCTTGAGACGGCTCGACAGGGCAACGCCGCCCGTCAGGAAGATCCGAATCGCCTGTTCGACGGTGAGGTCGGGAAACGAAACCTTGTCCCTGGGACAGATGATGACGTCTCCGAGATAAAGGTGGTTGGTCGGCACGTACACGGCGATCAGGGGCTGCGGCCCCAGGCCGCGATCGATCGTGAACTCTTTCGTCAGGAAACCCAGCATGAATCCGCGCGCGCTGTCCTCGACCAGCACCACGCGCTTGAACCCATATTCATTGTCCGGCGAGAAGGCGACTACAAGCTGCTTTACCGGTGAATAGATTGTCCGGAACACCGGCACTTTCAAGAGGTACGCCTCGGCTCGCTGGAGCAGCCTCCTGCCCAGGACGTTGGTGGCCAAGGCACCGACCAGGAGAACGATGAGCGCGGTCGTGAGGATGCCGAGTCCGGGAATGTGCACCGGCGTGGCGGGATCGCGGCTGAGACGCTGGATCCACGAGTCGTAGAACGGGCCGACGAAGCCATCGACCAGTCGGAAGATCCAGACGAACGCGGCGACGCTGATGACGAGCGGCACCGTGACGAAGAATCCGGCGATGAACGTGCGCCGCAACCACTGCATGGCAGCGTCCTAGGGGGCGTTCGCCGCCAGCGCGATCAGCAGGAGCAGGCCGGCCGCTATCCTGTACCAGGCGAAGGGCACGAACCCCACGCGGCGGACGACGCCAAGGAACGGCTTGACCACCAGCAGCGCCGCAATGAACGCCATGACGAAACCGACCGCGATTTCTGCGGCCAGATCAGGTCCCAGGCTGTGCCGTGCCTCGAGCATGTCGTGCACGAACGCACCGGTCATCGTCGGCATCGCCAGGAAGAACGAGAACTCGGCCGCGGCCGGGCGATCGAGCCCGAGCAGCATCGCGCCCACGATGGTGGCCCCCGACCGCGACACGCCTGGCACCAGCGCCAGCACCTGGCACCCACCGATCCCGAGCGCCCGCGCCAGCGACGTGTGATCGGCATTCCGGACGATCGGCTCCGGGCGATACCGCTCGGCGAGGAGCATCACCACCCCACCGATGATGAACGACCACGCGATCACCGCCGGCGTCGTGTAGAGCACGCGCTTCACGTAGCCGGCGAACAGCGCGCCGGCCACGGCCGCCGGAATGAACGCGACGAACACCATCAGGGCGAAATGCCGCGCCTCGGGATCCGTCGGCAGCCCGGCGATCACACGAATGATCTTGGCGCGATAGAGCCACATCACCGCGAGGATCGATCCCAGCTGGATCGTCACGGTGAAGACACCGCCCGGATCCTCGAAATCGAGCAGCCTGGCGCCGAGCAGCAGGTGGGCCGTCGACGACACCGGCAGGAACTCGGTCAGTCCCTGGACGATCCCGAGGAGTGCCGCAGCGAGAAGAGTCACCGGCAGGCGCCGCTACGACGCGCGGCGACGGCCGGGCTTTCTGGTGGCTTCCGGCGCTGCCGCCGTGACCATCTGCCCCTTCACCGGTTTCCGCCCCTGCAGCATGATCGCGATCGCCGCGGCGATGAACACCGTCGAATAGGTGCCGCTGATGATCCCGACCAGCATGGTGAAGGCAAAACCCTCGAGCACCTCACCGCCGAAGAAATAGAGCGCCACTACGCTCAGCAGCGTCGTCCCCGCCGTGATGATGGTGCGGCTGAGGGTCTGGTTGACTGCCGTGTTGACGATCGTGGACAGGGGGTCGCGCCGCTGGCTGCGGAGGTTCTCGCGGACGCGGTCGAAAATGACAATGGTGTCGTTGACCGAATAGCCGGTGATGGTCAGCAGGCCGGCGATGACGTTGAGGGTCAAGTCGTACCGGAAGAACGCCAGGAACGCGAGGCACACCAGCAGGTCGTGCAGCGTCGCGGCAATCGCGCCGACCGCGAAGCTGAGTTGGAAGCGAAATGCGATGTAGAGCAGGATGCCGCTGAGCGCCAGCACCGTCGCCAGCAGGCCCTGCCGGCGCAGCTGCTCGCCCACGACCGGCCCGACGATCTCGGTGCCCTCTGGCGGCATCTTGAAGCTGCCGGCGCTGCCGGCCCGCAGCGCACCGACGATGGCATCGACCTCTCGGCTCAGCTCTCCGCCCGACTCCTGCCCGGTGCGGCGGACGCGGATCAGGACGTCCCGGTTCTCCGCCGGCCCGTAACGCTGCACGACCGCATCGCCGCCTACCGTGCTGGCCGCCAGCGCGTTGCGGATCTTGGCGAGGTCGGGCTGCTGATCGAACTTCAGAATGACGATGGTGCCGCCCTCGAAGTCGACCCCTTTCTGCAGGCCACGCGTCATGATGACGCCGAACCCGGCCAGGATCACGACGAGCGAGAGCACGATGGCGTGCCACCGCCATCGGACGAAGTTGAAGTCAGGGTTGTTCAGGAATTTCATGATGCCCCTAGATGCTGAGCGAGGCCTTCGCGGTCGGCTGGCGGAGCAGCACCGCTTCGAAAATGGTCCTCGAGACAAAGATGGATGTGAACAAGTTGGTCAGCAGGCCGATGAACAGGGTCGTGGCGAAGCCCCGGATCGGGCCGGTGCCGAACATGAACAGGAAGGCCGCCGCGATGAGCGACGTCACGTGAGTGTCGAGGAGCGTGAGGAAGACGCGTTCGAAGCTCTTGGCCACCGCGGCTCTCGCGCCGCTCCCGGCGGCCAGCTCCTCCTTGATGCGCTCGAAGATCAGCACGTTCGAGTCCACACCCATACCCATCGTCAAGATGAACCCGGCGATCCCGGGCAGCGTCATGATGAAGCCGAAATAGGCCATCAGCCCGATCAGGATCACCAGGTTGGCGACCATCGCGACGATCGCGTTGATGCCCGAGAGCTTGTAGTAGACGAGCATGAAGACGACGACCAGCGCGAGCCCGGCCAGCGACGCGAGCACGCCGGACTTGATCGAATCAGCGCCCAGCGTTGGGCCGATGACCCGCTCTTCGAGATAGCTCATCGAGGCGGGCAGCGCGCCGGAGTTCAGGACCAGAACGAGATCCCGGACCTGCTCCTGCGTGAACGAGCCGTAGATCCGGCCGTTGTCGTTGATCCGGCCATCGATTCGCGGCGCCGACTGCACCCGGTTGTCCAGGACAATGGCGAGCGATCGGCCGATGTTGTCGCCCGTCAGCTTGCCGAACTTGGCCGAGCCGTCGCGGGTGAGGGAGAAACCGACTGCGGGCCGACCGTTTTCATCGAGGGTCGCCTGGGCGGTCCGCAGATCCTGGCCGGTGATCCCGGCAGTCCTCCGGAGGAGATAGAACCCCGGCTCCTGGCCGGAGCCCTGCAGGACTTCCATGTCGTCGGGGAGCTTGCCGTTGTGCGGTTGAAGCAGGGCTTCCTGTGACGACATCGGTCCCGACTCGACGATCTTGAGCTGCAGCTGTGCGGTGGACCGGATGATCTCCTTGGCCCGCGCCACCTCGCTGACGCCCGGCAGCTCGACCATCAGCTGATCGCCCGTGTCGCCATACTCGGAAATGTTCGGCTCAGACACGCCGAGCTCGTTGACTCTCCGATCGATGGTTTCACGGGCCTGAGTCAGGGCCTGCTGCTTCATTTGCACGGCGATGTTGGGCCGCATCGCGAAATCGTAGGACCCGCCGGGTCCGGAGGTGCGGTTGTAGCTGGCGCTCGCGTTGTCATCGGCGAGCCGCTCGAACTCGGCCTGCCTGTCCTGGGGCACGCCCTCGATCCGGAACGTCGTGGGGGACGGCACCGACAGGGCCGAGACGGTGATCCCCGCCACGCGGGCCGCCTCGCGCAGCTGCTCGGCGGTCGTCGTGGTCGAGGTCTTCAGGGCCTCGTCAGTGTGGACTCGGAGCACGAGATGGACGCCGCCCTGGAGATCGAGCCCCAGATCCAGCTGGCGCGCCTTGAGCCAGGCCGGCGCCGGCAGCCCGTAACGGGTCGCGAGAATCGGGTAGACACCGAGCGCGAAAAAGACAGCGAAGACGCCAACGATCGTGAAAACCTTCCAGCGGATGTTCTTCATGATGATTAAAGGCTGTTGCTTTCAGGGACGACCGGCTCCTGCCCCTGGTACCCGGCGACGGCGGCCCGGGCGACTTCGATCCGGACGCGGTCGGCGATCTGGATCTGCAGGGCCTTCTCGCCGATGCGAGTGACCTGGCCGTAGATCCCGCTCGTGGTGATGACCTTGTCGCCCACTTTCAGCGACTCCTGGAACTCCTGGATCTTCTTCTGCCGCTTCTTCATCGGCAGCAGGATCAGGAAATAGAAGATACCGAGAATGATCGCGAACGGCAGGAGCTGCAACAGCCCGGACGGCTGCACAGCACCCGCGGATGCGAAGAGGACGAACTCGAACGCCTGGTCCATTCAGTTTCGGGGTCGGCGGGAAAAGGTTTGATGGAACTCCAGGCGGAGTTTTTCAAACATGCCGAACGTTAAAGCTTCCCTTATCCGCCGCATGGTGTCAAGGTAGAAGTGTAGATTATGCAGTGAGTTGAGGGTAGCGGCGGTCATTTCTCCAGACATATAAAGGTGCCGGAGATACGCGCGCGAGAACGTCCGGCACGTGTAGCAGCCGCAGGCCGGATCCGGGGGGGACAGGTCCTCCGCATAGCGGGCGTTCTTGATTGAGAGAGGACCGGCGCTCGTCAGAAACTGGCCGTTCCTGGCGTTCCGCGTCGGCAGCACGCAGTCGAACATGTCGATGCCGCGCGCGACGCACTCGAACAGGTCGTCCGGCATCCCGGTGCCCATCAGATAGCGCGGCCTGTCCTCGGGCAGCGACGGGGCCGTCTGCCCGACGACTTCGTACATCACGTGCGGGGGCTCCCCCACACTCAGCCCGCCGATGGCGTAGGCCTCGAATCCGATCTCGGTCGTCGCCTGCGCGCTCTCGGTCCGCAGGTCCGGGAACGTGGCTCCCTGGACGATGCCGAACTGGGCCTGACCGGGATTGGTGACGCGGATGGCGCCCGGATCGCTGCGGAGCTGCTCGAAGCGGGTGCGGGCGCGACGCGCCCATCGAATCGAGCGCTCCATGGAATCCCTGGCGGCATCCCGCGTGGCAGGCGTCGCGAGGCATTCGTCGAGCACCATCGCGATGTCGGATCCGAGCTGGGCCTGCACGTCGGTCGCCCGCTCCGGGGTCAGGAGATGCTTCGCGCCGTCCAGGTGCGAACGAAACTCGGCCCCTTCTTCCCGGATCTTGCGGATCGTCGCCAGGCTGAAGACCTGATACCCGCCGCTGTCGGTGAGGATCGGCCGATGCCAGCCGATGAAGTCGTGCAATCCGCCGGCGCGGGCGATGAGATCGCCGCCTGGCCGGAGGAACAGGTGGTACGTGTTCCCGAGGATGATCTCGGCCCCGAGATCCTCGAGGTCCCGATGGGTGACCGCCTTGACGGCGCCGCGCGTGCCCACCGGCATGAACACCGGTGTCTGCACGACACCATGCGGCGTCCGCAGCTCGCCCCGGCGCGCGAGGCCTTCCCGGTGCGTGACGGTGAAGTGGAAGGGACCGGAAGACACTCGTCTCCATTCTGGCGCGAACAGGGTCAACTCCCCACGATCCAACGATCCAACTCCCAAGGGGAATCGCTCGCTGCCCACCTGCCCCACACAGGCCGCAACCGGCTTCCCTTGGGAGTTGGAAGTTGGATCGTGGGGAGTTGAAGCGCGCCGGATGTACCCGCGCGCGCTTCCTGTATTCTTTTGTACGTGAAACGTCTGCGCGTCGGTGTGCTGTACGGCGGCCGTTCTGGTGAGCACGAGGTTTCGCTCGCATCCGCCGCCGCGGTGTTCGCTCATCTCGACAAGAAGCGCTACGAGGCCGTGCCCATCCGGATCGAGAAGGACGGGCGCTGGTGCCTGGCCGATCGCGCGCCGACCGCGATGTCGGCCAGTGACGTGATCGAGCAGGCACGGCTCGATGCGGCCCGGCCGCTGCGAAGCGGACGCGAAGTGCACATGATTGCGCGGCCGAGTGAAGAAACCGTGCTCTCGATCGACCGGAGCGCGTCCCGCATCGACGAGCTTGGGCGTGCGACCGTCACCGGCCTCAATCTCGACGTGATCTTTCCGGTTCTGCACGGTCCGTACGGCGAGGATGGCACCGTCCAGGGGCTGCTCGAGCTCGCCAACGTTCCATACGTCGGCGCAGGAGTGCTCGCCTCCGCCGTCGGGATGGACAAGGCGATCATGAAGCTGGTGTTCTCGGCGCACGGATTACCCGTCGGCCCCTACCGTGTCGTGATGCGCCACGAGCGCGAGGCGAACGGCGCGGCGACGCTCGATGCGCTGGAGTCCGCCCTCGGCTACCCGATGTTCGTCAAACCCGCGAATCTCGGATCGAGCGTGGGAATCTCGAAGGCCAAGGCGCGCGACAGCCTCTCGAACGCCCTCGACCTCGCCGGCGCCTACGATCGCAAGATCGTGGTCGAAGCCGCCATTCCAGAGGCGCGCGAGATCGAGTGCGCGGTGCTCGGCAACGATCGCCCCGACGCGTCGGTCGCCGGTGAGGTGATCCCGTCCCGCGAGTTCTACGACTACGAGGCGAAGTACCTCGACGACCGCTCGCAGGTGATCATCCCGGCGGACCTGGCGCCGGACGTGTCGGAGGAGATTCGACGGCTCTCGATCGCCGCCTTCAAGGCCATCGACTGCGCCGGCATGGCCCGCGTCGACTTCCTCGTCTCGCGCCCGACCGGGCAGATCTTCGTCAACGAAGTGAACACGATCCCGGGGTTCACGACGATCAGCATGTACTCGAAGCTCTGGGCCGCGACCGGGGTCGACTACGCCACGCTTCTGGATCGCCTCCTCAGCCTCGCCCTCGAACGGCACGCCGGCAAGCAGCAACTGCGCACCAGCCTCGCATGATCGTGCCGCGCCGGGTGCCCGCGCTTGCCACCTTGATCACGATCGGTTGGGTGACAGCGATCTCCGTGCCGGCATCGCAGGACACACCGCGCCGATCGGTCCCGGCACTCCCGCCGCACTACCCGCTGCGCGGCGAAGACGGGCTGGTCCGGGCCTATGACTTCATTCTCGAAGCCCGCTTCGATCAGGTCGACGCCGAGCTGCGGCGGGCCTGCGGTCCCGCGCCGGCGGAAGCCTGCAACGTGCTCGAGGCCACGGCGATCTGGTGGCGGATTCAGCTCGATCCGGAGAGCCACGCGCTCGACGCCGAGTTCACCGCCTCCGTCGAGCGGGCGATCCGGACCACCGAAGCCTGGACCGAACGCGCCCCTGATGCCGCGGAAGCCTGGTTCTATCTCGGGGCCGCCTACGGCGCGCGGGTGCAGTGGCGAGTGCTGCGCGGCGAGAAAGTCGCCGCCGCGCGGGACGGAAAACGAATCAAGGAAGCGATGGACCGGGCGCTCGCGCTCGAGCCCGGTATGGACGACGCCTACTTCGGGCTCGGCATGTACAAGTACTACGCCGACGTCGCGCCGGCGGCCGCCCGGGTCTTGCGCTTCCTGCTCCTGCTGCCGGGCGGCGATCGCAAGGAAGGGCTGCGCGAGATGCTGCGGGCGCGCAGCCGGGGACGGCTGGTGCAAGGCGAAGCCGACTACCAGCTGCACACCATTTATCTGTGGTACGAGCGGCAGACGCGGCGCGCGATCGAGCTGCTCTACGGCCTCCAGGCCCGCTATCCCGGCAATCCGCTCTACCTCGCGCAGATCGCGCAGATTCAGGACGTCTACGAGCACGACATCGTGGCCAGCCTCGAAACCTGGCGCCAGCTGCTCGCGGCCGCCCGCGAACAGCGCGCCAACAATGCCGCACTCGCGGAAGTACAGGCCCGTCTCGGGGTTGCGCGCATGCTCGACCGGCTCTACCTGACGGACGATGCACTCGAGCACCTGAAGGCCGTGACCGCCCTGAAGGCGGAGGAGCCCTACTCGTCGCTGGCACTCGCCTACCTGCAGCTCGGCGAAGCGCACGATCGCCTCGGCGCGCGTCCCGCCGCCGTCGCTGCCTACAAGTCCGCGATCGCGGCGGTTCCAGCGCTCGATTCCTACGATGTGCGATCGCAGGCGTCGAAGCGGCTGCGACACGCACCGGATGCCCGTCACGCGGAGGCCTATCGGCTGTCGCTCGACGGATGGCGCCGGCTGGAGCGCAACGACCTGCCTGGTGCCACCGCAGCGCTCGAGCATGCGATCGCACTCGATCCCCACGATCCGGTCGCGCGGTATCGGCTCGGCCGCGTCCTCCAGGCACGGCGTGAAGACCTCGCCGCGCTCGCGCAGTTCGATCTCGCGATCCGCAACGGACAGACGTGTCCCGCGCCAATCCTCGGCAACGCCCATCTCGAAGCGGCGCGCCTGCACGAGCGGCTCGGGCACACCGACGATGCGGTGTCCGGCTATCGGATCGCGTCGACGCTGTTCGGGGCCGCAGCCGACACGCGCGCCGCCGCCACCCGCGCACTCGCGCGGCTCGATCTGCGCTAGATCCGCGCACCGCGGTCCGCAGTCCGCGGTCCGATCGCGGCGTTTCTCATCTTCTTCTCACCGACTTGACAAGAAAATCGCTTTGGAGTTGCGGACTACAGCCCGATCGCGCGTCGGCCGACACTTTAGGCGTGCGGGTTTTTGACAAGTCCGAGCACTTTGTGCTTGACACTTCGATCTTCTCACCCGTAATCTACATCTCGTATGAGGGTGGTCCGCTCAGCCCACCTGTTGTGACCCACGAGAGTCGGTAAATAGCTGAGCTGCCAGTTCCAAGGAGGAACGAATGGCGAAGAAAACCGCAAAGGGTGGCGCGAAGAAGTCGGCTAAGGGCGGAAAGAAGCGCTAAGCGCCGCCTGACCGGTACGGGGGTGTCGCCAGAACTTGGCACCCCCTAATTTCTTTTGAGCGGCCTCCCGCCTTCCATCCTCCGCGCAGCGCGCGTCAGGTTTCCGGCTCGCGGGAGTTCCGGAACGAAGCGCGGGCGCCGGACCGCAGACCGACGTGCCAGACGGCAGCGGATGTCGCCGGCGAGAGCCCACGTGAGATCCCACGAGTGAAAGGGGGGATAATCATGGCCAAGAAGACTGCTAAGGGCGGCGCGAAGAAAAAGGGCGGAAAGAAGCGCTAAGAGCCCGAAAGGGGGCTCACGGCCCCCTTTCAATCTCTCATCCCTCATCGCGAGTCCCGCATCACCAGTCCCGCATCCCCGTCCGGAATCCTTCAGTCGAGAATCCCGGTCCAGCGTCCGCCGTCATTCCCATTTCCCGTCCCAGACGCGCACGCGCACGATCGTGTCGCCGACCTGGATGCGATCGACCACGTCCATCCCGTTCACCACGTGCCCGAATGCCGTGTACCGGCCATCGAGGTGCGGCTGCGGTGAGTGCGTGATGAAGAACTGGCTGCCGCCGGTGTCGCGCCAGGAGAGTGCCATCCCGACGGTGCCGCGCAGGTAGGGACGTTCGGTGAGCTCGTCGCGGATCGTGTACCCAGGGCCGCCCTCTCCGTCGCCGCGCGGATCGCCGTCCTGCATCACGAAGTTGGGCACGACGCGATGCACCTGCAGGCCGTTGAAGAATCCTTTCCTCGCCAGCGTCACGAAGCTGCGGGATGTCTGTGGCGCATCGAGGACCGCCAGCTCGAATTCGATCGTGCCTTTGGCGGTTTCGATGAACACGTGAGGCGAGTTGGGCGGCGCCGCGAGCGCGGGATCCTCGTAGCTCGCGATCGGCGCGCCTGGCACCGGCCGGATGGCCTGTTGATGATCGCCCGAGGGATCGAGCTTGGTGAGCAGCTCCGCCGCGCGCACGCGAACCGCCCAGTCCTTGTCCGCCAGCCCGGCGCGGATCCCTTCGACCGCCTCCGGGCTGCCATACTCCGCCAGCGCCGAGATGGCCGCCGCACGGGCACCATACGCGGCGTCGGGCAGGGCCGCCTGATACGCGTCCCTGAGTGCGCTCACGCCGCCCGCCGGCTTGACCTCACCGACCAGTCCGGCCACGGCCTCACGAACCGCATAGTCCGGATCCTTCAGGCGGGCGAGCAGCACCTGGTCGACCTCCGGGGCCTTCACACGGACGAGCGCGCGGAGCGCGTGCGGGATCACCCGCTTGTCCTCGTCGTTCACCAGGTCGTTGAGACGGATGAGCGAGACCGCCTGGGGCAGCATCCCGAGGGCATCCGCGAGCGCCGCACGTCCCATCCAGTGCCGATCGATCTCGAGCCCGGACAGGATCAACGTGAAGTTGTCCGGATCGATCGCGACTGCCGCGCGAATCGCCGCCGCCCGCAACGCGGGCCACTCATCGGTGATGAGGTCCTGCACAATCGGCAGCTGATCGAGCGCCCGCAGCGACCCGAGCGTGGTCAGGGCCTCCATCCGGAGGCTGCCGTCAGCGGTGGCATCCGCAGCCAGCGCACCCAGACGGGCTCCTGCCTGGGGCGCGCCGATGTCGCGGATCGCCATGATCGCGGACGCCACCACTTCGCGCGGCTGTGCCGTCAGCTCGAGCAGCGGCAGCAGATCCTTCGCCGCGGAGGGATCCTTGATCCGGCCAAGGCCGCGGGCGGCAAACGCCGGCGTATATCGTCCCTTCACGGCCAGCAGCTGCCGCAGGGCGGAGGCCGCGCGCGCATCACCGTTGCGCTGCAGCGCGTACGCGACCGGCCACCACGTGCTCACCGGCCCGCCGCCGTCGAGCGCCGCGGTGGCGAGCGGTTCGTAGGCACGCAGGCGGACCAGGGCGAACAGCCCCAGCTTGAAGGCTTCGGCCTCCGGCGGCGCCGGCCATTGCTCGTCATCCGGCGTCATCGCGGTCACCGCGGCCGACTTGCCCAGAGGAGCCGTGATCGCCGCGATCGCCGCAGCGGCGTCTTCAGCGCCCATCAGCCCGAGCCCCTCCGCCGCGCGACCGCGGACCACCGGATCCGGGTCCTTGAGCAGGCCCACGAGCGCCGCCGAAGCGGTGCGATCGCCGATGAGTCCGAGCCCGAACGCCGCCGCCTGCCGGACATCGGGATCGGCATCGGCGAGGAGCGCGGTCAGCGCCGGAATACCGTCCTTCAGTCCGACACGGCCGATGGCCACCGCGGCTCGACGCCGCACTCGCGGATCGGCGTCGGTCATGAGCTTCGTCAGATCGGGCGCCGGCGCCGGCGGCGGCTCCGGTGCGGGAGCCGGGCGACGCCCCTTGACCGGCGGAGGCGGCGGTGGCGGCGGTGGCTCGGGCAGCTTCAGGATCCGTTGATCCTCGAGCTGAAGCATCCACGCCATCTTCTGTTCGATCGGAACCGTCACGACCTTCGCGGGTGGGGCGGCCGGCGCGCTCGCACAGGCGTGTGCCGACAGCGCGGCCAGGACGATCGCCGCAGCGCCGCGCCACGCGCCGAGGCCATCCGTTCGAAACGCCGGACCAGCCGGAAGGGAAAGAGTCATGGTTCTCGACCTGTCATTGGGTTCGGGGAACGTAGTAGCGCGTGCCCTTTCCCATCGAACGAATCTGCCGTTCGATGTCGGCCACGGTGTCGTCGCTCCATGACAGATCGACATGGGACGTCTCGACCGTGAGCAGCGGGCTTGCCGTGTAGTGGAAGAAGAAATGGTTGAACGCTTCGTTCAACTCCCGGATGTAGTCGGCCGAGGGCAGCAGCGCAGTCGGATCGGCCTTCGCGCGCTGCCGCAGCCGCTTGCGCACGACCTCGACCGGCGTCTGCAGGTAGATCACCAGGTCCGGCGGCGCGACGTCCGGTGCGATCACCTCATAGAGCCGCTGATAGATGAACAGCTCGTTGTCATCGAGGTTCACGTACGCGTAAATCTTGTCCCGATCGAAGAGATAGTTGGCGATCAGCAGCTGACTGAAGAGATCGGACTGCCGCAGGCTCCCCTGCTGCCGGTATCGCGCGAGCGTGAAGAACAGCTGCGCCTGAAACGCGGCGCCCGACCGGCCTCGGTAGAACTCGCCGAGGAAGGGATTGTCGCGATCGTCGAGAATCACCGTCGCGTCGAGCCTGGCTCCCAGCCGCTCGGCGAGCTGGGTCTTCCCCACTCCCGGCGGACCTTCGATGGCGATGTGCCGAAACAGCAAGGAGGAAGTATAAGCGGGGACCCCGGGGCGCGGGACTCGCCCTCGACGATGCTCGGGGCGACCCTGAGCGAAGTCGAAGGGTCTGGACTCGGGCTCGCGCGGCCAGCCTGCCTCGCCGAAGCGCGAAGCGCGAAGGCGGGATTGCGTTATCCTGCACCCATGGCATGGTTCAAGAAGGTGCGCAAGCCGATCGAGTCCGGGAACAAGGAGAGCCGCGTTCCCGAGGGACTCTGGGTGAAGTGCCCGTCGTGCGCGCAGATCATCTACAACAAGGACCTTGCTGCCAGTCTGAGTGTCTGCACGAAGTGCAGCCACCACTTCCGGCTGGGCGCGGCCGACCGCCTGCGATCCCTGTTCGACGGCGCCTGGCAGGAGCATGATGCCGGCCTGAAGTCGACCGATCCGCTGCAGTTCACCGATACCAAGCCCTATCAGAAGCGCCTGGAGACCACGATTGCCGCCACCGGGATGAACGACGCGGTCCTCACCGCCACCGGCAAGATCAACGGCATCGAGGTGGTCGTCGCCGCGATGGAATACTCGTTCATCGGCGGCAGCATGGGCGTGGTGGTTGGTGAAAAGATTACCCGCGGCATCGAGTCCGCCATCCGCCGGCAGTTGCCCGTGATCATCGTCTCGTGCTCGGGGGGCGCACGGATGATGGAGGGAGCGCTGTCCCTGATGCAGATGGCCAAGATCAGCGCGGCGCTCGCGCGACTCGATCGGGCGCGCCTTCCTTACATCTCCGTCCTCACCGACCCGACGACCGGCGGCGTCACCGCGAGCTTTGCGATGCTGGGCGACGTCAACATTGCGGAGCCCAAGGCGCTGATCGGCTTCGCGGGACCGCGGGTCATCGAGCAGACGATTCGGCAGAAACTTCCCGAAGGATTTCAGCGCAGCGAGTTCCTGCTCGATCACGGCATGCTCGACATGGTGGTGGACCGGCGGGAGCTGAAGGACGTCATCACGCGCCTGCTCCGGTTCGCCGCACGGCCGGCATCAGGCCAGGTCGCCCCCGTTGCCGTCGAGGCCGTGCCCGGGAGCTGACCACGGATCCGCTCGACTACCTCTTCAGCCTCGAGCGCCTGGGTATGAAGTTCGGCCTCGAGAACATCTCGAGGCTGTGTGCGGCGCTCTCGCACCCGGAACGGTCCTTCAGGTCGATCCTGATCGCTGGCACCAACGGCAAAGGATCGGTGACCGCGATGGTCCATCGCGGTCTGCTCGAAACGGGCCTGCTGGCCGCGCGCTACACGTCACCGCACCTCGAACGGATCGAAGAACGCTACGTCATCGGATCGAACGAGGTCGAGACCGCGCGGCTGGCGGCCGCCGTCAGCCGGGTACGCGACGCCATAGACGCGTTGCAGCGGTCAGGCGTCCTCGAAACGCCGCCGACCTTCTTCGAGTGCGCAACGGCGGCCGCCTTCGAGCTGTTTCGCGAAGCCGGCGTGGCGATTGCGGTGCTCGAGGTAGGACTGGGCGGGCGTCTCGACGCCACCAACGTCGCCCAGCCATTCGTGACGGCGATCACGTCGATCGGCTTCGATCACCAGGCACAGCTCGGCGATACGCTCGAATCCATCGCCTTCGAGAAGGCCGGCATCATCAAGCCCGGCGTGCCGGTGATTTGCGGCGATCTCCCTGCGGCCGCCGATGAAGTGATCGCGGGCATCTGCCGCGGGCGTGGTGCTCCGCTGATTCGCGCCAGCGAGTGCGCACACCTCGAGCGCTGGATCGGATCCACACCGCTCGGGCTGGCCGGCCGGCATCAACGCGGCAATGCCGCGGTCGCCGCCTGTCTGTTACGGAGCATCGACTCAGCCGGGATCACGGTGACCGATGCCGCGATCCGCGCCGGGCTGACTGATGTGTCGTGGCCGGCGCGCCTCGAACGTTTTCGGTACCGTTCCGCTGACGTGCTGCTGGACGCAGCCCACAATCCGGACGGCGCCCGGGCGCTGACGGCGTACCTCCGCGAAACCGGGTGGACGGACTGCGCGCTGGTGTTCGGGGCGATGCGCGACAAGGCTGTGACTGAGATGCTCGAGGTCCTGGCGCCGGCGTGCGCGGCGCTCATCTGCACGACCGCGAGCACCCCGCGTGCGATGCCGGCAGAATCCATCGCCGCGCTTGCAGACGTGCCTGGCGCCACCTGGACCATCAGCACGGTGCCCGATCCCGTGGACGCGATCGAACGCGCGGTGCACCAGTTTCCGCGCGTCGTCGTCGCCGGCTCCATCTTCTTGACCGGTCCGGTGCGTGGTATCCTGCGGGCACGATAGCCGCCCTGCCCGCCTCGTCTTCAGGATCAATGTTTCGCATCTACCTGTTGCTGGTCGCCTGCGTCTCGATTGACGCCCTGTTCCCCGCACTCGCCTCCGCCCAATCGGACCTCTCGTCGTGCAAGGTCTACTCGGGAGATGCGGGGTCGCACATCGAGCGCCTCGAAGACAACTCGCGCTTCTACGGCACCGAGGATCAGCCGGCGCGCATCCTGTGCGACGACATGCAGTTCTTCGCGGACTACGCGGAGATCTTCAAGAAGGACGATCTCGTTACCGCGCGAGGACACGTGGTGTTCGTGTCGGGTGGGAACCGGATCTGGGCGGACCGGATGGAATACAACACGCGGACCAGGACCGGTACGTTTTACAACGCGCGCGGCAGCGCCATTCTCGGCGATCGGGGACCGACGACGGATCGCAGCCTGTTCGGGACGCAGGAACCCGAAGCGGCGTTCTGGGGCGAGCGGCTCGAGAAGGTCGGGCCCAAGAAATACAAGATTACCCGCGGCGGCTTCACCACCTGCATTCAGCCGACACCGCGCTGGGAGCTCGTCTCGGGAACAGTCACGCTGAACCTCGACGATTACGCATGGCTGACCAACTCGCTCTTCCGCGTCAAGGGCGTCCCGCTGATGTACCTCCCGGTCTTTTACTATCCGATCCAGGAAGATGACCGGGCGACAGGGTTCCTGATTCCGACCTACGGGGCATCGACCGTCAAGGGCCAGATCCTGAGCAACGCGTTCTTCTGGGCGATCGGACGCAGCCACGACGCCACCATCTATCACGACTGGATGACCAAGGCCGGCCACCAGCTCGGCGGCGAATACCGGTACGTGCTCGGGCCGGGCTCGCAGGGGAACAGCCGCTTCACGTATCTCGATGAGAATCCGGTCACCACGACCGCAGGCGGGGCCGCCCAGACAACGCCGGGCACGAAGAGCTACTCGATCGGCGGCGACATGGCGCAGCGCCTCCCGGGCACGTTTTCGCTGCGCGCCAACGCCGATTACTTCTCCAGCATCGTCACGCAGCAGACCTATCAGCAGGACTTGATGCGGGCCACGAACCGGACGCGACGGTTCGGCACCTACGTCACCGGGACGACTGCCGGTCTTCAGATTGCGGCGACCGCCGACCGCAACGATTTCTTCAATACCGCAACATCATTGACGACCTACGGCGCGATGCCACGCGTGAACGTCAGCCGGCCGGAACGTCCGATCGCCGGCTCCCCGCTGTATTTCGGCGTTGGGGGCGAGTACGTCACGCTGCTGCGCAGTACCGAGAACGATGGCGTCAAGGTCCAGGATCAGGGCCTTTCCCGGTTCGACGTCGCGCCGACCTTGCGCATCCCGTTCAACCGCTGGCCGTTCCTTGGCATCAACACCAGCGTCGCCTGGCACGGGACCTACTGGACCGAGAGCCTCACGGATCCACCGGTCGTCCAGGTGAACGAAGGCCTCGGGCGCCAGTACGTCGACTTCTCCGTTCGAACGACCGGTCCCGTCTTCAACCGGATCTTCAATCCACCGCAGGGCCGGGAGGGCACCAAGTTCAAGCACGTGATCCAGCCCTCGGTGACGATGCAGTATGTGAGCGCCATCGACGAATTCGATCGGATCGTGAAGCTGGAGTCGATCGACTACGTGCTGGGGAGGATGCAGTACACCTACGACCTCACCAATCGCTTGTACGCGAAGAAGGACGTCGCACGGGAGGTGCTCTCGGTCTCTATCAACCAGACCTACTACACCGACGAGAACGCCGCGAAATACGATCGGCAGTACCAGAGCGGCTTCACCGCGCGGGCGCCATCCAACTTTTCACCGGTGGCGCTCATGGTGCGGGCGGCCCCGACCGACCGGATCCAGGCGGATTTCCGGACCGAGTGGGATCCCGACGCACACGCGCTGACGACGATGAGCGCCAATGGCACGTTTGCGAGCGGCGACTGGCTGAGCGGATCGGCGGGCTGGAGCGAGCGCAAGTACGTTCAGAATCTCCCCGGGGTCAACGACCCGAACCGGTCCGATCAATACGTCAACGGCGTCGTCAATGTCCGCCGGCTCCGCAACCGGGTGGGGGGAACCTACGCGTTCAACTACGACATCGAGCGCAGTCGCTTCCTGAATCAGCGCTGGCTCGCGTATTACAATGCCCAGTGCTGCGGCGTGGGAATCGAGTATCAGACGTTCAATCTTCAGGGCTCGCTGGTGCCCACCGCCGTGCCTCAGGATCGCCGGTTCAACATCTCGTTCACGCTGGCCGGAATCGGCACGTTCTCCAATCTGTTCGGAGCGTTCGGAGGGCAGCAGACGCGCTGATGCGAAGTGCCGGCTGTCGCCGGCGTTCGGGAGAATGAATCATTCATGAGTAATGTCGTCGTCACGGGCGGCGCCGGGTTCATCGGGTCCAACTTCGTCAGATATGCCCTGCAGGCGCATCCCGACTGGCAAATCGTCACCCTGGACAAGCTGACCTACGCCGGCCGGCTCGAGAACCTCAAGGACGTCGCCGGCAATCCGCGCCATACCTTCGTCCAGGGGGACGTCGCCGATCCGGCGGTCGCGGGACCGCTCGTCAAGGCCGCCGACGTCGTCGTGCACTTCGCCGCCGAAACCCACGTCGATCGTTCGCTGATGAGCGCCGGAGAATTCATCACCACGGATGTCTACGGCACGTTCGTGCTGCTCGAAGCGGCGCGGCAGGCGGCCGGACTTCGACGGTTCATTCAGATCTCGACCGACGAGGTCTACGGCAGCGTCCCCGAAGGATCGAGCCGCGAGACCGACGAGCTGCGTCCGAGGAATCCGTATTCGGCCAGCAAGGCCGGCGCGGACCGGCTCGCCTACAGCTACTGGGCGACCTACGACGTTCCGGTCGTGATCACGCGCGCGTCGAACAACTATGGGCCGTTCCAGTTTCCGGAAAAGGTCATCCCGTTGTTCATGACCAACGCGATCGACGACATCCCGGTCCCGCTGTACGGCGATGGCCTGAACGAACGCGACTGGCTCCACGTGCTGGATCACTGCCGCGCCGTCGATCTGCTGATCGACGCGGGCAAACCCGGGGAGGTCTACAACGTCGGCGGGGGCAATCACGTCCGCAACATCGATCTCACGCGGCAGATCCTGGCGGTGCTCGGCAAGCCGGAATCGCTGATTCAACCCGTTGCCGATCGGCCGGGTCACGATCGGCGATATTCGCTCGACACGAGCAAACTGCGCGCGCTCGGGTGGTCGCCACAGGCAGTCTTCGACGAGGGCCTGCGGGAAACGGCCGATTGGTACCGCCAGAATGAGTGGTGGTGGCGGCCGATCAAGGAACAGGATCCGGCATTCAAGGATTACTACCTGCAGCAGTACGGACGGCGCCAGGGCTGAGCGTGTGAATGAATCGCGCCGGTCACCAGCGAGTGAGCGCAGCGAGCGAGCCACGCGAGCGGAGCGGGGCTGCGGGCCCCCGCGAGCGAGAGTGTCAGGGGGTCCGGGGGACGAAGTCCCCCGGAGATGAATGACGGTTCCGCTCGTCACCGGGGCGACTGGATTCGCTGGCGGCCACCTCGTCGAGCACCTGCTCGAGCATGCGCCAGGTGTTGCGGCCTGGGGCCATGCCGGCGGTCGCGATCTGCCGGCGGCGAGCGATGAACGCGTGTCGTGGTCAGCCGTCGACATCACCGACCGCGACGCCGTGACCCGCTCGCTGGACCAATTGCGTCCGTCCGCGATTTATCACTGCGCCGGCGTTGCCGATGTCCACGGCACATGGGCAGTCTCGGCGCGGGCATTGCGCGTGAATGTCATCGGCACCCACAACCTCCTCAGCGCCGTGGAGCGGCTCGGGCTCGCGATCCCCGTCCTGGTCACTGGTTCGGCACTCGTCTACGGTGCGTCGGTCGACGCACTGAGCGAGGATTCGCCGCTGGTTCCGTCGAGCCCCTATGGCGTCAGCAAGCTCGCCCAGGAGATCGCGGCCGACCAGGCTGCCGGGCACGTCGTCCTCACGCGTCCGTTCAACCATGCCGGTCCCCGGCAGTCGGCAGCCTACGTGACGTCCAGCTTCGCGCGCCAGATCGCCGAAGCGGAAGCCGGGATGAGGGAGCCGGTTCTCGCGGTCGGAAACCTCGACGCGCGCCGCGACATCACCGATGTGCGCGACACCGTGCGCGCCTATCGATTGCTCGTCGAGCGAGGACGGCCTCACCGGCCATACAACGTGTGCCGTGGCGAAGCATTCCGGGTCGGCGATCTGCTCGATTCGCTGATACGGCAGGCCGAGGTCCCGATTGAGATCAGGACCGACGCGGCGAGGCTCCGGCCGAACGACAACCCGGTTGTCCTGGGGAATCCACAACGGCTTCAGCACGACACCGGCTGGACTCCTGCGATCGGGATCGACGACACGCTGCGGGATCTCCTCGTGTACTGGCGTCGGCAGTTGACGCTCGGTCCCCAGTGAACACCGGTTCGCCGCAGTATTCGGAAACGCTGCGGCAATGGGTGCACATCGCCTTCGGAGCGGTCGCGCTCCTCCTCCCGTTTCTCCACTGGTATCAGGCCGCCACCCTTGCGGCCGCTGCCGTGATCGTCAACATCCGGCTGCTCAAGACGATCGCGGGTGACCGTCTCCACCGCCCCATCGAGCTGCAACAGGCGGTTCCCGCCGGACTGGTCCTCTATCCGACATCGATCCTCCTGATGCTGCTGCTGTTTCCCGGGCGGCCAGACATCGTCGCCGGCGCGTGGGGAATCCTGGCTGTGGGAGACGGCGCAGCAACGCTTGCGGGACGGCGCTACGGCGTGAGGAAATGGCCGTGGAATCGGCAGAAAAGTGTTGCCGGCACCGTCGTCCTTGCCCTGGCCGGCGGTCTGGCGGGCTCCTTTCTCTGCTGGTGGTGTCGAGGCGTCATCGTGCCACCGCCATACCTGTGGTTTTCACTCGGCGCACCGATGGCAGCGGCCGTTGTCGCGGCAGCCGTCGAGACGGTGCCCATTCGTCTCGACGACAACCTCTCGGTGCCGTTGAGCGCCGCGGCAGTGTTGTGGGCGGCTTCGTTCGTGAGCGAGGACCTTGCCGCCGAACTGGTCGCGGGCTTGCCCGAAGCGCTCATCGTGGCCCTTCCGATCAACGCGCTCGTGGCCGGGGCGGGATTTGCGGCCCGCACGGTGTCCGTCTCGGGCGCGCTGGCTGGCGCGTCGATTGGGACGGTGATCTACGTGTGCGCCGGATGGCAAGGATGGCTCCTGCTGCTCGCCTGCTTCCTGTGCGCCTCTGCCACGTCGCGCATCGGGCTGCGGCGGAAGACGCTGCTTGGCATCGCCGAGGAACGCGGCGGCCGGCGCGGCGTCGGAAATGCGCTGGCCAATACCGGAATTGCTGCCGCAGCCGCGGCTCTGGCGGCGCTCTCGTCTGGCAGCGCCGCAGCGTTGATTGCGATGACGGCGGCCCTCGTAGCCGGGGCCAGCGACACGGTGGCGAGCGAGATCGGCAAGGCCTGGGGAACCCGTACGTGGGCGATCCTGCCGCCGCGGCCGGTGCGGCCGGGCACACCGGGGGCGATGTCGATCGAGGGAACGGCGGCCGGGCTGGTCAGCGCCGCCGCTCTGGCCGGGCTCGCGGTGTGGCTCTCGGTTGTTCCCGGTTCTGCGATGATGCCAATCGTCATCGGCTCGACGATCGGCGCGCTCGCAGAGAGCCTGCTGGCGGCGACCTTCGAGCCTTCGGGCATCCTCAACAACGACGCGCTGAATCTGATCAACACGGCGATTGCCGCGTACGCCGCGGTGTCGATCGCGGGAGGTCTGGCGTGAGCCGCACACGGGTAGCCGTGTTCCTCGAGCTCTCCCGCCCTTTCACGCTGGTTGCCCCGGCTCTGGGCTTCGCCTCGGGCGCCGTCACTGCGGCGGGAGCCGTGCCACGGGACGTTTTCAGTCGCGATCTCGTCCTCTTTCCGGTGATCGGGCTGACAATGGCGGCGGTGCTCAACGCCGCCTCGAACGCGCTCAACCAGATTTACGACCTCGAGATCGATCGAGTGAACAAGCCGCGGCGTCCGCTGCCCTCGGGACGGATGTCGATTGCGGAGGCCTGGCTCTTCACGGCGGGCGGCTACGCCGTGGCGTTGCTACTCGCGTGGCTCGTCGCTCCGGGGGGACGGCGCGAGTGTTTCTGGATCGTTGTCGCCGCGACGTTGATGACCTTCGTGTACTCGATGCCGCCATTTCGCACGAAGCGGCTCGGCATCTGGGCCAACGTGACCATCGCGATCCCGCGTGGCGTCCTGCTGAAAGTTGCAGGCTGGTCCGCGGTCAAGACCGTCGTTGGCATCGAGCCGTGGTTCATCGGCGGGATTTTCGGGCTGTTCCTGCTCGGCGCTTCCACCACCAAGGATTTCGCCGACATGGAAGGCGACGCCCGCGGCGGCTGTCGCACGCTTCCGATCATCTACGGCGTCCGACGGGCGGCCTGGATGATCTCACCGTCGTTCGTCGTGCCGTTCGTGATGATCTCTGCCGGCGTGTTCGCCGGCATCCTGACCGGCAATCCGATCCTGCTTTACACGCTCTCAGCGGTCATGACCTTCTACGGCATCTACGTCTGCTATCTGATGCTGCGGCGCCCGGAGGATCTCGCGGTCGAAGAGAATCACGTTTCCTGGGCTCACATGTACCGAATGATGTTCGTCGCCCAAATCGGGTTCGCCCTCGCGTATCTGTTCTAAAAGAACCGCCGGGGCCTAAAGGCCCCGGCGCTACACCTTGTCTCAGGACGACAGATCTGTGTTGTAGGGCCGGGGTCTTGCTGACCCCGGCCGACCGCGTTGCCCGGCCAGGGCTTGTTGACACAGCCTCCCCAAAATGGCGAACATAAGGCGAATCTATGTCGGATCAGCCAGCTTTCTTCGATCTCGGAAGCCCTGCCCCGACGACCAGGACGCTGGCACTGCGGATCCGCGAGGAAGGGGCCTCGGCGGCGCTCGATCAGGCCCAGCTGCGGGCAGATGCGGCGCGCTATCAGGAGGTCACCTGCCGCTCGGCACTCAACAAGGTGAAGGGCATGCCCTTCAACTGGACCCTGAATCCCTACCGCGGCTGTACGCACGCCTGTCACTACTGCTTCGCGCGCCGATATCAGACGCAGTTCGAGCTCGGTCCGGACGATGAGTTTTCGTCGGTGATCTTCGTCAAGACGAACCTGGTGGAGGTCCTGAGGCGAGAGCTCGATCATCCGTCATGGGCGCGGGAACAAGTGGCGTTCGGGACCGCCACCGACCCGTATCAACCTATCGAAGGACACTACAAGCTGACCCGTGGCGCGCTGGAGGCCCTGCTAACCGGAAGAACGCCGGTCGGCCTGATCACAAAAGGGCCGATGGTGGTACGTGACCGCGATGTGCTCGCCGAGATGACGCGAACGCTCGGCACGACCGTCTACATGAGCGTTCCGACGGTCGACGAACATGCCTGGTCGTCGCTCGAACCGGGCACGGCGCATCCGCTGCAGCGTCTGCGTGCAGTGCGTCAGCTGCGTGATGCGGGAGTGAACGCCGGCGTGCTGGTGGCGCCGCTCGTCCCCGGCTTCAGCACGCGCCCCGAGCAGCTCGAGGCGACGGTCAAGGCGGTGGCTGACCACGGCGCGGCGTTCGTGGGTGCGAACGTGATGTTCCTGAAACAGGGAACCCGCGACCACTTCCTCGGGTTCATCCGCCACGAATTCCCGGAAATGCTCGAGGGCTTCGAGAAGCTCTACCAAGGTCCATACGCGCCGAACGGCTACGTCGGCGCTATCCGGCAGATCATGTCAACACTGCAGCAGCGCTACGACGTCAAGCCACGGGATCGCCGCGAGCCGCGCGACGTCGAAGCCGATCCTCGACCCGAAACGACGAACGCCGCCTGCGAGCAGGCGGCGTTCGATTGGTGACGCTGACGCCGGCTGGAGAACGCTCGGTTACGCCGTCGCGGCGAGGCCCGAGTAGGCCCCGCCCGCGCTGGACGTCACATCGACCTGGATGTGTCCGTCGACGACCGTGGCGGTGAAGACGTCGCCCTCAGTCCAGTGCTGGCTGATCGGCAGTTTGAGGCGATCCTCGATAGTGCGCTTCAGGAAGCGAGCGCCGTAGCACAGGCTGTAGCCGTCCTGCACCAGCTGCTCGAGCGCCTCCGGCCCGACCTGCAGCGTCCGTTTGCTGCGCGCCAGCGCCGTCTCGATCTTGTGAATCTGCTGGATCGCAATCTGACGCACCTCGTCTTTCGACAGCGGCTGGAACAAGACGATTTCGTCGATGCGGTTACGAAATTCTGGAGAGAACCGGCGCTCGACTTCGCGCATGATCTCGCCCTTGACCTGCTCGACGCCGACCTGTTTGGACAGGAACCCCATCGGACTGGTCAGCTTCCGGAACACCTCCGACCCGATGTTGGAGGTCATGATCACGATCGCGTCGCTCAGATAGACCCGCTTGCCGCGTCCGTCGGTGATCCAGCCTTCGTCGAATGCCTGGAGGAAGAGGTTCAGCATGCTCGGGCTGGCCTTCTCCACTTCATCCAGCAGCACCACCGAATATGGGCTGTCCTTGAGCTGATTGGTCAGCACGCCGCCGCGTTCCGAACCCACGATCCCTCGTGGCATCCCGATCAACTTGTCCACGGCGACGGCACCGTCCTGGTACTCGGACATGTCGACGCGGATCATCTTCTTCTCGTCCCCGAAGAGCATGTGGGCGACCGACTTGGCGAGCTCGGTCTTGCCGACGCCGGTGGGGCCCAGGAAGAGAAGGACTCCGTCGGGCCTGTCGAATCCATCCTTCAAGGGTCCCTTGTTCAGGACCAGCCGGCGGGTCACGGCGCGGATGGCGTCGCGCTGGCCGATGACGCGCTCACCCAAATTGTCTTCGACATTACGAAAACGGTCGGTGACTTCGCGGAAGACCATGTCTTCCGGAATGCGGGCGATCTTCGAAATGACATTCACGACATCGCTTCCGGTGACTTCCCAGCGCTTGCTGATCTCGGCACGCACGGCCGCGGTGTCGAGCCAGCCGATGACTTTGTCGGGCAGCTGCAGATGCCGCATGTACCGCGGTGACATCTCCAGCGCGGTCTCGATCGCGTCGTCCTTGATGCGGACCGAGTAGTTGCGTTCGAGGCGCGACCGCAGGTTGTAGAGGATCGTGCGGGTCTCGTCGATGGTCGGCTCGGCGACGTGGACGGGCCGGAAGCGCCGGGCCAGCGCCTCGTCTTCCTGGATGAATTCCTTGTATTCGTTCAGCGTGGTGGCGCCGACAATCCGCACCTCGCCGCGGGCGAGAACGGATTTGAACACGTTGGCCGCATCCGACGGGGCGCCGAGCGCCGACCCCGCGCCGATCATCGTGTGCACCTCGTCGATGAACAGGATCAGGTTCGGACGCTCCTTGATCTCGCGGATGACGTTCTGAATGCGGTCCTCGAACATGCCGCGGAGCATCGTCCCGGCGACCATGGTGTTCATCTGCAGGTTGACGATCTGGCAGTCGCGCAGCCGCACCGGAACCCGCTCGGGTTCGAACTCGATGCGCCGGGCCAGACCTTCGGCGATGGCGGTCTTGCCCACACCCGGTTCACCCAGCAGCAGCACGGAATTCGCCCGTTCGCGGTGACACAGGATCTCGAGCACCTGATCCATCTCGGGGTCGCGCCCGAACACCGGCGGAATCTTGTCCTGGCGCGCGAGCTGGTTGAGATTGGTGGCGAAGTGTTTGAGGAACGGCGGCAACTCGAAACGCTTCTTCAGGCGTTCCTCGCGGATCTCGTGATCGCGCATCCGCGTCGCCAGCCGCGACACCAGCGCCTCGGGTTCGATGCCGTGTCGACGGATGATCGAAACCGGGATGCCCTGGGTCTCCTCGAAGATCGCCGAGAACAGGTCGGTCGCTTCGACAGTGTGACGGCCGGACCGGCTGGCGTGCAGCAGCGCGAGCTTGAACAGCAGCTTGGTGGACGGCGCGACGCGCAGGTCACGGCCGGGCACGCTCGGGAGAATGCGAAGGTGCTCTTCGAGCGCCTGCAGAATCTCGTGCGGGTTCAGGTTGAGGTCCCTCATGACCTGCCCGAACATGTCCCACTCGACCTGGGCGAACGCGAGGCAGACGTGCTCGTTGGTCAGCAGCGCGTGTTCCCTTCTGCGCGCCTCGTCGAGTGCCCGATCGACGACGCGCTCGGCTGACTCAGCTAGCTTGTTCTGCGGGATGTCGAAGTCCTCCACGTCCGCCTCCACTTACTCAGGCCCGACTCAGGTCAGGCGACCTGATTCCGCAGGCAGCAAGAGCCGGGCCAAAACCGCCGTGCTTCAACAGGCCGCGATAATTCGGTGAAAATACAGGCGGGACGAGCGGTATGTCGTGGATTGCCCAGAAGCCGGCGACGAGGCACGCCGCCGGCAGTGTGCGCGCTCCACCCAGAGGTGGAGCACCGTGTGCTCAGTGCCCGCCCTGGAGGAGGGCCTGCACGCGAGCTTCGGTCGGGGGATGGGTGCTGAACAACGACATCAAGCCCTGCCCTGAGAACGGCTTCACGATGAACATGTGGGCCGTGGCAGGGTTGGCATCGAGCGGCACGCGCTTCGCGATTGCGTCGATCTTGCGCAGCGCATCCGCCAGCGCGTGAGGGTTCCCGGTGATGCGGGCGGCCCCCGCGTCTGCCGCGAACTCGCGCGAACGCGAGATCGCCATCTGGATCAGCATCGCGGCCATCGGCGCGAAGATCATCATCGCGAAGAGCGCGATGGGATTGCTGCCGCCCTCGCGATCGTCGCGGCCGCCGGCAAACATCCCAGCATACATCGCCATGCGCGCAACCATCATCACTGCGGCGGCAATCGTGGCCGCCACCGAGCTGATGAGGATGTCGCGATGGCGCACGTGCGCAAGCTCGTGAGCGATGACGCCCTCGAGTTCGTGTGGGGCCAGAGCCTGCATGATCCCCTCGGTCGCTGCCACCGCGGCATGCTGTGGATTGCGTCCTGTCGCGAACGCGTTCGGCGACGAGTCGGGGATGATGTACACCTTCGGCATGGGCAGCCCGGCTTTCTGCGCGAGCCGCTGGGTCATTTCGTACAGCGGGTGCGACGAACCGACCTCCTGCGCGTGATACATGCGGAGGACGATCTTGTCCGAGAACCAGTAAGAGCCCAGGTTCATGAGCGCCGCGAACGCGAACGCCAGAATCAGCCCCTGCTGGCCACCGAGGTACTCACCGAGCAACAGAAGCATGCCGCTCAACGCTCCGAGCAGCAGCGCAGTTTTCAATCCATTGGGCATGGCGTCATTTTACCTCTGCCGGTCGGCGGCGCCGCCGGCGTGCAAGGGTACCCCGCAGGCTACACCTTTGATGATGAAAACACTCGACCGGCGCGGCAAATTCCAGGGGACGCGGAACCGCCGGCACCGCGCGGCGATCCGGCGGATTGAAGCCGATATAATCCAGAGCATGAAACGGGGGGTCCTCAGCGGGTGGCTGCTGGCACTGGTGCTTGGCGCCAGCGCCTCGGCCCAGACACCGCAACCCTTTCCACGGCCTGGCGATTCCGCGAAACCACAACCGTCGGGACCGCCGCCGGCGACGTCCAAACCCGACACACAGGGCCTGAAGGTACTGCCACCGACCCCGCCCCCCGCGGCGGCACAGGCGCCACCCGGAGCGCCGACTGAAGCGACGCTCGGCATGCCGATCTATCCCGGGGCGAAGTTCATCGATTCCTACGATGCCGGCCGCGGGCAGAGGTACTACCTCTTCGGCGCCACCGCGGACTTTGCGCAGATCGTGACGTTCTATCGAACGGCGCTGAAGCAACGTGGAGAGCTGGTGTTCGAAGTGCCGGCCATCCACATGTTCGAGGTCGGCAGGTTCCGCGAAGAGACGATGGCTTTCCCGCCAGGCGTGACGGTGAAGGACTACTCACCGGACGGGTACCTCAATCCCAAGCCCGGAACCCCGACCGAACGCTTCCGCACAATCATTCAGATCGTGCCCTCGCCGCCAGGGGCTCCAGTCAAGTAGAGCCAGCAGGGATCGCCATCCCAACCTTCCGGGTCCATCGACTCTCTAGAGGCGTCATGTTGAGCGGGATTCGACACGAGCTGCAGCTCGCCCTGAGGGGACTTGCCCGCCGGCCGGGATTCAGCGCCTCGCCGATTGCGACGCTGGCCCTGGGAATCGGCGCCTCGACGGCGATCTTCTCGGTGGCGTACGGGATTTCGATCCTGCGCGTGCACTCCGTACCGAGTGAGATTCGCCCCTCGACGCCGGTCAGAATCCCCTTGCACCTGACGACCGCAGGCGTATAGTCCCGCCCGTGGCCCAGACAATCGAGGTCGAGACCGCAGCGGTGGCGGACGGGAATCGCGGCTACGTGGGGTCGCGGTACTCGGAGGTGGTTGCGGCCCTCCTCGCCAATCCTTACCAACGGATCTGGGGCGCCGAAGGCGAGCCTCGGCTGCCCGTCCATGAGGTGACCTTCAAGTCGGTCTTCGGCGGTCTCCTCTTTGGAATGACCCGGCAGTTCCAGTCGGACTGCGAGCGCACGCTCGATTCGCCGGTCGATCTCCGCTGGGGCGCCGATGGCAAGGGATTCCCGCGTTTGGTGCATCCGAACGGCGTCTGCCTCACTGGTGAATGGCGCATCTCCGAGGACACGCCCTACTCAGGCTACTTTCGCAAGGGGAGCCATGCGCTGGCCGTGGGGCGCTATTCGACATGCTGCACGGAGACCCGGCGCGGCCGGACGCGATCGCTGTCACTGGTCGGCAAGCTGTTTCCCACGACCGATCCGAATCACCTGGCGCCGCTCCGCACCGCCAATTTCTTCACTCAGGAAGACATCGGCGGCGCCGACAGCATGTACATCAACGACGCCGAGCTGCGGAACGCGCCGGACATCACGGTGTCGCGCCGGGGCGTCTCGGGCTTCAGCGTGCTGCTCAAGGTCGGGATGACCTTCAACAAGGTCGATCGGGAACCCGGCCTCCGCCAGCTCTATCCGATCGCCGAGCTGGGAAAGCCGCCGGCCGAGCCGACCCGGACACCGCAGTTCATGCGGCTCCTCGTCTCCCGCGATCAGCCGAGAATCCAGGGCACCAATCTCGACTTCCGCGACGAGATCATGGCTGCGATCTTCGATCGCGGCGATCCGTTCCCGAAGCGCACATTGACGTTCGATATCGAGGTCACCGACGAGGGCGAGAAGAGCGGACCGGCGGCGCGGGAGCGGCGCACGTTCAAGAACTGGCGGAAGATCGGCCTGTTGACCTTCGACAATGCCGTCGTCTCGCACAACGGCGATCGGGTGATCCACTTCAGTCACCCGACCTGGCGCGAGGATCGCAACGATCCAGCGACCGCGGCGCGAATTGATGGAAAGAAGGTGCGGTGAACGGGCCTTCCGGCTTAGCCGGAAGGCTGTGGCTGTCTTCTCTATGATCCGAGATACCCGCGAATCGTCTCGACGAACTGCGGGAAGGCGACTTCCGGCTCTTCGATTTCCGGGTGCCAGCCCTTTTCCCACTCGAAGCCGTAGTAGCCCTTGTAGCCGGACGCCTTGAGCAGGCGAACCTGCTCGCGCACGGGCACGGTCCCGCTGCCTGTCAGCACGTATCGCACGTCCTTGTCGTCGGGTTTCGAGTCCTTCAGGTGCGTATGACGCACCCATGGCTTCAAAGCCGCAAAGGTCGCCGCCGGCTGTTCCTTCCCTGCGACGAACGTATGGTGGGCATCCCACACGAGCGCCACCGTTTCCATCGCGGCGCCCTTCATCAATTCCACGACGGTCGGCGAGTCGGTGTAATCGCCGTGGGTCTCGAGCAGGACCGTGACCCCGCTGCCCTTCGCATGGTCTCCGAGGGTGCGAAGGCCATCGATCACGCGCGCCATCACGTCGCGCTTCTGCTCGCCCGGTGGAATCTTGTCGCCGAACACGCGCACGTAGGGCGTCTTCAACTTCTGCGCAAGATCGATGAAGCGGCGCCCCTCGTCCATCTGGGCCTGCCGCACTTTGGGATCGCCCTCGTGCATCCGTGCCGACGCGCCGAGATCGCTGATCTTCAACCCGAGCGCGTCGAGGTCCTTGATGGACTGCGTCAGCCCGCCGCCGCTGAACTCGGGCAGCGTGGGCAGATCCATCTTCATCTCAATGCCACGCACCTCGATGGCGGCGTAGCCCATCTGCGAGGCCTGCTCGAGAACGCGCTTCCACGGCCATTTCGGACACCCGAGCGTAGAGAACGAGATCGGCAGGCGCTGACCGCGAGGCTGTGCGCGAAGAATGGCGGGGGCCATTGCAAGGCTGGCGAGCATGGTGCGGCGAGTGAGGCTCATGTCTAGTCCTGCTTGAGATAGATGGTTCCGCCCTTCTCGCGAAACTCGCGCGACTTCTCGGCCATGCCCTCGGCCGCCATCGCGCGCACCTGCTGCGTGAGTTCCATCGAGCAGAACTTCGGGCCGCACATCGAGCAGAAATGCGCGACCTTCGCGCCTTCCGCCGGCAGCGTGGCGTCGTGATACGCGCGCGCGGTGACGGGATCGAGCGACAGGTTGAACTGATCTTCCCACCGGAACTCGAAGCGCGCCTTCGAAAGGGCGTCGTCCCAGGCCTGAGCGCGGGGATGGCCCTTGGCAAGATCCGCTGCATGGGCCGCGATCTTGTAGGCGATGACCCCGGCCTTCACGTCGTTGCGGTCAGGCAGGCCGAGATGCTCCTTCGGTGTGACGTAACACAGCATCGCGGTGCCGTACCAGCCAATCTGCGCGGCCCCGATCGCCGACGTGATGTGGTCGTAGCCGGGCGCGATATCGGTGGTGAGCGGCCCGAGCGTGTAGAACGGCGCCTCGTCGCACCACTCGAGCTGCTTCTCCATGTTCTCCTTGATCAAATGCATCGGAACATGGCCGGGGCCTTCGTTCATCACCTGGACGTCGTACTCCCAGGCGATCCGGGTGAGCTCACCCTGCGTCTTCAGTTCAGCGAACTGTGCCTCGTCGTTGGCATCCGCGATCGAGCCGGGCCGCAGCCCGTCGCCCAGCGAGAACGACACATCGTAGGCGCGCATGATCTCGCAGATCTCGCGGAAGTGGGTGTACGTGAAGTTCTCCTGGTGATGCGCCAGGCACCATCGCGCCAGGATCGAGCCGCCACGGGAAACAATCCCGGTGACGCGCCGGGCGGTCATCGGAATGTAGCGAAGCAGCACGCCGGCGTGTACGGTGAAGTAGTCCACGCCCTGCTCGGCCTGCTCGATCAACGTGTCGCGATAGATCTCCCAGGTCAGGTCCTCGGGCCTGCCGCCGACCTTCTCGAGCGCCTGGTAGATCGGGACGGTCCCGATCGGGACCGCCGAGTTGCGCAGAATCCACTCGCGTGTTTCGTGAATCTGCCGCCCGGTGGAGAGATCCATCACGGTATCGGCACCCCAGAGCGTCGCCCAGCGCAGCTTCTCGACTTCCTCGTCGATCGACGAGCCGACCGCGGAGTTGCCGATGTTGGCGTTGATTTTCACCGCGAAGTTGCGGCCGATGATCATCGGCTCGAGCTCGGGATGATTCACGTTGGCCGGGATGATCGCGCGGCCGCGGGCGACCTCGGATCGAACGAACTCGAGATCGAAGCCTTCCCTGATGGCGACGAACTCCATCTCCGGGGTGACGATGCCCTTGCGCGCGAAAAAGAGCTGTGTCACGCCGCCGCCGGCACGGGCGGCGATCCAATCCTTGCGCAGCTTCGGGAGCCCTTCCCTGACGTCGCATCCCTGCGGCCCGCTGGTGTCGTAGACGCGGAGCACCTCGCCGTTCGTCAGGGAGACCTCTCGCATCGGTACCTGGACGCCCGGCCCGTCGACGTGCACCTTGCGGGAGGCTGGAAACGCCGAGGTGAAATCCGACGCCGTCAGGGGGGCGAGTGCGGGGGTGTTCTTGGCCATGGTCGTTTTTGGAATATAGCACTCGCATGGCATGAGGCGACTGTCCGGCTGCGGGACGGGGCAGATCGGAAGCGGACAAGCCCGCGCCGCCAGCTGATCGGCCGGCGTCGAAGAATCGCACACTTTGGGCGCGTTGCGGGGCTGGCACGGCTCTCGCTCAGCGGCGCGGCATGGAAAAGCTGCTGCAGGACGTTCGCTACGCGATTCGTTCGTTCGCGAAGGCGCCGGGATTCACCGCGCTGGCGCTGCTCACCATCGCGGTCGGCATCGGAGTGAACGCGACGGTTTTCAGCTTCGTCAATGCATTGCTCCTCCGTCCGGCGCCCGCCGTCCGCGATCCCCGTACGCTGGTGTCGGTGTTCACGAGCGACTTCAGCAGCGGACTGTTCGGCACCTCCTCGTATCCTGACTACCTCTCGATCAAGGAGGACGCGACAGCGTTCGAGGGACTGGCTGCCTTCACCGAAAGCGCGGCAAACATGGCGGTGGGCAATGCGACGTACCGCGTCGGCACCAGCGCCGTCGCCGCGGAATTCTTCGACGTCCTGGGGCTGAGCCCGGCGATGGGCCGGCATCTCGGCACCGCAGATTCGACCCCGGGCGCCCCTCCAGTCGCCGTGATTGGTGACGCGTTGTGGCGCCGCGCATTCGGCGCGTCCCGGTCCGCGGTGGGATCGCAGGTCGTGCTCGACGGCCGCTCGCTCACGATCGTCGGCGTGGCGCCGCCGCCTTTCTCGGGGCTGAATCTTGGCGTTCCGATCGAGGTCTGGACGCCGCTGCCGGTGCAGCCGGCGGCGAACCGAGGCAGCCGCGGCGTGTCGCTCGTGGGACGGCTTCGGAACGGGTCGAGCCTGCGGCAGGCGCAAAGCCAGCTCGATGCCATCGCCGCGCGACTCGCCGCCGAATTTCCGCAGAGCAATCGCGGCACGCTCAGGCAGCCGAACGACCCGCGCCCGATGGCGGTCCGGCCGCACACCCGTATTCATCCGCGCTTCCGCGGCGAAATCGTCATGGTGGGCGCGACGCTGATGACGGCGGTCATTCTTGTCCTGCTGATCGCCTGCGCCAACGTCGCAGGCCTGCTGCTGTCGCGCGCAACCGCACGCGGCCGGGAGATCGCCGTCCGCCTGGCGCTCGGGGCCGGCCGGTCGCGAATCGTGCGGCAGATGCTCACCGAAAGCCTCCTGCTCGGCTGTGCCGGCGGCGCGCTGGGGCTCATCCTGGCGTTGTGGACCGCCGACGTCCTGCCGTCGTACTTCCCGCCAGAAGTGGCGGCTCTCCTCGACGCGGGGATCGACGGCCAAGTCATCATGTTCACGTTCGCGGCGGCGGTCCTGAGCGGGCTGGTGTTCGGTCTCGCGCCGGCGCTTCACGGGATTCGGGCGTCCGCCGCGTACGCACTCGCCGCAAGTGCCCGTGGCACCGAGGCGGGCCGCGTGATCAGCCTGCGCAACGGCCTCGTCGCGGCGCAGATCGCCGTCGCCTCGGTCCTGCTCGTCTCCGCGGGCCTGCTCGCGCGCAGCCTGACGAACGCGGTGAACGCCGACCCGGGCTTCTCGACGCGGCACGCGGTGCTGTCGTCGATCGAGGTGCCGTCGGTGATGACCAACGAACAGGTGGCTGCCTATTACGACGCGCTCCTCGATGACATACGCACGATTCCCGGCGTCGAACGCGCCAGCCTCGCGCGCATGGTGCCGGTTGCCGGCGGGTCGCGGCGGCTGTTCTCGGTGCCCGGCTACGTGCCACGCCCGGGCGAGGACATGGAACTGCACGTCAATACGGTCCATCGTGACTACTTCGCCACGATGGGAATGCCGGCGATGCAGGGAAGGCTGTTCGAATCGTCCGATGCGCCCAACGCGCCGGTGGTCGTCGTGAACGACGTCCTCGCCAATCGTTACTTCGGCGGCCAGGCCGTTGGCCGGCGAATCGTTACGGTGTCGGGCAAAGTCGAGCTCGAGATCATTGGCGTGGTTGCGGTGCAGAGACGGAGCGGCCTGCAGGACCTGCCCGACCCGGTCGTGTTCTATCAGCTCGGGCGCGATATCCCCCGCCGCACCTTTCTCGTCGTCCGCACTCCCGGCGATCCAGCGCCATACACCGAGACCATCCGCCGGCGCGCGACCGCGGTGGACCGGAGCGTGGCGATATTCAGGACCATGACGCTCGAAGATCATCTGGCTGAGGCGGTCGCCGCCAACCGGCTCACGGTCGCCTTGGTGACCTTCTGCGGGTTGATGGCGTTTGTGCTGGCCGCCGTCGGCGTCTACGGCATCGTCGCATACGCGGTCGAGCGGCGGACGCGCGAGATCGGCATCCGCGTGGCGCTCGGCGCCCGCCCGGGCCAGGTACTCGCGCTGCTGGCTCGCGAAGGGGGCCGCGTGATCCTGGCCGGCGTCGTGATCGGCCTGGTCGCGGCATGGGGGTCAACGCGGCTGTTGACGTCGATGCTGTACGGCATCAGCGCCACGGATCCTGCGACGTTCCTGGTGGTGCCGGCCGCCGTTTCGGTCATCGCGCTCGTCGCGAGCTGCGTGCCCGCAGCGCGCGCGCTCGGGATCAATCCGGTCGCAGCGCTCAGGCATGAATAGGACAACTCCCAACGATCCAACGATCCAACTCCCAAGGCAAACCTGTCGAACAACGCGGTGAAAGTCCGACCAACCAGCTCGTTGAAGCGCCTTTCACCACGTTCTCCGACTGTCTCAACTTGGGAGTTGGATCGTTGGATCGTTGGGAGTTGACGCCGGTCCGCTGGTCACCCCAGCTTCCTGAGAATGAAGCACTTCAAGTAATACGTCTCCGGCACCGTCATGAGCACCGGATGATCGCGCCCCTGCATCCGCTTTTCGACGACCGTGACGTCGGCGCGGGCGTCCAGCGCCGCTGAGGCGATCACCTCGGCGAATGCCGCCTCGCTCACGTTGTACGAACAGCTGCAGGTGATCAGGAACCCTCCCGGCGACAGCAGCTTCAGCGCGCGGAGATTGATTTCCTTGTAGCCCGACAGCGCCTTCGTCAGCGCGGCCTTGTTCTTGGCGAAGGCCGGCGGATCCAGCACGATCGTGTCGAACACTTCGCCGCGCCGCTCGAGCTCGCGGAGGTCGTCGAACACGTTCATCGCCCGGCCCTCGACGTGAGGCAGGCCATTTCGCTGGGCGTTTTCACGAATGCGGAGTACCGCCGCCTCGGAGATGTCGATCGCCAGCACCGCGTCGCACGCCGGCGCCAGCGCCAGCGCGAAGCCGCCGTTGTAGCTGAAGGCGTCGAGGAGCCGGCCGCGCGCGTACCGTGCGGCGGCAACGCGGTTCTCACGCTGGTCGAGGAAGAGACCGGTCTTCTGCCCATGGAAGAGATCGGCCTGGTAGGTCACCCGTCCTTCCCGCACGTCGACGGTCTCGGGCACGTTCCCGTACAGGACGTCGACCCGCTGCTCGAGTCCTTCCAGCAGCCGGACGCGCGGATCGTTGCGCGCCAGGATCCCTGCCGGTGCGGCAATCTCGACGAGCAGCCGCGTGAGCTCCGGCAGCAGCCGATCGGTCGCCTGCGAGAGTGCCTGCACCACCAGGTAATCGCCGTACCGGTCGACGACCAGCGATGGCAACAGGTCGGCTTCGCCGTGCACCAGCCGGAAAGCCGTGGCATCGATGCCGAGCGCGGACCGGAATGCACCGGCGTGGCGCAGGCGCTCGCGCCAGGTGTCGAGCGTCGGCGGTTCCGGCGCGCGGCTGAACATCCGCAGCACGATCTCGGAGCGATCGCTGAAGAGCGCATGGCCCGACGGATGTCCGCGGCCATCGAGGACCTGGACCATGTCGCCAGCCTCAGCCTCGACCCGGGCGATGTCGGACTTGTAGATCCAGGGGTGTCCGTTGCGCAGGCGCTGTTCGCCGCGCTTCGTGATGGTGACGGTGGCCACCACGCTATAATTCCACAGTCATGAAGATCGCGATCGGCGCCGACCACGCCGGATTTGCGCTCAAACAGCACCTCGTGGCAACGCTGACGCGACTCGGACACCAGGTCGACGATCTCGGCACCCATGACAGTGAACCGGTGGACTATCCCGAGATCTGCGCAAACGTGGCGCGGGCCGTCGTGGGCCACCGGGCCGACCGCGGAATCGTGATCGGGGGCAGCGGGCAGGGAGAGCAAATCGCCGCCAACAAGGTGCCGGGCGCCCGCGCCGCCCTCTGCAACGATCTCTATACCGCGCGCCTGTCGAGGCAGCACAACGATGCCAACGTGCTGGCGCTCGGCGGCCGGATCGTCGCCGGCGGACTGGCGGATGAAATCGTCGCGCTGTGGCTGGCGACCGATTTCGAGGGCGGACGGCACCTGCGGCGGATCCAGCAGATCGCCGAGATCGAGAAACGGGAACGGGTGTAACAAGACAGGAAATCATGCCGACTTCTACTCTCGCAGATTCACGCTGGCGCACGTTGACCGAGACCGATCCCGACATCGCCAGGGCGATCAAGGACGAGGTCCAGCGCCAGAATTCCGGGCTCGAGCTCATCGCGTCCGAGAACTTCGTCAGCCACGCGGTCCTGCAGGCGGCCGGCTCGGTGATGACCAACAAGTACGCCGAGGGGTACCCCGGGAAGCGCTATTACGGTGGCTGCGAGTTCGTCGACGTCGCCGAGTCGCTGGCGATCGCACGCGCGAAGGAGCTGTTCGGCGCCGAGCACGCCAACGTGCAGCCGCACTCCGGTGCGCAGGCGAACATGGCGGTGTACTTCACGCTGCTGAAGCCGGGCGACACGGTGCTCGGGATGAACCTCGCCCATGGCGGTCATCTCACGCACGGTCACCCGCTCAACTTCTCGGGCAAGCTCTACACGATCGTTCCCTACGGCGTCCGCGCCGAGGATGAACGCATCGACTACGACGAGTTCGAACGGCTCGCTCACGAGCACAAGCCGAAGATGATCATGGTCGGCGCCAGTGCCTACTCGCGGATCTTCGATTTCGAGCGCATCGGCAGGATCGGACGCGATGTTGGCGCTCCCGTGGTCACCGACATGGCGCACATCGCCGGCCTGGTTGCCGCAAAGGTGCATCCGAGCCCGGTGCCCCACTCCGACTTCGTGACCACGACGACCCACAAGACCCTGCGTGGCCCGCGCGGCGGCATGGTCCTCTGCCGCGCTCAGTACGCCAAGGACCTCGATCGCGCGCTGTTCCCCGGTGTGCAGGGTGGCCCGCTGATGCACGTCATCGCCGCCAAGGCCGTGTGCTTCAAGGAAGCGCTCGAGCCCGGGTTCGCCACCTACCAGCAGCAGATCGTCGCCAATGCGAAGAGGCTCGCCGCCGGGCTCGCCAGCGCCGGGTTCAGGCTCGTGTCGGGAGGCACCGACAATCACCTGATGCTCGTCGACGTGTTCTCGAAGGGCCTGACCGGCAAGGTCGCGGAAGCCGCCCTCGGCAAGGCTGGTATCACCGTCAACAAGAACGCCATCCCGTTCGACAAGAATCCCCCGATGGTGGCAAGTGGCATCCGGGTGGGCACCCCCGCGGTCACCAGCCGCGGCATGGGTGAGGCCGAGATGGACACGATTGCGGAATACATTGCGCGCGTCCTCGCGTCGCCCGAAGACGAGGCGGCCCTGGCAATGGTGCGGTCGGAAGTCGAGTCCCTGTGCCGCAGGTTCCCCCTGTATCCGGAGGAGTAGAGCTCGAGAGGGCGGTCGCCTCGGCGCTGGCGCCGGGCGGCCGGCTCGCGCGCGCGGTCCCCGCGTTCGAGACCCGCGAGGCGCAGGTGCGCCTCGCAGCCGCCGTCTCGAAGGCGTTCGGGAAAGGCGGCATCCTGCTCGCCGAAGCTGGAACGGGCACCGGGAAAACCCTCGCCTATCTCATTCCGGCGATCCTCAGCGGCCACCGGGTGCTGGTCTCCACCGGCACCAAGAACCTCCAGGAACAGATCTATTTCAAGGATCTTCCCGTCCTTCGCGAGGCCCTCGGCGTGCCCTTCACCGCCACCTACATGAAGGGACGAGGCAACTATCTCTGCCTGCACCGGTTCGAGACCTGGCGTGACAACGGGGCCCTCAAGACGAATGACGAAATCGAGTCGATTCGGATGATCGACGAGTGGTCTCGTGAGTCCGAGACCGGCGATCGCGCCGAGCTCGAAGACCTGGCGGAAGACGCGCCCGTCTGGCCCGAGATTTCCGCCAGCGCGGAGAACTGCATCGGCGCCGAGTGCCCCCGGTACGACGACTGTTTTGTCACGAAGATGCGGCAGCGCGCAGCCGCATCGGATGTCGTGATCGTGAACCATCACCTGCTCTGCGCCGACGCGGCCGTCCGCCAGAACGCCTACGGCGAGGTGATCCCGTCGTGCGAGCGCGCGGTGATAGACGAGGCGCACCAGCTCGAAGACGTCGCGACCCAGTATTTCGGGCGCGGCGTGAGCAACTACCGGATGGACGCTCTGGCCCGCGATCTCGATCGCGCGGCGACGTCCGATTTGATCGCTGACCGGGAAAAAGCCGCCGATCTCCGTACCGATGTGACGCGGCTGCGCGATCACGCGCGCATGTTCTTCTCGGCCCTGCAGCTGCTTCGGTTCGACGGCGGCACCGGATCGGGCGCCGACTCGCGGAGACGGATCCACCCCGCCGACACCGCCAGAGCCGCGGAAGCGGGCCTCGCCCTGGTGGGCGTCCTGGATGCCGTCGAGGCCGACATCGCGCTGACCAGGGAGATCTCGGAAGAAGTGCTCGCGATGGCGCGGCGCGCCGGAGAGGCGCGGGACGACATCAAGTTTCTCCTCAGGGCCGACGATCCCGACTACGTGTACTTCCTCGAGACGCGCGGACGCGGCGTCTACCTCCGCGCATCACCGATCGACGTCTCGTACATCATTCGCGAGGTCCTCCTCGATCGGATGAAGACGCTGGTGTTCACCTCCGCCACGCTCACCTCTGACGGCTCCTTCGACTATTTCCGGAGCCGGCTGGGGGTTGGCGATGCCGACGAGATCCGGCTGGATTCGGAATTCGACTACGCCCGGCAGGCGATTCTCTACCTGCCGCGAAAGATGCCCGACCCGCGTTCGCCGCAATTCATCCAGGCCGCGTCGCGCGAGATCGTGGAGATCCTGAAGCGCACCAACGGCCGTGCGTTCGTCTTGTTCACCAGCTACGCCAATCTGCGCGAGGTCCGATCGATCGCCGAGTCGGAGCTCGAGTTTCCGATCCTGGTGCAGGGCACAGCGCCCCGTTCGGCGCTGCTCCGGGATTTCAAGGCCACGCCACACGCCGTCCTCCTCGCGACCTCCAGTTTCTGGCAGGGCGTGGACGTCGTCGGCGAGGCCCTGAGCTGCGTGATCATCGACAAGCTGCCGTTCGCCTCGCCCGGCGACCCGATCACGTCGGCGCGCATCGAGGCGATCAACGCCCGGGGCGGCTCCGCGTTCGGCGATTACCAGATCCCGCTCGCGATCCTCGCGTTGAAGCAGGGCCTCGGCCGGCTCCTGCGCCACCGGCTCGACCGCGGCGTGCTGGCGGTGCTCGACCCGCGCCTGCGCACAATGGGCTATGGCCGGCGATTCCTGGCCTCGCTGCCGCCCGCGCCGGTCACTCACGCACTCGAGGACGTCGAGCGCTTCTTCGCGCCGCCGGCGTCCCCGGTCTTCTGAGTCCGCCTCGCGCCGCCGCGCTTCGCGAGATGCCGGTGCTCAGCCTCCTCCACCGAGTGGGAGGCGGCAACGTCCCCGTCATGACGCGCCATCTCGACGAGCCGGCGGTAGTGAATCTGGAGCGTCCTCAGTTCCTGCTCCGAGAGATCCTCGACGTCAATCAGCCGATTGCTCGCGCCCTCGACGGCCGCGACGATCTCGTTGAGCTTCAGCTGAATCGCGAGGCCATCGCGGTTCTGCGTCCGTTGCACGAGGAACACCATCAGAAAGGTGACGATGGTGGTGCCGGTATTGATGACGAGCTGCCAGGTGTCCGACCAGCGGAACAGCGGACCCGTGATTGCCCAGACGATGACCGTGCCCAGGGCCATGCCGAAGCCCCAGCTGCTGCCCGCCCAGTGCGTCACCGCTCCCGCGACGCGATCGGCTGTGCTCTCGAGTGTTGTCGGGCTGTGTTTTCTTGTTCGAGTCATCTGCTCCCCCGCCTGTATTGACACGCATCATCGGCGTTCCAATCTTTGGACCAGGACGGGTTCGTGTAGACTGAACAGGTTGCAAATCACCCGCGGACCCCATCCGCGTTTACTGGGAGCACGGAGGTTGCGATGAGCGCATTAATCCGCCGGGCGTTGATGCCGAGTCTGCTCGTCCTGGGCCTGGCCGTGGTCGGAACACCCGCCTACGCGCAGACCGGACAGGTCAAGGGAAAGGTCGTCGACGTCAAGAATCAGCCGGTCGAGAAGGCCGAAGTCACGATTGAGGCGACCGACGGCATGGGCCGCAAATTCAAGGTCTCGACGAACCGGAGAGGCGAGTACGTTCAGATCGGGCTGCCCCCGGGGCAGTACCGCATCAGCGCCTCGAAGGACAATCTTTCCGACAGCCACGAGCAACGGATCGGCCTCGACGCGGCGGAGGTGAACCTCACGCTGAAACCCGGAGGCGCGGGCGGAAACGTCTCGGCGGAGGAGGCCAAGAAGGCCGCGGAAAGGAATGCAGCCATCCGTGGAGCCTTTGAAGCGGGCGTAAAGCTGAGCCAGGAAAACAAGTACGACGAGGCGATCGCCAAGTTCAACGAAGTCGTCGCGCAGATTCCGAAGTGCGTCGAGTGCCTGACCAACATCGCTTCGCTGCAGCTGGCAAAAAAGGATTACGACGCAGCCGAGGGCAGCTATAAGAAGGCCATCGAGCTGAATCCGAGCTCCGCCGAAGCCTACAACGGCCTGGCGAACCTCTATAACGCTCAGAAGAAGTTCGACCAGGCGGCCGAGGCGAGCGCCCAGGCGGCGAAGCTTGGAGCTACGGCGCCCGGCGGCGCGAGCGCCTCGACGGTGTTCAACCAGGGCGTCATCGCCTGGAACGCCAGCCGGATCGACGACGCGAAGAAGGCCTTCGAGGAGGCGGTCAAGCTGGATCCGAAGCTCGCCGAGGCGCACTACTGGCTGGGGATGGCCAACCTGAACCAGGGCAAGATGCCCGAGGCCGCGCAGTCGTTCGAGGCGTACCTGAAACTGGACGCGGCCGGCAAATATGCCGAGCAGGCGAAGGGAATCCTCGCGCAGATCAAGAAATAACCATCGCTCGACGAGAGTCGTGGTCCGGCCCCCGGCGCCTGACCACGACGCCTTCCCGGACGTACGAGCCGCCGGGCGCCGCTCGCCATCCGGGCATCGCCGCCGGCCGCTCCTCTCGAAAATGACATTCGATCAGATCGCGGACAACCTCGCCCAGGTGAGGTCGCGGATCGACGCCGCCGCGCGACGCGCCGGACGCAATCCCGCGGAGATTACCCTCGTCGCCGTTTCGAAGACGTTCGATGCTGACCACGTCCGCGCGGCCTGGGAAGCCGGCCAGCGCGATTTCGGCGAGAACAAAGTCCAGGAAGCCGAGCGGAAGATTGCGGCCACGACCACCCTCGCGGGCGCCCGGTGGCATCTGATCGGGCACCTGCAGTCCAACAAGGCCCGGAAAGCGGCGGCGCCGTTTGCGATGATCCACTCGGTCGACTCGCTCGACCTGCTGAAGCGGTTGGATGCCGCCGCCAGCGAGGCCGGGGCGGCACCGGAAGTCCTGCTGCAGGCGGACCTGGCGGGGGAAGCCACCAAGCACGGCGCCGGCGAGCAGGATATCGGCCGTCTGGCGCGCGCGGCGCTGGAGAGCCGGGCGGTAAAGCTGGCAGGGCTGATGCTTCTGCCCCCATGGAACGAAAATCAGGAAGTCACCCGGCCCTGGTTCGCAGGGCTGCGCCGGCTGCGCGACCGGCTGACCGCGGACGGGATTCCCGCCGAATCGCTCAAGCATCTGTCCATGGGAATGAGCCACGATTTCGAGGCGGCGGTCGAAGAGGGTGCGACCCTGGTGCGCGTAGGTACTGCCATTTTTGGCAGGCGAACGACAATTTAGTCAGCGGCGGCCGACGGGCCGATCACGAATAGCGACCGAAGGACACAACTATGGAAGGTCAGACGCCCCTCTCGAGCACATCCGCATCCGACGCCGGCTCGGCACCAGCCGAACGGCGCATGCGGGTCGCGCCCCTCGACCTGCGACAGCCTCACTTCAAGACCGTGATGCGGGGATTCGACAAGACCGAGGTCGTGGCGTTCCTGACCGAGGCGGCCGACGACTACGAGCACGCTCTGAGGGAGATCGACCGGCTGCGCCAGGATCTGCTGCGGGTCGAGTCGCTCCTCACCGAGCACCGCGACCGCGAGGCCAACCTGCGCAACACCCTGCTGACGGCGCAGCGGCTGGCCGACGAAATCAAGGATGCCGCGCAGAACGAGGCGAAGCTGGTGGTGAAGGAGGCACAGGGCCGCGCCGATCTCCTGCTCCAGAAGGCCCAGGTCCGCCTCGAGGAGGTCGAACGCGACATCAACGAGATGCGGCTTCGGAGACGGGGCGTCGAGAGCTCGCTGGAAGCCTCGATTCAGTCCCTCTATCACGCCCTCGAGTTCATCCGGGAACAGGACCGTCCTGACGAGAAAGTGCTGCTGCACCGTCCGCGCCAGGCCGAGAATCCTCCGCAGCAGCATCAACGCCTGGATATGCCCCGCGTCGCGGATGAGCGGGGGTGATTCAGCGACGCTGCGCGTCCGGGTGATTCCACGAAGCGGGCGCACGACCCTCGCTGGAAGGCGGGGAGAAGCGCTCATCGTCCGGCTGGCGGCCGCGCCGGTTGACGGGGCCGCCAACGACGCCCTCATCAGGTTCCTGTCTGATCTGCTCGATCGCCCTCGCCGCGATTTCTCTATCGTGGCCGGCGAGAAAAGCCGCGACAAACACATTCAGATCGCTGGTTTGAGCGACGATCAGCTCGCCGCGCGCTTGACGGCGCTCCAGCCGTGAGCATCCTCGCGGATCTCGCGCTCGTCCATGCCCGCTCACTCGTGACGTGCGCCGGTCCCGCTCCGCGTCGCGGAGCTGCCCAGGCCGAAGTCACCGCAATCCCGGACGGGGCGATCGCCGTCCACGACGGCCTCATTACCTTCGCGGGCCCGTCCGCGGATCTGACGCCCCACATCTCGCCTGTCACCAGCGCACAGGTCATCGATCTCCACGGTCAGCACAGCATCGTCCCCGGATTCGTCGATGCCCATACCCACACGGTGTACGGCGGGGACCGACGCTCCGAGCTTCAGCGCCGGCTGGCCGGCGAAACCTACGCGCAGATCGCCGCCTCGGGCGGCGGGATCGTGTCCACGGTGGCAGCGACGCGCGCCGCATCGGAATCCGAGCTCGTGGAAGCAGCCCGAATCCGGCTCTCCGAAATGCGGGCGGCCGGGACCACGACGTGTGAAATCAAGAGCGGGTACGGACTCACCACGGCGGCTGAGATCAAGATGCTGCGAGTGATTGAGGCGCTGCGGCAATCCGAGCCGATGACGATCGTCCCCACCTTCATGGGGGCGCACGAAGTGCCCTTCGACTATCGGGCCGCGCGCGACGGGTACGTGGACCTCGTCGTGGAGGAAATGATCCCGGCGGTTGCCGCCGGCAGCCTCGCGCAGTGGTGCGATGTCTTCTGCGAAGACGGCGTATTCACGCCGGCCGAGGCCACGCGAATCCTCGAAGCCGGGGCCGCAGCGGGGCTGAAGCCGCGGATACACGCCGACGAGCTCGGCGCAAGCGGGGGCTCCAGGGTCGCAGCGTCGGTCGGCGCCAGATCGGCCGATCACCTGGTGCACGTCGATGCTGCCGGCATCGCGGCGCTCGGCGCGGCGAACGTGGCAGCGACGCTCCTTCCGGCAGCCGCGTTCTACCTGAAGCTTGCGCGCTATGCACCGGCGCGCGCCCTCATCGCGGCGGATGTTCCGGTGGCGCTGGCGACCGACGTGAACCCAGGCGGCGGACTCTCGCCAGGGATGCCCTTCGTGATTGCGCTGGCCTGCTTCGCGATGGAGATGACGTTCGAGGAAGCGCTCGTGGCCGCGACGCTCAACGCGGCATGGTCGCTGGATCTCTCGCACCGCGTCGGCAGCCTGGAGGCTGGCAAGCTGGGGGACCTCGTCGTCGTCGCCGGCGACCCGATCAACCTCGTTCGTGTCGGTGCGCCCTCCATTGTCTCGGTGTTCAGAATGGGGCGACTCGTGTCAGGCGGCGTTTCACCTTCTCAGGTGACTGCATGAAACTGACGGAGCTCTCACTCGGTGCGCTGCTGGCCGCGATGCGTGATCCCCGTCCGACACCCGGGGGTGGATCGGCGTCCGCCGTCGCTGGTGCACTCGGCGCCTCCCTGCTGGCCATGGTCGCCTCGATGACGAAACACCGCGCGGCATCCGAAGAGGATGTCGAGCGGCTTCAGGCCGCTGCCTCACGATGCAGGGATCTCAGCGCGCGGCTCGAGGCCCTGGTCGACGACGACAGTGCCGCATACGACGGGATCGTCGCGGCGTACCGGCTGCCGCGAGGGTCGGAGGCCGAAAAGGCGGAACGCCGGACCCGAATCCAGGCAGCGATCGTCTCGGCTGTCGAGGCTCCGCTCGACGTCATGCGCTACTGCAACGATGCGATCGAAGCGGCGGCCACGGTTGCCCGGTTCGGGAACCCGAATGCCGGCAGCGACGTCGGCGTCGCGCTGGAACTGCTGCTCGCCGCCGGACATGGCGCGCGCCTGAATGTGGAGATCAACCTGGGAAGCCTGGACGATCAGTCGCTGGTCGGCCGGGCGCGAGAAACGGTGTCGGTGCTGGATACCGAAGCGACGACCGGCGCGGCGGCTGCCCGCGCCGCGTTGCAATCAGCTCCGTAACAGCTGTAGGGCAGGGCCTTCAGGCCCTGCCCTGCCGTGTGTCAGTGCCAGCTATCGACCGAGACCGTGAACGGCATCGGTCGCTTGTAGGTCGGCACCCACTCGATCACTTCCTGGTAGCCCAGATTGATGTAGGTGGTCTGCTTGTCCCGGGTCACCTGGACGGCCTCGCGGTCGAGGGGAATCTGATAGCGCTCGGCCAGCAGCATCACACGATCGACCAGTTCGGCGTCGGAGCGGTCCTTGGAGAACCGCGCCGCCTCGGCCACCGCATCCTTGAACTGGTAGTGGTGCAGGTAGACGGGAACGAAGCGGTACAGGGCATTTGCAATCAGCAGCAGGACGGCGAGCCGGATGAGGTTCCGCAGCATGCCGGATCCTTTTATCGGTCGGTCAGTGAATCTGGTGTAGCAGCCGCTCCCAGCGCGTGCGCGTGAAGAAATGGGTCACCACGGAAAACAGCCGCGACGCGGAAGCTCCCAGCCCGCCTTCTTCGGCTGCCGGCGCGCCCGAATCATACGACCAATAGATCATCAGGGCCTGGCCCTTGATGTATCCGCGCGGGAGGAAGCCCCAGTAGCGGCTGTCCTGGGAGTTGTCGCGGTTGTCTCCCATGACGAAATACTGCTCGGCCGGTACTGTTACCGGCCCGTAGCGCTCGCGGACATCGAAGGACGTCACTTCCTGGGCATTGTGCGCCGGCTCGAGGAAGTGCACGTAGGGCTCCTCGAGCGGCTGACCGTTGACGTAAACCTTCTTGTTGCGCAGCTCGATCGTCTCACCAGGGAGACCGATCACCCGCTTGATGAAATCCCGTTCGGGCTCGTCGGGGTACTTGAAGACCACGATGTCGCCGCGATGGATGTCGCGCATCGGCAGGACGACGCGCTCGGCCCTGGCGGCCGGTCCGAAGACGAACTTGTTGACCAGCAGGTGATCGCCGATCAGCAGGTTGTTCTCCATCGACCCGGTCGGGATCTTGAAGGCCTGCACGGCCCAGGTCCGGACGAACAACGCGAGGATCACCGCAATGACGATCGATTCGAAGTACTCGCGCAGGACGCTCTTCTTGGTGCTCATCGGCTATGTTTCCTGTCCAACCTTGAGAACGGCGAGGAAGGCTTCCTGCGGAATCTCGACGCGCCCGACCCGCTTCATTCGCTTCTTGCCTTCCTTCTGCTTTTCGAGCAGCTTGCGCTTACGGGTGATGTCGCCGCCGTAGCACTTCGCCAGCACGTTCTTTCGCAGCGCCTTCACCGATTCCCGGGCGATGATCCGGCTGCCGATGGCCGCCTGGATCGCCACCTCGAACATCTGACGGGGAATCAGCTCGCGCATCTTCGAGGCGAGCGCGCGGCCGCGCTGATACGCCATGTCCCGATGGACGATGACCGACAGCGCATCGACCGGCTCCTCGTTGACCAGGATGTCCAGCTTTACCAGCGGCGATTCCTGGTAGCCGGTGACGTGATAGTCGAGCGATGCGTAGCCGCGTGACAGGGTCTTGAGCCGATCGTAGAAATCGAGCACGACCTCGTTGAACGGCAGCTCGTAGGTGACGAGGACCCGGTCAGCAGCGAGGTACTCGATCGACTTCTGGACGCCGCGTTTCTCCTGGCAGAGTTGCAGGATCGCCCCGACGTGTTCGGACGGCGTCAGCATCATCGCGGTGATCACCGGCTCTTCGATCGTATCGATGCGGCCGGTGTCCGGAAGCTTCGACGGGCTGTCAATCTCCTGCACGGTGCCGTCGGTGGTCGTCACCCGGTACAAAACGCCCGGCGCCGTAGTCACGAGGTCCATGTCGAACTCGCGCTCGAGACGCTCCTGGACGATCTCCATGTGCAGCAGGCCGAGGAACCCGCACCGGAACCCGAAGCCGAGCGCGGCCGACGTCTCCGGCTCGAAAAAGAACGAGGCGTCGTTCAACCGGAGCTTCTCGAGCGCATCGCGAAGCTCGGGGTACTCGCTGCCTTCGACCGGATAGAGCCCGGCGAAGACCATCGGCTTACTTACCTTGAAGCCGGGAAATGGCTCGGAGGTCGGCCGGGCGGCCTCGGTGATGGTGTCGCCGATCTGCGCGTCGCTGACCGTCTTGATGCCCGCGAAGATGAACCCGACCTCGCCCACGCCGAGCGACTCCACCGCCACCGACTTGGGCGAGAACACGCCGACCTGATCGACCTCGTACTCCTGGCCTTTTGCCATGAGTCTGACTTTCATGCCGGCGCGGATGACGCCGTCGAGCACACGGGTCAGGATGATCACACCGCGATAGGGGTCGTACCACGAATCGAAGATCAGGGCCTTGAGCGGCGCGTCCGGCTCCCCTTTCGGGGACGGCAGGCGATGCACGATCGCTTCGAGGATCTCGTGGACGCCCGTCCCCTCCTTGGCGCTCGCCAGCACCGCGCCGCTGGCATCCAACCCGACGATCTCTTCGATCTGCCGCCTGGCCTCGTCTGGCTGCGCCCCGGGCAGATCGATCTTGTTGATGACCGGGATGATTTCGAGCCCGTTGTCGACCGCGAGATACGCATTGGCCAGCGTCTGCGCTTCCACGCCCTGCGATGCGTCGACGAGCAGCAGCGCCCCCTCGCAGGCCGCCAGCGATCGGGTCACTTCATACGAGAAATCGACGTGCCCCGGCGTGTCGATCAGGTTCAGCACGTACTCGTCCCCGTCGTCGGCCTTATAGGTGAGCCGAACGGCGTGAGCCTTGATCGTGATCCCGCGCTCCCGTTCGAGGTCCATCGAGTCGAGGACCTGCGCCTCCATCTCCCGCGCCTGCAGCGCCCCCGTCATCTCGAGAAACCGGTCCGCGAGAGTGGACTTGCCGTGGTCGATGTGGGCGATCACCGAGAAGTTCCGAATGTTGCGTTGATCCATCTGGAGGGTCGAATCCAACGATTATAACTGGCTCACCAGGGGGCTCTGGGCAAATCCCAAGCTCCAAATCCCAAGCTCCAACGCACGCCCAAATCCCAACCCCCCAACTCGAGGTCTCGGCTTCTGGGAGTTGGCGGTTGGGAGTGAATTGGAGCTTGGGATTTGGAGCTTGGGATTTGACGCGGTTCTATCTCTGATCGAGCGGAAGAAAGGACTGCGGGTACGTAGGCCCGATGTAGTCGGTCCTCGGCCGGATGAGCCGGTTGTTCTTGTACTGCTCCAGGCAGTGCGCGGTCCAGCCCGAGACGCGGCTCACCGCGAAGATCGGCGTGTACAGATCGATCGGGATGCTGAGGGTGTAGTAGGTGGACGCCGAGTAGAAGTCCACGTTCGCATAGAGCTTCTTCTCGCCGGTGACGAGCTTTTCAATCCGTTCGGACATCTCGAACCAGCGGCGGTTGCCGGCCCGCTCGCCGAGCTCCTTCGACATGCGGCGCAGATGCGTCGCCCGCGGATCTTCGGTGCGATACACACGGTGCCCGAAGCCGGGAATCTTGACCTTTCGCGCGAGCCGGCTGCGGATGGCTTCGTCGATCCGATCGGGTGGCGCATCCTGGCCGATCTCGATCAGCAGCCGCATGACATCGGCGTTCGCCCCGCCGTGGAGCGGCCCCTTGAGCGCGCCAATGGCCCCGACGATCGCCGAATGGAGGTCGGTGAGGGTCGCTGCCGCAACCCGGCCGGCAAACGTGGACGCATTCAGCTCGTGATCGGCGTGGAGGACGAGCGCGACGTCGAAGGCGCGCGTGGACAACGCCGTCGGCCGCGCGCCGGTCAACATGTAAAGGAAGTTCGCGGCGTGCCCGAGCGCGGGGTCGGGCTGAATCGGGCCGCCCCCAGCCTGCAGCCGTCCGTAGGTCGCGACGAGGCTCGCCAGCTGGCCCGTGAGACGAACCGCCTTCCGATAATTCGCCTGCGGGGAGTCGTCTGCGGCGTCCGGGTCGTAGTGCCCCAGCACCGACGTCATCGTCCGGAGCGTGTCCATGCCGTCGCCCCTCGACGTTGCTCGGGGCGACCCTGAGCCTGTCGAAGGGTCGGACGCCGGCAGCTGCTTCAAGAACCGCAGTACCTGCTCGGATAACGGGCGGGCGGCGGCGAGCTGTGACTGCAGGTCCCCGAGCTCGGCACGGTTGGGCAACCGGCCGTGCCACAACAGATAGCAGACCTCCTCGAACGTCGCGCCCCGCGCGAGGTCGTGGATGTCGTACCCGTAGTACGCGAGCACGCCGCGGTCGCCGTCGAGATAGCAGATCGCGGACGACGCAGCGACGACGTCTTCCAACCCTGCCTTCGGCTTGATGTCGGTCGACATAATCCTAATTATGTCACCGGGTACGGACCCTCCTCAGCCTGCCTCGCCGTAACGCGAAGCGCGAAGGCGGGGGCGACTACTTCGCGACTTCCGGCGCCTTCAACATGACGTCGTCGCCGGTGTACTGCTGCAGGATCGAAAGAAGCCCTGTGTACAAGAACCCGATCTGGAAGAGCATCAGGAACGGCAGGGTGCCGTAAATCTGGCTCACCAGGGCGTAGTAGACGGTTCCGGTGAAATAGAGGCCGAGCGCAAGCTCGATGATCGGCTGGACGCCGACCGACTGGTGGTACTTCTTGCCGACCCATTCGTCGCTGTCACGCTCGATCCCGTACTTCGGCGTCCTCGCGAACTCGCTCTGCTTGCCGAAAATCGCCTCGAGCACCGCACGGGTGTTGTTGACGCACAAGCCGATGCCGATCGACATGAGGAACGGCAGATACTTCAAGCGCTGACGCCAGTTCGGGTACAGCTCCCGCTGCGACACGATGTAGAAGTTGCATACGGACAACGTCGCCGCAGCGAACAGCGGCACGTCGATCAGCAGCATCTCGTACCAGCCCATGTTGTAGCGCACCCACATCGCAGGGAACATCAGCACGGACAGCATTGACATCAGCAGGTAGTTGAAGTTCGCCGACAAGTGGAAGAACGCCTCCGCCTTGACGCCGAGCGGCTGCTTCGACCGCAGAATCCTGGGCATCAGCTTCAGGCAGGTCTGAATCGATCCCTTGGCCCAGCGGTGCTGCTGCGACTTGAAGGAGTTCATCTCCACCGGCACTTCCGCCGGTGAAACCACGTCGGGCAGGAACACGAACCGCCAGCCGGCGAGCTGTGCCCGGTAGCTGAGGTCGAGGTCCTCGGTCAGCGTGTCGTGCTGCCAGCCTCCGGCCGACTCGATCGCCTTCCGGCGCCAGACGCCGGCCGTGCCGTTGAAGTTGAAGAAGCAGCCGGCCCGGTTCCGTCCGCCATGCTCGAGCACGAAATGCGCGTCCAGCAGGATCGACTGGATCTTCGTCAGGAGGGAATAGTCCTGGTTGATGTGGCCCCACCGCGCCTGCACCATGCCGACCCCGGAGTCAGTGAGATGCGGCAGCGTCCTCTGCAGAAAGTCGCGTGACGGGATGAAGTCGGCGTCGAAGATGGCGACGAACTCGCCGGTGGCCTCTCGAAGGCCGGCTTCGAGCGCGCCCGCCTTGTAACCACGCCGATCGACCCGGTGCAGGTAGCGGATGTTGACCCCTCTGGCGGCATGCCGCTGGACCGCGGACTCGGCGATGTCCTGCGTCTCGTCGGTCGAGTCATCCAGGACCTGGATCTCGAGGCGCTCCTTCGGGTAGTCCATTTCGCAGACGGCGTCGATCAGCCGGTCCGCGACGTACATCTCATTGAAGATCGGGAGCTGAATCGTTACCCGCGGAAGGGGGTCCGGAAGGGGAGGGACCTCGGGGGCCCGGCCCTTGTTTTTCATGTAAAGATAAACAAGGTAATACCGGTGCCACCCGTAGATTGCCAAAATGCTGAGGACAAAGAAGTACAGAACGAGAATCAGTGTCTGAGGCAGGCTCATAAGAAGATGAATCCGTCACGCCGCACAATCGACGATTTTACAGCTCAGCAAAACTGGAAGTCAACGCGCGTCAAGCACTTGGAGGCGCGAGACCGTTTCCTCACGGCATGACGCGCCACGAACTCAAGACCCTCCTCGAACAAGTTCGCAGCGGCGTCATAACACCTGAGTCTGCGCAGGACCGATTCCTTCAATATCTGCGCCAGGCTCCTTTCGAGGACCTGGGCTTTGCCCGCGTCGATCACCACCGAAGCGCCCGGCAAGGCTTTCCGGAGGTCATTTTTGGGCCTGGAAAGAGCCCCGAGCAGATCGCTTCGATCGCTGAACGCATCGTCGCCGCCGGCCACACCCTCCTGGTAACCCGTACGGATGCCACCGCCCACGCTGCGGTGGCTGAACGGATTCCAGACGCGCGATTTCATTCTGTCGCCAGAGCCATTACGCGCCGAGTCGAGGCTCCCCCCACCGGCAAAGGCACAATCCTGGTGATTGCGGCCGGCACAGCTGATCAGGCGGCCGCCGAAGAGGCCGTCATCTGCGCCGAGACGATGGGGAATCGCGTGGAGAAGTTGTACGACGTGGGGGTTGCCGGGCTGCACCGGCTGCTGGCCGAGCATTCCCGGCTCCTCGCTGCCCGGGTCGTGATCGTAACCGCCGGTATGGAAGGGGCGCTCCCCAGCGTCGTCGGAGGCCTGGTGGATGTCCCCGTGATCGCGGTGCCGACGAGCGTCGGCTACGGCGCCAGCTTTGGGGGCCTGGCAGCGCTGCTCGGCATGCTGAACAGCTGCGCCAGCGGGGTATCGGTGGTCAATATCGACAACGGATTTGGAGCCGCGGCGGTCGCCAGCTCGATCAATCACCTTCCTTAAAACAACTTCTCGGGGGTTCGGGGGCTCGGGGGTTCGCGGGCTCGACAGCGGTGGGAATCAGAGGCAACCAGTCGCTCGAATTCGCCTCGGTTGCCTCTGATTCCCACCGGCCTCGAACCGCCGAACCCCCGAGCCCACGACAAATCTGACTTTTCTGTATCAACTATTTGACAGACCCACTGGCGCCCCACATATTGGAAGATCTATAGTTAACGATTTGCCCCCCTCCAAGGGCTTGGCCCGGGAGTCACCACCTCAATCAATCGCATGCACGCCGGCGCCCTGAGGGCCCTTGAATTCGACCGCATTGTCGAGGTGATCCGGGGCTTCGCCCAGACCCCGCAGGGTGAGGCTCATCTCGGCGCGCTCGAGCCGGCGACCGACCCGAGGGCCGTCGCCTCAGCGCTGGCCGCGACCAGCGAGACTGTCAGGCTCCTCGCCGAGGCTCAGATCGCCGTCCAGGCCCCCTCCGAGCTGGAGGTCATCCTCAGCGGCATCGGCGTCGAGGGGCGGCCCCTCGAACCGCTGCATCTCATTGCGCTCGCCAACTTCCTCACGACGGTCGCGACGACCTGCGGAGCGATCCGCCGGGCGCGCACGACGTTTCCACTCCTCAGCGCCATCGCGGAGCGGGCTGCCACCTTCGATCATGAGGTCGCCGCCGTTCTTCGCAAGATCGATCCCGCCGGCGAAGTTGTCGACGACGCGTCCCCCGAGCTGAGGAGCATTCGCGACCGGCTCCGCCGTCAGCGGACACGATTGCGCGGCACGCTGGAGTCGTACCTGCGCGGCAAGGACACATCGAAATATCTGCAGCAGCAGATCGTGACGGATCGCCATGGCCGCTACGTGCTGGTGATCCGCGCCGAGCACCGCACCTCGATCCCTGGGATCGTCCATGGCAGCTCGGGGAGCGGGGCCAGCCTCTATCTCGAGCCGCTCAGCACCGTCGAGATCAACAACGACATCGTTGCGCTCGAAGAGCAGGAACGTGAGGAAGTGCGCCGCATCCTGCTGGCCCTCACCGATGCCTTCCGCACTCGGACGGAGGATCTGGATCGCACGGTGGACGCGGCCGCGAAACTGGATGTTCTCAACGCGCGGGCGCGTTTTTCGATCCTCGTCCGGGGAGTCGAGCCAAAGCTGGCGAAGGACGGCCGCCTCGAGCTGCGGGCAGCCCGGCACCCGCTGCTCATTCCCGCAGTCAGGCATCGTCTGCAGCAGAATGGGGACGCTGGTGGCGACGCCGAGACCAACGCGGAAACTGCAGCCGCCCGGGAGCCCGTTCCTGTCGACATCCTGCTGGTTCCTCCGGTGAACGTGCTGGTGATCACCGGCCCGAACACCGGCGGAAAGACGGTCGCGCTGAAAACGGCAGGTCTGTTACCGCTCCTGGCGCAGGCCGGACTGCTCATCCCTGTCGCCGAAGACTCTCAGGTGCCGGTGTTCCGCTCCGTTTTTGCCGACATCGGCGATGAACAGTCGATCGCCCAGAGCCTGAGCACCTTCTCCGGCCACATCGCCAACATCGTCTCGATGGACAAGGCGCTCGAAGGGCCGGCGCTCGTCCTGCTGGACGAGGCCGGTGCGGGTACGGATCCCGTCGAGGGCGGGGCGCTGGCGATGGCCATCATCGAGCATTTCCGGCTGCGGAATGCCAAAGTGATCGCCACCACGCACTACGACGCGCTGAAGACCTACGCGTCGACAACGGACGGGGCCACGCCGGCGGGATTCGGGTTCGATCCAAAGACCTTCGCGCCGACCTACCGGTTGAATTACGGCTCGCCCGGCAGCAGCCTCGCCTTCGAGATCGCGAATCGTCTCGGGCTTCCGGCGGCGATCATTCAGCGTGCGAGGACGCACCGGAGCGAGCGCGAGAGCCAGCTGGCGGATCACCTGGCGCGCGTGGAACGCGACATGCAGCTGCTCGAGCACGAGCGGCGCCAGGCCGCGCGCGAGCGCCAGGCGCTTGCCGACGCGACCGCGAAACTCAAGTCGCGCGAAGACGATCTCAAGAACCGCGAGGAAACGCTCCGCCGGAAGCTCGATCAGAAGATCGAGGAGCGGCTGCGGGAGGCGCGTCGCGAAATCGATGCCGTAGTCGGCCGCCTGAAAGCACGCACCGAGACCATGGCGACCCAGGCGGAGCGGGCCGCGGCACGGCTGATTCCAACCGGCGAGAGCGGTGGTGCCCGGGCTGACGCACGCGCCGCGCTGGATGCGATCGAAGACCGGCTGCGTCACGCGGCCGAAGGGGCCGTGGCCGCGCCCTCCGTGCCGCTCCCGCCGTCGCGCCCGGCGCAGGTCGGGGACCGTGTACTCGTGGGAGCGCTCGGCCTGGAGGGCATTGTGATCTCGTTGCACGGCCGCGACGCCGAGGTGGACGTCCGCGGCAAGCGGCTGCGGGCGAGGGGCGCTGACCTTCGGGTCACGGGTGCGGGCCGTCCGGCGGCCCCGGCGACGGTCCGGGTCACCGTCGATCTTCAGCCGCGCGACGGACTCCTGACCGAGCTGAATCTCATTGGTTCGAACGTGGACGATGCCCTGGTCCGGCTGGAGAAATTCCTGGACGACGCCTCGATCACCGAGCAGCGCACCCTGCGGGTGATTCATGGCTTCGGAACCGGTCAGCTGCGGCGCGCCATCGGTGAGTGGCTGAAAACACACCCGTCGGTGGCGAGCTTCAATGCCGCCCCGTCCGATAAGGGCGGCGGGGGCGTCACTGTCGTGGAGTTGAAGGAGTAGAGCTCTGGGCCTCTTCCCCGCAACCTTCATCGACGACCTGAAGTCGCACGCCGACATCGTGCAGCTGGTGCAGGAGCGTGTGCCCCTCCGTCGCAGCGGGACCACCTGGAAAGGGCTGTGTCCGTTCCATGGCGAGAAAACCCCCTCGTTTCACGTGTACGATAAGGGGTTCTTCAAGTGCTACGGCTGCGGGGTGGGTGGCGACGTCATCAAGTTCGTGGAGCTGTACGACAAGGTGTCGTTCCCGGAGGCGGTGCGTCAGCTCGCCGTGAGGGCCGGCCTGCCGGTGCCGGAACCCGAGTCGACCGCGCACGATGCCGAAGATCAGCGGGATCGGGAATCGCTTCTCAAGGCGCACGAGATTGCGGCCGCGTGGTTCGCCGAGCAGCTGGCCGCATCTGTCGGGGTAGTTGCCCGTCGGCTACTGCAGGAGCGGGGGGTTGGCGCCGAGCTCGCCCAGGTCATGGCGGTCGGCTACGCCCCGGCAATGTCCGATGGACTCTGTACACGGCTCAGGAACGAAGGGTTCACGCCGGGAATGCTGATCAAGAGCGGGCTGGCCGTGCAGCGGGATGACGGGTCTCTCCGCGATCGGTTCCGGAACCGTCTGATGATCCCCATTGCCCGCGACAACGGCGCCATCATCGCGTTCGGCGGCCGGGCAATGGAGGCCGGGCAGCAGCCCAAGTACCTGAATTCGCCGGAGACGCCGATTTATGTCAAGGGTCGCACGCTGTTCGGCCTGCACCTGAGTAAGCAGGCTATTGCCAAGGCCCGATACGCGGTTATGGTGGAGGGCTATTTCGACTTTGCCCAGGCTTACCAGGCCGGTGTCCAGAACGTCGTGGCATCCTCTGGAACCGCGCTGACTCCGGCCCAGGCAAAGCTCTTGAAACGATTCGCCTCGAAGGTCGTTCTCAGCTTCGATCCCGACACCGCGGGCCAGGGCGCCGCTGCGAAATCGTCCGAACTGCTCGTGTCCGAGGGCTTTCAGGTGAACGTGGCCATGCTGCCGGCCGGAGAAGATCCCGATACGTTCATCCGCAGGAACGGTGGCGCGGCGTACCAGGACGCGCTGAAGCAGTCGCGCCAGTACCTCGACTACCTCATGGATCGGGCGGCGCGGGATTTCGACCTCCGGCGGGACGAGGATCGGCGGGACTTTCTGGGGCGAATGCTGGCCGTTGCGGCCCGGATTCCCGATGCCGCCGCCCGCGACCAGTTCGCGGACAGGCTGGCGCACAAGGCCAGAATTACAGAAGAGGTAGTGCGAGCGGAGATTCGCCGGGCCGCCGTCCAGAGGCAGACGGTCGTCGAACGGCGGCACGTTCCATCGATGGGGCAGGTAAAGACGTTCGAGCGGGGCTTGATCTGGGCGCTGGTGCGGGATCCGGTGGCAGGGTTCAGCGCGCTCGCCGGTCTCGACAGCGCGGACCTGACCGGGCTGGCCACGGGGCCGATACTGGAACAGGCGCGATCTCTGCAGGGATGGCCGTCAGAAGGCTTACCACAGGCATTACTGGAGCGTCTAAGTACACAGGAAGCCGGGCTGGTCGAAGAGATTACCGCGCAGCCCGTGCCACCGGTGCTGGTGCCCGCCGATTGCGTGACGGAGCTTCGGCGCCTGCAACTGACCCGGGAACGAGCGGACATTCAACAGCAGATGAACCGCCTCCTCGAGCAGGGCATCCCCAGCGACGATGAGCGGATCAACCAGTTGGGGATGCGGCAGCTGGCTCTCAAGCAGCGAATCGATTCCATTGGCACCGAGCAGGCGCGGGCCGTACCCCGCGAGCACTGACACCACCGGGCGGGGGCCCGCGCACGAAATGAAGCAGCGTTTGGAGGACACGCCGTTGTCGATCGAAGAAAAATACGATGAAGTGAGACAGCTCATCTCCATCGGCAAGGAAAAAGGGTACCTGCTCTACGACGAGGTCAACGAGCTGCTCCCCGCCGACATCACGTCGTCGGACGAGCTCGATGATCTGTTCAGCACTTTCGGCAGTGCGGGGATCGAGGTTGTCGACTCGGAGAAGGCGTATCGCGACGACAAGCTGCTCGACCGCACCGGTGAAGGGGCCGAGGAGCTCGAACTCGATCTGACGCCCGGCGCACTCGACAAGACCAACGATCCGGTCCGCATGTACCTGCGCGAGATGGGCACCGTCCCACTCTTGACCCGCGAAGGTGAAGTCGAGATCGCCAAGCGCATCGAACGCGGCAAGCTCGCCGTCATCAAGTCGATCTCGCGGACCCCGACCGTCGCCCGCGCGATCATGACGATGGGCGATCAGCTGAAGAACGACGAGCGCAGTGTCCGCGAGCTCGTCATCTTCCAGGACGAAGAGATCACCGACGACAAGATCGAGGAGCGGAAGCGCCAGGTGCTGCGGCAGATCGAAGCCGTGCGCAAGGCCTGGGGCGTCACGGAAAAGTGCAAGGAAAAGCTGGACAAGACGCCGAAGGGAGCGACCACGCGCGAGAAGCGGAAGTACCGCCGGACCCGGTGGGAGTCGCTGCGCGCCCGCGTGGAACTGTCACAGCTGATTCGGAAGATCGAGTTCACCGAGACGATCAAGCGGCGCCTGATCGACCACCTGAAAGAGGCGGTCGAAGGGGTGATGCGGCTGAAGCGCGAGGTGGATCACATCGAGCGCCAGCTCAATCCGAAGAACAAGAAGGTCCGGATCAAGGAGGAGGACAGGAAGAATCTCGTCAGGCGACAGAAGGACGTCAAGGTCCACATGAAGTCGGCCGCCGACGAGCTGGAGCAGACGCCGGATCGTCTGATGCACACGCTCGAGACGATCTCGCGCGGCGAGATCCAGGCGGAGCAGGCGAAGAAGGAGCTGGTCGAAGCGAACCTGCGGCTGGTGGTCTCGATCGCCAAGAAGTACACCAATCGCGGCCTGCAGTTCCTCGATCTGATCCAGGAAGGCAACATCGGCCTGATGAAGGCGGTGGACAAGTTCGAGTACCGGCGCGGCTACAAGTTCTCGACCTATGCGACGTGGTGGATCCGGCAGGCGATCACCCGGGCGATCGCCGATCAGGCGCGGACCATCCGCATCCCGGTTCACATGATCGAGACCATCAACAAGTTGATCCGCACCTCGCGTGCACTGGTGCAGGAGCTTGGACGGGAACCGACCTCGGAGGAGATCGCCAAGCGGATGGACATCCCGGTGTCGAAGGTCCGCAAGGTCCTCAAGATCGCCCAGGAGCCGATCTCGCTCGAAACGCCGATTGGCGAAGAGGAGGATTCACATCTTGGCGACTTCATCGAAGACCGCCAGGTGGTTTCGCCGTCCGACGCGGTCATCAACCTGAATCTGAAGGAGCAGACCGAATCGGTCCTGAAGACGCTCACGCCGCGCGAGGAAAAGGTGATCAAGATGCGGTTCGGCGTCGGCGACGGCAGCGAGCACACGCTCGAAGAGGTCGGCCAGAACTTCGCGGTCACGCGCGAGCGGATCCGGCAGATCGAAGCCAAGGCGCTGCGCAAGCTGCGCCACCCCTCACGGTCGCGCAAGCTGCGCGCGTTCCTGGAGGGCAGGACGTAGGAACGCTGCCCCTGTCAGTTTCCAGTTCCCAGTTTCCAGTTTGAACGGGCTCGACTGGCAACTGGAAACTGGCAACTGTAAACTTCTCCGGGCCCATAGCTCAGCGGTCAGAGCCGCCGGCTCATAACCGGCCTGTCCCAGGTTCGAATCCTGGTGGGCCCACCAGCTTTACTCGACAGAGGTTTCTCTCGGAAGTCCCACCGGCGCGTTCCCCCGTTGGGTCCCGCGAGCCCCTCCGATCAGGATCAACCGGCGCAGCTTAGTAGACTTAAGACTACCTGCCGAAAGCCTTCCGACGGGAGACTTCTCACGACATCCATGGTCTCGCATTTCGACTAAGTCCCTGCCCAACTTTCACTTGGACCCCGCGGCGCACCTCATGTTGTCCTCCGAGTTCCCTCGGGGTCATCCATTTGCATAGAAAGGCCCTTCGGATCACGACAGCTCAACAGTCCTTCCGGAGGTAGACATGTTGCGAAGAGGCTTGCTCCGTCCACTGGTAACGGGGGTTGGAATCGTTGCGTTACAGCTGCTCTCCGCGAGCAGCGCGTTCGCGTATTTCGTAACGGTTTCAGCGAACGCGGTCTGTACTGATGGCGTCCCCGTCATCAACTACACGGTGGGCTCCTGGACCTTAAACGTGGCCGGGACGAACACCGCAGTCAACGTTCTCTTTAACGGAACCGTCGTCGATACGCAGCCGTTCGTGCTTCCGACGAACTCGTTCTCGGGGTCAAAGCCGGCGCCGGCGGGCGCGACCTCTGTGACAGTCACGGCGATCGGCGCGGGCGTGTGGGGAGACGGCTTTACAGGCACCGGCAACCCCGCTTCGACGACCGTGACAATCCCCACGGACTGCGAAGAGATCGCTGCGAACGGCCGCTTCACCGGCGGCCCGAATGCAATCGAAATCGGCGGGGCGAAAGTCACGACCGGCCTCCAGATTCATTGCCACCCGAAGGATCCATCCGTCAACTTCGAGATCAACTGGGGCGGTGGCGAGAACTTCCATCTGACCGACGTGACCACCGTGTCGTGCTTCGATAGTCCCACTGTCACCCCGCAGCCACCCAAGGCCCCGGTCGACACGATCGTGGCTACCGGTTTCGGAACCCTCAATGGCCTCGCGGGCTTCACGATCGAGTTCACGCTCGTTGACAGTGGCGAGCCGGATAATAAGAGAACGGACCAGATGAGGATCCTGATTTACACGACGGGGAATCCTGCGGACGTGAAGCTGAACGTCCCGCTCCAGAACATCTCGGCAGGTAACATACAGGCCCACTACGATCAGCCGCACAGCGGCAACGGGAACAAGTAGATTGACCTCCGTCGGTCAGTGCTGGTCAAGGCGACCGACGCGACCATCAGGCTCGACGCGGGGGGGCCGCCGCCGGATCCCGGCGGCGGCGCTCTTGCCGGTTCCTTTCGCGCTCGAGCAGAAAGACGGCCTTCCAGGGCCGCCGCGTTCACCAGGGTCCGGGCTCCCCTTCCAGCCCGGTCGGCACGCGGTCGCCATCTGAAGTTACAATCTTCCGCGGATACCTTGCATCCCGACCTCGAACACCTCATCCATCTCCAGGAGCTCGATCTCGCCGCGGAACGCTACCGGCGACGTGAGACCGATATCCCCGCGTTGCAATCGGCGCTCGATGCCCGGCTGGCGGCGCGGACGGCGGCAGTCGACGCGGTCAAGGCCCGGATCGCCGGGTCACAGACGGCCCGGCGCGAAGTCGAACGGGATCTCGCCGCGGTGCAATCCCGCCTCAGCAAGTTCAAGAACCAGCTGATGGAAGTGAAGACGAACAAGGAATACCAGGCGATGCAGAAGGAGATGAGCGTCGCCGAACAGGAGATCAGCGACTTCGAGACCCGCATGCTGGAGCGCATGGAGGAGGCCGACGTCCTGGCCGTCGAGCTGAAGACCGCACAGGCGGCGCTGGCCTCCGAACAGGCGGAGATCACCCGTGAGCGACGGGCGCTCGAGCAGGAACGCGGGAACGTCGCGAACGACTTGAAGAATGTCAGCGAAGATCGCGCCAGGACCGCCGCGCTGGTCAGTGCCCAGGCGCTGGCGCTCTTCGAGCGCGTGGCGCAAGGCCGTCGCGGAGTGGCCATGGCCGAAGCACGTGATGGCCTGTGCACGGTCTGTCACGTGCGGCTCAGGCCGCAGGTATTCAACGAGGCCCGGCGCAATGCCAGCATCGTGCAGTGCGACAGCTGCACACGGATCCTCTATTTCGTCCCAGCCATACCCGCGGCGGCTGCACCGCCCCAGTAGCCTTCTGATCCTTCTATGGTTCGTGTTTACATCGACGGGGGTGCCCGCGGAAATCCCGGTCCCGCAGGATATGGCGTTCGTATCGAAGACGCCGACGGCACCTTGATCGAAGAGCTGTACGGCGGCCTGGGGATTACCACCAACAACGTGGCGGAATACAACGGTCTGCTTGCGGCGCTGACGTGGGCGGTCGATCACGGCCACCAGCAGGTCCAGGTCCGCGCCGATTCCGAGTTGCTGGTGAAGCAGATGCTCGGCGAATATCGGGTGAAGCATCCCGGCCTGCAGCCGCTGGTCGCACGCGCCCGACTCCTGATCGGCCAACTGGACGACGTGACATTCCAGCATGTGCGGCGAGAGCAGAACAAGGAAGCCGATCGGCTCTCGAACCTGGGGATGGATCAGGCGGAAGCCTCACTGCGAGAGAAGCCCCAGGGAGAGAATCGCGCGCGGCTCTTCTAAATCACGCAGAGCTATTGGCGCGGATCACTCCGACCATCCGTCCAGCCTGCGACCCGCGCATCCGGTAGGAATGGAACACCTCGGGGTAGGTGCGCGTGCAGAGACGGGCGACGTGAATCGAGCCGGCCGGAATGCCGGCCCCTGCGAGCTGGTCCACGTTCGCCCGCCACAAGTCGAAATGCGGCCGCTTTCCGTCGTCGCGCGAGAACCAGCGCGCAATCGTGACCTCGTCGTAGCCGGCATCCCGGAAGGCCTCCACGACCTCCTCACCCATTTCCCCACAGCACGGCCCGAGGCATGGGCCGATCGCGGCGACCAGGTCACCGGGATCCGAGCGAAGTTCGCGCTGCATGACCGCGACCGCCTCGGCCCCGATCCGCTGCATGGTGCTGCGCCAGCCCGCATGCACGGCCGCCACCGAGCCGGTCCGCCGATCACCAATCAGGACCGGTGCGCAATCGGCAACGCGCACGCCGAACGCCGCCGACGCATCATCGCTGACCACCCCGTCTGCTCTCGGCGGCGTCCAATTCCCGGGGGCCCCTTCGTGCGAGACGACGACCGTCCGCCCGTGGACCTGGTGGAGGAGGCGCAGCTGGCGGCGAGGCACGCCGGCGAGGGCGGCAACCGCATCCCACTCGCGGTCGTTCTGGCGGAGCTCTAGCGATCCTGCCGTAAAAAAGTGATCGGCAATCTCGAGAAGTGGCTGGCACCGGAGGATCAGCCCCCAAGGCGCTTGCCTCCACACGAAGCCATCGGTAGGCTGGGGTTCGGACATGAACATCATCGGAATTGGTCTGGACGCGACGGATATTCCACGGATTGCGGAAACGCTCAAGCGCTACGGCGACCGCTTCCTGCACCGGATTTTCACGGAACGGGAGATCGCCTATTGTACGCGGCGCCGCGACCCCGTTCCGCACCTCGCCGGCCGGTTTGCAGCCAAGGAAGCGGCAATGAAGGCCCTCGGCACCGGTCATTCACGTGGGGTGCTCTGGAAGGACATCGAGATCGTCCGCGTCGGCGGGCCGCCGCAACTGCAGTTGCACGGCGGCGCCGCCCGGCGCGCCGAGCGCATGCAGGTGCGCCGCAGCCTCGTGACCATCACACACTCCCAGACCCTGGCCCTCGCCGAGGTCATGCTCTTCAGCGACTGACCCGCGTCCGGTAGCTGCGCGTCAACCGCAGTAGCCACCCGCCGATCACCCGCCTCAGCTCGCCGACCGGGGCGTCCTCCACGGCTCGCCCGAAAGTCCACCCGCTCAGCAGGTTCCACCGACATCTCTGGTCATTTCTGATCCGGCGCCCTGATTGCGATGGCCTCCGACGGCCACGACAGCCGCTGGAGAGAAACATGACGATCAAGATTGTTCCGAACGAGAAGGGGAATCCGCCCGGGAAACTGGCGGACGCGGAGCTGCACTTCACTGATGGCCCGCTCGAAGGGCTCAAGTTGATTGGCTTCGGGATCTGGGAACGCAAGACCGGCAACGGCCGCAACGTCACGTTCCCCGCGCGTCAGTACTCGGTCAACGGTGAACGCCGGAGCTTCGCCCTGCTCCGTCCTCTTGCAGACGTCACCGCACAGGACCGCATTCGCGATCTGGTGCTGCAGGCGTATGCCGAATACGAAGGCGCGACAGCGATGAGCGCCTGAATGAGGGGCGGTCTACTCCTGGAGCACCGGAAGGAGCCGGGCGTTCTCTTTCTGCCGCTTGGGCGGCAGCGTCCACTCCTCGCGGAGCGCCTTCTCGAACTCCGACTTGAAGAACGTCCTCTTCATGCCGCCGTCGATGATGTCCCAGGGGAGCAGCGCATCAGCCGATCGGTCGCGAAAGATGTAGAAGTCGGCATCGACGCCGGTCTCCGCCACTGCGGCCCGCCAGTTGCCGCCGTTGCGTTCGGCCGCTTCGATCGCCGGCGCGACCCGGCGGTCGCCGAGCGACAGGAGCGCCTGGTAGTACGAATGCCGCTCCGACTTGATGTTGAAGTACACGTTATCGATGTCGGCAAGCAGCTGCCGCAGCCGTTTGCTCTTGCGATCGGTGATCGCAGGATCCTCCATCGGCAGCCACTGATACGCTGTGCCCGGCTTCGGGATGAGCGGGTTCACGCTGCCGACGATTCGACCGATGCGGCCGCGGCCTTTCGCATGCCGCACCATCGCATCGCGCATCTGAAGGGTCAGATCCCGCATCGCCACCAGGTCGTCGTCTGTTTCAGTGGGGAGCCCAATCATGTAGTAGAGCTTCAGGTTCTCCATGCCATTGGCGAAGATCAATTCGGCAGCGTCGAGAATCTCCTGGTTCGTCACCGTCTTGTTGATCACCCGCCGCAGACGATCCGACCCCGCTTCGGGGGCGATCGTGATCGAACGTTCGCCGCTCTCGCGCAGCATCTGCACGATCGGTGCGGTGAGATCGTCGAGCCGCAGCGAAGCCGGGCTGATCGAATAGCCCATGTCGATCAGGCTGCGCAGGATCCGATCGATCTCCGGGTGGTCGCACAGCGCGATCGACACCAGGCCGGCGCGGCCCGAGTGCCGCCTGGCGTCGGCGGCCAGCTGCAGGATGCGATCGGCTGGGAAGGCGCGGACCGGCAGATAGTTGTAGCCGGCCCAGCAGAACCGACACAGGTTCGCGCAGCCGCGCACGACCTCGACGAGGAAGCGCGAGCCGAACTCCGTGTCCGGAGTGAAGATCGACGTCGCGGGCGGATCGAGGCGCTCGGTGGACTTGATGGCCGCTTTCTTCACAGTTCCGGGCGCGGCGGTGCCTGGCTTCGGCTCGAACGCTGCGATCGCGCCGGTGTCCGCGTACCGGACGTCGTAGAACTCGGGGATGTAGAACCCTCGCCGGGTTGCGAGCGCCGCCAGCGCTTCCTGCCGATCGCGGGTCTGCCGGAGCACGTCCGCGAAATCCGGAATCAGGCTCTCGCCTTCACCGGCGGCAATCACGTCGGCGAACAGTGCCAGCGGCTCCGGGTTCACGAACGTCACGGCGCCGCCGATCACGACGAGCGGATCCCGATGATCGCGTGCCGCGGCTCTCGGAGCCATCCCCGCCAGCCGAAGCATCGTCACGACGTTGACGTAGTCCCACTCGAAGGAAATCGAGAAGGCGAAAACGTCGAACTCGCGGACCGGGGTCTGGGATTCCAGCGTCAGCAGCGGTGCGCCCGACGCGAGCTGAGCCTGGAGCTCCTGCTTCGGCGGCAAGAACACCCGCTCGCACACCACGTCGTCTATTTGGTTGAAGAGACGGTAGGTGGTCTGGAAGCCGAGGCTGGACATGCCGACGAAGTAGGTGTTGGGAAACGCGAGCGCCACGCGCAAACGTCCGCCATGCGGCTTCTGGACGAAGCCGACCTCGCGGGACAGGACGTCCCGGGCGCGATCGCGCTGTTTCTGCCACTTTTTCGTTGACATGTGGATCGTGGGAGACGCCGTGCGGGTTCTTCGGCTGCGCCGGCGGCGCTCGGGCGTCCCAGGAGTCTTCCTAATTTACCACGCCGGTTTGGGGAACACGGCCGGGATTCGTTCCGGCGCGGCCGCGGGCTGGGCGCCGGACCTCTTCGGCGCTGCCGGGGAGGCAGCGCCGGATCGGTTTGCCGACTGGGGAGGTGACGTTGCCTGCGACTCAACCTTCACTCTGCCGCCGGAGAAACGCCGGGACGTCCAGCGGCGAGGCCGGCTCGAACTCGGCGCCGGGTCCCCTGTCGTCCGCGGTCGCGACCGGTAACGGGAGGTCAATCACGGCGCGCCGCGACAGGCTGACCTTCGAGCCTCCGCTCGCCATTGCCACCCGCTCGCCGGACTCCTGCTTCCAGGCGGCGTACGACTGCAGATCGACCGGTGTCTGGGCCGACGAGGCCGCAAGCGTGTGCGCCAGGTTCGGACGCTCGAAGCCAGTCGCGATGACCGTGATCTTCACCTTGCCTTCCATCCGAGGATCCACGACGGCGCCGAAGATGATGTTCGCCTCGTCATGGGCCGCCTCCTGGATGATCGCGGAGGCTTCGCTCACCTCGATGAGCGAGAGATCCGGCCCACCGGTGACGTTGATGATCACACCGCGCGCGCCCTTGACCGACGCGTCCTCGAGAAGCGGGCTCGAGATCGCCGCGTTCGCGGCGCTCATCGCGCGGTTGTCACCTTCGGCCAGGCCCGTGCCCATGATGGCGAAGCCCATCCCCGCCATGATCGTCTTCACGTCGGCGAAGTCGAGATTGATCATCCCCGGGACCAGAATCAGGTCCGAGATCCCCTGGATCGCCTGGCGCAGCACATCGTCCGCATTCGTGAACGCGTCGTTCAGGGAGGTGGTGCGGCCGATGGTCGCAAGCAGCCGTTCGTTGGGGATGGTGATCACCGTGTCCACGCACTCACGGAGCTCGTCGAGTCCGCGTTCGGCCTGGGCCTGGCGTTTCCGGCCTTCGAACTTGAACGGCTTGGTGACGACGGCGATTGTGAGCGCGCCGAGCTCGCTGGCCAGGCTGGCGATGACCGGGGCGGCCCCGGTCCCGGTGCCGCCGCCAAGGCCGGTCGTCACGAAAACCATGTCCGCGCCGTCGAGCGCTTCGATCAGCTTCTCGGTGTCCTCGAGCGCGGCCTGGCGACCGACATTCGGGTCGGCGCCGGCGCCGAGGCCCTTGGTCAGCTTTGAACCGATCTGCAGCTTGTGTGGCGCGGCGTTGAGCTTCAGCGCCTGCAGGTCGGTATTCGCCACGATGAACTCGACACCGTCGAGACCAGAGGTGACCATCCGATTGACGGCATTGCTGCCGCCGCCACCCACGCCTACCACTTTGATGCGTGCGCCCGTGCGCCCCTCCTCGTCGAGCTTCAGGCGCAGCGTAGAAGTATCGGGGGGATTCGGCGTCTTTTTTACGTCAGGCATTCGGCCTCCTGGGATTCATTCCTCGACGGGATCCGAGCCCGGTCAAGGGATCGCAGCTCGTCAAAGTCGCGGGTCGCTCGTCGCTCGCGAGGGTTGTCAATTACAGGAACTCCTTGAACAGTCCACGAAGCCGGCCGGCGACCCGGCCGAAGGCGCCGGCGCCGACCGGCCGGCTCGACTCACCGGCCTGGTTGCGATGCGCGTACATCACGACGCCGACCGCCGTCGCGAATGCCGGGCTGGCGACGTGATCGGCCAACCCGCCGACTCCCGCCGGCGAGCCCCGGCGGATCGGCAGATCGAAGATCTGCTCGGCGATTTCCGCCACGCCTTCGAGCATCGCCCCGCCGCCGGTCAGGACGATGCCGGAGTTGAGCGATTTCTCGAAGCCGGCCTTCCGGATCTCGTCCCACAACAAGTGGAAGATCTCTTCCGCTCTCGGCTGCAGGATTTCCGACAGAATCCGGCGGGCCATGACTCTCGGCTTCCTCCCGCCGACGCTCGCCACTTCCATCGTCTCGTCCTCGTCGACCATGGAGGAGAGCGCGCAGCCGCAGCGGCGCTTGATCTTTTCCGCGTCGGGAATCGGCGTGCGCAGGCCGACCGCGATGTCATTGGTGAAGTGATCCCCGCCCACCGCCACGACACCGGTGTGCCAGAGGCTGCCGCGCTCGAAGATCGCGAAGTCGGTGGTGCCGCCGCCAATGTCGACCAGCGCGACACCCAGCTCCTTCTCGTCCTGGGTCAGCACTGCTTCGCTTGCCGCCAGCTGCTCGAGAACGGTATCGAGCACGGCCACTCCCGCGCGGTTCACACACGCGACCACGTTCTGCGTGGACGAGGCGCTGCCGGTGACCACGTGGACGTTGACCTCGAGGCGCGAGCCGGTCATCCCGACCGGCGCGCCGATGCCGTCCTGTTCGTCGACCACGAAGTCCTGTGGCAGCACGTGCAGGATTTCCCGGCCGCTTGGCAGCACCACGGCCTTGGCCGCCTCGAGCGCCCGCCGCACGTCTTCCTTCGTGATCTCGCGGTTCTTCCCGGCCACGGCCACGACGCCTCGGCTGTTGAACGCTTTGACGTGCGCGCCGGACAGACCGAGGTGGACAGAGTCGATCTCGACGCCGGCGGTCAGCTCGGCTTCGTCGATCGCCTTCTTGATCGCCTCCACCGCCGCTTCCAGGTTCACGACCACGCCGCGGCGGATCCCTTTCGAATCCGCCAGCCCGATCCCGATGATGTCGAGCTCCCCCTCATCGCCCGCCTCGCCCACGAGCGCGGTGATCTTCGAGGTGCCGACGTCCAGTCCAACCAGGTAGCGTTCTTTTCGTGCCATAGGTTCCCTTCGTGTTCGCTAGCGCCGGGGACTGCTGTTGCGGCCGCGCTCGACGGCGGGCCGGACGTATACCCGCGGATCGAAACGGAGATCCACGTAATCGATGTCGACGACGCGCTCGCGCAACGCCGGGGACAACTCCAGATAGGACTGCACCCGTTCGAGGAACTTGTCGTCACCCAGATGGAGCAGCGCCGAATCGCCATTGAGCAGCACGACCGCATCATGGACATCGCTGACGTCCACCTGGGAGAGCCGGCTGGCGATCTGCTGGCTCTGTCCCAGGGAGGCAATGACCCGCGATGCCAGATCCGCCCGCGCCGGATCGACCGAAGCGTTTGCCTTTGCGCCGCGCGCCATTGGCGGAACGAGGCCGTCGATGATCGGCAGATCGAACTCGGAATACTGCGGTCCGAACTGGTCGATCACCGTGCCGGTTTCGTCGACGAGGTACAGCTCCTGGCCCATGCGGCTGAGGCCGACCGGCCGTCGCTCGGAGACGAACACTTCAACCGTCGAGGGCAGCACGCGGCGGAGCGCGACGTCGGCCACCCACGGAGACTCGACCAGCCGCTGCCGGAAAGCGTCGAGGTCTACCCTGAGGATGCTGCTGCCGCGGAGATCCTCGACGAGCGCCTGCACTTCTCCGCTCGACAGCCGGACGTTGCCGTGAACACTGATGCGGGTGACGCGCAGCAACGGCGTCGTGAACGCGAAGGCGATGCTCTCGTATACCCCGAACAGGAGCAGCACGACGCTGAGGAGCCGCCGGACGACGTTCCACGAGAGACGCGGACGGAAGCGCCGGCGCTTCGCGCTGTTCGCCGATGCCCGGCGGAAGTTTCGTTCCGATGGCGCCTTGACGGTCACGTCGTCTTCTCGCCGGTGCTCTCGAGCGTCGCCAGGATGCGATCGCCCACACCACCGATCGTGCCGGCCCCGAGGGTGATGATCAGATCGCCCTTCCGGGCAATTTCGACCACCCGCGCCGGGATCTCGGCAAGTTGATGAACCACGTGCAGCGGGCACGTGCTGTTGGCCCGGACGACGGCCGCGAGCGCCTCGACGGTCACGTGCTCGATAGGCGCCTCGCCCGCCGGGTAGATGTCGGTCAGCACGACCTCGTCGGCTGCGCTCAGCGCCTGCGCGAACTCGGGCATCAGATCACGAGTCCGCGTGTAGCGGTGCGGCTGGAACACGATCAGCAGCCGCCGGCCGGTGGCTCGGGCCGCGGCAATCACCGCGCTGATCTCCGTCGGGTGATGCCCGTAGTCATCCACCACCATCACGCCGTGGCGCTCACCTCGCACCTGGAAGCGCCGCTCGGCGCCGGTGAACTCGGCGAGGGCGCTCGCAATCCGTGCGAACGGAACCTGCAGCTCGATGCCGATTGCCACGGCGCCGAGCGCGTTCAGCAGGTTGTGGCGGCCGGGAACGGCGACCGTCATCTCTCCCAGCGTTTCGCGTACTCCCTCCGTCACGCGGCTCACGATGCAGTGCGAAGCGAATGGGTCGAGCCGCATGTCCTCCGCGGCAATGTCCGGCTGAATCGATCCGCTCGCATCGGCAAATCCGTAGGTGATGACCCGCCGGCTGGTCCGGGGCAGGAGCTCGCGCACCGGCTCGTCGTCCACACACAGCACCGCCGCGCCGTGGAATGGCACCTTGTTGATGAACTGCAGGAAGGCATCCTTCAGCGCCTGCCAGCTGCCATACGCGTCCATGTGCTCGCGGTCGATATTCGTGACCAGGGCGATCGCCGGCGACAGCGTCAGGAACGATCGATCGCTCTCGTCGGCCTCGACCACCATCGGCGCGCCGCGCCCCAGGCGTGCGTTGCTGCCGAACGCGCTGAGCCGTCCTCCGATCACCGCGGTTGGATCGAGCCCGGCACGCTCGAGCACGAGCGCAACCATCGAGGTCGTCGTGGTCTTGCCGTGCGCACCCGCGATCGCGATGCCGTAGCGGAGGCGCATCAGCTCCGCGAGCATCTCTGCGCGCGGAATGACCGGAATGCGTCGCCGCTTCGCTTCGACCAGTTCGAGGTTCGCCGCGCCGATCGCCGAGGACACCACCACCACGTCGGCCGGGCCGACGTGCGCGGCGTCGTGCCCGATGTGCACCTGCACACCGAGCTGTGAAAGGCGAGCTGTCACGTCCGACCCTCTCGCATCCGAACCGGTCACCTCGTATCCAAGGTTCGCGAGTACCTCCGCGATCCCGCTCATGCCGATGCCGCCGATGCCGACGAAGTGAATCCGGCGCGTCCGGCCGAGCATCCATCGCTCGAACCTTGGACCGTCGGGCCGATCCTCGCCGCCGCGGCGGCTGCCACCAGCACTCAACGGCGCGCCAGTTCCAGCGCCCGATCGACGATGACCCGGGCCGCGTCCGGGCGCGCGAGCGCGCGCGCCGCGTTGGCCATTCGCTGGCGGCGTTCCGGATCGCCCAGCAGTCCGGCGATCCGTTCGGCCAGCGCCGCGCCCGACAGATTCCCCTGCTCGATCACCTCCGCCGCGCCCGCCAGCTGCAACACCTCGGCGTTCTTGCGCTGATGGTCGTCGGCCGCCGTCGGCAACGGGATGAGCACCGATGGCTTCCCTGCGGCGGTCAGCTCGGCGATCGTCGTGGCGCCGGCGCGGCAGATGATCAGGTCGGCGTTCTTCATCTCGCGGTCCATCTCGTACAGGAAGGGCTCGATCCGCGCGACCAGCCCCGCCTCCCGATATCCATCGCGAACGCGCGCCAGGTCGCGTTCGCCGGTCTGATGCGTGATGGCCACGCCGCCGCCGGTTGCCAGCCGCGGCGCCGCCTCCACCATGGCCATGTTGATTGCGTGCGCGCCCTGGGAGCCGCCAAAGATCAGAACCCTCGGCGCCGCATCGCCTTCGCTGCCGCCCCCCACGGCATCAGTCGCTGTCGTACCGAGGAACTCCTGGCGAATCGGATTCCCTGCGACAAAGGCCCTCCTGCCGAAAAACGACACCGTGGATTCGAACGTGACCGCAGCGGCCGACACGACCTTCGCGAGCAACCGGTTCGTGAGACCCGGCACCGCGTTCTGCTCGAGCAGCATCGTCGGGATGCCGCGCAGCGCCGCGGCCAGCACGACCGGGCCGGAGCTGTAACCCCCGACACCAATGACCAGATCGGGTCTCCGCTTCGACACGATCCCCCACGCGTCCATGCCGGAGAGCGGTAGCAACCCGAACCCGCGGGCGCGCGCCGCGAGCGACGTTCCTTTCAACCCCGAGCTGCGCAGCAGGTCGAGGGCAAATCCTTCGCGCGGGATCACCCGCGCTTCGATCCCCCGCGCCGTCCCCGCAAACGTGACCACGGCACCCGGTTCCCGCCGCCGCAGCTCCCGCGCAACGGCGATGCCGGGATAGAGGTGGCCGCCCGTGCCACCGCCGGCAATCACGACCGCGAGTGGTTTCATGCATCTGCGACCGGCAGCGCCGTCGTGACGACGTGCGAAGACGACGCGTGCTGCGACACGTTCAGGAGAATGCCCATGCCCACCAGGTTGATGAGCAGGGACGATCCCCCGGCGCTGACGAACGGCAGCGGAATCCCCTTCGGAGGCAGCAGCCCGAGCACGACGCTGATGTTGAAGAAGGCCTGGAACGCGACCATCGTGGTCAGGCCGATCGCGAGAAACGCGCCGAACCGATCCGGGGCACGCACTGCCGTCCGCAATCCCCGCCAGGCGATCACGCAGAAGCACGCCAGCACGAGGGTTGTGCCGATCAGACCCAGCTCTTCGCCGATGACCGAGTAGATGAAGTCGTTGTGCGGCTCGGGAAGGTAGAAGAGTTTCTGAACGCCGCCCATCAACCCGCGGCCGAACACGCCGCCGGTGCCGATGGCGATCATCGACTGGATCATCTGCCAGCCGTCGCCGAGCGGATCGGCCCAGGGATCGAGGAACGCGGTGACGCGGCGCATCCGGTAATCGGAAGTGGCGACCAGGAAGTACATGGCCGGCACCGCCGCGAGGACCAGCCCGATCAGGTATCGGTAACTGATCCCGGCCGCAAACACCATCATCGCGGCGATCATCACGATGCACGCCGCCGTGCCGAGATCCGGCTCGGCGAGCACGAGGCCGACGACGCCGGCAAGGACGATCCCGATCGGCAGGAGCGAGTAGCCGACCTCGTCGATCCGCTGCATGCGCCGCTCCAGCAGCGCCGCCATGAACAGGATCACGGCGACCTTGGCGAGCTCGGACGGCTGAATGCCGAGCGGACCGAGACCAATCCATCGGGTGGCGCCGTTGACCCGCGGCGCGAACAGCACGGCCACGAGCGCCAGTCCCGCGATACCCAGTGCTGTCCAGATGACGGCCGGCTGCCGATAGTTGCGGTAGTCGACGCGCATGACGATGGGCAACGCCGCGAGTCCGATCAGCGCCCACGCGACCTGTTTCACCAGGAAGAGGTACGGGTTCTGGAACCGCTGCATCGCCATCACGGCCGAGGCGCTGTAGACCATCACGACGCCCGTACACACGAGGAGCAGCGTGGCGGTGAAGAGCAGCTTGTCCGATTTGAGCTTTCGCGCCATACTCTGCGGTCCTAGAGGCCTGACTAAAGCGACGCCGTGCTGCCGCCGACAATCTGAGCTGTGACGGCGGTCCGGTGCTCGTGGCGGTCGTCACCGCCGGTCGGCAGCCGGCTCAGTCACGCGTGAGCGGTCAGCGGTGATCAGCCCCCCGATGGGCAAAGACACCACCCTCGCAGACCGGGGCAGCCTGCGTTCCCAGCGGATGGTTCTGTACCGCATCCTGGGGGCTGATCACCGCTCACTGCTCACGCGTTCCGTTCCATTCCTCCTCGAGCTTCCGAGTCTCCTGCTTGAACACCCGTCCACGTTCCGCGTAGTCGCGGAACATGTCGAAGCTTGCGCAGGCCGGCGCCAGCAGCACCGTTCCGCCTGGCACCGCGAGCGCGAACGCCTGCCGGACCGCGCTTCGCATGTCGCCGGCCTCCTGCAGGCTGACCTTCGCGCCCAGCGCGTCGGCGATCAGAGACCGTGACTCGCCAATCGACACCACCGTCGCTCGCCGCACGGCCAGCGCGTCGCCGAGGTCGGCGAAATCGCCTCCCTTGAACTTGCCGCCGAGGATGACCACGAGACCCTCACCGAAGGTTTCGATCGCCCGCCGTGCCGCTTCGATGTTGGTCGCCTTCGAATCGTTCACGAACTGGACCTCGCCGATTCGAGTCACCGGCTCGAGCGCATGCTCGAGGCCGGAGAAACCCTCCACGGCCGCGGTCATCGCCGCCGGGCTGACGCCGGCGAGATGTGCAACGGCGGCCGCCGCCATCACATCGGTCAGGAGATGCCGTCCGAGCAGCCGCACCGACGTCAGCGGCACGAGCGGCACCGACTCACCGCTCGTCCGCCGGACGATGCGGCCCTGGTCGATGCAGATGCCGTCTGCGAGGCTCCCGCCAATCGACACCAGCAGGCGCTGCGCTCGAACGTTTCGGGCGATGTCCAGCGATGCCGGATCATCGGCGTTCAGCACGACCCAGTCCGACTCGGCCTGGTTTTCGAAGATGCGTCCCTTCGCCGCGGCGTACTCCTCGACGGTCGCGTGACGATCGAGGTGATCCGGCGAGAAGTTGAGAAGCACGGCAACCCACGGATGAAACGTCTCGATCGCTTCGAGCTGAAAGCTGCTGGCCTCGACGACGTGGATCGTGTCCGGGGTCGACTGATCGACCTGCGCGCTCAGGGCATTGCCGATGTTTCCGCCCACCAGCACTTTCAGCCCCCCGGCTTCGAGCATCCGGCCGGTGAGCGTGGTCGTCGTCGACTTGCCCTTGGTCCCGGTGATCGCGACGATCCGCCCCGCCAGCCACCGGGATGCCAGTTCGAGCTCACCGATCACCGCCGCACCGGCCGCGCGTGCCGCGTCGATTGCCGGCTGACGCATCGGCACGCCCGGGCTCATGACGACCAGATCGGCATTGGTGAACGTCGGGAGCGTGTGGCCGCCGAGCTCGAGCGTGATCCCGCCGGCTTCGAGCTCGCGTGATTCCGGCAGTGACGGCCGCACATCCGAGAGCGTCACGGTCGCGCCGCGCCGAACCAGCAGGTGTGCGGCGGCGACGCCGCTCCGTGCGGCGCCGGCCACCACCACGCGCTTGCCGATGACGGAGAAGGATGTCGTCGTCATCGCAGTTTCAAGGTGGTGAGCGCGAAGAGCGCGAAAACGATCGCGGCGATCAGAAACCGCCAGATCACCTTCGACTCGCTCCAGCCGGCGAGTTCGAAGTGATGGTGGAGTGGCGCCATCTTGAAGACGCGCTTGCCGGTCAGCTTGAACGACGCCACCTGGATGATCACCGACAGCGCCTCGATGACGAAGACGCCACCGACGAACACCAGCAGGAATTCCTGTTTGATCAGGAGCGCCACGAGTCCGAGCGCGCCGCCCAGCCCGAGCGACCCGACGTCACCCATGAAGATGTCGGCGGGATACGAGTTCCACCAGAGAAACCCGAGGCTTGCCCCGACCAGCGCGCCACAGAAAATCGTCAGTTCCGCGGCCGCCGGCTCGATGCGGACCAGCTGCAGGTAGTTGGCGAACTCCCGGTGCGTCGAGACGTAGGCGAGGGCAGTGAACGCCGCGGCCGCGACCGAGAACACGCTGATCGCCAGGCCATCGAGGCCGTCGGTCAGGTTGACTGCATTGGTCGCCCCGACGAGGACCAGCGTCGCGAACGGGATGTAGAACCAGCCGATGTCGGGAATGAACCGCTTGAAGAACGGGAAAATCAGGCGTGTACTGTAGAGATTCTCCGCGTTCAGCGCGATCAGCGCGATGCCGACGGCGATGCCGACCACGATCTGCCAGCCCATCTTGTAGCGGGGCAGCAGTCCGTGATGCGACTTGCGCACGATCTTCAGGTAATCGTCCGCAAACCCGATCCCGCCGAACGCGGCAGTCGCCAGCACCGCCACCCACACGAACTGGTTCGCGAGATCGGCCCACAGCAGCGTCGGGATCAACACCGACCCGAGGATCAGCAGTCCTCCCATCGTCGGGGTGCCGGCCTTCTTGCGGTGTGTCGCGGGACCTTCCTGCCGGATGACCTGCCCGATCTGGAACTCCCGCAGCTTGCGGATCATGATCGGACCGATGAACAGTCCGAACGCGAGGGCGGTCAGGCTCGCCGCCGCGGTGCGGAACGTGATGTACCGCGTCACGTTCAGGATCGGAAAGTAGCCGCTCAGGTGGTGGAGGTAGTACAGCATCAGGCGAACTCCCCCTTGAGCCGTTCCACCACCAGATCGGTTCCGATTCCACGGGATCCCTTGACGAGTACTAGATCGCCGGCACGGACGTGCCGAAGCGCCAGGTCGGCGGCCTGTTCCTTCAGGCTGACGTGCCACACACAGCGCTCGGGCATACCCGCGCGCACTGCCTCTGCCGTCATCGCGGCCGCGACGCTCCCACCGACGCCAATGAGCAGATCGAGTCCGGCCTCGGCCGCCCGGCGCCCTGCCTCGCGATGCAGCTGCTCGGAGAACTCGCCCAGTTCGAGCATCTCGCCGAGCACTCCGACTTTTCTCGCGCTGCCGGTGGCGGTCGCCATCGTTTCGAGCGCGCGACCGAGTGCGGCGGGGCTCGAGTTGTACGAGTCGTCGATCAGGGTGACGCCCCCGGGCAGCCGCAGCACTTCGCCCCGGTGATAGGCCGGCATCAGCGTGGCGGCGCGCGCCACCATGTCGTCGAGCGGGATCTCGAAATGCAGACCCACGGCAATCGCTGCGAGCACGTTCGAGAGATTGCCGAGTCCAAGGAGCGGTGTCCGCAGCCGGGCCTCCTGTCCGGCCGCAGTCACCAGCGCTTCCATTCCGTCGACGCCACGATGGATCACTGAGGAGCCGCGCACGTCCGCGTCGACATCGATGCCGAAGGTCACCACTTTGCCAGCGAACCGGCGCGCCCGCTCCATCACGCGGGAATCGTTGGCATTCCCGACCAGCACGTGCGAAGCGGTTCCGTTCTCGAGAATCTCAGCCTTCGCATCAGCAATGGCGTCGGCGGAGTCGAAGAACCCGAGATGTGCGTCGCCGACGTTGGTCCAGACGCGAACCTCAGGTTCGGCGATGCCAACCAGCGTGCGGATCTCGCCCGGGTGATTCATCCCGAGCTCGACCACGGCAATCTGCGGTCTCGATCGAAGCTGCAGGAGCGACAAGGGAAGGCCGATATGGTTGTTCAGGTTTCCCTTGTTCCTGAAAACCGGAAAACGCGCCGACAGGAATTCAGCGACGACCTCCTTGGTCGTCGTCTTGCCGGCGCTGCCGGTGATGGCGACCACAATCGCGCCGGAGCGGCGTCGAACGTCGCGGGCGAGATCCTGCAGCGCCCGGGTCGTGTCGTCGACCTGGATAACGAGCGCCGGTGTCGCCGTTCCTGCCTCGGGCGAAACCGGCGCCTGGTGGACCATCGCGCCGATGGCCCCACGTCGAGTGGCATCGCTCACGAACCGATGCCCGTCAAAAGTCTCACCGGCGATCGCCACGAAGAAGTCCCCCGGCTCGAGCGAACGCGAGTCAATCGACACGCGGCCGACTGCGGTCGCGGGCTCGCCGCGGACCACCCGTCCGCGGGTCGCGTTCGCCACATCACTCGCGCTCAAGGGCAGCCACTCCACCTGTCAGCACACCCGTGTGCCGGCACGCCGCCGTTCCAGGGCAGTTCTCGCGACTTCGACGTCGTCGAACGGCAATACCCGCTCGCCGACCACCTGGTACTTCTCGTGACCTTTGCCGGCAATCAGAATCAGGTCGCCCGGCAGCGCCTCACGCACGGAGCGCTCGATCGCCTCTTTCCGGTCGACGATCGCGATGCAGCGGGTCTCCTTGGCGGTGGACCGGCCGCGGCTGCGATCGTCGGGTGCCACGATGCCCCGCTTGATCTGGTCGATGATTTCCGCGGGATTCTCCGACCGCGGGTTGTCCGACGTCACGATGACGAGGTCACTGAGGCGGGCAGCGACGGCGCCCATCAACGGGCGCTTCGTTCGATCGCGGTCGCCGCCGCAGCCGAACACGGTGATGATCCGGCCGGTTGCGATCGGCCGCGCCGTTTCCAGGAGATTCTTCAGCGCATCGTCGGTGTGCGCGTAGTCCACGACCACCCGGACGTCGTCGCGGACATCGGAGACGAGCTGAAAGCGTCCAGGCACCGCCGTGAGTGCCGCGATTCCGTTTTCGATGGCGCTCGGCGGCAGGTCGAGAGCGGCCGCGGCAGCGACGGTCGCCAGGATGTTGTACGCGTTGGCACGGCCGACCAGTCGCGACTCGATATGCAGCAATCCGCGCGGCGTGGTGACGTCGAAACGGAGCCCATCCAGCGTCGACGTCAGCTTGCTCGGATGGACATCGGCGTTCCCGTCAATCGCATAGGTGATCGAGCGCTTCGCGATCGACAACAGCTCGGCGCCACGGCGATCGTCGAGGTTGACGACCGCGACCGCATCGTTCGGCAGCAGCTCGAACAACCTTCGCTTGGCCGCGAAGTAGTCGTCCATGTTGCGGTGGAAATCGAGGTGATCGCGGGTGAGATTGGTGAAGATCGCGGCGCCGAACCGAAGATAGTCCGCGCGCTTGAGCGCCAGCGCGTGCGAGGACACTTCCATCACACAGGCGCCGCAGCCCTGCGCCACCATGTCGCGCATCATCGACTGGAGCTCCGGCGCCTCCGGCGTCGTCCGCTCCGCTTCAATCTCCTTGCGGCCGATCCGATATCCGACCGTGCCAATCCGCCCGCAGGTGATTCCCGCGGCCTCGAACGCTGACGCGAGCAGGTATGACGTCGTGGTCTTCCCGTTGGTCCCGGTGATTCCGACGAGCACCAGCTGCTCACTCGGATCGCCATAGAAGATTGCTGCCAGTGCCGCCAGCGCCAGCCGCGCGTCCGGCACCTGGATCCAGACCACGCGCACGTCGGCAGGCGGCGCCGACTCCGACACGGCAGCCACCGCACCCCGGGTGATCGCTTCACGCGCGAATGCGGTACCGTCCGCGTGCAGGCCGCGCAGTGCGACGAACACCGACCCGGGCCGCGCCTTCCGCGAGTCGTACGAGATCGACGAGACGGTGGTCTCCGCCGCTGCCTCGAGCGGCGGCACGGGAATGCCCGACCGATCGGCAAACGTATGGAGCAGGCTGCCGAGCGTCATTGCGGGGCGCCTCCGGCGGCCGGTATCGGCACATGACGCCCGAGCTTCAGGACGCCTACCTCCCCCGTCCCCAGCGGCTCACCCGCTGCGGGAGACTGCTCGATCACAACGCCCTGGCCACTGATACGGGCGCTCGAACCGATCCTGGCCAGGACGCGCAGCGCCTCGCGCGCACTCTGACCGCGCAGATCCGGCATCACCCCGGGCTGTGCCGGTGGGATCGCCGCGGTGACGACGCCGGTGGTGTCGTTGAGAGGACGCTGAACGACCGGTTCGGCGGCCGACTCCGAGCGCGCCGCGAGCACCGGCGGGAGCGCGTTGATGGTCGGTGCCACGCCAAGCTGCCGAAGCGACGCCTCGGCGATGCGCTTGAAGATGGGTGCCGCTACGACGCCTCCGGTGTAGCCGTGGCCGTGCGGTGAGTCGATGACGACGATGATCGTCAGCGCCGGCTGACGTGAGGGTACGAACCCGACGAACGAGGCGTTGTAGTCGGATCGCGAGTAATGGCCGTTGACCAGCTTCGATGCGGTCCCGGTTTTCCCCGCGATGGTATAGCCGTCAATCTGTGCTGATTTCGCCGTCCCACGCTCGACGACGCCTTCCATCATCGTGCGCAGCTCGCTCAGGGTCGCGGACGAGACCGTCTTGCGCAGGACCTTGGGCGCCACCATGGAGCGCCGGCCATCCTTGATGAACGCGCGAACGACGCGCGGCTCCATGAGCGATCCACCGTTGGCCACCGAGCTCACCGCCGTGGCCATCTGCAGTGGCGTCACCGCCACCTGATAACCCATCGAGACCGATGCCAGCGCGCTCGAATCGAGCTTCGCGGGGTTCCACACGATCCCGGAGCTCTCGCCTCTGAAGTCGGGACCGATCGGCTGACCGAACCCGAACCGGCTGACGTAGCGTCCGAGCCGCTCCGGGCCGAGCCGCAGCCCGACCTTGATCGCTCCGATGTTGCTCGATTTGACGATGACGTCGGTGAACGACAGGACGCCGTAGCGATGAAAGTCGTAGATCGGCTTTCGTCCCGGGAACGTGATGTAACCAGGCGCGCAGTCGATCAGATCGTTCGGGGTCACCACGTGCTCTTCGAGCGCCGCCGACGCGGTCACGACCTTGAAGGTCGACCCCGGTTCGTACAAGTCCTGAATCGCGCGGTTGCGGCGTTCACGTTCGTCGGCTTTGCCGAAGGCGTTCGGGTTGAACGTCGGCCAGTTCGCCAGCGCGAGAATCTCGCCCGTGTTGGGCTCCATGATCAGCGCCGTGCCGCCGGCGGCATTGTGCTCCTCGACACCGGCTCGCAGTTCGCGCTCGGCGATGTGCTGAAGATACTGATCGATGGTGAGTTCGAGCGACACGCCGGCGGTCGCCGCTCGATCGATCCGGCTGCTCAGCGCGTGACGTCTCGCGTCCGTCTGCACCAGGATCTTGCCTTCGGTGCCCCGAACCTGCGCGTCGTAAGTCGACTCCAATCCGGCCAGGCCGGTGTTGTCGAGTCCCACATATCCGAGGACGTGGGCCGCCAGTTCCTTCTTCGGGTAGTAGCGCCGACTCTCCTTGATGAAGGCGACGCCCTTCAACTCGAGCGCTTTGACGCGCTGCGCCTCGTCGGGTGAGACCTTGCGCGCGAGATAGACAAACTGTGAATCGCGACGGAGGTTCTGCGCCATCTCCTGGCGGTCGCGGGGGCCACACTCGTCGAGTGCCGCACAGACGAGCTGCGCAACCTTGTCCGGGTGCTCGATCTCGGAGGGATCGGCGAACACGCTGTCCGCGTCGACGCTGTAGGCGAGGACACGGCCGTTGCGATCGACGATCTCTCCGCGTTTGGCTGGAGCGGTCAGCGTCCGCAGGTGCTGCCGGTCTGCACGCGCCTGCAGGTCCGCGCGCTCGACCACCTGAAGATAGATGAGGCGGGCCTGGATCCCTGTCGTCCAGATCCCGAAGATGACGGCCGCAACAAAGAGCCGCGATCGGAGTACCGGCCGCCACCGGAAATGCGGGGATCCGCCGACGGGGCCCGCCCCGGAAGCACTCCGCTCGCCGCGGGCGTCGCGTTCGGGTCCGCTGCTGGCGTGCTGTTCTGCCACCGTTCCTCCTGAGCGCGACGTCAGCGTGCCGCGACCGGTCGACGGAGCTCAGGGCCGCTCTGAGTACGCCGAAGGGCGACGATGGACTTCTCGGGGGGCGCCGTCGGTGCCACCCGCTCGATGACGATGGCCTGACCGCGATCCGGCGCAACGAGCTTCAGGTCCTTGATCGCGACCTCCTCGATCCGCCGGGGCGACCGCAGCGTCTCGATCTCGAGCCGGAGGTGCCGGTTCACCTCTTCCTCGCTCGCCCGTTCCCGTTCGAGCCGCTGCACCTCGTAGCCGTGCAGGACGAGCTCCAGGGTCTGCCAGGCCGAGAACAGCAGCACGAGCACGAGCACGGCGCTGATTCCCGCCGTGCGCCAGAGTTGCCGTTGTCGCTCCTCGTCGATCTCGCGGACGATCGGGTTGTTGCGGACGTCCTTCTTGATCGCGTACTCGAAGTCCAGCCCACGGCGTGTGGTCATGCGAGCCTCTCGACGGCGCGGAGCTTCGCGCTCCGGGACCGTGGATTTCGATCGAGCTCGGTGTCGCCCGGGACGATCGGCCGTTTCGTCAGGATCTGCAGCGCCATTCGTCCCTGCGCGAGCGCACGGAACGCGTGCTTGACGATGCGATCCTCCAGCGAGTGAAAGGTGATGACGGCGAAGCGCGCGCCCGCCAGCAGCCGGGTGCAGGCCTCGCCGATGAAGACCTCCAGCTGATCGAGCTCGCGATTCACCCAGATGCGGATGGCCTGGAACGTACGCGTCGCAGGATCGATACGCTGATACCCGCGGCGCGGCACCGCGCGCCGGACGATCTGCGCGAGCTGCCCGGTCGTGGTGATCGGCGCGCGCCGCCGCGCCTCGACGATCGAGCGGGCAATCCGGCGGGAGTACCGTTCCTCGCCATACTCGAAGATCAGGTTCGCGAGCTCCTCCTCGCCAGTCTGGTCGAGCAGATCGGCAGCCGTGGGCCCCTGCGACTGATCCATCCGCATGTCGAGCGGCTCGTCGCGCCGGAAGCTGAAGCCGCGGCCTTCCGCGTCGAGCTGCATCGACGACACGCCGAGATCGGCCAGCGTTCCGGCGACGCCGGCCACGCCACGATCGTCGAGCACGCGTCCAAGCTGCCGGTAGTCGGCATGAACGAGCTCCACGCGATCGCCGAACTCCTCCAGCCGCGCACGGGCAATCTTCAGCGCCTCGGGATCCCGATCGAGCCCGAGCACCCTCGAAGCGCCCGCTTCGAGCAGCGCACGCGCGTGGCCGCCGAGACCTACCGTACAATCCACGAACAGACCCCCGCGTGACGGCGCCAGCAGGGCGATCGTTTCCGCGGTCATGATCGGTTCGTGCACGTAGGTCGTCATCAGATCCCGAACTCCGCCAGCGAGCGCGCGTCCTCGTCGGTGTACGGCTCGCGCTGGAGCTTGGCCAGGAAGCGTTCGTGATTCCACACGTCGAGATGGTCGTACTGGCCGAGTACGTCGACATCGCCGGACATGCCGGCCGAGTCCCGCAGGCGCGCGTGGATGATCACGCGTCCCTGCGTGTCGATCTCCGCCATCTGCCCGAAGTAATTGGCGCGGTCGAAATACTTCAGGCGCGACGGATGAGTCGACGGCATGCGTCCGAGGCGCTCTTCGAGGGCAATCCAGACCGGCATCGGGAAGATTCGAACGTCTTCCCCGGTCAGGCTCGTCACGAACAGCTCCGTTCCGTGGTGCCCCTCGACGAGGCTGCGGAACGCGTTCGGAATCTTGAGCCTGCCTTTGTCATCAATCTTCGCCGTGTAGTTGCCCCGGAGCACGGCTTTTGCTCCACCTAGCTCCACAAAAATCCACGGCGATGTTAGAGAAGCCCCTGGGGGTTGTCAACCGCAAAATGCAGATGCTATTGCGGTTACGCTGAACTTTCGCCTCTTGGCGAAACCGGCGAGTTCAATTGTTGAGCTTGAGCCACAGCAGGGATGTGCAGATTTGGCTCAGCCAAGGTGGCCGGAAGTGGAGTGGCTGATAGACTGATTCGTTCTTATGTTGCGTGCAGGCCTCATTGGATTCCCTTCTGCCGGGAAGACGTCGCTTTTCCAGCTCCTCACCAGCGTTCGAGAGGCCCCGGCCCGGGGCGGAAAGGCCGACGCCAACGTCGGCGTGTCCCGGGTGCCCGACGATCGTCTCGATCAGCTCACCGCGTTGTTCAACCCACGCAAGCGGGTGCCGGCGACCGTTGAATTCGCGGACATTGCCGGCGTGGCTGGCGCGAAGGGTGGCGCCCAGGCCCTGCTCGACGTCGCTCCGTTTCGAAACGCGGACGCGCTGCTGCACGTTGTCCGGATGTTTCGCGATCCCGCCGTGGCGCATCCGTCCGGTTCGGTCGATCCTGCGCGGGACGTGCGCGCGATGGAGGACGAAATCATCCTTGCCGACCTCGGCGTGGTCGAACGAAGGCTGGAGCGCCTCGAACGTGACATCAAGAAGACCAACACGCCGGACCTGCGCCAGGAGCAGGAAATCCTCGCGCGGTGTCGAGAGGCGCTCGAGAGCGGCCGTCCACTCCGAGCTCTGGAACTCAACACGGATGATGCGAAACGCTTGCGCGGATTCCAGTTCCTGTCTGCCAAACCGCTCCTGATTGTCCTGAATCTCGACGAGGCCGATCTCGGCCAGGCGTCAGACGCCGTGAAGCTGGGCGGCCTCGAGCGCTTCCTGACCGGTGCCGCCACCCGCGCGGTGCCGATCTGCGCAAAGATCGAGCTCGAGATCGCGCAACTCGACGAAGCCGATCGCGCAGCGTTCATGGCCGACCTCGGGCTTCACGAATCCGGTCTCGATCGGGTGATTCGTGCGAGCTACGATCTGCTCGGATACATCTCGTTCTTCACCGTTGGCGAGGACGAATGCCGCGCCTGGTCGATCCCGCGCGAGACCCCCGCGGTCCTGGCCGCAGGCGAGATTCACAGCGACATCTCGCGAGGGTTCATCCGCGCGGAGGTCGTGCGCTACGAGCATCTGGTCGTGCGCAAGACGCTCGCGGCCTGCCGCGACCATGGTGAACTGCGGCTCGAAGGCAAGGACTACATCGTCCTCGATGGCGACGTGATCAACTTCCGTCACGCGACCTGAATGAGTGTCCGGACCGTTCTCGTCTGTGAGGCGCAGGTGCCGTTCGTCACGGGCGGTGCCGAAGCTCACGTCCGGCAGCTGGTCGACGCGCTGCGCACTCGCGGTTACGAAGCGGAACTGGTGAGCGTCCCGTTCACGTGGAACCCGAAGGAAGAAATCCTGGCGCACGCGGCCGCCTGGCGCCTGCTCAATCTGAACGAGAGCAACGGGCGCCGCATCGATCGGGTCATCGCCACGAAGTTCCCGACCTATTTCGTGCGTCACGACAACAAGGTGGCATGGCTGATTCATCAGCATCGTGCGGCGTACGAGCTGTGCGGAACGAAGTACAGCGATTTCAGCCACGTGGAAGCCGACGTGGGTCTGCGCGACAAGCTGATGCGGCTGGACACTGAAATGCTCGGCGAGTGCCGCCGGATCTTTGCGAACGCGCGCAACACGGCGGACCGGCTCGCGAAGTTCAATGGCCTGCAGGCCGAGCCGCTGTATCATCCGCCGCGGCTCGCGGCACGGCTCCGCCCGGGCCCCTATGGCGATTACGTGCTCTCGGTCGGCCGGCTGGAGACGGTGAAGCGTGTGGACCTGATCATCGCCGCGCTGACGGCTGTGCCCGGCGCCATTCGCCTGCTCGTCGCCGGCGATGGTTCGCAGCGCGCCAATCTCGAGCGCCTCGCCGTGGACCGCGGTGTGGGTCATCGCGTGACCTTCCTCGGGACGGTCCAGGACGATGCCCTCGTCGATCTTTATCGGAATGCGCTTGCCGTGGCCTACCCGCCTTTCGACGAGGACTTCGGCTACGTCACCCTCGAGGGATTTCTCGCAGAGAAGCCGGTGATTACCTGCCGCGATTCCGGGGGCCCGACCGAGTTCGTCGTCGATGGCGAGAACGGTTTCGTCTGCGAGCCGTCAGCCGAGGCCATTGGCGTTGCGATCGCGACGCTGGCAGCCGATCGGCGATTGGCGGCGGCGCTCGGATCAGCGGGTCGCGAGGTCGCCGGCCACGTCACGTGGGACGGCGTCATCGAGAAGCTGGTGGAAGCCTGATTGGCCGGGACATCTTCCGTTTCCGTGGTTATTCCCGCGTTCAACGAGGCCAGCGCGATCGCCGCTGTCGTCGACGCGATCAAGAGCGCAGCCAGCTGGCACGAAGTCATCGTGGTGGACGACGGCTCGACCGACGCCACGAGCGCACTGGCGCGTGGCGCCGGCGCGATGGTGGTGACGCACCCGTACAACAAGGGCAACGGCGCAGCGGTGAAGAGCGGCATCCGCCGCGCCACCGGAGAGTACGTGTTGATCGTCGACGGCGATGGTCAGCACCAGGCGGGCGATGCGCTCAGGCTGATCGAGCGGCTGGGAGAGTACGATCTCGTGATTGGCGCGCGAGCCTCCTCGACGCAGGCGACCTTTGCGAGGCGCGCCGGGAACAGCGCCTTGAACTGGTTCGCCAGTTACCTGACCGGGACGGAGATCCGCGATCTCACGTCAGGGTTCCGGGCAGCCCGGCGCGAGCACCTCATGGAATTCCTGCACCTGCTGCCGAACGGGTTCTCGACCCCCACCACGACAACGCTCGCGTTCATCAAGGCGGGATACAACGTGGTGTTCGAGCCAACCGACGCGCGGCCGCGGATGGGAGCGTCAAAGATCAAGCTGGCGCGCGATGGTCCGAAATTCTTCGTCATCATCCTGAAAATCGTCAGCATCTTCAGTCCGCTTCGCGTCTTCCTGCCCATCGCGGCCGCCGCTTTCCTGCTCGGCGTGTCCTATGGAGTGTGGAACGTCGCGGTGCATTCGCGGATTCCCAACGGCGCGGTCCTCCTGATCCTGTTTTCCGTCGTCGTTTTTCTCGTCGGACTCGTTTCCGAGCAGATTTCGGCGCTGCGGACCGAAGGGGGACCGCGCTCGCGCGGATGACCTTGGCGATCCCGGCGCGGCCCGACTGTGGCACGATCCACCCGAGCTCGGGGTCAGATCTGACCCCGCCCCGTAACGGCTGACAGCCTCTGGTCCATGAACAAGCCTCTCGACATCGTCGTCGTGACCCCGACTTATAACGAAAGGGACAATCTGCCGATTCTCGCGGCGGGCGTGCTCGCCCATCCCGGCTTTCGGATGCTGGTGGTGGATGACGGCTCACCTGACGGGACCGGCGAGATCGCCGAGGAGCTCGCGCGCACTCATCCAGGGCGGGTCGAGGTCATGCATCGGACCGGGCCTCGAGGGCTCGGGCGGTCGTACATCGACGGCCTGCGGCACGCGCTCAAGTCGGGCGCCGATCTGATTTTTCAGATGGACGCAGACCTGTCCCACAGCCCGGAGTACCTGCCCCGCATCGCCGAGGCAGCGGCTCAGTACGACGTGGTCATCGGGTCGCGGTACCTGACCGGTGTGAGCGTGGTGAACTGGCCTCTCCATCGGATTTTTCTGAGCGCCTTCGCCAACCGCTACGTCCGCGCGGTCACCCGGATTTCGGTGGCCGACTGCACCAGCGGCTATCGGTGCTGGCGGCGCGAGGCGCTGGAGCGGCTGCCGCTCGACTCGATGGTCTCGAACGGCTACGCGTTCATTGTCGAGATGTTGTACGAGGCGTCACGGCGGGGCTGCCGGATCGGCGAGGTGCCGATCATCTTCGTCGAGCGGCGGCTCGGGCAGAGCAAGGTTTCCGGGCGCGTGCTCGCCGAATCCCTGATCGTTCCCTGGCGCCTGGTGCTCGGCAGACGCAAGTCCTCGGGCCCTCGAACGGCAGGCAGTTGAGTGAAGGCACCGGACGCTCGTGCGGCGTCGTTGCCTTGCCTTCAAGTCCAGCAGTTGCTAAGATTTACGGCTTCCTGATGCACGCGTCTGCGACCGACAAGCCGGGGCTGAGTGTCTTTCTGCCGGCCTACAACGACAGCGGGACGATCGCCAGTCTGGTCATCACGTCGCTCAAGACGGCGGCGCGCCTGACACCGGACTTCGAAGTCATCATCGTCAACGACGGCAGCGCGGACGCAACCGCCGAAATCGCCGACGAGCTGGCGCGCACCTATCCTCAGGTGCGGGTGGTGCACCACGAGAAGAACCGGGGCTACGGTGGCGCGCTGCGGACAGGATTCGCCTCGGCGACCCGGGACCTGATTTTCTACACCGACGGCGATGCTCAATACGATCCGGCCGAAATGGAGGCGCTGTGGGTCGCCTTCAACGACGGCGTGGATCTGGTGAACGGCTACAAGATCAGCCGGTCCGATCCTCTCCATCGCATCATCATCGGACGCGTCTATCACCACACGGTGAAGATTCTCTTCGGACTGAAGGTCCGCGACGTGGATTGCGACTTCCGGCTGATGCGGCGCGCGATTTTTGAACGGGTCGTTCTCGAGAAGAACAGCGGTGTGATCTGCCTCGAGATGATGAAGAAGATCCAGGACGCCGGGTTCCGGATCGCGGAAGTACCCGTGCACCATTACCACCGCGCATTCGGAAAGTCGCAGTTCTTCAACTTCCGCCGCCTGTTCAAGACCGGTGTCGATGTGATGAAGCTCTGGTTCGCGCTGGTGATTCGCAAGGACCATCGCCGCACGGACGATGTGCTGGCGAGCAGCGCTACGACGTCCTCGCTCCCGCCGCGAACCGGAGACCGGGGTTGACTTTCGACGCGCCGGCGTCGGCCGGCGAAGGTAACTACAAGGCCTACTATCGCGGCCGCCGCGTGATGATCACCGGCGGGGTGGGATTCATCGGCAGCAACCTGGCCCGGCAGCTGGTCGATCTCGGCGCCGAGATCCTTCTCGTCGATTCGCTGATTCCCGACTATGGCGGAAACCTCTACAACATCCAGGACATCACCTCGCGCCTTCGGCTGAACGTCGCAGACGTCCGGATGCAGACCACGATGGAAGCGCTGGTCCGCAACCAGGATGTGATCTTCAACCTCGCGGGGCAGGTCAGCCACATCGACTCGATGCGCGACCCGTACACGGATCTCGAGATCAATTGCCGTGCGCAGCTGTCGATCCTGGAGGCGTGCCGCAAGTACAACCGCAACGTGCGAGTGGTCTTCGCCGGCACCAGACAGGTGTACGGCCGGCCGGACTACCTTCCTGTCGACGAGAAGCACCTGGTGCGACCCGCGGACATCAATGGCGTGAACAAGGCGGCCGGCGAGTACTACCACCTGCTGTACAACAACGTGTTCGACGTGCGTGCGTGCTCGCTGCGGTTGACCAACGTCTACGGACCGAGACAGCTGATCAAACACAATCGGCAGGGATTCATCGGCTGGTTCATCCGTCTCGCGCTCGAAGGACGTGAAATCCAGATCTTCGGTGATGGAACGCAGCTGCGGGATTTCGTCTACGTCGACGACGCCGCGGATGCCTTTCTGCGCGCGGGGGCGGCCGATACCTGTGACGGCGATGTCTTCAATGTCGGAGGAGATACGCCGATCAGCCACAGGGACCTGGTGCAGCTTCTGGTCGGCCTTGCCGGCCGGGGATCGGTGAGATTCGTGGAATGGCCGGCTGACAAGAAACGCATCGACATCGGCAGCTTCTATTCCGATTCGAAGAAGTTCCGCCACGCCACCGGTTGGATGCCGGCAGTCGGGCTCGAGGAGGGGCTTCGGCGAACGCTGGCGTTCTATCGCGAGCACCTGCACGCATACGTCGAGCACGACGTCGAGGCGCAAGTCGGGCCGTGATTCCGTTCCTGCAGCTGACGCCAGGACCGGATCGAGCCGCGATCACCGCGGCGATCGCACGCGTCATCGACCGCGGCTGGTTCATTCTCGGGCCGGAGCTCGAGAGCTTCGAGAACGCATTTGCCGCGGCGACCGGTGCCCGCCACTCGGTTGGTGTCGGCAACGGTACCGATGCGCTGGCGATTGCCCTGCGCGCGGCGGGCGTGAGCGCCGGTGACGAAGTCATCACGTCGCCCGTGTCCGCCGCCTACACGGCGCTGGCCATCATGATGGTGGGAGCGCGTCCGGTCTTCGCAGACATCGATCCGATCAGGCTCACGATCGATCCTCGCGCCGCTGACGCGGCGGTCACAACGCGGACGGCCGCCATCATTCCGGTGCATCTTTACGGGCAGGCCGCAGATATGGACGGGATTGCGGCCGTGGCAGCCCGCCACGGGTTGGCCATCATCGAGGACTGCTGCCAGGCTCACCTCGCCACGTGTGGCGGTCGGCCTGTCGGCAGCTTTGGCGTCGCTGCCGCGTACAGCTTCTATCCGACAAAAAATCTCGGCGCGCTCGGAGACGGCGGAGCGCTCACCACGAACGACGAACGCGTGGCGGCGCATGCCCGGCGCCTTCGTAACGGCGGGCAGACGGATCGCTATCACCATGCCGAATTCGGCGTGAACTCACGGCTCGACGAAATGCAGGCGGCGGTGCTCTCCGAGCGGCTGCGCGGCCTGAGCGAAACGACACGGCTGCGCCGGGCGCTGGCCGGCCGGTATCGCGCGGGGCTCGACGGCGTCGAGAGTGTCATGGTTCCGCCGGTACAGGATGCGGGTCACGTGTACCACCTGTTCCCTGTTCTCGCCGAGAATCGCGACGCCCTCCAGCGTCACCTGAAAGAGCAAGGCGTCGAAACGCTGGTGCACTATCCGGTGCCGATTCCGCGACAGCCGGCACTGGCGCGCCAGCAACCGGCCGATTGCCCGGTCGCCACCCGGGTCTGCGACCGCGTGCTGTCGCTGCCGCTCTACCCTGCTCTGGAAGGCGATGCGATCGATCGGGTCGTCGCGGCCGTCCGCAGTTTCCCGATGGCTTCGGCCTCGTTGCCACGGACGTAGTGAATCGCCGGAAACCCATTCGACCGACACGAAGGAGAACTGACCGTTGCGTGTGCTGATTACCGGAGGAGCCGGATTCGTAGGCTCCCACCTCGCTGAGGCGCTGCTCGAGCGCGGCGACGAGGTCTTCGTGCTGGACAACCTCTCGACCGGCTCGATCGACAACATCGCTCACCTGAAGTCGGAGCCCAGGTTCCACTACACGATCGACACCATCACCAACGAGCCGCTGCTGGCGGAGATGATCGACACCTGCGATACGGTCGCCCATCTCGCCGCCGCCGTCGGCGTCAAACTCATCGTCGAAGCGCCGGTCCACACGATTGAGACGAACGTGCACGGCACCGAAGTGGTGCTGAAGCACGCGAACAAGAAGAAGAAGCTGGTGCTCATCGCCTCGACGTCGGAGGTCTATGGCAAGAGCGGCGAAGTGCCCTTCAAGGAAGACGCCGACCTGGTGCTCGGACCGAGCGAAAAGCACCGATGGGCGTATGCCTGCAGCAAGCTCATCGACGAGTTCCTGGCGCTGGCCTACTGGAAAGAGAGGAAGCTTCCCGTCATCATCGTCCGGCTTTTCAATACCGTCGGCCCCAGGCAGACGGGTCAATACGGGATGGTCATTCCCAACTTCGTCCGGCAGGCCCTGGCAGGGCAGCCGATCACAGTTTTCGGAGACGGCACCCAAAGTCGCAGCTTTACCTACGTCGGCGACGTGGTCAGGGCGATGGTCGCCTTGATCAATGAGCCGGCTGCCATCGGCCACGTGTTCAACATCGGGCACGGTGCCGAGATTGCTATCAACGAACTCGCGGAGAAAGTGAAGGCCCTGACCAGCAGCCCGTCGGAAATCGTCCACATTCCCTACGACCGGGCCTACGAGTCGGGCTTCGAGGATATGCCGCGGCGGGTGCCCGACATTACCAAGCTCCAGTCTCTGATTGGATTCCGGCCCACGGTGGAACTCGACGAGATTCTGACCCGGGTGATCGAGTCATACCGGCAGCACTAGGGCTCCCCGAGCGTAGGGCAGGCAGGCTGCCCAGCTCGCGGGCACGTCCTACGAGGCGTATACTGAAGACTCGCCGGAGAGGTCATATGCGAAAGCAGATTTTTTGCCTCGTCTGTGGTTTGGCGTTCCTGGGCGCGGCAGCGGCCGCGGCGGCCGGAGAGCTGTCGGTGAAGATCGCCAACGGGCGGGCCACAGTGATCGCCAAGGACGTCCCGGTTCGCCAGATCCTCGCCGAATGGGCGAAGGTTGGCGAGACCAGGGTTGTCGGAGCGGAGAGACTGCCGGGCGGCCCGGTGACGCTCGAGCTCGTCGATGTCCCCGAAAAGGAAGCGCTGGACATCCTGCTCCGCACGGCCGCCGGATATATCGCCGCCCCCCGTCCGGCCGAACTGGCCGGCGCATCGCAGTACGACCGGGTGATCATCATGGCGACCAGCAGGCCGCCCGCCGCCACCGCCAGCATGGCCCCTCCACCCTTCGGCAGGCCGGCGGTGCAGCCCATCATCCAGCCTCCGCCGGATGATGACGATGGAGAACCCGGGGATCAGGGGCCCATGCCCGCGCCAGTGATGGGTCCGAACGGTCCAGTTCAGCAGACCTTCCCCGGCCCGACAGTCGGACCGAACGGGCAGGTGCTTGGCGTTCCGATGAACGTTCCAGCCGGGCCGAACGGCATGCCTGTCGTCGGTCCCAACGGCCAGCCTATTGTTGGCCCTAACGGCATGCCGGTGAATCAGGCACCGACCACAGCGCCACGCCCGGGAATGATCCCGCAGCAACCACAGCAGCAGTTCCCGCCAAACCCGTATGCGCCTGCGACGAGACCGGGCCAACAGCCGCAGACGCGGCCGGGCGGTGGGAGCGACAAGGACGAATAACTCATTCCCGTGCGGCGTTCACGAACGGAGGCTTCTGGGCCTCCGTTTCTTTGTACTGGCACAGTCGCGATCCCCGCGCAGACCGCGTGGAGTCGACGCTGTGCGATATATTGCTGACGGTATCCGCGATCGTCCCGCATGAAGATCCCTTCCCCACGGCAAGCGTCCCTTTCCGGAGCGTAGTCGAGCGTGGCTGACGTGGTGCGCTACCGGCCCGAGGACCGTCGAGGAGTCGACGCCCTGTATCGACGGGTGTTCGGCATAGACGCCGCAGAGGCGAGCCGTCTGCGCTGGGAGTGGCAATACCGGCGAAATCCCAACAACTCCGCCTCCGAGCCCGAGATCTGGATCGCGCGCGAGGGTCCTGCCCTGATCGGCCACTACGCCACGATGCCCGTGCGGCTGTCGCTCAAGGGCAAAGAGATTCAGGGGTCCTGGGGCATGGACGTGATGGTCGCCCCGGAGCGGCAGCGGCAAGGTCTGGGAGAAGTGCTGTTCCGCACGTGGGACCGCCATGTCGGTGCGTCACTCGGCCTCGGCCTCTCGGAATCGTCGTACAAGCTTTTTCAGAAACTGAGATGGCCGGACGCGGGAGCGGTGCCGTGCTTTGTCAAGCCGCTCACCCGCCGCGCGCTGCGCCGCCCCAATTGGCCTCTCGGCCTCAATCGGCTCGTGTCGGCGGTTACGCTGCCGTTGGTGAAGGTCGTCGCGCGCACCCGGCCGCTGCGCGCGGAAGTCCGCCTGCTTCAACGCTTCGACGACAGCTTCACCGCGTTGTGGGAGGCGGTCGCGTCGAAGTTCGACCTTGCGGTCCGCCGGGACGCCGCGTATCTGAACTGGAAGTACGCGGCAGCGCCGCACGTGAGGTATTCGATCGCCGCGTTGAGACGCAACGACAGGAACGTCGGGTATGTGGTGTACAGGCATCTCGTCGAGCCGCGCGGCCGTGTCACGCTGCTCGTGGATTTCCTGACCGATCCGGACGATCAGGACGGGTTCGCGACGCTGCTGGGCTGGGTCGATCGAGAGGCGCGGCGCGCGGATTCCGACAAGATCAGGGGCTACGCGCTTCACGCGGCATACGGCCGCTCGCTCCGCAAGAGCGGATACTTCCAGGTCAAATCGACCATGCATCTCGTCGTGAAGGTCAACGCGGTCGAAGTGCCGCCGACGTTCTATCAGGAGACCGACGGCTGGCACATCACACTCGGAGACTCGGATCAGGATCGGTGAAACAACGATGACATTGTTCGAACGGATCGCGCAGGACATCACCGCCGCCATGCGCGCGAGGGATCAGGCTCGGCTGGCGCCGCTCCGCATGGCCAAGGCTGCGTTGATGAATCGGGAAGTCGAGAAGGGCCGGACGCTGGAGGACGCCGAGGCCGAGCAGGTCATCGCCTCGCTCATCAAGCAGCGCCGGGACTCGATCGAACAGTTCGGCAAAGGTGGACGACAGGATCTCGTCGCGCGCGAAGCCGCGGAGGTCACCGTACTCGAGGCGTACCTGCCGCCGGCGGTCGATGCGGCTGAGGTGGAACGGGCGGTCGACAAGGCCATCGCCGAAACAGGTGCGAGTAGTCCTAAAGACCTAGGACGGGTGATGAAGACCGTGATGACCGAACTCGCGGGCCAGACCGTCGATGGCAAAGTCGTGAACGAACTGGTCAGGCGGAAGCTGGCCGCCGGATAAAACTCCGCAAACCTTTTTCGCCGACGTTCGTCTAATCAATTTGAAAGGCACGCACAAGCCTCTCATCCATCCTCCATTAAGGCTCCTGTCGAAAGACAGGGGCCTTTTTTTTGCCCGTCTCCCGCTCGATCGCGAATCAGGTTGCGATTCCGCGACCGGTGGTGTTCAGAACTTCCGAATTCGGACAGTCCTCACGCGGCGAGGAGCCGGAGCCCGTGTGGTACGCTTCTAGCCCTCGATGAGCTCGCGCCTGGCCCGGTCCGCGGGCCTCATCAGTCTCGCCATCCTTGCCAGCCGGCTTCTCGGGGTTGCCCGCGAAAGTGTTCTCGCCTCCTACTTCGGCGCGAGCGCTCCGATGGACGCCTACAACGTGGCGTTCCGGATTCCCAACCTGCTCAGAGACCTGTTCGCGGAAGGCGCCATGACGTCGGCGTTCGTGCCCGCGTTCACCCGCGTGCTTCAGCAGCGGGGTCGGGAGGAGGCGTGGCGGCTGGGAAATCTCGTCATCAATGCGCTCCTGGTCATTACCGGCACGCTGGCCATTCTGGGGATGGTGTTCGCCGCCCCCATCACCGCGTTGATCGCACCCAAGTTCGCACAAGTCCCGGGCAAGCTCGAGCTGACGACCCTGCTGACGCAGGTGATGCTGCCGTTCCTGACCACCGTGGCCGTCGCCGTTGCGATGATGGGGATGCTCAACTCGCTGCACCGGTTCTTCATCCCTTCGTTGTCGCCCGCCATGTTCAACGTGGCGACAATCCTCTGTACGGTCACGCTGGTCCCCATCCTGCGGAAGCTGGAGTGGCCGCCGATCCTGGCGATCGGAATTGGAACGCTGCTGGGCGGGCTCGGACAGATGGCCATCCAGTGGCCCGTGCTGCGCCGCGAGGGATTCCGCTATCGGCCCGTACTCGATTTCAAGGACCCGGAACTTCGCCGGATTCTGCGGATGATGGGACCCGGAACCCTGGGCGTCGCCGCCGTCAACATCAACGTCCTGGTCAACACCTACCTGGCGGCGGCCCAGCAGGGCGCGGTGTCGTGGCTCGGGTATGCGTTCCGGCTGATGTATCTCCCGATCGGATTGTTCGGCGTGTCGATCGCGACGGCGGCTCTTCCCGATCTCTCGCGACATGCGAGCAATGGAGATGACGCCGCGATCCGCCGTGCCGTCTCGAGCGCGATCCGCTTGATGCTGATGCTGAACGTTCCCGCGATGATCGGTCTGATCGTCCTTGCCGAACCGATCGTCGCGCTGCTCTATCAGCGGGGTCACTTCACGGATGCCGATACCCAGGCAACCGCCGCGGCCCTGAGGTTCTACGCGCCGGGGCTGATCGGGTACTCGATCGTGAGAATCGCGTCGCCGACGTTCTACTCGCTCGGCAACAGCCGGACACCGGTGATCGTCTCGGTCGCGTCGGTCACGGTGAACCTGATCCTGAACATCTCCCTCGTGAGGGTGATGGGATTCCGCGGCCTGGCGCTCGGCACGGCAATCGCTGCGCTCTTCAACGCCCTCGCGTTGCTCTGGCTGCTACGCGGCCGGCTGCACGGGATCGAGGGCGGGCGCGTCACGGTCGCGTTCCTCAAAATCAGCGGCGCGGCGGTGGTCATGGGCATCGTGGCGGCGCTGGTCGCGGCCCAACTCGAGGTCGCGCTGCCGGGTTCGGGTGAGGTCGCGCGGGCGCTCCGTGTTGCGATCGCCATCGCCAGCGCACTCGTGGCTCTCGTCGTCTCGGCACGCCTCCTGCGGATCGAGGAGTTCACCGACGCAACCGAACGCGTCCTCCGCCGCGTGCGTCCGGCCCGCCGGTGATCGCCGCCGTCGCGTCCCGCCTCCGGCTCCATCCCACGGTGCTCTTCGTCGCGTCCGTGCACTTCGTCGTGGACGGCTACGGCAACATCTTCTCGCCGCTGCTGCCCCTCCTGATTCCGCGGCTTGGCTTATCGCTGGCTGCGGCGGGGACCCTGACGATGCTGTTCCAGCTGTCGGCCTCGGTCTCCCAGATCGCGTTCGGCCATCTGGCTGACCGCTGGCGGCCGCGACTGCTGCTCATGGCCGGGCCGCTGGTGTCGGTTCTCGTCCTCAGTTTCGTCGGTGCCTCGACATCGATGCAGATGGCCGCCGGAGTCCTGATCATCGGTGGCCTCGGCGGTGCGGCGTTCCATCCACCGGCTGCTGCCCTGGCCTACCGGCTCGGGGCCGATCGCCCGGGGCTCGCGATGTCGGTCCACATCACCGGAGGGTCGCTTGGATTCTCGCTGGGGCCGTTGCTGTTCGCGCCCTTTGCGCAGCGATACGGCCTGGAATGGACCCCGATCCTGGCGCTTCCGGGCCTCGTGGTGGTCCTGTTCTTCCTGAGCCGGCTGCCGCAGGTGACCTGGACGACGACGACCACCGCGGGGTTCCGGGCCCTCCGTCCGTACGTCCGCCCCCTGGCGCTTCTCTACTTCATCGTCGTGCTGCGGACGATGACCTCGATCGCGTTTGCGACGTTCATGCCGGTGCTCCTGACGAGTCATGGCATGTCACTCGCCTCGGCAGGGAGCGCCGTCGCGGTCTATCTCTTCGCCAGCGGGATCGGCGGTTTCCTTGGCGGTCCGGCCGCCGATCGATTCGGAGCACGCCTGGTCATCGCGCTCTCGCTGGTCTGCGCGGTGCCGTTCCTGTTTCTCGCATCGTTGAACCAGGGCTGGGGGTTCGTGCTCCTGGTCGCGGTGGGCGGCTTCTTTCTGCAGTCGACCCTGCCGGTCAATGTGACGTTCGGACAGGCGCTTGCACCCGTCAGCGCCGCGACCGTTTCGTCGCTGATGATGGGCTTTGCCTGGGGCAGCGGCGGGCTCAGCGTACCGTTTGTCGGAATGGTCGCGGACCGCATCGGTATCGAGGGGACTTTGCGCGGGCTGGCGCTTGTTCCGCTGGCGGCGGCCGCCCTGGCGATGCCTCTTCCTGCACGCGCGCCAGCACGTGTGGAGACGCCATCTGCCGCCGACCCTCTCTGATGGGGTCACGTGGTACGATAGTTTCTTACATCGGCTTCGATCTCGATGTCGCGCTACGCTCCTCGACCCACCGCCGTCCACTACTCCTTCGGGCCAGGTCCCATCACGCCTGCGGTCAAGTGGCTGATCATCGCGAACGTGGTCATGTTCCTGGCCACGCTGGTCTACGAGCCGATCATCGATTTTCTCGGGTTGACGCCCCGAATCATCGTCGAGCGCTTCTGGGTCTGGCAGCTGGCGACGTATGCCTTCCTCCACGGCGGACCGATCCACATCCTGTTCAACATGCTGGGTGTCTGGATGTTCGGCGTCGAGCTGGAACGCCTCTGGGGGACCAGGCAGTTTCTGAAGTACTACGCGATCACCGGGGTCGGTGCGGGTCTGACGGTGCTCGCGGTGGGGCTGCTGCTCGGCGCGAGCTCGGAGACGTATCGGTTTCCGACGATCGGCGCATCCGGGGCACTGTACGGCTTGCTCGTGGCCTTCGCGTACTACTACCCCGATCGTCCGCTGCTGATGTTCTTCCTGTTCCCGATCCCTGCGAAGTACTTCGTGATGATCGTGGGAGCGATGGCGTTTCTCTCCGCACCGCAGAGCCGCGTCTCAGAGGCGGCGCACCTGGGCGGACTCGTCATCGGTTATCTCTATCTCCGCGCAGGCCGGGGTGGCCTCAGCGCCGAACTCAAATACCGTTACTTCAAGTGGAAGATGAACCGGGTGCGGCGCAAGTTCGACGTCTACTCAGGCGGCCGTTCCGACTGGGATCGCAACGTTCATTGATGGATCTTCCGCCTCTAAAGGCGGAAGCCACGAACGCGCGAGAGAGCCACTTCTCCGACGAGAACGATTTGGTAGCTTCCGCCTTCAGGCGGAAGATCCCTACGCTGCCCCGCCCCTGATGGGGTAATCGTGCAGCGCCTGCCTGATTTCCGCCGCGAAGGTTTCAGTCTGCTGGACCGAGAGCGGAAACTCCACGGTGACACCCGAGCGGCGTTGGAGCTCCGACATCGAGGCCGGCGCACTCTCGTGCGCGAGCGTCAGCTGGACGGCGCGGCGCGGCGACGGCACATACGCGAATTTCAGATTCGGCTCGGTGAACTCGAACTCCGAGGCTTCGGCACCGTTGGCCGCCAGCCCTTCGAGCCACTCCGCGAGATCGGCCAGCTCGAACGTCGTGACGCACGGGTCAGTGAAGATCCACTTCTCTCCGGCTGCGGCGACCGTGCCGTTCACGATCAACCAGTTCGAATCCCACCGATCCTCGTGCACATCGGGGAACTGGTAGCGGACAATCACCAGCTGGAATTCGTCGCCTGACGCGCTTGTGATTCTCATGCGGGCTCCGGCACGTCAGGTACGGTGAAAGTAGGTGTCCGTATGATCCAGCCAGTCTTGACGAATGGGGCTGAACAGGTCCAGCTCGAACGTGTCGTCGAGGGCTTCGGCCTGATGTTCGATCCAGGACGGGATGTGCAGAACTTCACCCTCCCGGACGGTAATCTCCTCACCGTTGATCAGGAACTTGAGCGCCCCCTGCAGGACGTAGGTCATCTGTTCGCTCTCGTGGGAGTGCATCGGCACGAGCGCGCCCTTCTTCAGGTAGACCTGCGCCACCATCTGGCGGTCGCCCGTCACGATCTTTCGCGAGATCATTTCGGTGACTTTTTCGAGGTCGATTTCATCCCATCGGTGGAGTCGGACGGTGGTCGCGGTCACGGGTGTCCTTTCGGCCGAAAGACACTATAATCTAGCTTTTACAGGGCACGAAGGACCGCCTCTGCCGCGGTATGCGCACGGCAGGAAAGGGACTCTCCGCGCATGAAGGGTACGGCAGTCAGCAACGGCCGGAGCGCCAGCACGCGGGGCTTGTCGCGCGTTGAACTGCTCCGGGTCTACCGCACGATGGTGTTGTCGAGGAAGCTCGACGACAAGGAAATCCAGCTCAAAGGTCAGAGCCTCATCTTCTTTCAGATCAGCGGCGCCGGCCACGAAGCAATCGTGACCGCCGCAGGCCTGAGCCTGAAACCGGGATACGACTGGTTCTATCCGCACTATCGGGATCGGGCGTTGTGCCTCGCCCTCGGCGTGACGCCACTGGAGATGCTCCTGAGTTCCGTGGGTGCGAAAGACGACCCCAGCTCCGGCGGACGTCAGATGCCTTCGCACTGGGGGAGCAAGAGCCTCAATATCGTTTCGCAGTCGAGTCCCACTGGAACACAGTGCCTGCAAGCCGTCGGCTGCGCGGAAGCCGGGTTCCTCTACGAACGAATCACTGAAATCGAGGATCGCGAGCGGTTCTTCAAACAGGACGAAGTCACGTATCTCTCGCTCGGAGATGGCACGACCAGCGAAGGCGAGTTCTGGGAGGCGCTGAACTACGTCTGCCTGCGTCGGCTGCCGGTGGTCATCATCGTCGAGGACAACGGTTACGCGATCTCGGTGCCCGTGGAAGCCCAGACTCCGGGTGGTGACATCTCGAAGCTGGTGACCGCGTTTCCGCACCTGTTCGTCCAGAGCATCGACGGCACCGATTTCCTGACGTCATACGGCGCCGTCCAGGAGGCCGTCGGCTATGCGCGCGCGCGGCAGGGACCCGCGTTGATTCACGCCAGGGTGATTCGTCCGTATTCACATTCGCTGTCCGACGACGAGCGCCTCTACAAGACACCGGAAGAACGCGCGGAGGAAGCGACGCGGGACCCGATCGCGCGCATGGCCGAGCTCCTCAAGTCGGAGGGATTCGCCAGCGAGTCGGAGCTGGAGTCGCTGCACAAGGAGATCGAACGCGAGGTGAACGACGCGGCCGATACCGCCATTGCTGCGGAGAAGCCCGGTCGCGAAACCGTCCTGCGCTACGTCCATTCACCCGATATCGATCCGGGGTCGACTGATTTCGAGAGCACGCCGGTAGCCGAAGGCAAGCCCGACACCATGGTCGCGGCAATCAACCGGACCTTGAAGGACGAGATGGCGCGCAATCCGCGCATCGTCGTGTTCGGCGAGGATGTTGCGGACTGCAGCCGCGAAGCTGCCCTCGAATGCGTGCCCGGGAAGGGCGGCGTGTTCAAGGTGACGCACGGGCTCCAGCGGAGGTTCGGCAGCACCCGGGTGTACAACTCGCCGCTCGCCGAAGCGAGCATCATCGGCCGGGCGATCGGCATGGCGACCCGCGGCCTGAAGCCGGTCGTCGAGATCCAGTTCTTCGATTACATCTGGCCGGCGATGATGCAGATCCGCGACGAGATGTCGATGCTGCGCTACCGGTCCAACAACGCGTTCTCGTGCCCGATGGTGATTCGCGTCGCAATCGGCGGCTACCTGCGCGGAGGCGCGCCGTATCACAGCCAGTCCGGCGAAAGTATTTTCGCGCACACGCCGGGCATCCGCATCGCGTTTCCATCGAACGCCGAAGACGCGGCAGGCCTCCTGCGCACCGCGATCCGCTGCGACGACCCGGTCCTCTTCCTGGAGCACAAGCACCTCTATCGCCAGACCTACAACAAGGGGGAATACCCCGGGCCGGACTACACGGTGCCGTTCGGCAAGGCGGCGATTCGACGGGACGGCGTGGACGTGCTCGTCATCACCTGGGGCGCTCTGGTGCAGCGATCGCTGCTCGCCGCACAGCAGGCGGAGAAGGATGGCATCAGCGTCATGGTGCTGGATCTGCGCACCATCATGCCCTACGACTGGCAAACGATCACCGAGGCGGTCGCCCGTACGAACCGGGTCGTGATCGCGCACGAAGATCAGCTGACGTGCGGCTTCGGCGCCGAGCTCGCCGCGCGGATGGCGGATGAGCTCTTCGAGCATCTCGACGCCCCGGTCCGACGTGTGGCCGCGCTCGATACGCCGGTCGCCTACTATCCCGATCTCGAAGAGGAGATTCTGCCGCAGGCGGCTGATGTGCTGAAAGCCATCAGGCTGGTCGCGCGCTACTGACAGCGCCGCGCGTGAAACGGGCCGCCGCGTGTGACCCTTCCATTCCGCGTCCTCCGGCTGCTGGCGGTCCTTCTGCTGGCTGTCCTTTGCACCTATGCCGGAGGACTCGCGGTTGCGGCGCAACGGTCGGAGATCGAGACGCTGACGGCAGTCGCGGCGCTTCCTGCGCACATCGCCGGCAGTTTTCAACAGCTCAGCAGCTGTCAGCAAACCGCAGGTGGCGACTATTTCATCTTCGATCGGCGCTCCCACGCAGTGTTCGTCGCTCCCGCGGGATTCGAGAGCGCTCGCAAGCTGATTACGATTGGTGCCGAACCAGGACGCCTGCTCGATCCCTCGGCATTCGATCTTGCGAGCGACGACAGCTTCGTCGTCGCCGACGCCCCCGGTGGCCAGCCGCGCATCCAGGTGTTCCTCAACACGGGATCGACGGTCAGCGTATTTCGAATCCCGGGCCGGGCGCTGCCGCGAATCACTTTCGGGAACCTGGTGCTTGGCGGGCTGGCCGCTGTCGAATACACGGGAAGATCGGTCTTCCTCAGCCAGCCTGAGCTGGGGGCGCTGATCGCGGAGTACTCGCTCGACGGGCGCCCGCTCCGGACGTTCGGCGACCTCCGGAAGACCGGCCATGAGCAGGATCCCGGGGTTCACCTGGCGATGAACTCCGGGCTGGTGATCGCCAATCCGGCCGGCGGCTTCTTCTTCGTCTTCCTCGCGGGTGTCCCGCAGTTCCGGAAGTACGACTCGACCGGCCGGCTGCTCTTCGATCGTCACGTCGAAGGACCCGAGCTGGACGAGCTCGTGCAGGCGCTGCCCACGACCTGGGCCCGGAGGAAAGGGGAAGACGGCAACATCCCCATCGTGATGCCGTCGGTGCAGGCGGCCGCCGCGGATGCTGCCGGCAATCTCTGGATTGCGACGGCAGCCGGTATCACGTACGTGTACGACTCGAACGGCGAAAAGAAGCGGGCCGTTCGATTTCGAGGTGCGGGCGCGCTCTCCCCTACCGCGATGTCGTTCACCCCGAAGGGACGACTGCTGGTTACGCCAGGCTGCTACGCTTTCGAGACCGGACGGTCGCGCCCTGGCGCCGTCACCCCTGCCCTGTGAACGGCGCGTCGCCGGCCAGAAAGCGCGCCGCCCGCGGTAACACGCGGTACTCACACCGCGTGTCCTCGAAAACCTCACCGTCGGTGTTGACGTGCACCGCCCGGTCGAGCTCGATGCGTGCCGATTGGGCCTGGTAATAGAGCACTCGCGGATCCTTCACGTGTTCGCCATCAGTGACCTTCCGCGCGAGCGCCGCGAACTCCAGTGCGCTCATCTCTTCGATCAGGCACACGTCGAGCAACCCGTCGTCGATGACAGCGCCGGGCGCAATCAGGCGACCGCCGGCGATGAGCCGCGAATTGCAGACCGCGAAGGCGTAGAGCCGACGGGTAATGCTGAGCGTCCCTGGTGTGATCGTGACGATGGCGCCGACGGGCTCGAAGTCGAACAGCACCTGCGCGCCGCCGATCAGATACGCCAGCCGTCCTGCAATCGTCTTCAGCTGCGGTGTCACCGCGGCCGACACCTCGGCGATGAAGCCTCCACCCGACGTGTTCACGAAGACGCGGCCGTTGACTTCGCCGAGATCGACCGCGAGCTCGCGGCCTTCGAGCAGGACGTCGAGGGCCGGTTCCGTCTCCAGCGGGATACCGAGAGCCGCGGCGAAATCGTTCCCCGTACCAAAAGGCACGATTCCGACGACGATGGTGCTGAGCGCGCCGGCCGCAGCGAGCCCGTTCATGGCTTCGTTCAGCGTTCCGTCACCACCGGCGACGAAGAGGGCCTCACAGCCGTCCGCCGCCGCCATCTTCGCCGCACGTTCCGCGTCCCCGTCACCGGCGGTCATCACGATCGTGACGTCGTTGAAGCGCTCCTTCAGCCTCGTGTCCAGCAGCTCGACGTGGTCGGGACCGCGCTCGCGGCCGGAGCTCGGGTTCATGATGACGCGGGCTCGTTTCACATCAACCTGCCGACCGGCCCGAGGTCCAGCGTCAGGTCCTCCGGAGCAATCCCGAACTGCGTCCCGAGGTCACGAATGGTTTCTTCAAGGCGCATCAATGCGAGGCCGACGGCTTCGGTCTGGTCCGCGGTCAGCGTGCCCGCGTCCATCCGCCTGATCGCCTGCCGCTCCAGCAGTTGCCGGATGAATTCGATGAGCGTCAGCACCAGCTTCACCACCGATCGGCGGACATCCTCGGGATCGGCATTCCAGCGCGGCGGCGGCGCCTTGGCGAGCCGTTCGAGCTGCTCACGCATCGCCTCGAGCTCCTGCACCTCGACTGTCGCGATCGACCGCGTTGGAGACTTCCGCCGTGGCGATCCTTTTCGACGGGTGACCTTGCGCTTCGTCATGTTCGGGTCAGAACAGCTCGGGTGCAAACGCGAAGACGGGCCACGGCCCGGTGACGGTGACGGCATGCCTCGGAAGCACGGATTGCAATCCGGAGGCCCGGCGCCGATAGGCATCCAGCCTCTCGAGCGGAACGAGATGAAATACGGTGACCAGTCCGCTTCGCTCACCCGAAGCGATTCGCTCCGCCTTCACGTACGCTGACATCTTCGCGCGCACGGTGGCGGCCTCAAGTGGAACGTGCTTCGAGCGTTCTCTGGCGCGCTGGAGAAACTCCGTCCCCGTACGCGCAACCGGCCTGGACTCTTCGTGTGTGGCGGCGTCCGGGCCAAAAACACGAATCGTCATCTGTGCGCACCCGCGGGTCTGCTCGAAGGCCCCGAGTATTTCCGGCCGATGGCGCGAGACGAGCGCGCGCAGCGAGGGCTCATCCGTAACGGATCCAAAACGGGCCGGCAAGACGACGGACAGCCGTGATGTCAGCCTGCTGACGATGTCGTGTTGCTGCCGCACGGCATCGGTCGTGAACTCGGGCCGCTCGCGCCGCTCGATGATCGCTGCAACGTCGTCGATCGGCAGGTTGTGCAGCCGCCGGCCGAGGACGGTGAAGAAACGCGGGAGACCAGGCTCGGTGAGCGCGTAGACGTAGAGTTGTTCACTCCCGGGTTTCATCGGGCAGCACTCTATCCGCGGCGCAGAGAAGAGCTGACAGCCTTACGTAAACGAGGTCCACGTCGGCGAGCGCGAGCACGAGATCCGCATTCACGACGACTCCCCGATTGAGCAGGTTGTCGAGCACGTCGAGCAGCGACGACTCGGAGTCGTCCACAATCCGGGCGATCTGACGGGGCGGCGGAGGCGACGGTGCGGTGACCCGACGCGGTGGCAAAGGACGGTCGCGGCCTTTGGGCGGGCGCCCGCGAGGCACTGTCGAGTGTTGGCGGCCGGGCTTCACGCCTGTTCTTCCGCGGCTGAAACGAAGTTGTAGGCCGGCCACGGGCCGGTCAGCGTCAACTGTCCTCCACGCTCCAGGACAGTCTCCGCTGCGCGCGCGGCAAGGGCACGAAAGCGCCCGCGGCGCCGGATGGGTACGAGGAAGGCGGCATCGAGCAGCGGCGGAATCACACCGCTCGCCTCGTGCTGCCGGCGCCGATGATCGGCGGCGAGCCGGGCCAGATCGGTGTACGCATCGTTGGCCGCCTCGGCCGAGTCGCGTTGCGCTGCGAGCGATTCGTCCCGAGCCCGCTTGCGCGCGGCCAGGAACGCAACCCCGGTTGCAGGCTTGTCGCCCGACTTCTCAGCGAGCCGCGACGGGCCACGCATGATCCGGACTCCCCACTCCTCGCAGCCCTGCAGCTTCGCGAACAGCGCCCCGAGCCGGTCACTCCGGCGTCGCATCTCCGCGATCGCCCGGGCCGGGCTCGAGAAGAGCGTGAACAGCTTCATCGGGATCACTGTGGCACCGCGGAGCCTGGCGAAATACTCGACAACGGCTTCGTGTGCAACCGCCATCGCCGAGACCCATTCAAGATCACGCAGCGACTCCTCGAGCGCCTGGGTCCCGTAGCGGTCCAGCGGGACCGGCGCGTGGACCACCCACATCCTCGGGCCGACCTGGTCAAGGCAGGGCGCGTCCGCGCCCGGCAAGCCGGACGGAAGGTGAGCCGTTGAGGGTTTCCGCGCGCTCTGAACGACACAGTAGACGTAAGTCGCACTAGCCATGCCCTCGTGGATGATAGCGCGGCGGGACCCGCGGTCATCGGCGAGTCAGTCGCTGCGGCCGCCATTCGCCGAGAAATGTGTGAAGGTCCGCGCACCCCGATGGAGGCGGAACCACTCCCGGCGCGATCAGCAGCGACGGCTTCTCACCGCGGCGGCGAATCAGTTCGCTGGACAACGCGAGCACTTCCTTCTGCTGCCGGCCCCGCTCCGCTCGACACCAGGGACAGGTCCCTGCCCCCACGGCGTTGACGATGACGAGTGACGCGGGGATCGACGCCTTGCGCAGGCGGGCGAGCAGCCGAACCGTCTCCGCGCGCGGCAGCGCCGCCGCCCGTGTCACCACCGCGAAGCGAGTTCGCGACGCGTCCTGGAGCAGGGTTCTCAGCCGTCCAAGTCCCTGCGAGAGCCGGAGCAGTGTCGCGCCCAGGCGGCCGAGACCGACGGCAGGCTGATATTTCAGCAGGATCGCCATGATCGCCTTCACCCAGTCGTGCATCAGCGCGGGCATCTCGAGCAGCCGCAATGCATGTCCGGTAGGCGCGGTATCGATCACAATCAGATCGCACCCCACGCCGGCCTTCACATCGAGCGTTTCGGTGACGTCGATGATGGCGGCAAGCTCGTCGACACCGGGAGGCGCCAGGTCCAGGAGATCCCGCATCGCCTGTTGATCGGCCGCGGCTCCGCCGGCCCGGACGATGAGCTCGTCGAAACCGTCCGCGAGGCGATCACGAAGCCCCGCAAACGCCTTGGCTGCGTCGAGCTCGCGAACGAGCAGGTTTGGCGGTCCTCCACGGATGCGACGGGGCTCGTCAGAGACAGGTGCTTCGAGCACGTCCCCGACCGAGTGGGCCGGGTCGGCAGACAGCAGAAGAACGCGCAGATCAGGCGAAGAAATCGCGGCGCCGATTCCTGCAGCCGCGGCGCAGGTGGTCTTGCCGACGCCGCCCTTACCGCCGAACAGCAGGAGCTCGGTGCCGCCCGGAACGACCGCGGCTGCGTCAGTCGCTCCCGCAGCCCTTGTCATGACCGCGGTGAAGCGCCGCACGCGCCGCGACCGACCTCCGGGTCTAGCGGCGGGTTTCGTCAAATGGCGACCAAGTCGGCGCAGTGCAGCCATACCCCGCGGCTCCTTTCCGGCCGCGGGCAGGGTCGCAACGGTGACGGCCCCCGTGACCAGCCTCTCGAGCGCGAGAAACGCCTCGCGTTCGAGACTCCTCCGCCCGTCGCACCACCCGCACGGCTGTCGCGGCGCCGGCGTCATCCTGTTGATGATGAGCCGATCGACCGCGATGTTCTGTTCGTTCAGCGCGCGAAGGCCGTCCCTCGTCTCCTCGACGGCCATTCGCTCGGGCAGCGTGACCCAGGCAAACTCGGTCCGTGCGCGATCACGAAGCAACGTTTCGAGCCGGCGGGCCTGCCCGTCGATCTCATGGAGGAGAGCATCGGCCGCATCAGGCGTCCATCGGCCGCGCAGCGCCTCGACCATGATCCGGTGCTTCGCCTGCATCCGATCGAACACCAGCGCCAGCCCTTCGAGAACCGCCGGCGTTCCGAGCATGCGCAGCAGGTGTCCGGTCGGCGCCGTGTCCACGACGATGTGGTCGTATCGTCCGGTGTCGGCGAGCTCGGCGATCTGGAGCAGCCCGGCGACTTCGTCGATGCCCGGCAGCGACAGGCGCATCAGGCGCGCAACGTCGTCGGCATCCAGCCAGGTTCCCCGCAGCGCGATTTCCTCGAGCAGCCCCCGTCGTCTCTGCAGCCATGCCGCCAATGCGGTCGCAGCGTTGACTTCCACCGCGTCGAGGCGTGCCACACCCCGGACCGGGCGGGGCCGATGCGTCAAGGGCTGTTCGAGCGCGTCGCCAAGCGACGGCGCCGGATCCGTCGAGACGATCAGCGTCGAACGGCCGGCGCGCGCGGCGAGCAGCCCGAACGCGGCCGCGCACGTCGTCTTGCCGACACCGCCCTTGCCACCGACGAACCTGAGTGTGGGACTGCGTGACGGCTGGCGATCAGCTGTGCTCGTCGCCTTCGAACGTGGCATCGATGCCGGTAATCTTGTAGTCGGAGGGGGAGAGCGCGGCAGGATCGGCGCCCTGCCGGCTTTCGCGGACTTGCCGGCGGCGCACGAGCAGGTCGGCCTCGAGGCTGTCGAACTCGGCCTGGCTCATCTCGCCGAGCTCGAGGCGCATCCCGGCGGCCAGCAGCTGTTCATCGAGGTGGCTCTCGTCGTTGAGCTCGGTGTCGACGACCGCGGCGATCTTGTCGAACACGAAGCGCAGGCCGCCGATGAGCATCGAATCGAGAATGAACACCTGGCGAGAGGCTCAGTGGGCTCGTTCCAGTTTGAGCCTGATGTTGACGAAGTTGTACGGCGGCCAGGGACCCGTGTACTTGAACGTGAGCTTGTCGTACCGCTGACCGATCTCCTTCACCCGCGAATCGAAGGCCTGCTCGGTTTCACGCCCGACGAGGAACGCGGCGTTCATGATCATCCGATCGCCAATCGGCTTGTTGGCGCGCGAGGCGACCGAGACGTCGCGGAGTCCGTGGAAGATTGCGGCGACGTACTGCTCGGATCGCGCCTGCAGGGCGGCGTCGATCAGCCGGCCGTACTGCATCCGGGCGAAATAGGTCGAGCCCTTCTGCGAGGAGATTTCGCTCTTCAGCCGGCGGATGTCCTCGTCCTCTTCTTCGATCTCGCGAATGATCTGATCGCGATCCCAGAGAACCTTGAGCCCGAACTCGAACTTGTCCTGCATCTTGTTCAGGACATCGATGAAGGCATCGTATGCCGAGCGCAGCAGCTCGATGATGTCGTCGTCGGTCTTGAAGACCGTGCCGAACGACATCGGGATGACGGTGTGCTTCTGCATCACCGTTTCGTTGACCCGCTGATGGGCGAGCACGTTGTCGCGCGTCGGATCCTGCACCACCATGGGCGTCCTCGAGACGACCGCGGCGATGTCGCGGAAATTGACGGTATGCGTTTCGGCCGGCTCTGCGCCGATGCCGAGCGGTCCGAACCCGAGAGGCGTTTCGGTCTTGATGATGCAGTAGACGTACTTGCCCTCGTTCGAGTCCTCGCCCAATCCGGTGTCGGCCCGGGCTGCCCTGGCCGACGGTGAGGGCATCCTTACCCGATCGAGCCTGCGGCGTGCCGCCGCGGCAACGCCGGCCGGCCGTTCCCGCTGGGCCGCTGACACGGTCCGTTTCGGGCTGGTCTTGGTTTTGACTTTCTTGTGCGCAGTCGTCTTCGCCATCTCTGGTGAACGTCGCCAGAAGTCTCAGTTCCTGGTGCGACCGGGTCGTGCTGATTTTCTCGCCGATCCTGATTCGGACTTGGCCGACAGCATGCGCTGGATCTCAGCCACCAGCGCGTCGGGCAGGCAAGGCTTGGTGACGAACGCATCGCAGCCGGCCTGGCGGGCGCCCTCCGCGTAACCTGCGAGCGCATGTCCCGTCAGGGCGACGATCGGGATGTGCTTCGTGCGTTCGTCGAGCTTGAGGCGTCGCGTGGCCTCCCACCCGTCCATCCGCGGCAGGGCGAGATCCATCAGGATGATGTCGGGCAGAAGCTCGATCGTTTTCTCGATCGCCTCGACGCCGTTGGTGGCTTCTGCGACCCGATATCCGGAAAACGACAAGTACGCCGCATACATCTCGCGCGCATCCTGGTAATCCTCGACGACCAGAACGAGCGGCTGAGCAGTCGGAGTGTCCATCCCAGTCCCGTTACCTGCGCCGGAGCCGCACCGGCAGCCTCAGGGTGAAAGTCGAACCCTTGTTGACGTCGCTCCTCAACTCGATGGTGCCCCCCAGCATCTGTGCCAGCCGGCGGCAGATCGACAGTCCCAGCCCGGTCCCGCCGTAGCCGCGCGTCGGTGAGGCGTCCAGTTGCCGGAAATCCTCGAAAACCTTCGTCTGATCTTCGCCGGCGATGCCCACCCCGGTGTCCTTGACGGAGATTGCCACCCAGCGCCTGTGCTCATCATACGACGCGGCGATCGTTACCGCCCCGGCCGGCGTGAACTTCAGCGCATTGCTGAGAAGATTGAGAACAATCTGTTTCACCTTCTGGCGATCGCTCTTGATCGGCCGCAGTGTCCGCAGCATCTTCGCGGTGACGCGCAGCGACGAACGGCTGATGATCGGCTCGAGTTCCGACATCACCTCATTCACCAGCTCCGGAATCTCGAACGAGGACAGGTTCAGCGGCATCCGGCCCGCTTCGATGCGGGTAATGTCGAGGATGTCGTTGATCAACGCCAGCAGGTGCTGGGAATTCGAGTCGATGCGGGTCAGGCTCTTGCGCTGCTGTTCGGACACGGGGCCGGTCACGCCGTGCAGCAGCATGTGGGTGTAGCCGAGGATCGCGTTGAGCGGCGTCCGGAACTCGTGCGACATGTTCGCCAGGAACTGCGACTTCAGAGCCGAGGCCTGCTCGAGCGCGATGTGCTGACGGCGGAGCAGCTCGTTCTGCTGCGCGAGCTCCGCCGTGGCGGCCTGCACCTTGATTTCCAGCTGCGCCGCGAGCCGGCGCTTTTCCAGCGCTTCCGTCATGTCGTGCAGGATGGTGACGACCCACATCAGCTCGCCCTGCTCCGAGAGAATCGTGCCGGCAACGCCTTCCACGGGCAGGGCGCGGCCCGAAACCGGATCCGTCAGCTGGATTTCACCGCGATAGCGCTGCTCTCCGGTACGTGTCAACACGTTCGACACGAACGACGTCAGGTGCGCACCGTTCGAGTTGATCCGCCGTTCCGTCGTTTCGTCGGCATCGGCCCGCAGGTTGAACAACCGCTCGGCGGGCTCGTTCATCAGGACGATGTCGCCTTCCTGATCGGTCACCAGGATCGGATCGGCGACCGAGTCGATGATCAGCTCGAGCCGGTGGCGCTCGTCGCGGACCTCGGCCTGCGCGACCCGCAGCGTGCGATAGCTTTCCTCGATTTCCTCCTTGGCGCGCGCGAGGTCGGTCACGTTGCGCAGCACGGACACCACATAGGTGCCTTGCCGCTCGTCTCGCGCGCGCGAGCTGAGAAGCTCGAACAGCAGGTCCGAGCCTTCCAGCGGATCGACCAGCAGCAACTCGCGGCGGGCCAGCTCCGACTCCGACATCGCGCTCGTGGAGAGCGCGGCCGAGAACAGCATGTTGTTCAGCCCGACGGCGCGCCGCCAGCCCTCGCCCGCATCTTCCGGCGCCGCAAACAGCTTCTCGGCGTGGGTATTCGCGATGATCAGCTTGCCTTCGGTATCGGTGAGCAGAATGGGGTCGGTGACCGCGTTGATGATGCTGTACAGGAGCATGCGCTCCTGGCCGAAACGCGTCTCCGCCAGAGCGTCGCGGCTCATCAGGCGCGATGCCTGCCTGGCCAGCATCGTCGCGACCCAGATCACTTCGGACCTGATCTCGGACGCGACCGCGCTCGTGAGCAGCAGGCCGACCGGTGGCTCGGAGTCGTCCAATCGAAGCGGCACGCCGTGGAACCCCCCCTCGAGGGGCGAGCGGAACGTCTGCTGGCCGTCGAAGTAACTGGGCTCCTTGCGGTGCATCGCCTTGATCAGCGGATGCGCCTCGTCGTCACGAGTCAGCACGAAGTCGACGATCGCGGTGCTGGAGACGCCGTGTTCAGCGACGATGAGCAGCTGGCTGCTGGAGGGTTCGGCGAGCGCGATGACGGCGTGGCGGATGCGGGCCTGGGTCACCAGCCAGTCGATGACGCGGCGGGCGGAGGCTTGCAGGTCGGTACTGGCGAGGAGAAACTCCACCAGTCCGAGCCTGGCGTCGTGCTCGCTGGCCGCGACCTGCACGACCGGGGCAACCGACCCGTGCACTGGCTATCCCTCGGAGGCGGGGCGCCTCCGTCCGGTCCGTCTCGCCTTTGTCGCCGCCGCCGCTTTCGTGGCCGCGAGCTCGGCGCGAAGCGCGGCATTCTCAGCGATCACGTTCTGGTGCGCCGTCAGTTCCGCCTGCGGCCGTGAGACCGGCGCGACCTGCCCCACCGCCTCGGAGTACTTCAAGTAGGTATCGATCGAAGCGACGACCACGCGTGCCTCGACCGTGATGAGGTCAATTCCTACCAGCGAAACACGGACCCATGCATCGATGACGATGCCCTTGTCCAGGACGCGATCGAGAACGTCGATGAGACTGGTGCCGCCTGGCGCTCGTTCAACTGGCATTCTCTGCTCCTGCTGTCGCGTCCGGCTACCGCTTGCGGCGGGTCGGCCTCCCGGCTGTCAGCGCCTCCACCTTGCGTTCGAGCTCCCGCACCTGCGCCTGCAGTTCCTCGGTTCCGAGCTCGGACCGGCGTTGGCGGCCAGGAGACAGATCCCGGTCGTAGCGCCACCAGTCGAGACCGATCTCCTGCGCCTTATCGAGTGAGCAGACGAGCAACCGGATGCGGATGGTAAGGAGCTCGACCTCAGCCAGGGAAACCTTGATGTCCCCGGCGATCACCAACCCCTTGTCCAGCACGCGATCGAGAACGTCGACGAGCCCCGTCGCGCGATGGTGGGCTGGTAGCTCGAGTGCCATGCGGGACCGACTATAACCTACAGGTTCTGCAGCCAGCAATTGCTCTTCGACGGACGCTCAGAGCCACGCTGGAGCACAGTCCAAGGGTGACGGAGCGGAACGGCAGGACGGCCGCCTCAATGGCGGCTCGTCCCGGTCTCGGAGATCGCCTCGACCAGCTCTCCTGTCTTGCTGTCCTTGTTCACGCGGGTAGCGACGTCGGCCTGCGCGATGATCCCCGTAAGGTGACCAGCCGAATCCACAATGGGCATCCGGCGCACCTGGCGCTCTTTCATGAGCTTCAGGGCATGATCGACGTCATCCTCTTCGCGGCAGCTCACCGGGTTGGGCGTCATCGCGTCCGTGACGGTCGCTGCTTCGGGCGAACGACCCTCTGCGATCGCCTTCACGACGATGTCGCGGTCGGTGATGATACCGACCAGCCTGCGTGACCCGACTGATTCCACCACGGGAACAGACCCGACGTCCTGCTGCTTCATGATGTTCGCGACCTTCGTGAGCGAATCGCCGGGCTGACAGAACACCGGGTCTTTGGTCATCACGTCTCGGTTCTTTGCCATTTGCTCCCTCCTGGCTGTCCAAGAGCCTCGAGGATGCAAGGCGATGGCCACCATGGACATAGCCAACATTGCCAAGATCGCCAAAATTGCCAAGATTGAAAGATCCTGAGCCCATCCGGAGGCGAGAACGGCTCAGCGCGTTTGCAAGGTTGGCAATGTTGGCAATGCCTAGGAGCGCGGATCGAGGGCGCGTTCGAGCGCCCGTTCGAAGGCGAGATCGCGGGAACGGACGCGGAGTTCCTCGGCCATCAGCGACGAGAGCGTCTGGCTGCCAAGGGATAGGACGCGGGACGCCATGACTTCTCCGCCGATCCGTCCCTCCGCGGACAAGCAGTTGCTGTCGGGCAGCAGGGAAAGCTCGAGCTCACAGGTGTTGCCGCGGAGCGTGACCGACTCGAAGGGCACGCTCGAAGGTACGAACGCGGCCCGGACCCGCCCGCGCCAGTTCAGCGACGCGTCGAGCCAACCGGCGAACAGGGCCGCTTGCGCGCGATCCGCCGCTGCAATCGACAGCGACGTCAACGCCCCCGCGCTTTCCTTCACGCGTGGCAGATCGAAGAAATGCGCCATCGCCGCACGCCAGCGCGTGAGCCTCGCCCAGCGGACGTCCGTGAACGCGGTCTGATCGAACAGCGGCGGAAGCCGGGACCACAACGGCCACGGATCGGTGGCATCGAGCACCACGCGATCGGCAAGCGACGCCACGCCTTCGAGCCCCTCGGGTCGCCCACCTCGCCACCACACGATGGTTGGAAGGCTCGAAAGCCGCACTCCGGCGATCGCGTTGTTGACGTATTCCGGGCGGAGTCCGCCGATTGTCACGATATCCGGCCGCTCGTCGCCGTCCGGCGACCCGGTCCCGTCGGTGATGATCCGGACTACGTGCAGGGCCCCAGCGCCGTCCTCGGCATTGAGCGTCGCGCTCACGTCGGTGAGCCGATCGGACGGCCCGACCGCCACGAGTGTGGCGGTGCGTGCCCGGCCGAGCGCTTGAGCGGCTAGAGCGTTCTCCATCGGCGTCCATCCTTCTCGATCAATACGTCTGCCTCCGGCGGACCCCACTCTCCGGCCTCGTATGTCGGTAGTGGCGAGCGCTCGGCCTGCCACATCTCATTGATTGGGGAGACCAGCGCCCACGACGCTTCGACGAAGTCATGACGCGCGAAGAGCGTGGGATCTCCCAGCATGGCGTCGAGCAGGAGCGTTTCGTAGGCCTCGGGCACCTCACCCTGGAAGGTCGTGCCGTAGTGAAAGTTCATCATCACGGGAGCGACCTGCATTCGTGTCGACGGAATCTTCGCGTTGAACCGCAGCGAGATCCCCTCGTCCGGCTGGACGTTGATGATCAGCAGGTCCGCCGGCAACGGGGTCGGGCTGACGCGCTTGAAAATCTGCAGCGGCGGCCTGTGGAACTGGATGGCAATCTCGGTCATGCGCTTCGGCAGCCGTTTGCCGGTTCGCAGATAGAACGGCACCCCGGCCCATCGCCAGCTGTCCAGATGGAACCGCAGCGCCACGAAGGTCTCCGTTGACGAGTCCGGGGCCACGCCGGGCTCGAACCGATAACCGGGCACCTCGGCGCCGTTCACCCAGCCTTCCCGATACTGGGCCCTGACCACTGCGGGTGACCCGCCGTTCCCTACGACAGGCTGGACCGCGAGGAGCGCGTCCATCTTCCGATCCCGGACGCCGCCGGCATTGAACTCTGTCGGCGGCTCCATCGCCACCAGCGCCAGGAGTTGCATGAGATGGTTCTGGACCATGTCGCGCAGCGCGCCGGCTTTCTCGTAGTACGCAGCGCGCCGCTCGACCCCAACGGTCTCCGAGGCCGTAATCTGCACCTGCTCGATGTAGCGGCGATTCCAGATCGGTTCGAACATCCCGTTCGCAAACCGCAGCGCCAGGAGGTTCTGGACCGTCTCCTTCCCCAGGTAGTGATCGATCCGGAAGATCTGTTCCTCGGCGAAGTACTGATGCAGAAGCGCGTTGAGCCCCTGCGCGCTCTTGAGATCGGTGCCGAAGGGCTTCTCGATGATCAACCGGCGCCAGCCCTGCTCCGGCGTGCCTGCCAGACCGGCCGCCCCAAGCGCCTCGACCACCGGGCCGTAGACCGTCGGCGGGATCGCCAGGTAATAGAGCACGCCTTCGGCGCCGACCTGATCGAGGCGTTCGCGGAGCCGCGCGTACAGGCCAGGATCGTCCATCGCGCCCGAGACGAAGTACATCTGCTGCTGGAGCGAACGCATGACCTCGTCGCTCCGCGCATCGATCTTGCCGAACTCGCGGAGGCTGTTTTGAAACTCCTGGCGGAACTCGTCGTCGCTCACCTCGCTCCGCGCCACGCCAATGACGGCGAACCTCGCGGGCAGCCGCTGGCCACGAGAAAGGCTGTAGACAGCGGGAAGCAGCTTGCGCCTGGTCAGGTCGCCCGACGCCCCAAAAATGACCAGCGTCGTCGCGCCAGGGGTCGGCTCGATGCGGAGGTTGTCGAGGAGAGGGTTCTCGAGCGGCACCATCGAGGTCGATGATACCGAAAGCTGGCAGGGAAGAGTTCCGAGTTCCCAGTTCCCAGTTGCCGGTAGTTTCCAGTCGGTCCGCAACCGGAAACCAGGGAACTGGAAACTGGCTACTATTTCACTGACTCCAGATACGCCTTCGCCTTCGGCGTGCCGATCAGCCGGAGCCGGCTCAACACTTCGCTCCTGAGTTCCGGATCCTTCTCCTGCTCGGCCACCCGGATCAACCCGTCGTCGTCGCGCGCGAGGAACAGCCCGCGAATGACCGCCAGCCGGGTTTCTTTCGAGGCCCGTATGAAAAGAACCCGCAGCTGTTCACGGCCCCCCACCTTTCCCAGGGTGACGATGGCCGTGTCGCGAAGCCGATCGTCGTTCTCGGACTGGGCGATCCGAAAGAGCGAGGGCGCATCCGCGCGCTCGCCGAGCGACACGACGACCTGCCGTTTCACGGGCATGTTGGCGGTCGAATAGACCTCGAGGAGCGCGGTCGAGATCTCGGGGCCTCCGAAAAGTCCCAGTCCACGAACCGCGGCGACCCGCACCGGCTCGGGCCCGGTCTTCGCGACGTCGACGACCGTGGACTGCGCGTCGG